>Ga0209343_10000275_pt1 | contig 71662 bp, 48 predicted proteins | sample RifCSPlowO2_02_FD_184026 | JGI IMG/M metagenome (GOLD analysis project Ga0209343, IMG submission 184026) | Groundwater microbial communities from Rifle, Colorado - Rifle CSP2_plank lowO2_0.2 (SPAdes) (version 2) | ecosystem: Environmental > Aquatic > Deep subsurface > Groundwater | place...
CACCGCCGGTGCTGGGCCTGGCTTGCGCCGCCACCGCCCGCTCCACGGCAGTCTTCGCCCCCGACCGCGCTCTGGCCGACGGCGAGCGCCTTATGCTGCACGATGGCGAGCACAAAAGCACCCTGCGCGTGGTCCATACACCAGGGCACGCCGCCAACCACCTCTGCCTCATCCTCGAAGAAGACGGTCTGCTGTTTTCGGGCGACCACATCCTCAGCGGAAGTACCACCATCATCGACCCGCCCGATGGCGACATGAGCGCCTATCTCGATTCGCTGGACCGCCTGGCGCAGATCTGCGAGAAGGACGGTATCGAGTTCATCCTGCCGGCGCACGGTCACGTCATTGGCTGGGCGGCGCAGTCCATTGCGCAGCTCAAGGCGCACCGCCTGCGGCGCGAGGCCAGGGTGCTAGCGGCCATGCGCGCCGTCCCGCAAGGCGGCTTGGACGACTGGCTAACTCTGGCCTATGACGACACCCCCGCGGCGCTCTGGCCACTGGCGCGCCGTTCGTTGGCGGCCCATGTGCAACGCATCGAGCAACTGGCGATGCTTTGAACCCCATACGCTTTTTAGACAGCCCACAGGAGCCCAATATGAATACCAACGCCCCCAACCTTGACCGCATCGCAGCTTGCAAGCAAGGCTGGAACGATAGCCCTTTTCTGAAGGCGCAAGGGCTTGAAGTTGAAGAAACAGCTGTTGGCCGAGCTGTTGTACGACTGCCTAAAGCCCTTCCCACCCAACGCGGCGGCGGCGGTTCGGACACCGTGCTCAATGGCGGCGTCATCTCCTATATGTTCGACGGCGCGCTTGGCTGGGCGATCATCTCCTCGCTGCTGGCCATGCCCGAGGCGTCCGACATTGACCCCTTCGAACTGCGCCAGTTCACGATCAACCTCGACATCACCTTCCTCAATGCCGCCGTGGGCGATAGCTTCGAAGCACGCGGCAAGGTGGTGCGCATCAGCCGGACGACGGCATTTGCCGAAGGGGAGTTCCTGGATGCCAATGGCACAGTTTGCGCCACCGCCAAGGGTATCTGGCGCGTGTTCTGGCCGCGCAGTATTGCATCCACCCCGCGCTGACCCCGCTCCCCCGAATAACCCGGAGACATCCATGAAAAAAATAACCCTTCGTATTGGCAGCGCCTCGGGCTTCTGGGGCGACTCCGAGTTCGCCGCCGCCCAACTGGTGCAGCGCGGCAACATCGACGTCCTGGTGTTCGACTACCTGGCCGAAATCACCATGTCGCTGCTCAGCCGCGCCAAGGCCAAAGACCCGGCACAGGGCTATGCACCGGATTTCGTGACCACCCTCCAGCCCCTGATGAAGGAACTGAAGTCGCGCGGCATCAAGGTCATTGCCAACGCGGGCGGTGTCAACCCGTCCGCCTGTCGCGCCGCGCTGGTGGCAGCAGCCCAGGCCGAAGGTGTCGATCTGAACATCGCCGCCGTGCTGGGCGACGACCTGATGCCCCAGGTTGAGGCCCTGCGCTCGGCCAACACCCAAGAGATGTTCGCGGGCAGCCCCTTTCCACAAAAAGTCATGAGCGCCAACGCCTATCTGGGCGCCTTCCCGATCGCCGCGGCGCTCGATGCCGGCGCCGACGTCGTGGTCACTGGCCGCTGCGTCGACAGCGCGGTCACACTGGCGCCGCTTATCCATGCCTTTGGCTGGACCGCCGCCGACCACGATCTGCTCGCGCAGGGCAGCCTGGCTGGTCACCTGATCGAGTGCGGCACGCAGGCCACCGGCGGCAACTACACTGACTGGGATTCGGTGCCGGGCTGGGACGACATGGGCTTTCCCATCGCCGAGTGCCGCGCCGACGGCAGCTTCGTCATCACCAAGCCCGAAGGCACTGGCGGGCTGGTCTGCCACTCCACGGTGGGCGAGCAGATGCTCTATGAAATCGGCGACCCGCGCGCCTACATCCTGCCCGATGTGGTGTGCGACTTCACCAGCGTCACGCTGACGCAGATCGGCCCCGACCGCGTCGAGGTCAAGGGCGCGCGCGGCCTCCCGCCGACCGATCAGGCCAAAGTCAGCGTCACCTACGCCGACGGCTTTCGGGCCATGAGCTTGTTCATGATCGGCGGCATCAATGCCGGCGCCAAGGGGCAGCGCGTCGGCGCCGCAATGCTGGCGCGCATGCGGCGCCACTATGCACAGCGCGGTTGGCCCGACTTCACCGAAACTTGTGTCGAGGCCATCGGCGCCGAAGACACCTACGGCCCCCACGCTCGGCCCGATGCGCGCGAAGTGATGCTCAAGGTCGGCGTGCGCCACCCGGTCAAGGACGCACTCGAACTGTTTTCGCGCGAAGTGGCGCCGATGGCCCTGATGTCGGCCCCGGCCATCACGGGCTTCACCGGTGGTCGACCCAAGGTGCAACCGGTGGTTCGGCTGTTTTCCTGCCTGATCCCCAAGACCCAGCTGGCCGCGAGCATCGACATGGGCGACAAGACCGTGGCGGCACCGCCATGGCACGGCCAGGCGTTTGATCCAGCGACCCTGCCCCAGGTCGGCGGCCCGCTGCCTGCCGCCGACGCCTATGCGCGCGGCACGCGCATAGTGCCGCTGGTGAAGCTGGCCTGGGGCCGCAGCGGCGACAAGGGCGACGCCGCCAACATCGGCGTCCTGGCGCGTCAACCCGGCTACCTGCCTTTCATCCGCGCCGCCCTGACCGAGCAGGCCGTGGCGGCCTGGTTCGCCCACCTCGTCAAGGGCAGCGTGCAGCGCTTTGACCTGCCCGGCACGCACGCGCTGAACTTTCTGATGCACGAAGCCCTGGGCGGCGGCGGCATCGCTTCGGTTCGCATGGACTCGCAGGGCAAAGCCTTTGCGCAGATGCTGCTCGATTTTCCAGTCCCGATCCCAGCCGACTTGGCACTTTGACAACTTTCGCCCCTGCCCCCAATCCAAGCCAGAGAAATACACCATGAACACCTCGGCCACTACCGCGATAGCCAACACGGCTTCCAACGCCTTGAGCGCGCGTATCCGCGACGTGCAGGAAGCCACCCGCGGCGTCACCACCCTGTACCCGCGCAGCTACATCCTCCAGTGCATCAAGGAAGATCGCTTCCCCGACGAGCTGTGGCAAAAGCTCGGCGAGTTCGGCCTGCTCGGCCTGTCCGTCCCGGAAGAGTATGGCGGCTCCGGAGGCGGCGTACTGGAGATCACCGCGCTCAATGAAGCGCTGGCTTTGGCCGGCGTGCCCACGCTGTTCCTGGTCGTCACAGGGCTGGGCCGGGTACCGATCATGCGCCACGGCACACCCGAGCAGATCAGGAAATACGTCACGCCGACCTGCACCGGCGAGAAGAAGTTGTGTTTTGCCATCACCGAACCCAATGCCGGCACCAACAGCTTTGCCATGACCACACTGGCCACACCGGACGGCGATGGCTGGGTGCTCAATGGCCAGAAGGTCTTCATTTCTGGCGCGCGCGATGCCGACTACATGCTGGTGATCGCACGCACCACCAAGGCAGGCGAGGTGAAGCACCGCACCGACGGCATCTCGCTGTTCGTGCTCGACATGAAAACGCCCGGAATCCAGCTGACGCAACTCAACATCCAGGTCGAAACCGCCGAGCGCCAGTACATGGTGTTCTTTGACAACGTCAAGCTGCCCGCCGACGCACTGATCGGCGAAGCCGGCAAGGGCGCCAAGCTGATGTTCGAAGGCCTGAACTCGGAGCGCCTGCTGGCCGCTGGAGCCGCAATCGGCTTGGGCGACTATGCGCTGGCCAAGGCGGTAGCCTATTCGAAGGAGCGTAAGCCCTTCGGCAAGCCAATTGGCTCCTACCAGGCACTGCAGCACCGCATGGCGCAGGCCAAGGCGCAGATCGAGGCAGCGCGGCTGATGACCTACAACGCCGCCGAGCGCTTCGACGCCGGCGAGGATGCTGGTGCCCACGCCAACATGGCCAAGCTGCTGGGCTCGCAAGCGGCGGTGGCCGCCGTAGAGGCCGCGCTGCAAACCCACGGCGGCTACGGATTCGACCGCGACTACGACATCATCACGTTGTGGCCCATGGTGCGCCTGCTGGAAATCGCGCCCATCAACAACGAGATGCTGCTCAACTACATCGGCGAACATGTATTGGGCTTGCCTAAGTCATACTGAGCCGATGGCCGTCATCCCCGGTACCGACCACCCAGACCGAGACCGATGTTCGCAATACGGTCGAGGCCTCCGTCCGCCGTTTTCGGGGTCGCCTGAGCTTTCGACCCGACATCATTGGCAGGCCTCGCTACTCGTTTTCGGATGATGTGTGCCGTGCGCTACCTCCCCACTTTCGAAGCAGCCAAGCGGCCGCGAGGCCGCCCGCGCAAGACGCCGCAAGAGCGAAATGAAGGCAATCGCCGCCAAGATGTCGTCAAGGCCGCGGCCAAACTGTTTCGACGCTACGGCTTCAACGGCACGAGCACGCGCGACATCGCCTGCGCCGTCGGCATGCATTCCGGATCACTGTTTTGTCACTTCAAAAGCAAGGATGCGCTGTTGTATGAGGTGATGCAGGAAGGCATGCGCAGCGCGCTGGCGCGCCAGACGATCGTGCTCCTTGCCGAACATGACGCTGCAACCACGCTGCGGCAATTGATCCGATCGCATTTCGATACGCTACTGGGTCCAAGCAGCGACTTCATGCATGCGGTGCTCTACGAGTCCCGCTCTCTCAACGCCAGGCAGCGCAACGTCATCGCGAAGCTGCAAGGTGACTACGAAGCGACATGGACGCCCGTTCTCCAAGAACTCTCGTCGACCGGCTGCTTGCAAGTCGAGGTGCCGCTTGCGCGCCATTTGATCTTCGGACTATTGAACGGGTCAGCGCTGTGGTTCAACCCTACAAAGGGAGTCTCGATTGATGACCTGACCGACGCAGTGGTGGCCCTGTGCATACACGCACCCCCGGCAAACCGGACTTGATTTTGTTAGCCCCCAAAGGGCTGGGCGTACGATCACCTTTGGCGATCTATCGAGAATTCCTGCTCAACAGCCCGCAACATTCCGACCTGATTCATTGAACCAGGCCGCCAGCTTCAACCCATTTACCCATGCGGTGGAATGGATCCGCTATGCCACTGACGACAAGGACCCGTGCATGATGCCGCGGATCGTGCTGGGGACGCTGGTGCTGGGCTTTGGCCTGGCCTGCTGGGGTTATGACCCGCAACGTGTGTTTGGCTCATTGAGCAAACGAGATGGCGGTGCCAGTCCCACGGTGCGATCAACCCACGATACCGTGGGCGCTAACCTGTAACGTCTATCAACCCATGGCGAACAGCCAGCAGGGCCATTTCGGCCTGGTTGACCAAGCCCAGTTTCTGCTTGATGTTGTAGAGGTGCGTGCCCACGGTGGAGCTTGAGAGCTTGAGCGTCTCCGAAATTTGCGCCACCGACTGACCGCGCGCGAGCTGGATAAACACCTCGAACTCGCGCCCCGAGAGTTTTCCCACCGGTCCCTTGTCACCATTGAGGTCTTGCATGGCCATGCGCTGGGCAATCTGGGCGTCCAGATAGCGCTGCCCTTTGGCGATGGCCCGGATCGCGTCGACAAGGACTTCCGGCGCACTGCGCTTGGAGAGATAACCCAGGGCACCCGCCTGCAGCGCGCGCTTGGGGTGACTCGTGTCCTCGTGGGCCGACAGAGCCAGGATGCGTGCACGGGGTTCTTTGGCCAGCAGGCGCTTGATGGCTTCGATGCCCCCGATGCCGACCATGGCGATGTCCATCACCACCACATCGGGCAGGGTCGCCTCATAAGTCTGGCAGACCGCCTCGCCGCTGTCGGCTTCGGTCACCACCTCGATATCGTCACACGCCTGCAGCAGGAGCTTGAAGCCCATGCGTACCACCGCGTGGTCATCGACCAGCATAACCTTCAATCTGCGCCTCCTTTTGTTGCCGTGTTATCGGCAGGCTGACCCTGACCCGCACACCCGCTGGCTCGATCTGATCGAGATCAAAATTGCCCCCCAGGGCCTGGGCACGCTCGCGCATGCCCAGCACCCCAAAGCGGCCCGATGCCGGAAATTGTTCCAACCGGCCTGTCCCATTATCAACAACATCGAGCCGCAGACACCCGGCAGATGTTTCCAGCCGCACGTCAATACGGCTGGCCCGCGCATGGCGCAGGGCATTGCTCACCGCTTCCTGAACAATCCGGTAGACCGCCGTGGACAACGCATCGTCCAGGCCTTCGAGCTGTCCGGTGATGCTGTGGTGCAGGGCGACCTCGGGGTAGCGTACCCGCCAGTCATCGAGCAAGTCCTGCAGCGCATCGCGCAGGCCGAAGCGGTCCAGTGCCAGGGGCCGCAGCCTGGAAATCAGCCGGTGCACCCCATCGTAGATCTGGTCTGCGCAATCCATCACGAGCCGTGCCGACTGCTCGATCGACGCATCCTGGCCCGCGGCCCGGCGCGCGATGGCCAGCCCGATGCTCTTGATCGCCGTGACCTGCTGCCCCAGTTCGTCGTGCAATTCGCGGGCGATCACGCCGCGCTCCTGCTCGATGCGCGCCTGGATAATCTGGGTCAGCTCGCGATTCTCAGCCAGCGCCTGTGTCGCTTCCTGCGCCTGCCACCTGGCCAGGGCACTGTCCTGCACCGACTGGGCCATGCCGTTGAAGGCCTGGCTGATCAGCCGCCCTTCGCGGCCGGAGAAGGCCGGCATGCGGGTGCCATAATCTCCATGCGCCATGCTGCGCAAACCCTGCACCACCCGATGCAGGGGCCGCATTGCCCGTCCCACCAGGGCATAGGCCAGCACGTTGACCAGCACAAAACCCGCCAGCACCATCCACAGCGTGGGACGCAGACCGTCCCAGCCATCCAGGGTGGCGCGCGAGGGATCGGCCCGCAGCACAATGCGCCCGTTGGGCAGGCTGATTTCCTTGGGCTCCAGCGGCGGCGAGACGATGCCGGAATACCACTCGGGCGCTTCCCGACCCGCCTTGTAGGTAGGCGGCGGCGAGCGGTAGATCAGCTTGCCCTGATCGTCATAAAGCTCGATTTCATTGGCCCGGATTCGGCCGACCCGGCTCAGGAATTCGGTCATGCCTTCCAGCCCGCTGTAGCCATACACGTAGTTCACCCGCGAGAGCAATTGGATCGCCACCACATTGGCGCCCAAAACCTCCTCGCGAACGCTGCGCCGGGTGTTGTCAATCTGCAGGCCGATGAGCAGCGAAGCAAAAACCCCCAGCAGCGTGGTGATGATCAGGTTGACCTGAAGGCGCAAACTCATGCAGCCTCCGCGTCAGGGAAGCGCTGGCCCCAGCCTGTGAAGTCACCGTGCATGGCATGGTGCGCGACAGCCTGCGCCAGCGCCCTGGCCATGGCGGGCTCAAAGGGGCTGTGGCCGCAACCGTCCACCCACTGCAAACGGCTGCCCGGCAGGCTGCGGTGCAGCTCCCAGGCTGCTTGCGGACGGCAAATCCAGTCCAGCCGGCCGTGCAAAATTGCCGTTGGCACCGATGCGAGGGACCGGGCCCGCGCCAGCAGGCCGGCATCGCCCCAGAAACAGCCGTTCATCAGGTAGTGGCTTTGCACCCGGTACTTGTGCACCAGCGCCACGGCATGGGCTTCGGATACATCGGAACGCGGCGTCACGCTCTGATGTTGGGACATGGCCGCCTCCCAAGCTGCCCAAGCTTTGGCCCGCGCCAGCGCCTGCTGCGGCTGCCCGCCCAGCAGGCCGGCGCTGAGCCAGCGCAGCAGGTCCCCGCGCGCGGCCGCTGGCGCCTGTTGCGCCAGCGCCTCCCAGGCATCGGGCAAGAGCTGCCGGGCTTGCTGAAAAAACCAGTCCAGGTCCGAAGCCCGTCCGAGAAACACCCCGCGCAACACCAGACCCAGGCAGGACGCCGGATGGGCCGCTGCATCGGCCAGCGCCAGCCCCGCGCCCCACGATCCGCCCACGACCAGCCAGCGTTCAAGCCCCAGATGCTGGCGCAGACGCTCGATGTCGGCCACCAGATGCGCGCTGGTGTTGGCCTGCACCGAGCCGCTCGGCAGGCTGCGCCCGCAACCCCGCTGGTCGAACAGGACCACCCGGCAGCGCTGCGGATCAAACAACTGGCGGTGCCGCGGCGAGCAGACGCTGCCGGGGCCGCCATGCAGGAAAACCACGGGCAGCCCCTGCGTTGACCCGTATTGCTCGTGGTAAATACGGTGCCCCTCCCCCACATCGAGCCAGTCGGCGCCGCCGGGTTCCAGTGGGGCATGCAGTGCATTGGGCGGGTCAATCTCCTTCATGGGCTCCATGCTAGTCCCATTCCGGCCGGGATTTGGCGGCTTGCCTTCCTCCGGCGCCGTTGCGTGCTCCAGACTCATGAAAATCATGAGCTCCCAATCCATATTTTTCTGATGTGGCGAACCGCCCAATCAGCGCACACTGTTTCCAGTATCAGCAGATGTGCTGCGGGTACTTCAGACCGCGCCTTGCGGGATAAACACACAGGAGTAATTGCATGAAATGGGAAAAACCCGCTGCCAGCGACATGCGCTTTGGCTTTGAAATCACGATGTACATCGCCAACCGCTGATCCCGGCCAGTCCGGCGGGGCCACCCGGCGGACTGCGTTGTCGCCGCCCCGTCCGGCGTACTTTCTTGCACAAGACGGGCATCAGGAATTTTTCAGTTTGAAAATACATGTTCTAGGTTCCGCAGCAGGCGGTGGCTTCCCCCAGTGGAACTGCAACTGCCCCAACTGCGACGGCTACCGCAAGGGAAGCAAGCGCGTGACAGCGCGCACCCAGTCCTCCATCAGCGTCAGCGCCGACCAGGCCAACTGGGTACTGTTCAACGCCTCCCCCGACGTGCTGCAGCAACTGCGTGAATTTCCGGCCCTGCAACCGGCGCGTGCGTTGCGCGACACGGCCATCCGCGCCATCTTCCTGATCGACGCCCAGATCGACCACACCACCGGCCTGTACATGCTGCGCGAACACCGCCAGCCGCATGAGTTGTGGTGCCACGCCCTGGTGCGCGAAGACCTGACGAACGGCAACCCGCTGCTCAAGGTGCTCGATCACTACTGCGGCGTCAACTGGCACGATGTGCCGCTGGCCGATCCCGGCTTCAGCATGGAGGGCGTGCCCGGCCTGCACTTCACCGCCCTGCCGCTCATCAGCAACGCGCCGCCCTATTCACCGCACCGCGACCATCCCCAGCCCGGCGACAACGTGGGCGTGACCATCACCGACACAGCCTCGGGCAAGCGCCTGTTCTACGCCCCCGGCCTGGGCCAGATGGAGCCGCATGTCTGGGCCGCCTTGCAGGCCGCCGACTGCGTACTGGTCGACGGCACACTGTGGAGAGACGACGAAATGATCACGCTGGGCGCCTCGAAAAAAACCTCGCGCGCCATGGGCCACCTGCCGCAAAGCGGGCCCGGCGGCATGCTGGAGTGGCTGAACCAGTTGCCCGCCAGCACCCGCAAGGTGCTGATTCACATCAACAACACCAACCCCATCCTGGATGAATACAGCGCGCAACGCCAGGAGCTGACGCGCCGCAGCATCGAGGTGGCTTATGACGGCATGGAGATAGACCTGTGAATAGCACGCCCGCTCCGTGGAGCCAGCAGGAATTCGAAGACAAGCTGCGAAGCCGCAGCAGCAGTTACCACATCCACCACCCCTTCCACGTGATGATGGCCGAGGGCAAGCTGACGCAAAAACAGTTGCAAGGCTGGGTCGCCAACCGCTTTTATTACCAGATCTCGATCCCGGTCAAGGACGCGGCCATCCTGTCGAATTGCGACGACCGCGAGATACGGCGCGAATGGATCCAGCGCATCCTCGACCACGACGGCTGCCACTTTGGTGGCATCGACGACCCGGGCGGCATCGAAGCCTGGATCCGGCTGGGCGAGGCCGTGGGCCTGAGCCGCGACGACGTCACCTCGCTGCGCTACCTGGCACCGGCTTCACGCTTTGCGGTCGATGCCTATGTCAACTTCGCGCGCCGCCAGCCCTGGCAAGAGGCCGTGGCCTCCAGCCTGACCGAGCTGTTCGCGCCACACATCCACCAGCAGCGCATCGACACCTGGCCCACGCAATACCCCTGGGTCGACCTGGCCGGCCTGCACTACTTCAAGCAGCGCCTGGCGCAGGCACGGCGCGACGTGGCGCACGGCCTGCGTTTCACGCTGGATCACTTCAGCCAGACCCGCGCGCTGCAGGAGCGGGCGATGGAAATTCTCCAGTTCAAGCTCGACGTGCTGTGGGCCCTGGCCGATGCCATCATGCTCAGCCAGTGCGAGATCGAGATCAAGGGCCCGAAAACATGAACGCAGCGCAGACAGCCATGGGCCTGGAGGCCCGGCCCCGTGTGGCCGGCCACTTCCGCCTTCAATGGGAAGAAGTACAGAAGGCCTGGGTGCTGCTCTACCCCGAAGGCATGGTCAAGCTCAACGGCAGCGCCGGCGAGATCATGCAGCGCCTGGATGGCGAGAAAACCGTGCAGGCCCTGATCGATGAACTGGAAAGCAGCTTCGACACCAGCGGGCTAACGCAGGACGTGCTGGATTTTCTGGCGATTGCACAGCGCCAGGGCTGGGTCAAGCCATGAGCCGCCGGGCCGCTCCCAAGGCAAATACCGCCGCGCATAGCGAGGAGGTTGTCCAATGAACGCCGCCTCGGCGACGACCGGCATCGCCTCCGCCCCAGCCACCCAACCCGGCCCGCCGCTGTGGCTGCTGGCCGAGCTGACCTACCGCTGCCCACTGCACTGCGTGTTCTGCTACAACCCGGTGGACTTCGCCCAAACCAGTACCGAGCTGTCGACCGCAGACTGGCTGCGCGTGCTGCGCGAGGCGCGCGCCGCCGGCAGCGTGCAGTGCGGCTTCTCCGGCGGCGAACCCATGCTGCGCGACGACCTCGAAGAACTGGTGGCCGAGGCGCACCGTCTGGGCTTCTACACCAATTTACTGACCTCGGGCGTGGGCCTGACCGAAGCCCGCGCAACAGCGCTGAAGCAGGCCGGCCTGGACCACATTCAGCTCTCTTTCCAGGATTCAACGCGCGAGCTCAACGACTTTCTCTCGCACACCAAAACCTTCGACCTGAAACGCCGCGCCTCCGACATCATCAAGAGCCACGGCTGGCCCATGGTGCTCAACTGCGTGATCCACCGGCTCAACATCGACTACATCGGCCAGATCATCGAGCTGGCCGTGGAACTGGGCGCCGAATACCTGGAACTGGCCAACAGCCAGTATTACTCCTGGGCCGAGATCAACCGCGATGGGCTGCTGCCCTCGCGCGAGCAGCTGGAGCGGGCCGAAGCGCTCACCAACGACTACCGCGAAAAACTCGGCGTCAAAATTCGCATCTTCTTTGTGGTGCCCGACTATTACGAAACCCGCCCCAAAAAATGCATGAACGGCTGGGGCAATGTGTTTTTGACCATCACGCCCGACGGCATGGCGCTGCCTTGCCACACCGCCAAAATGCTCAAGGGCATCACCTTCCCCAATGTGCGGGAAATGAGCGTCCAGGACATTTGGCATACCGCGCCGGGCTTCAACCATTTCCGCGGCGACAGTTGGATGAAAGAACCCTGCCGCAGCTGCCCGGAGAAAGAAAAAGACCTTGGCGGCTGCCGCTGCCAGGCCCTCATGCTGACCGGCGATGCGGCCAACGCCGACCCGGTGTGCGACAAGTCGCCGTTTCACCACCGTGTGCAAGAGGCCGTGGCCTACGCCCAGGTGCCCAATGCCCAGCGCGCCAATGTCAAGCCCCTGGTGTTTCGCGATCCCAAGGTGTCGTGCCAGTTGGCCGAAGCAGGCAGCGTCACTTTTCTCTGAATCGAAAGTCATCGTCTGCGCGCGGCCCTTCTTCAGCGGCGTCCCGGACTGCGTGCGCTCCAGCGCCTGCACCTGCCTCTTCTCACCGCAGCACAGCACCACTTCGGATCACGCGAGACCCTGAAGTCGCGCACGATGTGAGGCTTGAGGCCGTGGACCTGCCAATGCCGCATGACGGTGCTGGCTTCGCCGAAGGTACGCTGCGCGGCAAGTCGCGTTCGATACCGACGATCCCCGACTCCAGAGGCTGGGTCTGGAAGAAGGACTGCGTGTGAGTGCTCCATTTCAGAGCACTTTCCTCGCCCGGGAAAACCCGAACTTGTGGCAGCGGGACCGAACTCCCACAATAAAAATAACTCACCAACAGGAACAGAAGACAACCATGCAACAAACCACCCTATGGACCGGTGCCGCCGCCCTTGCACTGCTCGCGACCGGCCTTCACGCCCAGACCCTGGACGACCTCAAGCGCGACAACGCCACCCCCGGCAACGTGCTCACCTACGGCATGGGCTACAACAACCAGCGCTACAGCCCGCTCAAGCAGATCAACACCAACAACGTCGGCAAGCTGCGCCCGGTCTGGGCCTACAGCCTGAACAACCCACAGGGCCAGGAGTCGCAACCCATCGTGCACAACGGCGTGATGTACGTCACCACGCACAACAGCACCGTAGCGCTCGACCCGGTCACCGGCAAACAAATCTGGAAACAGGACATCGAGCTACCGACGGATGTGTTCAAAATGGCCTGCTGCGGCATTCTCAATCGCGGCGCCGCGATCTTTGACGGCAAGATATTCCGCGCCACGCTGGACGCGCACGTGGTGGCAATGGACGCCAAGACCGGCAAGCAACTGTGGAAAAGCAAGGCCGCCGACTATCAGAACGGCCAGGCCATGACCAGCGCGCCGCTGATCGCCAACGGCGTGGTGATCACCGGCATTGCCGGCGGCGAGTACGGCACGCGCGGCTTCATCGACGGCTGGGACCCGGCCACCGGCAAGCACCTCTGGAAGTTCTACACCACCGCCGCACCCGACCAGAAGGGCGGCGACACCTGGCCCGGCGACACCCACCAGAAGGGCGGCGCGCCCACCTGGCTGACCGGCGCCTACGACCCGGATCTCGACCTCGTCTACTGGGGCACCGGCAACGGTGGCCCGTGGAACCCGAACGCGCGCAAGGGCGACAACCTCTACATCGCGTCCGTCGTGGCCATCCGGCCCAAGACCGGTGAACTCGTGTGGCACTACCAGTTCAGCCCCAACGACCCCTACGACTACGACGCCACCGAAGTGGGCATGCTGGTTGACATGAAGATTGGTGGCAAAAACCGCAAGGTGCTCACCCAGGCCAACCGCAACGGCTTCATGTACGTGCTCGACCGCGCCAATGGCGAATTGCTGGCCGCCAACCCGTATGTGAAGGTCAACTGGGCCGAGCGCATCGACCTGAAGACCGGGCGCCCCGTGCTCACCGAGACCGACAAGAAAGCCCGCGCCGGTGAAGACGTGGAGATCTTCCCCAGCGTGCTCGGCGGCAAGAACTGGACGCCGATGTCCTGGAACCCGGCCACGGGTCTGGCCTATGCCAACACGCTCAACATCAGCTGGCCCTACCAGATTGCCAAGCCAGAATACAAGAAGGGCGAGTGGTACATAGGCGTGAACTTCCGGGGCGTGACCATGCCCAAGAACGAACCGCACGGCTACCTCAGCGCCATCGACCCGATGACAGGCAAGAGCAAGTGGCAAATGGCCTGGCCTGCCCAGCCCAGCATGGCCGGCACACTCTCGACCGCCGGCGGCCTGGTGTTCACCGGCGCGGCCACGGGCGAGTTCATCGCGGTGGACGCCAACAAGGGCAAAAAGCTTTACAGCTTCCAGACCAGCAGCGGCATCATCGGCCTGCCCGTGACCTTCGAGCACAAGGGCAAGCAGTACGTGAGCATCGTCTCGGGTTCGGGCGGCGTGTGGGCGCTGCTCGGCGACGAACGTATGGGCCAGGTGCCGGCCGGCGGTTCGGTGTGGACTTTCGCGCTGGAATAAGCCACGCGATAAGCCCCCCACGCGCTGCTTGGCGGCGCAACCCCAAGGGGGGGCAATGCCTGTGGCCCGTCGGGAGGTGCCACGGCATCCTTGATGCAGGCACGCGCGTCAGCGCGGTTGCGACGCATTTTTTCGACTACGATTTTTTTCGACCACGACTGATGATTCGATTTATTTTCTGTGCACTTGCCTTGGCGCTGTCGGGCACGGCGCACGCGCAGACACCGGCCGGGCCTGACGGCCAAGCCGTGAGCATTCCGCCCGCCGCGCCCTTCACAGCCCAGGCGGTGGAAAAGGGCCGCGAGCAGTACCACCGCACCTGCACGCAGTGCCACGGCCGCAACATGGTCAACGCCGGCACCACTGTCTACGACCTGCGCAAGTTCCCGACCGAGCAGCGCGAGCGTTTCTACACCTCCGTGATCAACGGCAAGGGCAACATGCCGTCCTTCAAAGGGTCGCTGGCACCCGAGGTGATCGAACTGCTGTGGACCTACGTCGCGACCCGTGGAGGCAAAGAGCTGTGAGCCCCCCCCGCGCTGCCTTCGGCGGCACCCCCCTGAAGGGGGGCAGCATCAGCGGACCGGCGAAGCCGGTTCCGCGATGCTCCGCGAACAAGATATTTCTCCGGCGGTGGTCGGGCATTTGGGGAGCGGTCCTGGGGTTGATGGCTCCTCTGGCCGTGGTTGCCCAGACTCCAGCGCCGCTGACCATCTGCATGGCCGAGGACAACCCCCCGTTTTCGCTGGAGCGCAAGGGGCAGGTCACGGGATTTGACGTGAAGATCGCCGAGGCCGTGGCCCGCGAGTTGGGGCGTGAGCTGAAGCTGTTGCCCTTCGAGCCCGAGTTGGAGAAAGAGGCCATGCTGACGCACGAGGTCAACGCCCTGCTGTCGGCGGGCCTTTGCGAACTGGCGAGCGGTTTCCCGCTGTTGACATCCGACCTCGGTCCACCGACGCGCGAGCGGTTCAAGACGCCCGACCACCGGGGAGCAAAGCCGCCGCGCGAGCGGCCCTTCGTGCCGCTGGGCACGCTTGTGGCCAGCCAGCCGTACCAGGGTGCAGCGCTGGTGATTGTGCAGCGCTCGGGGGTGCCGCCCGCATCGTCACTGGGTGAACTCAGGGGGCGCAAGGTGGGTGCGGTGGCGGGCACACTGGAAGGCACGCTGGTGGCGATGTATGGGGGCGGTGCGCTGGCCAAGGACATGGTGTCGCTGGGGCAGCGCGACGACATCTGGGCGGCGGTGGAGGGCGGCCGGGTGGACGCGATGATAGTGCCGTCGGCGGCGTTTGATGCGTACCGGGTTCGAAGGCCTGGCACGAGCTTGCAGGCGGGACCGGCAAAACCGCTGGGAATCAACCTGGGCTGGGTGGCGCTGTCGTCGAAAGCCGAATTGCTGGGGGCGGTGAACAGGGTCATTCAGCGCGGTGTGTCGAGCGGCGAGTTGCAGGCCTGGGCTCGGGAGACGGGGTTGTCGTGGCAGGCTCCTTCATTGCCTGCTGTTGCAGGGTCGCTGTCTCTGGCCGGGTTGTTGCGGGACTGATTTCTTTGTTTTTTTGGCGAAGACCTCGAGCCAGGGCGATGCCGCAATCCGCAGACTCCGGCCCACCTCGCGCCGCGCGCGCACTGGTTTTTCGCCTTGACTTCGTCAGCACCGCGCGGGTGCACCCAACTCGGTGGCATGCACAAATGGGGCATGGGCCTGTGGACAGCGCCATCACCCTGTGATGGGACGTGTGGCACCCCTCAGACCCGACTTTGACAGTTCCGGGGCACATAGACCCGGAACTGTCAAAGTCGGGTCTGAGCGAACATGCCTTGGCAGAAGGGGTTGGCGCACCACCGATGGAATACCCAATCGCCTGCCACAGCCGCGAGGTGCTGCGCCTGAAAGGCCATGCAAACTCAAATCAAACAGAGAAAAACGGAGATGTCAAAGCCCCGGCTTCTCAAGCGCGCGCAGCACTTCGGTCTGAAAATCGCTGCCCTGCGAGGCCTGCATGAACGCTTCAATGGAGCCGTCAAACCGCACGCTCCCCTGGTGCAGCAACACCAGCCGGTCGGCCACCTTGGTTTCTTCGATCAGGTGCGTGGCCCAGAGCACGGCCATGCCGCGCTCGGCGCACAGGCCGCACACGGTGTCGAGCAGTTGCTGGCGCGAGGCCGGGTCCAGGCCCACTGTGGCCTCGTCCATCAACAGCACGCGCGGCTCGTGCAGCAGCGCGCGCACCAGCTCCACCTTGCGCCGTGTGCCGCCCGAGAGGCTGCGCACCACCGACTTGGCCTGATCGGCCAGGCCCATGCGGGCCAGGCCCGCTTCGATGCGCTGCTTTGCCAACGCGCGCGGCAGGCCGTGCAGGTCGGTGTGGAACAGCAGGTTGGCCATCACCGGCAGGTCCATGTCGAGCGCGGTCTGCTGGAACACCACGCCCAGCGACGCCAGCGCGCGGCTGGGGTGGCGCTGCATGTCGTGCCCCATCACCGCGATGCTGCCCTGGTCGGGGCTGAACAGGCCGGTGAGCAGTTGCAGCAGGGTCGATTTGCCCGCGCCGTTGGGGCCGAGCAGGGCGATCATCTCACCGCCTTTCAGGCTCACGCTCACGCCCTTGAGCGCAGGTTTGCTGCCGTAACTTTTGTGCAGGTTGTCCGCGTGCAGCGGCAGGGTGTCGGTCATGCGGGCTTGGCAAGCAGGTTCATGCGCGCGAGCAGTTTCTTCTCGCGTTCCACCGTGGCCAGCACGGCCTGGCGGTAGTCGCGGGTGTTGAGGTAGTCCAGCGCCTGATCGTACTTGGCGAGCGCGCTGGTGTGGCGCTCGCTGAACATGGCTTTGTGGAAGGCGTCGTGCAGTTTCTGGATCACGGCGGGCGGCGTGCCGGCCGGTGCGGCAAGGCCCCACGGCGAGGTGTACACCGCCTGCGGGTAGCCCAACTCGCGCATGGTGGGCGCGTCGGGCCAGCGCGGGTTGCGCGCAGCATTGAAGGTGGCCAGCAGGCGTATCTGGCCCTTGTCCACCCAGGGCGCGAAGCCGGTGGAGTTCACGCCCGCCATGATCTGCGCACCGGCGATCGCGAGCATCTGGTCGGCCGTGCCTTTGTAGGGCACGTGCACGTAGCGCACGTTGTGCTGCATCAGGATTTCTTCCATCGCTAGGTGCGCCGTGGTGCCGATGCCGGTGGAGCCCAGCACCAGTTCGCCCGGGTGCTGCACGGCCCAGTGAATCAGTTCGAGGGCGGTTTTCCAGGGGCTGCTCGCCGGCACCAGCAGGCCGAAGCTCACGCCCGACACCTGCACGATGAGTGCGAGGTCGGTCACCGGGTCCCAGGGCACGTGGTTAATGAGCGCGTGGCGGTACACGGTGATCGGCACCTGGCCGATGGTGTGGCCGTCGGGCTCGGTCGCCTTGAGCGCTGGGGCCACCAGCGTGCCGGCCGCGCCGGGTTTGTTGACGACCACGATGGGCTGGCCGAGCAGCAGCGGCTCGGTGTCTCCGCATAGGATGCGCAGCGTGAGGTCGGTCTGCCCGCCGGCGGGCCAGGGCACGATGAGTTGCACGGGCTTGGTTGGCCAGGTGGCTGACTGGTTTTGCGCCAAAGCCTGCAGTGGGAGCAGGCCCCCTAGACCCCAGGCCAGCAGCTCGCGGCGACGCGGTGCAAACAGTTCCGGGGGCAGGGTTAAATCGGGATGGTGGTTCATTGCGTGGGCAGAAAAAAGCAAAAAGGCGCTGGGTTCAGCGGCGTATGGCATGGACAAAGGCAAGTTCTGTTACCGTCTGGCTGGCATCATTTTTGCCGAAATCGGCTTCACCGAATGGTGTCGCTGCACAGCACAGGGTTTGTCCCTGGGCGATGCGCGGGTCGGCCAGCGGTTCAATAGCCCCAGTTCAAGATCAAGGAGACAGACACATGGCTTTTTCATCGCTCCCTTCTTCGTTCAACCCCCTTCGCACGGCCCTGCTGGCCGTCGGCCTGTGCACCGTCTTTGGGGCGGCCCACGCCCAGGGCGCGGGCAAGGTCTATGTGTCCAGCGAGAAGGACAACAAGATTTACGTGTTCGACACCCGGGGTGAACGCACCGGAGCCATCGACGTGTGCAAGCGTCCGCGCGACATGAGCTTCAGCGGCGACGGCAAGCAGATCCTCGTGATCTGCGGCGACAGCAACGCCATGGGCCTGGTGGATGTGGCCGGCGGCAAGCTCGCCGGCACAGTGCCCCTGGGCGACAGCCCCGAGATGTTCGACCTCAGCCCCGACGGCAAAACCGCCTACGTGTCGATCGAAGACAAGAACGTGGTGGCCGCCTACGACATCGTCAGCAAGAAGCCGGTGTTCGAGGTCAAGACCGGTGGTGAACCCGAAGGCGTGCTGGTCACGCCCGACGGCAAGACAGCCTACGTCACCTCAGAGGTGGCCAACGTGGTCCATGTGATCGACCTGGTCACCAAGAAGGTCGCGAAGAACATCAAGGTCGGCAAGCGCCCGCGCCGCTTTGTGCTCGCTGCCGGCGGCGCCGAGCTCTGGGTCACCAACGAACTCGACGCGACCGTGAGCGTGGTCAACACCAAGACCCACACCGAAAAGCAGAAGATCAAGTTCGAGGTCAAGGGCATGCGTGCGGCCGACATCACCCCCGTGGGCATGGCCATCAGCCCGAACGGCAAGAGCATGTGGGTCGGGCTGGGCCGCGCCAACTACGTGGCCGAGGTGGCCGTGGCGAGCAAGGCGGTGAAGAACCAGATACTGGTCGGCAAGCGCGCCTGGGGCCTGGGCTTCCACCCTGACGGCAAGACGCTGTACGTGGCCAACGGCCTGTCGGACGACATGACGCTGATCGACACCGCTTATGGCAAGGCCATCAAGACCGTACCGGCGGGTCGCGTGCCGCACACCATCCTCGTCTCGAAATGACGTTGCGCCTGAGCAAGCATCTGCGAACCCTCGTGGGCGCGCTGGCGCTGGCGGCGGCGCTGCCGTCGCTGGCGGCCACCAAAGTCAACATCGCGGTGGTCTCACTCGACGGCGATCCGCGTTACGCGCCGCGCCGCATGGAGAAGGCCTACCCGGGTCATCCGACCGGGCGCGCCGTCGACGGCGTGAAGCTGGCGGCGGCCGATTCGGCATTTGAGCTGGATGCGGCCGGGATGGAGCTGGTGGTGAAGGACGTGGTGCTGCCCAACGCCGCTGCGCTGCCCAAGGCGCTGGCCGAGCTGAAGGCTCTGAGGGTGCAGCACGTGGTGGCCGATCTGCCGCTGGCCGAGCTGCGCGCGCTGGTGCAGGCCGCGCCCGCTGCACTGGGCGGTGCCATCGTGTTCAACGCCGCGCTGGACGACGACAGCCTGCGCGGCGCCCAGTGTGCCGCCCACCTGCTGCACACCGCCCCCAGCGGTGCCATGCTCGGCGACGCGCTGGCCCAGTACCTGGCCGCGCGCAACTGGCGCAAGGCGCTGCTGTTGCAGGGTCCGTTGCCCGGCGACGCGCTGATGACCGAGGCCTTCAACCGCTCGGCCAAACGCTTTGGCATCAAGGTCGTGGCGCAGAAGCCGTTCAAGCTCACCGGCGACCCGCGCGAACGCGACCTCGGCAACACGCGCCTGCTCACTGGCGATCGCGAACACGAGGTGGTGGCGGTGATGGACAGCGACGGCGAGTTCGCGCGTTTGCTGCCCTACGCCACGCAGTGGCCGCGCCCGGTGGTCGGCGCCAGCGGTCTGGTGGTGGCGGCCTGGCACCCGCAGTGGGAGCGCCACGGCGGACCACAGCTCAGCCGCCGGTTTTTCAAGCTAGCCCAGCGCCCCATGCAGGGCCCCGACTGGGCAGCCTGGGCAGCAGGCCGCGCGGTGGCCGCCGTGCTGGCCGAGAACCCGACGGCAGCGGTCGCGCAGCAGCTCAAGGCGCTGCGCGGCGGCAGCACCACGCTCGATGGCTTCAAGGGCCGCATCCTGTCGTTCCGCGCCTGGGACGGTCAACTGCGCCAGCCGCTGTTCGTGAGCCATGTGGACGGTGTGGTGGGCACCGCGCCGCTCGAGGGCGTGTTGCACCCCAGGGAAGTGCTCGACACCCTGGGTGTTGATGAACAGGAGAGTGCATGCAAAGCGCGCCAGTGAACGCGGCCCTGAACCCGGTGGCAGCACCCTCGCTGCCCCTGCACCTGCTGCGCGCCCTGCGCGCGGTGGTGGGGCGCGAGATCGGCCGCTTCCTGCGCCAGCCCACGCGCCTGGGCTCGGCGCTGGTGCGCCCGCTGCTGTGGTTCGTGGTGTTTTCGGCGGGCTTCAACAACGTGTTCGGCGTCGCCATCGTGCCGCCCTACGACACCTACATCGAATACAAGGCCTACATGGTGCCCGGCCTGCTCGGCATGGTGGCCCTGTTCAACGGCATGCAGAGCTCGCTCTCGATGGTGTACGACCGCGAGATGGGCGTGATGCGCCTGCTGCTCACCGCGCCGCTGGCGCGCGGCTGGCTGCTGGCCTTCAAGCTGCTGGCGGGCACCTGCCTGTCGGTGCTGCAGATGGTGGTGTTTCTCGCCATTGCCTGGGGCTTTGGTGTGGAGGTGCCGCTGGCGAACCTGCCCGGCCTGCTGGTCGCCATGGCCTGCGGTGCCACGATGCTCGCCGCGCTGGGGCTGATGCTCTCGGTGTACGTGAAGCAGCTGGAGAACTTCGCCGGCACGATGAACTTCGTGATCTTCCCGATGTTCTTCATCAGCCCCGCGCTGTACCCGCTGTGGAAGCTCGAAGAATCGGGCGCGTGGTGGCTGCTCCACCTCGCCGAGTGGAACCCGTTCACCCACGCGGTCGAGGCCATGCGCTATGCGCTGGTGGGGCAGTTCACGGCGTTGTCGTGGTCGGTGGTGCTCGCGTGTTCCATCGCCTTTTTTGTGGCGGCTTTATGGGGTTACGACCCGCAAAGGGGTTGGGTCAAGAGCCTGTGAACATTTGGCGGCACGGATATTGTCTTTTGACATGACCAGCATCAAGACCAAACCGTGACAGCTGCGCACTGCTCAAGGGCTTGGCTGTGCCTGCGGACAGCACCGCTGTGCTGAAGATGGGCAAGCCCAACGCCGACCGGGTGTGCGACAAGTCGCCTTTTCGCCACCGCGTGCAAAATGCCGTGGCCTACGCCCAAGTGCACGATACCCAGCGCACCGTGATCAAGCCCCTGGTGTTTTTCGCGATCCCAAAGTTTCGCGCCTGTTGACCGAAGCCAGCAGCCCCCTGCTCAAATAGCCGAGCCATTGATCCGGGAATATTCTTCCTGAAATGTGCGTCCGAAGTACTGCTACGACTTCAAGCCCGGGCGGCTGCTCGATCCGCAGCATCAAGTGCGAACCAAGACCAAGGCACTGCTATTCGCCCGCCATGCACATGGCCTCGAGTTAAAACCATTAGTCTTACTGTGTCACAAGAGCAGTTTTTCGCTTGCCCTTCCGCAGCAGGGGCATTGCCCGAGACGCGCGATCAGCTGGTAGCTCAGCCGATGGCGCAGCGTCGTGATCGACGTCGCCACGTGGCGCTGCGCGCGCAGGACTGCCGCGGGGGATGTAATCCTCGGGAAGGGCAGGAACCTGGCGTTCGATGAAGTTTTTTTTACCGCCGACAGGCTTGTCGGCGACGAGGCGTTCTGCCATCAGGAACCCGTAGGCCGCGATGCTCAAGGCGGCATGGTGGTGGAACCCCCTCCAACCTCGACCCTCGTAGTGGCCCAGGCCGAAGTCCTGCTTCAGATCCTGGTAGTCGCGCTCGATGCGCCAGCGCTGATGGGCAACGCTGACCAACTCGTTGATCGGCGTGTCCTGCGGCAAGGTGGACAGGAAGTATTTGCTCGGCTCGGCGTCGCTGGCCGGCCACTCGATGAGCAGCCACTGCTCGGGGCGCAGGCGTGCCTTGCCGACATTGCCGCCAGCATGACGCACCCGCACAGCCGCGAAGCGCTCTCGCAGCGATGTGTTGGTGCCTTCGCGCCAAGTGATCGTCTGGAATGCTTCTGGTGGCAACGACATCGCCAGTGCTTTGACACTCATGGGCTGCAGAGTGGTCGTGCGCCGAGGCACCACGGGAGGGCGACCCATGCCGCTGTAGCGCTTGGGTGGCAGCGGCTGGACTCCAGGCGGCCAGACCACGACGGCCGAAGTGATGCCCACCGCATAGAGCAAGCCCATGTCGCTGAGTGCCTGGCGAAAGGCGTTGTCCACGCCGTAACCAGCATCGGCCAGTACGCAGTGGCGCGGCGCGCCTTCATCCAGCAGCGTGCGCAGCTGCTGCAGCGCGATCTGGGTCTTCGTGGCGAAGTGCACCTCCTCGGGCACGCCGGCCTTGGCACGGCGTTCAGTATCCGCAGCCCAATCCTCGGGCAGATACAGCTGCCAGGCCACGGGCAGGCTGCCCTGATTGCAGCTCAGCGAGATGCTCACGGCCACCTGGCAGTTGTCTTGCTTGCCGAGCATCCCGCAGTACTGGCGCGTGACACCGACTGAATGCCGGCCCTTCTTCGGGAACCCGGTGTCGTCGATGATCCACCAGCCGCCCTGGCTGAAGTCCATCTTGGGCATCACCCACTGGCACACGCGACGCAACATCTGGGTGTCAGACCACTGCGCCTTGGCCACGAAGTGGTGCAGTGACTGGTGTCGAGCACTGGCGTGCATCGGATCGACCCGCGCGGCCATGGGCTCCACGCTCTTGCGCGACAAGCGGAGCATCAGGCCCTTGCAGTAGCCACGCAGGCCAGCGTGCCGGTCAGCATGACCAAGGCCTTCACTCAGATGCTCAAGATATTGATCAAAGCGCTCTGCTGCATTCATCGATCCTCCAGCTCGAAGTCCGGAAGATCGAATTATGTCATTTATGACACAGTAAGAGGGGCCACAACTGGATCACGCCTTCGCTGACCAGCCCGAAGGAACGGACCCCTTGCTCAAAGAACCTCTGGCGCGCGTGCCAGACCTTGCGGTCCTTGCGTAACAAGGACCGCGCCGACAGAGGTGCGGGCAGCCGATCTGGTGGCTTCTCATTTGCGCCTCCCGACCCAGTCGACCACCGGTATTTGCCTCACTTTGCCCCGACTTGGAACACTTTCCATACAGGGAAAGTACCCGGTTTCGCACCACTTTCCCGAGCTGCTAGAGTGGATTGCGTTGTCGTGCTTTCGAAACATCTTTGACTCAAATCCAATGAGCAGACACGATGAAATCCCCCTCCCTAACTAACCAGAATCAGGAGACCCTTGAGATGAAACACAGATCCATCATAACCGCCCTTTTCGCCTGCGGTGTCCTCGCTTGCGCTTCGGCATCAGCCCAGAATTCGCCGTGGTCCGTCCGGCTCGGGGCTGCCCATCTTGGCTTCAACACCCAGGCCGACGTTGTTCTCGGTGGCGCCGCCGTGCCAGGCGCCAACGCCGAGGCGAGCAACAATACAACAGTCGGGCTGGAAATTGGCTACAGCCTTTCTCCAGAATGGACAGGGCGATTCTTGCTGGGTGTTCCGCCGACGACCACGCTAACGGGAACGGGTACGCTGACCGGAACCGGAACTCTTGGGAAAGCGAAATATGGACCAGCTGCATTGACATTGACTTATGGTGTCGGTCAATGGGGACCAATCAAACCCTATGTGGGCGGGGGCGTCGCCTACAACATAGTTTTTAAGACCACGGACGGGTTCATCTCAAACCTTGATGTCAAAAATTCGTTCGGAACGGTCCTGCAGGTGGGGTTCGAAGTACCGCTGGAGGGCGGCTGGTCAATCGGACTCGATGCACGCAAGATTTTCCTGAAGGCCAAAGCCACCGGCACGGTGCCCGCCTTTGGCGGCGCACCCGTGAAAGCAAACATTAAGCTGGATCCGCTGGTGATCTTTGCGTCGGTTGGCAAAAAGTTCTAACCTTGAGCGGTTCCCAATGGCGCGATGTATCCGCGAACTGATTGCCGCCCGTCTGGGCGCAATTGCGATCCTTGCGACGCGTGCGGCCGTCCGTGCAGACGACCGTCTCGCCTGGCTTGACGGCGTCCTTGAGAGCGGCGGTCACCTCCACCCCATTGAGCTTGACCAGCACCTTGTCCACGGTGTACGGCTGCCCTCGAACCCGTCCGACCAGGACGGGCACCCAGTCCCCCGCCTTGCGGCCGGCGCCCTTGGCCCGGCCACCGCTGTACCGCGCGGGCCGGGTGAGCTTGCGGGACCCCTTCTGGGACTCCCGAAAGTAGGTTTCGTCGACCTCCAGGAGGCCCACCACGCCTTTGGGCTGGTGCGGGACGACGCTCTGGAGGAAACGGTGCCGCCACCGAAACGCCTTGTCCACGGTCAGGCCAACCCTGGCTGCGGCGGCTCGCACCGACAGCCCTTGGCGCATGCAGTCGGCATAGGCATCGAACTGCTCCTTGTCCCGAAGGCGGCTCAGCGGTGTGCCGGTGGTGGCGTTGAAGGTCCGGGAGCAGCTCCGGCAAAGGTACCGCTGGAGCCCGTCGCAAACGCCGTTGCGGACCACCTTCTCGCCCAGGCAGTGCGGGCAGACGTGGGGCTGGAGCGCATCCATCGAGCGTGCGCGGAGCACAGGCGGGGCGGTCGGGCTGAGCGCGTCAGCCAGCTTCTTACGCTGCGAAGGCGTGAGGCTCGCCAGCCCAGCGAGCAGTGATTTGAACTGAGTGGCCTTCATCGCCGTTCTCCCTATGAAAACGGGACGAATGTACCACTTCATCCATACTTAACCTGAACAGCGCCATTTTTAAAGAGATACAAATTGAATATCAACGTCGAAAAACTCAATCCGGCCATGGATTTCATCAAGGCAACGTTAAAGGATGGATTGCTTACATGCGAAATATGGGACAGGGAAACAGGGCTTTCCTTTTTGAGCCACAACCCCCAACCTGTCGGTGTTGCGCTCTTCACTGAAGTCACCAAAACTCTTGCAACCGCCCTGAGTGATTCCGGCTTCCCTAGTTTGAATCGCTATTATTTGGTGGATCTAGAGGGCACTCACCTTGCGATGGTCATCCTCCATGGCAATGACATTTTGCAGGGCCTGATCATGAACTCCAAAAAAGTCAATCTGGGCATCCTGCTATCGATCGTATTGCCAAAGGCGATCGAATTCATCGAAAAAGCCAGGACATAAACACGCAGATGAAAGCCACGTTCGGGGTTTGGTCGCCACACCGAGAGTCCACTTCGGTGCTCGCCTTCAAGTCGGCCCTCGGCCTACGTCCGGAGCGGTGGGTTTGGTGCGACGACAGACAACAGGCGAGCTGGTGGGTTGTTGACGCGGCCTTGGGCGTATCGGAGGACTGGACAGCTGATCTGCGCAAAGAGAAGGAGGGATTTAGGACCCAGGGGGCCTTGCTTGCTCGGGACTGGGCCGCCGTCGGAGATCCCGTATGGGCCTTTCTCAAGCTTCCCTTGCAGGTCGATATCATTTACCGGTGGGTGGATGCCTGCTTGCTTCAGCATCCAGAACCTCGGCTGCTCCTGTCCGGGCAGCGACTCAAACTCAAGAGATGGCCCAACATGTCCCGCTATTCATCTGCAAGCAATTTGGCGGGCGGCATGAATCTTACCGTGGCCTGTGCCAGACTCCTCAAGGACTGGGTGACTTACGAAGAAGCAGTTTCTATCGCTAACGACAAGGCTGCACTCGATGGGCTGCTGATGGATGCCCAGCGGCACGGCATTCTGGAAATGGCATCCCCTGTGCAGGCGACATCCATGGTTGCTGAGGCTGCAAACCCGACCACCGGCGAGAATCCAGGAAAGACTGAAGACCCAAAAACATGGTCACTGATCAGACGTTTAATCAACAAATTCAAGTGAACAATCTACAAATTGTTTTGGGTCACACCATCGAGCACCAAGTGGTTTTCGTTGGCCCCTTCGGCGTTGGAAAAACCACCGCATTGCGAGTCGTTTCAGACATACCCGTTGTAAACACCGATGTGGCCAGCAGCGAGGCCGAGGCTGGTGCATCGGGCCAGGGAAAGACGACCACGACGGCCGGATTTGACTATGGGGAGTGGCGGTTCCCGGACAATACGAAGGTTTCGCTGATCGGCGTCCCCGGGCAAGACCGGTTCGAGGCCATGTGGGACATCATGCTGCCGCGAAGTTCCGCGATTGTGCTTTGGCTTTATGGGGACAGGGACGCAAGGCTGATGGAGTGCTCGAAGTGGCTTAATGCATTGGCAATGCGTAAATCAATTGCCCGGCTGGCTGTGGCGGTAACGCGCCTGCCTGAGGGTAATCAGGAGGAAGCACTCAAACCTTATAGGGAACTAGTCAGTCAATACCATCCGTTGGCACCGATCATCACGGCCGACCCCAGACTCTCGTCTGATGTGTTGCAGGCCATTACCATGGCTCTGACCACACCCTATGCGGCTCTGGAACGCATGTAAGTCGAAGATTTACGATGGCGCGCCCGAAATTTTTAAAATTCATACAAAATAACCGGTGGCAAATGGACTCTTTAGCATTGGGGAAATTGTTCCAACCCGCCTTGGAAAAAATGGTGGCAAGAATTCCCCGCTTGCGTTGTGCTGTCTTGTGCACGTCTGACGGATTTAACCTCTGCTCCATCGGCCTCACAGAAGATCAGGTGGGCAAAATGGCAGCCCTGAGCAGTTCTCTGCTATCGGTTGGCGAAGCGGTCGTGAGCACTCTGGTGCCAGAAAATACAGGCTCCGGCGGGCTTGACATCATGACCATGGAAGCAAACGGTATTCAGCTTGTGGGCACCAGAATCCATAGATCCGGTGGGTATCTGATATTGATGGCTGCCGCGAACGCACCGCTCGGCTTGGTGTTGGTCGGCGTCAAGGCCACTGCGGACGAAGTCAGGGTATTGCTATAAGGCTTGGCCCAGGGACGAGTTCGCAAGGCGCTGGGCCATGAATCCACCGAACTTGAGCCGACTTCTCCCTGACATCTCCCCTTGTACGCGAGTCTAGGATGCGGCTTGACAGCTCGAGGCGAACGATGTCGTTCCGAGCGAAGCACGAACCACTACCCTGCCAACGATCACCAAAGTTTCCCCGTGTCGTGTCATGCACCGCATCACGCTCGCGGGTGATCGCCCTCACCGGTCGGGTTTAAATTCGAGATCTGGGTTATGAAACCCGACCCGCGCCTTCACCGCTCTGGCGCGTTCACGGCTGCAGAACCACACGCCCTACGACGCGGCCATTCGAAAGGTCGTCCAACGCCTGGTTCACGCTGGCCAGCGGCCGAAGATCCAGCGGAATCTGCGGCAGGTCCACCCGCTGCGCCAGCGCCACCAGCTCGCGCAGGTCTTCCAGGCCGGCCACGTAGGAGCCGGTGATCTGCAGCGACTTGAGCGCGAACATGGGCAGCGGCATGCGGAATTCGCCGCCGAACAGGCCGACGATCACCACCTGCCCGGTGCGGCGCACCAGATTGACGGCCAGCGACGAGGTGGACTCGGCGCCGACAAAATCCACCACGCCGGCGACGTTGTTGTTGCAGGCCTTGCCGATGCTGCGCAGAGCACCGTCTTCGTTCGGGTCGAAGGCCAGCACGGCGCCGTAACGCAAGGCGGCCTCGCGCTTGGCCGGGTCGGGGTCGATGGCGACGATGCGCGCTTTGGAGGTGGCCGACAGCAGCGCCACCGCGGTCATGCCCACCCCGCCGCAGCCGATGATGGCCACATGGTCCTCGGCCGTCATCGGGTTGAGCTTGCGGATGGCGCCGTAGGCCGTGATGCCGGCGCAGGCAAAGGTAGCGGCGCGGGCCGGCTCCAGCGTGCCGATCGGCACCAGGTAGCGGCTGTGCGGCACGCGCACCATGTCGGCATAACCGCCCGGTAACTGGATGCCGAGATTGCGCGCGGCGCGCGGGCACAGGTGGTCGTCGCCGCGCAGGCACACGGCACAACTGCCGCAACCCAGCCAGGGGTAGACGATGACCTTGTCGCCCAGCGCCACGCCAGTGACCTCGGGCCCGATCTCCACCACCTCGCCGCCAATCTCATGGCCCATGGTCAGCGGTAGCGTGGCACCGGCGCGCTCCAGGGAAGTGAGCTTGCCGCCGCCCATGTCAAAGCCCCCGGCCTGGATATGCAGGTCGGAGTGGCACATGCCGCAGTGCGTGACACGCACGCTGACCTCGTGCCCGCTGGGCGCGGCCAGCTCGTCGGTGTGTTCGCTCAGGGCGGCGCCCCAGGTTGGAAAGGCCCAGCGATGGGCGCAGCGGTAATTCATGTGGGTCTCCATTCGCCGTTTAAAACCGGCGAGTGTTGTGAATAACGATGTATGGCGCGGACGGCTTCGCACGGCCAAAGGGGCGACCTGCTGGCTTGCACCAGCGTCTGCTCGCTCAGTTGGAGGTATACCCGCCATCGACCACCAGCTCGGCGCCATGCACGAAGGACGATTCGTCCGACGCCAGGAACAGCACCGCCTGCGACACCTCGATCGGCTGGGCCGCCCGTCCGAGCAGGGTGGGGCCGAGCAGCGCGGTGCGCACGGCCGGATCGGCCAGCAAATCCTTCGTCATCTCGGTCTCGATGACGCCCGGATGAACCGAGTTGACACGGATGTTGAAGGGCGCCAGGTCGACCGCGCAGGACTTGGTGAACAGGCGAACCGCCCCTTTGGAGGCCTCATAGGCGCTGGCGCCGGGGGCGCCTACCAGGCCGTAGATCGAGGAGATGTTGATGATGTTGCCGCCGCCGTTTTTCTGCATCAGCGGGATCACCGCCCGGGTGCCCAGGAAGAGACCGCGCACGTTGACGTTGAACACCCGATCCCATTCCTCATTGGTCGTGTCTTGCACCGGCTTCAGGACCAGAATGCCGGCGTTGTTGACCAGCACGTCGATGCGTCCGGCCTTCTCGATGATCTGGGCAAACGCGGTGTTCCAGTTGGCCTCCTGCGTCACGTTGAGCAACAGGAAATCGGCCTTGCCGCCGCTCTTGCGGATGCCGTCCACCGTGGCTTGGCCCCGGGCGGCGTCCATATCGCCGACGAACACCCAGGCGCCCTGGCTGGCCAGCAGCTCGCTGTGCGATTTGCCCATTCCCATGGCGCCGCCGGTGACGAGAATGACTTTGTCTTGTACGCGTTTCATAGTAACTCCTGTGATTTGCCGGATTGGCTGGTGATTGACCGACCGTCGATGAATTTGGTTTTAGCGGATATCAAAACCCGGATAGCCGCTACCTGCCACCTCGTTCAGTTTTTGGGTGTAGGCTCCCAGGCCGGCCAAGTAAAACATCACTGTCCTGGCTTTGCCCGGAATGTTCGCACCGAATATCCACGAATCGGCTTTCGGGAACAGCGTGTAGCCGGCGATTTCCTTGCAGTTCGCGGTCCAACCGTCTTCGACTTCGTGAGTGGCTTCAACGACCTGGCGGCCGGTGTCGTTCATGTGCTTGATCAGATCGGATATCCACTCGACCTGGGTCTCGATGCTGGGCGGGAGGTTGGTGAAGGGGCCGTTGGGTCCGAGGATCATGAACAGGTTCGGATAGTCGGACGCCGCCACGCCCAGATAACTGGTCGGGCCGGCTTTCCACTTGTCCTTGATCGTCTTGCCGTTGCGCCCGCGCAGGTCGATCCGGGTGTAGTTGCCGTCCACCGCGTCAAAGCCGGTGGCGAAGATCAGCACGTCGAGTTCGTGCTCCACGCCGTCGGCTGTCTTGATGCCCCTGGGCGTGACTTCGGCAATTGGGTTGGCCTTCACGTCCACCAGCGAAACGTTGTCGCGGTTGAACGTGGCGTAGTAGCCGCTGTCGCACAACGGCCGCTTGGCATACAGGTCGGTCGGCGTCAGCTTGCGGGCGGTTTCCGGGTCTTTGACAATTTCGGCAATCTTGCCGCGAATGAACGCGGCGGCGGTTTCGTTGGCTGTTTCGTCGGTGGCGATGTCGCAGAAGGTTTCGAACATGAAGCGAAAGCCGCCGCCGGTCTCCCAGGCTTTCTGGTAAACGGCGCGGCGCTCTTCTTCCGACACGCTCATGGCCGGAACCGCACTTTCCTTGAAGCCGAAGGCCACCACCGAGCTGCGCACGTCTTTCCATATCTGGTCGTAGTTCTGCTTGACGGACTTGACGTAGTCCGGGCTCACCGGGCCATTGCCGACCGGCACACTGTATTGCGGTGAGCGCTGGAACACCGTCAGGTGGCTGGCCTGCGGTGCGATGGCCGTGATCACCTGAAGGCCGGTGGAGCCGGTGCCGATGACGCCGACCCGCTTGCCCTTGAAGTCAATGCCTTCAGGCCAGGCGCCGGTGTGGTATTGCTCACCCTTGAAGGTCTCGATGCCCTTGATGTCGGGCACGTTGGTGGCCGACAGCAGGCCCAGTGCCGTGATCAGGTATCTGGCCGTGACGGTTTTATCGGTATCGGTCTGGATTTCCCAGAGATTGCGCTGTTCATCAAACCGGGCGCCCGTGACGCCGGTGTTGAACTCGATGTCGCGGCGCAGGTCAAGACGATCCGCCACGTGGTTCAGGTAGGACAGAATCTGCGGCTGCGTGACATAGCGCGTGTCCCACTGCCATTCCTGCAGCAGGGCTTTGTCGAATGAGTAGCAGTACACAAAGCTTTCGGTGTCGGACAGGGCGCCGGGGTAGCGGTTCCAGTACCAGGTGCCACCGACACCACCGGCCTTGTCAAAGACACGAACGTTCATGCTCAATTCGTTGCGCAATTTGTGCAGCATGTAGAGTCCGCCGAAGCCGGCACCCACGACCACTGCGTCGTAGTCGGTCTCGGTTGGGTGGCTGTCTTGTGTTGTCAGGGTCATTGTTTGTTTCCTTTATCGTTCAAGTTGTCCCCGAGTCGTGTCGGGGTGATGTTTTGTCAGAAGGTCGCTTTAAGCAGTCTTGAACCATTTGGCGATGCGGCGCATTTCGTCGTCCGCTTCGACCGCGCGGCCAGCCAGGAACGGGAACACGTGTTGCATGCCGTCCACGACTGATAGGGTGACGTTGACGCCTGCCGCCTTGGCGATTTCGGCCAGGTCGGTGGCGTTGTCGAGCAAGGTTTCCAGGGAACCGGCGTTGATGTACAGGCGCGGGAAGCCGGTGTAGTTGGCTTTGAGCGGGTTGGCCAGCGGGTTGGTGCGCGAGCCTTTCTCGCCCAGGAACATGCCCGACATGGCCTCCAGCACGGCCTTGCTCACCAGGGCATCGGTGGCGGCGTTTATCTGCAGCGTTTTGCCGACGTGCTCCATGTCGAGCCACGGCGAGAAGGCGATGACCGCGCCCGGCAGCGCCACGCCGGCGTCACGCAGCTTGAGCACCGTCGAGATGGCCAGGTTGCCGCCGGCCGAGTCGCCGCAGGTGGTGATGTCTTGCGCTTTGAAGCCGCGCGCGAGCAGCTCACGGTACACCGCCGTCGCGTCTTCGATCTGGGCCGGGAAGGGATGCTCGGGCGCGCGCCGGTAGTCAAGCACCACGGCCGTGACGCCCAGGTGCTTGGCGAGGTGCCCGGCGAGCTTGCGGTGGCTGGCGGCCGAGCCAACCGCAAAGCCGCCACCATGGGTGTAGAGGATGACCTTCTGGGTGTCCGCGTCAACCGGCAGCGCCCAGATGGCCTCGACCCCGGCGACGGTATCGGACTTGTAAGTCACGCCTTCGGGCTCCAGGGTCGGTTGGTGCCACTCGTCGAAGAGGCCGCGCAGATCGGCGATGGTCATCGCCGGATTCGCCGCCATGCGATCAGACCAGCCTTGGTAGAGCGCGCGTAGAAAGTCTGCCTCGGATGAAGGTTTCATGTTGTCTCCTGGTGAAAATGATCGTTGGAGACTTCATTTTCAGAATTAGGACAGCCAAAGTATTGAACAGCCTATACAAATATTTTGTTCAAAATAGCGCAACAGGATGCACCTGCATTGATCTGAATCGGAACACTTTTCCAGCAGGGAAAGTACTTGATTGATATTGACCCTCTGCGCGCCTAGCCTCCGCGTCACGCAACGCGAATGGCGTTTTCTGTACCCTGAAAACCCATCTTGCGACAGCGGATCGGCAAGCAAGTTCAACAGGAGCGCGAACAATGGCAAGGGTTAGCGGCACAGGTGCATTGGTCACACCGGAACAAATTCCACAGTGGATTCCGGGCAACCTCACGCGGGACAGCAGTCCGCTGGCCTGGGAAGGCATCACGCTCAAGGGGTATTGCTACACCGAACTGGAAGTGGCAATCCCGAAGATGCGCGATTTCATGATCGTCGTTTACCGCAGTGGCAGCGCCGAGATGAGTCGGTGCAGCGGCGGGCCATGGCACTCCGAGAGGGTTGAGCCTGGCATCGTGTCGATCCTTACCCGCGCCGAGCAATCGCAATGGCGCTGGAGCAAGCCGATCGATGTTTCCCACCTCTACCTATCCCAGCCCGCCCTTACGCAGGTTGCCGGTGAGGTTTTTGATCGGGACATCAATGATGTCGAGATGTGCGACCTGGTCAGGGCCGAGGATCCGGTCATGATCGCCATGATGGCGATGCTTGAACATGAATTGAACGAAGGCGGACTCGGTGGCCACCTCTACGTGGATGCACTCAGGAACCAGTTGTGCATCCACCTCTTGCGCCGCTACGCGAAGACCAGTTTTCGCGAATATCGCTCCTACGGTCGGCTCTCGTCGGCCCAGTGCCGGCTCCTTACCCACTATGTGGAAGAGCACATCGATCAAAACATCTCCCTGGCAGAACTGGCCGGGGTAATGCAACTCAACGTCTTCAGTTTTATCCGGAAATTCCAGGCCGAATTCAACTGCCCGCCACATGCCTATGTAATAAAGCAACGGGTCGAGCATGCAAAACGCCTGCTTGCTCGCCGGGACGTACCGCTGAAGGTCGTCGCGGCCAGCAGCGGCTTCTCCGATCAAAGCCATATGACGCGTTGGTTCCGCAAAACGCTCAACGTGACACCGTCTGAATACCGGCACTCGATTTCCAAACAGTGATCAACAACTCGCAGATGTTCCTCTATCCGTCGGTGTCCCTGCGACTCGGTTAAAGGTTCGTTGTGCAAGCGCACCGGGCTAGCTGCACTGAACAACAGACTTCAGTGAACGTGATCGTCTGGTGACGGCAACAAGCGCGGTTCGGCGTTGATCAGATCGATCTGGCGCATTAAAAAATCCATGTCCCGCCAGTCCCCACCTTGCGTGTCGACCGTGTTTGCAGGCAGCCAGCGCGCGCGAGCATAGCCGAAGCGATCGATCAGAAACTCCAGATGCCGCGGTGGCTCGCCCAGCACGCTGCGGCCGGGATCGGAAAGGGTTCTCCGCAGCAAGAGATAGGCCATCGCGGCCCCATGGGCACCGTCACTCACCTGCGGGTAAGGAAGCTCCACGGGTGGTAAGCCACGCGTGTCAGGCAAGGGAATCGCCAGCAACTCGGTGTTGCGCGTGCGCAGCGCAGCATACGAACTCGCCAACTGATCCAGACGCGCCTGCGATAGCGGCAAGGCATAGAAGACCAGCAGCACCGCCTGGCGCTCACGGTAATCCTTGAGCGCGGTCGAAGTCCCTGCGGTGGTGATGAAATTGAAGTCCGGCGGGGCCAACCAGGGTTTTCCAGGCACCACGGAAGGCGTAAGAATGCGGGCCTGGAATCCGGCAGAAAAGGCGCGCAGGAAGTTGACCATGTCCCAGCGCTCCTCGACCGACATCTTAGACTCGAAGCCCGGCATGCCGCCCGCGGGCTTGCCGTGGGTCAGCCACCAAAAGATATCGCCGGCCGTGTGCAGCGCGGTGTGCGGTTCGGTCAGGTTGGCGGGAGGCTTGGGCAGGCGTGCCGCCGCCGGGCCGTCGCCCCTGCCACCTGCGCCATGGCAGGCAACGCAGTGCTGCCCGTACAATTCAGCGCCGCGCGCCACCGACACAGCGGCATAGGCAGTGTCGGTGCGGCGATAAGTATCCGGGTAGGCATCCACAGTCAGCGCCGGCAAGCTCAGGGCAAGACCGCCCAGCAGCGTGACCGCCGCCATGGCCGCCAGGCCACGCGCCTGCGCGGCGCCGGCTTTAGCGTCGATGCCGCGCAGGCGCTGTCGCGCCGCCGCGCCAAGCACTACGCTGATGACCAGCAGCACCACCCCGCCCGTGACCCGCCACGCCACCCAGTCCCCGCCCCAAGTTGCCGCGACCGAGAAGCGAAATGAAAATGGCCACACCAACTGGTCATGCGCGGCGGGCAATGTCCCGCTGATGGTTGCCGCGGCGAGCAGGATGAGCAGTACTACAGCCAACTCGACCCGCACCAGATGCGCCGCGCCGGCGAGTGCCGCGCGCTGGTCAAACCGGATGTCACCGACACGCGGCATGCAGACGAAGCGCACGCGCGCAGCAACCAGCAACACGGGCACGAGCAAGCTAATCTTGGCCAGCACCAGCAGCCCATAGTTGCTCGCGATCAGCGGGGCCGCCGTGCGTTCCAACAGAGTGAACAAGCCCGCCAACAGACCGTCGCCGCCGCCCGGCCACTGCCTTGGCGCACCCAACTGCAAATAACCGATGACCGAGCCGGAGACCACGAGCAGCAGCACGCTCGCTGTCGCGACCACCGAGAAACGTCGCAGTGCCGTCGCAAAATGCGTCCGGGCTTCAGGATCGTCGCTGCGCGCGGCCAGTCGCAGCCCGAGAATCAGTGTCGGCAAACCGCCGGCCCACAGCCCAGCGGCCAGCAGATGGACCAGGTGGCCGCTTCCGGCCAGCCAGATCGGCTCGGTGGCCGCACCGTGCCCGGTCAGCACAGCTGCAGTCGCATGCATCACAGCCAGGATAAACAGCAAGGCATCGAAACCACGCTCGCCGGACCAGGCCACCAACCGATTCCGGGCCACGAGCAAGATCAACAGCGCCAGCACAATGGCCTGCCGCGCCTGCCACACAATGCCAAAGCGCGAATTTTCCAGCAAACGCGAAATGTCGGCCCAGCGCAAGGCCGATTCCGCCCGCCCCGAGACCGACGCGGTTTGCACCATCAACAAGCCCAGACCGACCAGCAGCAGCAGGCCAGCCAGCCATCGGGTCGCGGCCAGGACGGCATCTCGCCAGCGCACGGCCGCCGGGGCCACGTTCGGACCGCTCAGCAACAACAGGAAGAAACTGCCTATCAGGCCCAGGCCGGCGCCCAGTTGCAGCCAGCGCAGAGCAACACCGACGAATTCCATTTATGGTGAACCCGATGCACTCTTCACCGTGAAGGTGTAGCCATAGTCGACCGTGTGTCCGTCGACCGAGAGCACCCGGTACTTGACGGTGTAGGCGCCGGCATCGAGCTGAGGCAGATCGAGCACGAGCAGTTTGGCATCGACTTTGTCAACCCGCGCGGTCGAGTGCACCACCGGCACGCCGCCTTGTCGGAACACATTGATCGTCGCATAGGCGGGCTCAATCTTTTCGTTGAACCACAGCCGCACCTGACCGGGCGCTTTACTCAGCTCGGCGCGCCGTGCCGGTTCTGATTTCACCAGCGCCGCGTGTGCCAAGGCAGCAGGGGCAAACGCAAGCACCATCAGCCCTGCCATCAGCACGGCCGCACAACGCATCACGACTCGGTCGCCGAACCCGGTCGACACCGATGCTTGCTTGAATTGGAACATCATTTTCAAGGCCTCCATTGGGCTTTCGCCTATTTCATTCCCATAGCCGAACCGACCGAAACGTTGACCTTGCGCACGGTGGACTCGATGGTCTTGTGCTGGGCATCGGACCAATAGACGCTGACCACGTGCTTGCCTGGTTTGACCGGCAGATCAAATACATAGCGATACTGATTCTTGCCCAACGCCACCAAGTCTTTCATCATCGGCATCAGGGACGTGCCATCAATATCGAGGTGCAGGTGGATACCCATCTGCTTGGCGCCCATGGTCATCGTCGCCAGATCCCCGGCGGTCTCGAACACCACCGCGATGCTGGGGTCCACCTGAGCCCCCTCCATCGGCGAAATAATCGTGAGGGACGGCAGCGGGCGCGGCTCCACCGTTGACTTGCTGACGGGCATGTCCACATGTCCGGATCCATGATGCGAATGATCAGCGGCCCGGGCGGGCAGCCCGGCCATGCTTGCCATTGCTGTCAGCGCACAGGCCAGCGTGAAAAACTTCAACTTCATAAAGACTCCTGATGAAAAAACCTGAAACCCGTCGAACCAGCGACCGGGACCGACATGGGAAAAATGCGCAGCCAGAACCGCGCGACATGATGCATAACAGACGTTATTGCAAACCTGAGATGAACGACGGCGCCTCATTACAGAAATCGCCTTCCGAGCATCCCTTCCTTGCGGGCGGACTCGTACAGGGCATCCCGCTCGTCGGGGTGCGCCAGAACGATCAAAGCCCGCGCACGCTCCGAGACGCTCTTGCCTTTGAGATTGGCGATGCCGTATTCGGTCACCACGTACATCACATCGGTGCGCGGCGTGGTCACCACCGTGCCGGGCTCGAGCCCGCAGACGATGCGCGACGCCGGATTCACCCCCTTCATGTAGCGCGACGACAGGCACATGAAGGACTTGCCGCCGTCGGACATGAAGGCGCCGCGCACAAACTGCAACTGCCCGCCGGTGCCGGAGACATGCCGGTGGCCAGCGCTTTCGGACGCCACCTGGCCGGTGAGATCCATCTGCATGCAATTGTTGATCGACACAACGTTGTGGTTCTCTGCAATCTTGTGTGGCAGGTTGGTCTGGTCTACCGGCAGCGACAGGCAGTTCTCGTTGTGATCGATGAAATCGTAGCTGCGCTTGTTGCCCACGGCAAACGTGAACACGATCTTGCCAGGGTGGCTTTGCTTGCGCCGGCCAGTGACCTTACCGGCCTCCACCAGATCGACCATTCCATCGACGAACATCTCCGTGTGAATGCCCAGGTCATGCAGGTTGGACTGCGCGATGGCCGAACAGACGGCGTTGGGCATGCCGCCGATACCGATCTGCAGGCACACGCCATCGTCGATCTCGCGCACGATGTAATCGGCTACCTGGCGGTCGAGATCGGTGATCGCGGCAGTAGGAAGCTCAGGCAGCGGGTCGTTGGCGCCTTCGATCACCGCATCGATCTCACTGATGTGAACCATGTTCTCGACGCCGTAGCAGACCGGCATGGTGGTAGATGTTTCAACCACGATGCGCTTGGCGACGTCGCAGATGGCGCGGGTGTAGGTGTTGCTGGCGCCGAAGTTGAAAAAGCCGTGACGATCCATCGGAGCGGTCTTCATCACCAGCAGATCGACGCCCAGGTGGCGCCGGTAAATCGCCGGCCCCTCACCAAAGTTGAAGGGCACATAGCTCACCAGCCCCTGCTCGCACTTCTTGCGGTCATAGCCAGAGAAGTGCCAGTTCTCGTTGATGAAGTGCTGCTGCTGCGGATCCTGCTCCATCACCTGACGCGGCCGCAGGCTCAAGGCGCCACGGATCACGACGTCGCGCAGATCGCTTTTACGCGCCGCGAGCGCGGCATCGAACAGGTCGGGTTCGGCCAGCGCAAAACCATAATCCAGCCGGTCGCCCGTCTTGACGGTCGCGGCCACCTCATTGGCGCTGCGCCGCTTGGCTTGAAGCTGTTTGTTGTAGTCCATCCGTCTTATTTTCCCTTGGGTCGCGAGAGAGGGTCATGTGAATTGATTGTGGTGCCACAATCCAGCACGCCTGTGATCCAGAACGCAGACTGGCACCGATGGCGGCGGGCCGGCTCGACCCGCTCGCCATCGGTTGGCGTTTCGCGTCAGACCGCGATATACACCGACTTTGTTTCCAGGTAGGAATCAAGCGACGCCTTGCCCAAGTCGCGCCCAATGCCCGACTGCTTGTAGCCGCCGAAGGGCATGGCCGGGTTGAGCATGCTGTGGCAGTTGACCCAGACCGTGCCAGCCTTGATTTTGGGGATCAAGCGATGCACCTTCGACAGGTTGTTCGACCAGATGCTCGCGCCCAAGCCAAAGTGGGTGTTGTTGGCCCAAGCCGCGACTTCTTCGATGTCGTCATACGGCATGGCGGTCAACACCGGGCCGAAGATCTCTTCCTGCACCACGCGCATGTCGGCGTTGACATTGGTCAGAATCGTGGGCTGAACGTAATAACCCTTTTCCCCGGACCGGGCACCGCCGGTCACGACGTTGGCCCCCTGGTTGAGGCCGATGTCGATGTATTTGCAGACCCGATCCATCTGCTCGCGCGAGACCAGCGGGCCCATTTGCGACGCCGGATCAAGACCGTGGCCCAGCGACATGGACTGCGCGATCTGTGCCACATCGGCGACCACGCGGTCGAACATTTTCTTTTGCACATACAGGCGTGAACCGGCGCAGCAAACTTGGCCGTGGTTGAAGAAAATGGCCTGCGCCGCGCCAGCAGCAGCGGTGGCGGGGTCGCAGTCGTCCAGCACGATGACCGGCGACTTACCACCCAGCTCCAGTGTGAAGCGCGTCATGTTCTCTACCGCCGCCTTGCCAATCAGCTTGCCGACTTCGGTTGAGCCGGTGAAGCTGACCTTGTCGATGCCGGGATGGCTCACCAGCGGGGCGCCAGCCGACGGGCCGTCGCCAACAATGATGTTCACCACGCCCGGGGGAAAGCCAGCCTCGGCGATCAATTCGCCCAGCATGATCGCCGTCAAAGGGGTTTGCTCGGCAGGTTTCAGCACTACCGTGCAGCCAGCGGCCAGTGCCGGCGCGAGCTTCCAAACCGCCAGCAGCAGCGGGAAGTTCCACGCCACGATGGCGGCCACCACACCAACCGCCTCACGGCGCGTGAAGGTCACGAATTCGGCCTGCGGCGCAAACGGCACCGAGATATCGGTGGTTGCACCCTCGATCTTCGTGGCCCAACCTGCCATGTAACGGATAGTATCAACCGCCACCGCCACATCCACCGCTTGCGCCATGCCTGCGGACTTGCCGTTGTCCAGAGATTCGACCTCGGCAAAGCTCTGTGCATTGGCTTCCAGCAGGTCGGCCAGCTTCATCAGCAGGCGTTCACGCTCGGCGCCACGCATCTTGCCCCACGGGCCTTGGTCGAAGGCGCGGCGCGCCGCGGCAACGGCCTTGTCCACGTCGGCTTTACCGGCCGAGGCCACCTTGGCAATGACTTCCTCGTTGGCTGGATTGATAACGTCAATGGTCTGACCGCTCTCGGCCTGAACCCATTGCCCGTCGATCAGCAAAGAGTGCGTGCCGCGCGCTAGAAAGGTTCCAGCCTTCTCAGAAATGAGGTGTTTAATGTCGGAGATATTCATGTTTAGATCCTCAGGTTATGTACATGTAAGCCACATGCGGCGTTATCCAGCGTAGAGAGCCACTGTTGTTTTAAGAGCGTCAGCGCTCTTAATTCCGGTGTTCATAGCTGCGCTCGAGCGCAACTCAACTTGCGCCTGCAGTTGGGCCCGCACCGGCCTGCTGCCCAAGCAAAAACTCAACGATCCGGACCTCAAGGCCTGGCCACTCCCGGTGCGACTGTGTTCCTTCGCAGTAAAGCACTGGTGCTGCGCTGGCGCAGTTGGAGTAGCTCACGCAGCCTGACGGATCCGGACCCGCAACCGGTGCCGCACAGCCATTGCAGTGCGCCCACCAGTGTGCCGTTTCTCTCCCCCAGCCGGGAAACAGGGTGTCCTTCGCGCCATGCATGATCATCACCGGGATCGGCGAGCGGCATTGCATCGACTCCAGATCCTGCTTGGTGAAACCCGCAGCACTGACAGCAACTCCGCTGACATCTGTTCGCGTCGATTCCAGCAACGCCAATCCAGTTGAGACGGTGCCTCCATCCGAGTGGCCCGTCATAAAGACACGCTGTCGATCAATGCACCAACGCTTAGCTGCGCTTTGCGCCACGCCGCCCAACTCAAGGACATTTTTCTTGTTCATTGGCCGGTGATCGACATAGGCAACAATGAAGCCACGCGATGTCGCCGCCGCCGTCAACCGAGTGTAGCGCTCGGTCTGACGGGCGCTGGCACCCGCTGCTGCGTAGACCACCAGCAGGGGGTGAGCGAACCTCGCGTCGTAGTTGACCGGCGTTCGTACAAGATACGACAGCTTGCCTTCCTTCACTTTGCCCGCAACCACAGCTTCTGCCAGGGGACCGCCTGGACAACTAGACGGTATCGCCGCTCGGTAGTCATAGCGCCCGGCAATATCTGCCGGGCCCGCTTCATCACCGCTGCAGGCGCTCATTCCGGCGACCGCCAGCATTGCAATAAGCACCCCCCCCCTAATGAAGCCAAGTATCACAATAATTTGGTAGACGAAGTATTCACACGCGCCTCTGTGGCCCGCCGGACACGCCCCGAAAACAGATAAAGGGCAAATCCAAGCAGGACTACAACAATAATCGGCAGGTATTTCTGATAGGCCGGCTTGCTGATGGCCACACTGAACGGAAACCTGGATACATGTTCGCCCTTCTCGCCAGCAGTCACCAAACCAACAAATTTTCCAGGTTGATCGAATTGATGCGTGATCGAAATACTCCCGGTCGGATAACGTTGGGGTGCAAGATGCAACACGGTGACAGCTTCAGTATCACCTTTTTCTCCGGCATCCTGAATGATCCGCACCTCAATGGGCATCTCCCGCAACTCGGCATCGATGGCATCAAGCGCCATCACGACGGAACCCGTCTTGGGTATGTCTTCGCAGAATTCCTCGCTACCAGTGGCTTCCGGCTGATAACCCGTGAAGTGCAACGAGTACTTGCCCAGTTGCAGCTTGCACATATCCTTTTCCATGGAAAGGCTTCCATGTGCGAAAGACCGCTCGTGCATGGAGCCGAACAGTAACACTGCCAAAAAAATAGCAACGCATGCTCGCGCACTTCTTCTTTCAAACATCGCATAGTCCAGTATCAAATTTATGCCAAATACATCAAGCGGCGATCATTACAGCGCCGCTCAATGCCAATTTGTATGAAGAACAGGCCAACGGAAACTGAACTCGTCGGCCTGCCCTGTCATTTTTAAATTGTTTTCTTGAATACCGGAAGAATCGACCCAGAAACCTCGCTGATATAGCGTTTCCCCAGGGGGTCATAGAAGAATATCAATCCGCCCGTCCTGCTGTCGACGTTTGACAGGAAACTCACCAGCCGCTCCACTTCCCAGGCCACATCCGTGGTATCCAACATGACCATGCGCTTTTCGCCTGGGGCGAGAGGCTTATTGCTATCGACGACGAGCCCGTTAGCCGGCATCAATTCCTTTGGATATTTGGGATCGATAGCCGCCACTGCCGTTGGAAGCATTTTGTTGATGAAACGCAGGTTTGCGGTGGTGAACTCGCCAATGCCCAGCGGTTGATCGGTGTTGTTCGTCATCTCAACGCTGAGCCGCATGCTGCGCCCTGGCACGTCGTATTCGGCTCTTTTGAGTTTGATCGCAACACCACCCGTATCCTCTGGCAGCGGCTCTGTGTAAACAGTACTCCCCTGGAGCGGCACCAACTGTGGAAATTCGGCATTAATTTTGATGTAACCAACAATCACCACCACCAAAAGCAACACCACCACCCCAGCAGCCACCTTGTCGTCGGCGCGAGTCACCAACAAATCTTCTCGCCCCTTCTGAAGAACACGCCAGCGCGAAATGAGCAACGGCCTGCGCAACCACCAGAGCAGCCAGGCAACGGCAACCAACGCGTACCCCGCTTGCCACATCTGCGCCCGCGCCACACCATAGTTCTCTGTATCATCAATCTGGAGTCCTTGCATCGTTTTGATCGGTGCCTTGAAATCTGCCATATTGCCTTCGACAGTCACCCACGCGCCAGGCCCGATGATTGGGCCAGCGTTATGGACGTTCATCACTGGGTGAAGATGCCAATTGCCTGGAACCCGGCCTTTCATGACGATCTTGAAATCGTAGTCGCGCCCGAGCTCCATCTTCTTGAATGACTGCTGCGCCGGTAGTCCGTTGATATACGTCTCCACCCGGGTCAGGACTGCACTTGGCCCGCCAGTAGAAAGAAACACCAGGCTGGGTTGGGCGACTGCATCTGGCCAATCGTTCATCAAACGAAACTTGCCCTGCATCGTCACGGTGTCATTGACTGCGATCTTTTCGGTGGACCACGTGAGGTCGTACCAATGGATGCTTCGGGTTCTGATGGAAGGCTCAGTCGCCCTTTCACCGTGAGCAGCAGCAGTCTGCGGTAAGAATACCGAGATCAGAAATGCCGCGACAGCCAGGCATGCCAGGATTATTTTTTTGAATTTTAAAATCATGCTGCCACCTTCTTTGCTGCGTTATTGGATCCGAACGCTTCCTTCATTTTTATTCCAACAGGAACATACTTTATGCTACAAGCCACGGAACCAAGCCACCAGAAGGCGACGTACATGAAAACGCAGATAAACCCAGAGAAGAATGCCGACACCCACATCGCAGAGTCTTGAAACGTGCGCAGGGTTCCGCGTTCAATGATCCTGATGTATTCAGGTGTACCCGCGCGAGGGTATGTGTAACCAATCCAATCGGCGAGTGAAGTCATCTGCCCCATATTTTCCACTGGCTGGAAATAAGGTGCAATATAGACCCAGTTGCTAGGGAGAAATATCAAGCCAAAAAGCACGCCACCCACGGCGCCCGTCACCAGCCAGCTTCGTGTCAACACCAGAATGGCGTCAAGCAGAATAGCCCCAACCAAACAGGTTGCAGGAACGACCAGACTCAACGGGAAATACGCCAAGCCTTCCCAACTGTGGTAGCGGACAATCCAGACGCTGAGCAAAAATAACAACACGCTGGCAGTGGCGCCAATGGGCAGTCGAAACAGCTTCCAAAAGATCGACTGAAACGCAGCAGCCATCATGATCGTGACGACGGGCGTGATCACAACCCAATACTGCCGATCCTTCCAGTCAATGAAAAAATCCCAATCGCCCGCAAGCAGCAAAAAGCCGATGTGCGAAACAGACATGATGAGGAATGCTGCAACAATAACGATCAGAGCATCTAATGTCCTTGACCATTTTGCAATCTTTGGCGACATCTCCGCGACGTCCAGTACAGCTTGGTCATTTACGGTCATAAAATACCCCTTTTTGTGCACTTTCAGTCAATTTGTTCATCATTTTTCTGTTGATTTTTATTTCAAATTTCATAATGCTGTTGTTGGTACATTAGATTACAGCTGCATGCTCACACCGGTTTGTCTGAAAATCCCAAAGTCCGCTGACGCTTTACTCTTTCACGCGACCGCCTTCAAATTATCAGCCGCACTGATTTCCTTGAAAAGCTCAGACATGCGCATCACCACCTGCAACAGCACCCCACCCAGCGCCAAACCAGTCCAGCCGAGAACCGTGAATCCCCAGTGCAACGGGTGACTGAAAATTTCTTCGGTAAACCAGAATGCATGACCCCACTCGTTGTAGCCAAGGTTTGCCAGAATGAGTGCCGGGCCAAATACGACGAACAGGAGTGATACCGAATAGCCCTTGGAGAATTTTGGTATGCGCGTCATTGCATACATCAGGGTGCTGAAACCAAAACACATGTACAACGGAACACAGGCGTAAAACACGACAATGTGGCTAGGGGTCAGTGCCGTGTCCCGGATCACGGTTTGGTGCCAGGTACCATCGGATTCACCGTAAAAGCTGGCAATCCCGAGAAAAGAAAACGTATAGAGCAAAAACCAGCCAACCAGGACGAAATAGCGCCGAAGCTCAGTCTCTGGATCGATCTTGGCGAGATTTTTGTCCCGCGTGAACCAGAGATAAGCCACGGTGAGAAGGCCCAAGCCGAATATCACCGGAATTTCTATCAGGAACATCGTCCCCCAATATTTTTCAAATTCCGGTGTCTGTGAGTCCAGCCCGTATTTAAAGGCATAGGCGCCCTGGTACAAGCGGTAAAAAGCCAAGAGAGCCGCCACACCAGCCAACCCTAAGGCCACCGGCCAAATTTTGAAAATACTTCGACTGGACTGCAGCCCAGCCCCTCCATCCATATTCGATGGTTTCATTGCAGTCGACATGATCGATCTCCTTTAAGTTGAGGGAATGAGAATATCTAGCGGGCACCTCGACGCCCACTTGGTACTTTCCCTAGGCGAAAAGTGTTCCGATTCAGATCAAATTGATCGATGGCAAATTACCGATCCGATCAAGAGGCCCCAACATGACGCTCAGCCGACGCTTCCAGCCCGTTCTGGCACAGCCGTTTTTCACCACAGAAGAGCAACGCATAGCATTTGCGCGCGAGCGATTCTTCGAGGAAGGAGAGAGGCCATTGGGACTGGTCAGAGAAGGCGTCATCCAGTCCTGGTACCGTTGCATACAGGCTCGCCGCAAACCGTGCGAGGCCGTCGGTTTCAACGTGGTCACGCGCAGCCGCGTCCACTCGGTGCTGTCGCGCAACCGCATGTTGCTGGATGCCGCTGCCGACGAGTTGATGCAGCTCCAGACCACGCTCGCCGGCACCGCCTGCCAGGCCATACTGACCGACGCCAAGGGCGTGGTGGTGCATGCCACCCACTCAGCCGCCACCCATGACCAGGTGCTGCGGCTGGCAAGCCGTGTCGGCGTCAATCTGGCCGAGGAATGTGTGGGCACAACCGCGCCCGGAATGGTGGTGCGAACCGGCCAGCCCTCATCAGTGAGGACAGCAGAACACTTCTTCGAGTGCATGCAGATATTGCAATGCGCAGCCGCACCGATCCGCGACATTCATCAGCAGGTGGCAGGCGTGCTGGACGTGTCGATCGAATCGCAACCGTTCAGCTTCGATGCAGCTTCGATGGTTGCATTGCATGCCACCTCCATCGAAAACCGGCTTCTGCAAGTCCAGTCACGCGAGCACATCGTGGTACGGCTGCAGACCATACCCACACTGCTGGGCACACCGATGGAGGGGCTGGCAGGCGTGAACAGCGACGGCCTGTTGACCTGGGTCAACGGCGCTGCAGCACGTCTGCTCAACGTGCCGCAGGTCGGCCTGTCGATGCGAATGAGTGAGGTGTTCGGACTCGAACTCCGGGTGCTGGCCGCGTTGACCCGGCGGGTTGACGCCACGATGCACCATCTCCCGAACGGCCTCGCAGTTTGGTTACTCGCGCACATGCAAAGCGCCGACGGTGCAAAGGAAGTGTTCAGCCTGTACGATCCGCAGGAAGACGCGCAGGCCATGGCGGAACCTGAACCGGCCACTGCTGCGCCGGACATGACACCGGCTTTACCCACCAGCCTGCGCGAATCTGAGCAGCAACTTGTTGAACGGACGCTCGCCGAGTACGGCGGCAATGTTTCAAAGGCCGCGCGCGCACTGGGCGTCTCTCGCGGCCTTGTCTACCGACATGTTAATCGCCGGCTTTCGATCCGAGAGGATGTGGCTGCCACCAAACCCGACCTGCCTCCGGAATTTGGCCGAATCGGTGAACCATTTCCACCATGATTTCGTGTCCGCATCGGCCGACTATCCGCAAAGCTGCGTTGAACAAACCTAAACGTTCTCCCCCCGTGAGCATGTACCGGCGTCCCTACCGAGGAGGCTCGTCACTTGCCAGCGTGATGCGGTGCATGACCCGGCGGAAGCCGTGGTAATCGTTGACCGGGTAGTAGTGCGTGCAGCGGTTATCCCAGAGCGCCAGGGAACCCACCTGCCAGCGGAAGCGGCAGGTGAACTCCCCCTTCTTCTGGTGCGTGAATAAAAATTGCAGCAGCGGCGCGCGCTCCTCTTCGGTCATGCCGACGAAGAGCGCGGTGTGAGCGCAGTTGACATACAAAGCCTTGCGGCCGGTTTCCGGATGGGTGCGCACCATGGGATGTTCGGCCTCGTAATGGTTGTGCTGGTCGGTGCGACCGGCTTCGGCCAGGCGGTCTTTGCGGATGCGTGACACATCGGCCTTGGCCGAGGTGTTGACCGCCACCAAGCCGTCGAGCAGCCGCTGCATCCCCTTCGACAAGGCCTCGTAGGCCAGCACCTGGTTGGCAAACAGCGTGTCACCGCCGTAAGGCGGCGCTTCGCGCGCCAGCAGCAGCGTGGCCATCGGTGGCTACCCAGGTAGGCGGTATCGCTGTGCCAGACGCCGCCAAAGTTGACTTTTTCGTGCGCAAGCTTCTTCACTCCGGTGATGACCGGAAAGCCCGGGATGCCGCCGACGAACGGGTATTCCACCGGCGTGCCAATGGCCTGGGCGAAGGTCAGGAACTGCCCGGGCGTCAGCTACTGGGTCGCGCAAAAAGGCGACGCCATGCGCCAGCCAGGCACTGCGTAGCGCCGCCAGGTCATCCTGGCGCAGCGGCTGGGACAGGTCGAGCCCAGCGCGCCGGCCAGTCGGGTCACGGTCAATGCCGGGGCCCTCATTCTGATACCTCCGCATCGGCGAGGACTGGAACCGCTGCGCCACCGACCAGCAAGGACGCTGAGGAGTCTGCGCGGCAGAGCGTTTTGCCGGACGGCTTGATGTGTGAGGAGTCGCCGGCGCGGTCGATTTGATGGTTGGTGGGGCAAAGCGGAGCAGGATGCGCCCGCTGCATTGTCTGAAGATGGGAATTTACGGCCTCGTGGGGCCCTGCATTCCCCTCAAGTGCCTCGCAAACTGCACATCCTCCTCAGGTTGAGCGCCAGGCACACGAGCTTGAACTCGGCCTGGACCTTCTCCAACCCCCGCAGGCTGAACGGCCTAAAGCCCAGCACACTCTTGATCCACCCGTTGGGCGCCTCCACGATCCACTTCCTCTTGCGGTAAGCGGCCTGTCCCCGGCGTGTTCTCAACTTGGCATCCATGGCCGCGGTGTGCGGGTACTGCTCGCTCTCGATGCTCATCGCCTGCTTGCCCTCGCGCCCCAGTGCCACGATCAGCTCGCTGGGACTGTCCTTGAGCTGCTCGAACACCGCCTCCGAGCGGAACCCCGCATCGGCCAGCACTTGTTGCGCATCCTGCTCCAGGTTGGCCTTCACCGCCGCCAGCAACACCGGCAGGCGCTCGCTGTCGGCGGCGTTGTTGGTGAGTTCGGCCGCCATCACGATCTGCGCGGCTTCGTCCACTGCCGTGTGCGCGTTGTAGCTGTAGTCGTAGCCGCCACCGGCGCGCTTCATGATCCGGCTGTCCGTGTCGGTGAAACTCTCCTGGGCACTGTCCTTGGGAACACCGAAGTCGCGCTTGTAGCGCCCGCCCTTGGGTCTACCGTCCTTGTCGCGGGGTTTGCGCTGGTCGTCCTGGCTGCGCCCGCGAGCGGCATCGGCTTCCTTCTGGCGCTGCTCCAGGCGTAGCTTGGCCGCCGTGATCGCGGCCAGCCGGTCGCCTCTGCGCTTGATCTCGCTGGGGATGTCAACGTCGGGCTCGTTCTTCTCCAAGTCATCGGCCGCCTTGGCGCGGTTGAGCAGGCCGTCGATCTGCGCCTTGAGTTCGGCCTCGGCCTTGACCATGCGTTCGTAGCTCATGGCCTTGTGGCGGCTCGCGTTGGCCTTGAGCTTGGTGCCGTCCACCGCCACGGTGCCCAGCTTGACCAAGCCGCACTCGTGCGCCAGGCGCACGACCTGCACGAACAGGGCTGCCAACTCTTGCAGGTGCAGCGCACGGAAGTCCGAGAACGTGCGGTGTGCGGGGTAATTCTCTGCAGCAAGCACCCGCAGGGCCACGTCCTCGTGCAGCTTGGCCGCCAGCTTGCGCGAGCTGAAGGTGCCCGTGGCGTAGCCATAAATCAACACCTTGACCATCATGGCCGGGTGAAACGGTTGGTTGCGCGGGCCACCCTTTGCGTACCGAGCGTGGAAGGCGCTCAGATCAAGACTGTCAACGCTGTCGCTGATGAAGTACGCCAGGTGCCCTTCGGGCAGCCAGTCTTGCAGTGCGTCAGGCAGCAGTCGTTGCTGCTGCGGTTCGTAGGGGAGGTAACTTGCGGCCATGCACGCAAACTACCAAGCCTTCTCGCACTCGTCACGCTTCTGCCGCGCAGACTCCTAGTATATTGACACGTAAGTAACGAAACATGAATACACTCTCATCATCACTACTTGATGCTTGGAGGTGTTGCCATGCGCCAGACGGAGTTGCATTTGACCGACGTGGATCGCGCGCTCGTGGACGAGATTCGCAGCAAAGGGCTGCATCAAGCGCGAGAGGTCAATCGGGCTCACGTCCTGTCCTCACTGGACAGAGGCGTTCCAGAAGCCCAGATCATGGCGGTTCTGGGAATGGGGCGAACGGCTGTGTGGCGCACACGCGCAGCGTATCTGCAAGGTGGTGTGGAGTTGGCGGTCTTCGATGTTGCGCGCTCGGGGAGGCCACGCCAGTACGACACGGACGACGAAGCGCGAGTGACGGCGCTGGCGTGTTCGAAGCCGCCTGCGGGCCGGCAGCGCTGGACGATGGTGGAACTCGAGCGGGTCGCACGCCAGGAGCCTGGCATGGCCAACGTGAGCCGGGAAACCGTGCGGCGCATGCTCAAAAAAACGATCTCAAGCCCTGGCGCAAGCTGATATGGTGCATTGGCGCGTTGACTGAGGAGTACCGCAGTCGCATGTACGCCTTGCTTGAGCTGTACGCACGGCCGATGTCGCACGCAGAGCCGGTCATCTGCATCGACGAGAAGAGCTTGCAACTCATCGGCCACAGCCGTGCACCGTTGCCAATGGACTCGCACAGCCCCGAAAAAGTGGACTACGAGTACGTGCGCAACGGCACGACCAATCTGTTCGTGGCTGTCGAGCCCAAAGCTGGGCAGCGGACCGTCTCGGTCACAGAGCGCCGAGGCAAGGCAGACTTCGTGGCGTTCGTCGGCGACTTGCTGACCCGCACGTATGCCAAGGCTCGACGAGTGCATCTGGTGCTGGACAACCTGAACATCCACTTCAGAAAGTGCTTCGAGGACGTGTTGGGAAAACCTGCCGCAACCAAGCTCTTGAGCCGGGTGCAGTTTCACTACACGCCCAAGCACGCGAGTTGGCTGAACATGGCGGAGATCGAGATCGGCATCCTCAATCGGCAGCGCCTGGACCGGCGTGTTGAATGCCGACACCGACTGCAGTGCGAGGTTGACGCTTGGCAGCAGGCTCGCAACGCTGCTCAGCGAACCATCGAGTGGACGTTCACTCGTCAGGATGCAGACCAGAAGCTCAGTCGACATTACGTTCCGAAACTTGCGTGTTGATGTACTAGTCTTACTGTGTCATAAATGACATAATACGATCTTCAGGACTTCGTGCTGGAGGATCGATGAATGCAGCAGAGCGCTTTGATCAATATCTTGAGCATCTGAGTGAAGGCCTTGGTCATGCTGACCGGCACGCTGGCCTGCGTGGCTACTGCAAGGGCCTGATGCTCCGCTTGTCGCGCAAGAGCGTGGAGCCCATGGCCGCGCGGGTCGATCCGATGCACGCCAGTGCTCGACACCAGTCACTGCACCACTTCGTGGCCAAGGCGCAGTGGTCTGACACCCAGATGTTGCGTCGCGTGTGCCAGTGGGTGATGCCCAAGATGGACTTCAGCCAGGGCGGCTGGTGGATCATCGACGACACCGGGTTCCCGAAGAAGGGCCGGCATTCAGTCGGTGTCACGCGCCAGTACTGCGGGATGCTCGGCAAGCAAGACAACTGCCAGGTGGCCGTGAGCATCTCGCTGAGCTGCAATCAGGGCAGCCTGCCCGTGGCCTGGCAGCTGTATCTGCCCGAGGATTGGGCTGCGGATACTGAACGCCGTGCCAAGGCCGGCGTGCCCGAGGAGGTGCACTTCGCCACGAAGACCCAGATCGCGCTGCAGCAGCTGCGCACGCTGCTGGATGAAGGCGCGCCGCGCCACTGCGTACTGGCCGATGCTGGTTACGGCGTGGACAACGCCTTTCGCCAGGCACTCAGCGACATGGGCTTGCTCTATGCGGTGGGCATCACTTCGGCCGTCGTGGTCTGGCCGCCTGGAGTCCAGCCGCTGCCACCCAAGCGCTACAGCGGCATGGGTCGCCCTCCCGTGGTGCCTCGGCGCACGACCACTCTGCAGCCCATGAGTGTCAAAGCACTGGCGATGTCGTTGCCACCAGAAGCATTCCAGACGATCACTTGGCGCGAAGGCACCAACACATCGCTGCGAGAGCGCTTCGCGGCTGTGCGGGTGCGTCATGCTGGCGGCAATGTCGGCAAGGCACGCCTGCGCCCCGAGCAGTGGCTGCTCATCGAGTGGCCGGCCAGCGACGCCGAGCCGAGCAAATACTTCCTGTCCACCTTGCCGCAGGACACGCCGATCAACGAGTTGGTCAGCGTTGCCCATCAGCGCTGGCGCATCGAGCGCGACTACCAGGATCTGAAGCAGGACTTCGGCCTGGGCCACTACGAGGGTCGAGGTTGGAGGGGGTTCCACCACCATGCCGCCTTGAGCATCGCGGCCTACGGGTTCCTGATGGCAGAACGCCTCGTCGCCGACAAGCCTGTCGGCGGTAAAAAAAACTTCATCGAACGCCAGGTTCCTGCCCTTCCCGAGGATTACATCCCCCGCGGCAGTCCTGCGCGCGCAGCGCCACGTGGCGACGTCGATCACGACGCTGCGCCATCGGCTGAGCTACCAGCTGATCGCGCGTCTCGGGCAATGCCCCTGCTGCGGAAGGGCAAGCGAAAAACTGCTCTTGTGACACAGTAAGACTAATGGTTTTAACTCGAGGCCATGTGCATGGCGGGCGAATAGCAGTGCCTTGGTCTTGGTTCGCACTTGATGCTGCGGATCGAGCAGCCGCCCGGGCTTGAAGTCGTAGCAGTACTTCGGACGCACATTTCAGGAAGAATATTCCCGGATCAATGGCTCGGCTATTTGAGCAGGGGGCTGCTGGCTTCGGTCAACAGGCGCGAAACTTTGGGATCGCGAAAAACACCAGGGGCTTGATCACGGTGCGCTGGGTATCGTGCACTTGGGCGTAGGCCACGGCATTTTGCACGCGGTGGCGAAAAGGCGACTTGTCGCACACCCGGTCGGCGTTGGGCTTGCCCATCTTCAGCACAGCGGTGCTGTCCGCAGGCACAGCCAAGCCCTTGAGCAGTGCGCAGCTGTCACGGTTTGGTCTTGATGCTGGTCATGTCAAAAGACAATATCCGTGCCGCCAAATGTTCACAGGCTCTTGACCCAACCCCTTTGCGGGTCGTAACCCCATAAAGCCGCCACAAAAAAGGCGATGGAACACGCGAGCACCACCGACCACGACAACGCCGTGAACTGCCCCACCAGCGCATAGCGCATGGCCTCGACCGCGTGGGTGAACGGGTTCCACTCGGCGAGGTGGAGCAGCCACCACGCGCCCGATTCTTCGAGCTTCCACAGCGGGTACAGCGCGGGGCTGATGAAGAACATCGGGAAGATCACGAAGTTCATCGTGCCGGCGAAGTTCTCCAGCTGCTTCACGTACACCGAGAGCATCAGCCCCAGCGCGGCGAGCATCGTGGCACCGCAGGCCATGGCGACCAGCAGGCCGGGCAGGTTCGCCAGCGGCACCTCCACACCAAAGCCCCAGGCAATGGCGAGAAACACCACCATCTGCAGCACCGACAGGCAGGTGCCCGCCAGCAGCTTGAAGGCCAGCAGCCAGCCGCGCGCCAGCGGCGCGGTGAGCAGCAGGCGCATCACGCCCATCTCGCGGTCGTACACCATCGAGAGCGAGCTCTGCATGCCGTTGAACAGGGCCACCATGCCGAGCAGGCCGGGCACCATGTAGGCCTTGTATTCGATGTAGGTGTCGTAGGGCGGCACGATGGCGACGCCGAACACGTTGTTGAAGCCCGCCGAAAACACCACGAACCACAGCAGCGGGCGCACCAGCGCCGAGCCCAGGCGCGTGGGCTGGCGCAGGAAGCGGCCGATCTCGCGCCCCACCACCGCGCGCAGGGCGCGCAGCAGGTGCAGGGGCAGCGAGGGTGCTGCCACCGGGTTCAGGGCCGCGTTCACTGGCGCGCTTTGCATGCACTCTCCTGTTCATCAACACCCAGGGTGTCGAGCACTTCCCTGGGGTGCAACACGCCCTCGAGCGGCGCGGTGCCCACCACACCGTCCACATGGCTCACGAACAGCGGCTGGCGCAGTTGACCGTCCCAGGCGCGGAACGACAGGATGCGGCCCTTGAAGCCATCGAGCGTGGTGCTGCCGCCGCGCAGCGCCTTGAGCTGCTGCGCGACCGCTGCCGTCGGGTTCTCGGCCAGCACGGCGGCCACCGCGCGGCCTGCTGCCCAGGCTGCCCAGTCGGGGCCCTGCATGGGGCGCTGGGCTAGCTTGAAAAACCGGCGGCTGAGCTGTGGTCCGCCGTGGCGCTCCCACTGCGGGTGCCAGGCCGCCACCACCAGACCGCTGGCGCCGACCACCGGGCGCGGCCACTGCGTGGCGTAGGGCAGCAAACGCGCGAACTCGCCGTCGCTGTCCATCACCGCCACCACCTCGTGTTCGCGATCGCCAGTGAGCAGGCGCGTGTTGCCGAGGTCGCGTTCGCGCGGGTCGCCGGTGAGCTTGAACGGCTTCTGCGCCACGACCTTGATGCCAAAGCGTTTGGCCGAGCGGTTGAAGGCCTCGGTCATCAGCGCGTCGCCGGGCAACGGACCCTGCAACAGCAGCGCCTTGCGCCAGTTGCGCGCGGCCAGGTACTGGGCCAGCGCGTCGCCGAGCATGGCACCGCTGGGGGCGGTGTGCAGCAGGTGGGCGGCACACTGGGCGCCGCGCAGGCTGTCGTCGTCCAGCGCGGCGTTGAACACGATGGCACCGCCCAGTGCAGCGGGCGCGGCCTGCACCAGCGCGCGCAGCTCGGCCAGCGGCAGATCGGCCACCACGTGCTGCACCCTCAGAGCCTTCAGCTCGGCCAGCGCCTTGGGCAGCGCAGCGGCGTTGGGCAGCACCACGTCCTTCACCACCAGCTCCATCCCGGCCGCATCCAGCTCAAATGCCGAATCGGCCGCCGCCAGCTTCACGCCGTCGACGGCGCGCCCGGTCGGATGACCCGGGTAGGCCTTCTCCATGCGGCGCGGCGCGTAACGCGGATCGCCGTCGAGTGAGACCACCGCGATGTTGACTTTGGTGGCCGCCAGCGACGGCAGCGCCGCCGCCAGCGCCAGCGCGCCCACGAGGGTTCGCAGATGCTTGCTCAGGCGCAACGTCATTTCGAGACGAGGATGGTGTGCGGCACGCGACCCGCCGGTACGGTCTTGATGGCCTTGCCATAAGCGGTGTCGATCAGCGTCATGTCGTCCGACAGGCCGTTGGCCACGTACAGCGTCTTGCCGTCAGGGTGGAAGCCCAGGCCCCAGGCGCGCTTGCCGACCAGTATCTGGTTCTTCACCGCCTTGCTCGCCACGGCCACCTCGGCCACGTAGTTGGCGCGGCCCAGCCCGACCCACATGCTCTTGCCGTTCGGGCTGATGGCCATGCCCACGGGGGTGATGTCGGCCGCACGCATGCCCTTGACCTCGAACTTGATCTTCTGCTTTTCGGTGTGGGTCTTGGTGTTGACCACGCTCACGGTCGCGTCGAGTTCGTTGGTGACCCAGAGCTCGGCGCCGCCGGCAGCGAGCACAAAGCGGCGCGGGCGCTTGCCGACCTTGATGTTCTTCGCGACCTTCTTGGTGACCAGGTCGATCACATGGACCACGTTGGCCACCTCTGAGGTGACGTAGGCTGTCTTGCCGTCGGGCGTGACCAGCACGCCTTCGGGTTCACCACCGGTCTTGACCTCGAACACCGGCTTCTTGCTGACGATGTCGTAGGCGGCCACCACGTTCTTGTCTTCGATCGACACGTAGGCGGTTTTGCCGTCGGGGCTGAGGTCGAACATCTCGGGGCTGTCGCCCAGGGGCACTGTGCCGGCGAGCTTGCCGCCGGCCACATCCACCAGGCCCATGGCGTTGCTGTCGCCGCAGATCACGAGGATCTGCTTGCCGTCGCCGCTGAAGCTCATGTCGCGCGGACGCTTGCACACGTCGATGGCTCCGGTGCGTTCACCCCGGGTGTCGAACACGTAAATCTTGTTGTCCTTCTCGCTGGACACATAGACCTTGCCCGCGCCCTGGGCGTGGGCCGCCCCAAAGACGGTGCACAGGCCGACGGCCAGCAGGGCCGTGCGAAGGGGGTTGAACGAAGAAGGGAGCGATGAAAAAGCCATGTGTCTGTCTCCTTGATCTTGAACTGGGGCTATTGAACCGCTGGCCGACCCGCGCATCGCCCAGGGACAAACCCTGTGCTGTGCAGCGACACCATTCGGTGAAGCCGATTTCGGCAAAAATGATGCCAGCCAGACGGTAACAGAACTTGCCTTTGTCCATGCCATACGCCGCTGAACCCAGCGCCTTTTTGCTTTTTTCTGCCCACGCAATGAACCACCATCCCGATTTAACCCTGCCCCCGGAACTGTTTGCACCGCGTCGCCGCGAGCTGCTGGCCTGGGGTCTAGGGGGCCTGCTCCCACTGCAGGCTTTGGCGCAAAACCAGTCAGCCACCTGGCCAACCAAGCCCGTGCAACTCATCGTGCCCTGGCCCGCCGGCGGGCAGACCGACCTCACGCTGCGCATCCTATGCGGAGACACCGAGCCGCTGCTGCTCGGCCAGCCCATCGTGGTCGTCAACAAACCCGGCGCGGCCGGCACGCTGGTGGCCCCAGCGCTCAAGGCGACCGAGCCCGACGGCCACACCATCGGCCAGGTGCCGATCACCGTGTACCGCCACGCGCTCATTAACCACGTGCCCTGGGACCCGGTGACCGACCTCGCACTCATCGTGCAGGTGTCGGGCGTGAGCTTCGGCCTGCTGGTGCCGGCGAGCAGCCCCTGGAAAACCGCCCTCGAACTGATTCACTGGGCCGTGCAGCACCCGGGCGAACTGGTGCTGGGCTCCACCGGCATCGGCACCACGGCGCACCTAGCGATGGAAGAAATCCTGATGCAGCACAACGTGCGCTACGTGCACGTGCCCTACAAAGGCACGGCCGACCAGATGCTCGCGATCGCCGGTGCGCAGATCATGGCGGGCGTGAACTCCACCGGCTTCGCGCCCTGGGTGGACAAGGGCCAGATACGCCTGCTGGCCACCTTCAATGCTGCGCGCAACCCGCGCTGGCCCGACGCGCCCACCATGCGCGAGTTGGGCTACCCGCAGGCGGTGTACACCTCGCCGTGGGGCCTTGCCGCACCGGCCGGCACGCCGCCCGCCGTGATCCAGAAACTGCACGACGCCTTCCACAAAGCCATGTTCAGCGAGCGCCACACCAGCGCGCTCGCCAAGTACGATCAGGCGCTGGACTACCTCAACACCCGCGACTACCGCCAGGCCGTGCTGGCCACGGTGGAACGCGAGAAGAAACTGCTCGCGCGCATGAACCTGCTTGCCAAGCCCGCATGACCGACACCCTGCCGCTGCACGCGGACAACCTGCACAAAAGTTACGGCAGCAAACCTGCGCTCAAGGGCGTGAGCGTGAGCCTGAAAGGCGGTGAGATGATCGCCCTGCTCGGCCCCAACGGCGCGGGCAAATCGACCCTGCTGCAACTGCTCACCGGCCTGTTCAGCCCCGACCAGGGCAGCATCGCGGTGATGGGGCACGACATGCAGCGCCACCCCAGCCGCGCGCTGGCGTCGCTGGGCGTGGTGTTCCAGCAGACCGCGCTCGACATGGACCTGCCGGTGATGGCCAACCTGCTGTTCCACACCGACCTGCACGGCCTGCCGCGCGCGTTGGCAAAGCAGCGCATCGAAGCGGGCCTGGCCCGCATGGGCCTGGCCGATCAGGCCAAGTCGGTGGTGCGCAGCCTCTCGGGCGGCACACGGCGCAAGGTGGAGCTGGTGCGCGCGCTGCTGCACGAGCCGCGCGTGCTGTTGATGGACGAGGCCACAGTGGGCCTGGACCCGGCCTCGCGCCAGCAACTGCTCGACACCGTGTGCGGCCTGTGCGCCGAGCGCGGCATGGCCGTGCTCTGGGCCACGCACCTGATCGAAGAAACCAAGGTGGCCGACCGGCTGGTGTTGCTGCACCAGGGGAGCGTGCGGTTTGACGGCTCCATTGAAGCGTTCATGCAGGCCTCGCAGGGCAGCGATTTTCAGACCGAAGTGCTGCGCGCGCTTGAGAAGCCGGGGCTTTGACATCTCCGTTTTTCTCTGTTTGATTTGAGTTTGCATGGCCTTTCAGGCGCAGCACCTCGCGGCTGTGGCAGGCGATTGGGTATTCCATCGGTGGTGCGCCAACCCCTTCTGCCAAGGCATGTTCGCTCAGACCCGACTTTGACAGTTCCGGGTCTATGTGCCCCGGAACTGTCAAAGTCGGGTCTGAGGGGTGCCACACGTCCCATCACAGGGTGATGGCGCTGTCCACAGGCCCATGCCCCATTTGTGCATGCCACCGAGTTGGGTGCACCCGCGCGGTGCTGACGAAGTCAAGGCGAAAAACCAGTGCGCGCGCGGCGCGAGGTGGGCCGGAGTCTGCGGATTGCGGCATCGCCCTGGCTCGAGGTCTTCGCCAAAAAAACAAAGAAATCAGTCCCGCAACAACCCGGCCAGAGACAGCGACCCTGCAACAGCAGGCAATGAAGGAGCCTGCCACGACAACCCCGTCTCCCGAGCCCAGGCCTGCAACTCGCCGCTCGACACACCGCGCTGAATGACCCTGTTCACCGCCCCCAGCAATTCGGCTTTCGACGACAGCGCCACCCAGCCCAGGTTGATTCCCAGCGGTTTTGCCGGTCCCGCCTGCAAGCTCGTGCCAGGCCTTCGAACCCGGTACGCATCAAACGCCGCCGACGGCACTATCATCGCGTCCACCCGGCCGCCCTCCACCGCCGCCCAGATGTCGTCGCGCTGCCCCAGCGACACCATGTCCTTGGCCAGCGCACCGCCCCCATACATCGCCACCAGCGTGCCTTCCAGTGTGCCCGCCACCGCACCCACCTTGCGCCCCCTGAGTTCACCCAGTGACGATGCGGGCGGCACCCCCGAGCGCTGCACAATCACCAGCGCTGCACCCTGGTACGGCTGGCTGGCCACAAGCGTGCCCAGCGGCACGAAGGGCCGCTCGCGCGGCGGCTTTGCTCCCCGGTGGTCGGGCGTCTTGAACCGCTCGCGCGTCGGTGGACCGAGGTCGGATGTCAACAGCGGGAAACCGCTCGCCAGTTCGCAAAGGCCCGCCGACAGCAGGGCGTTGACCTCGTGCGTCAGCATGGCCTCTTTCTCCAACTCGGGCTCGAAGGGCAACAGCTTCAGCTCACGCCCCAACTCGCGGGCCACGGCCTCGGCGATCTTCACGTCAAATCCCGTGACCTGCCCCTTGCGCTCCAGCGAAAACGGGGGGTTGTCCTCGGCCATGCAGATGGTCAGCGGCGCTGGAGTCTGGGCAACCACGGCCAGAGGAGCCATCAACCCCAGGACCGCTCCCCAAATGCCCGACCACCGCCGGAGAAATATCTTGTTCGCGGAGCATCGCGGAACCGGCTTCGCCGGTCCGCTGATGCTGCCCCCCTTCAGGGGGGTGCCGCCGAAGGCAGCGCGGGGGGGGCTCACAGCTCTTTGCCTCCACGGGTCGCGACGTAGGTCCACAGCAGTTCGATCACCTCGGGTGCCAGCGACCCTTTGAAGGACGGCATGTTGCCCTTGCCGTTGATCACGGAGGTGTAGAAACGCTCGCGCTGCTCGGTCGGGAACTTGCGCAGGTCGTAGACAGTGGTGCCGGCGTTGACCATGTTGCGGCCGTGGCACTGCGTGCAGGTGCGGTGGTACTGCTCGCGGCCCTTTTCCACCGCCTGGGCTGTGAAGGGCGCGGCGGGCGGAATGCTCACGGCTTGGCCGTCAGGCCCGGCCGGTGTCTGCGCGTGCGCCGTGCCCGACAGCGCCAAGGCAAGTGCACAGAAAATAAATCGAATCATCAGTCGTGGTCGAAAAAAATCGTAGTCGAAAAAATGCGTCGCAACCGCGCTGACGCGCGTGCCTGCATCAAGGATGCCGTGGCACCTCCCGACGGGCCACAGGCATTGCCCCCCCTTGGGGTTGCGCCGCCAAGCAGCGCGTGGGGGGCTTATCGCGTGGCTTATTCCAGCGCGAAAGTCCACACCGAACCGCCGGCCGGCACCTGGCCCATACGTTCGTCGCCGAGCAGCGCCCACACGCCGCCCGAACCCGAGACGATGCTCACGTACTGCTTGCCCTTGTGCTCGAAGGTCACGGGCAGGCCGATGATGCCGCTGCTGGTCTGGAAGCTGTAAAGCTTTTTGCCCTTGTTGGCGTCCACCGCGATGAACTCGCCCGTGGCCGCGCCGGTGAACACCAGGCCGCCGGCGGTCGAGAGTGTGCCGGCCATGCTGGGCTGGGCAGGCCAGGCCATTTGCCACTTGCTCTTGCCTGTCATCGGGTCGATGGCGCTGAGGTAGCCGTGCGGTTCGTTCTTGGGCATGGTCACGCCCCGGAAGTTCACGCCTATGTACCACTCGCCCTTCTTGTATTCTGGCTTGGCAATCTGGTAGGGCCAGCTGATGTTGAGCGTGTTGGCATAGGCCAGACCCGTGGCCGGGTTCCAGGACATCGGCGTCCAGTTCTTGCCGCCGAGCACGCTGGGGAAGATCTCCACGTCTTCACCGGCGCGGGCTTTCTTGTCGGTCTCGGTGAGCACGGGGCGCCCGGTCTTCAGGTCGATGCGCTCGGCCCAGTTGACCTTCACATACGGGTTGGCGGCCAGCAATTCGCCATTGGCGCGGTCGAGCACGTACATGAAGCCGTTGCGGTTGGCCTGGGTGAGCACCTTGCGGTTTTTGCCACCAATCTTCATGTCAACCAGCATGCCCACTTCGGTGGCGTCGTAGTCGTAGGGGTCGTTGGGGCTGAACTGGTAGTGCCACACGAGTTCACCGGTCTTGGGCCGGATGGCCACGACGGACGCGATGTAGAGGTTGTCGCCCTTGCGCGCGTTCGGGTTCCACGGGCCACCGTTGCCGGTGCCCCAGTAGACGAGGTCGAGATCCGGGTCGTAGGCGCCGGTCAGCCAGGTGGGCGCGCCGCCCTTCTGGTGGGTGTCGCCGGGCCAGGTGTCGCCGCCCTTCTGGTCGGGTGCGGCGGTGGTGTAGAACTTCCAGAGGTGCTTGCCGGTGGCCGGGTCCCAGCCGTCGATGAAGCCGCGCGTGCCGTACTCGCCGCCGGCAATGCCGGTGATCACCACGCCGTTGGCGATCAGCGGCGCGCTGGTCATGGCCTGGCCGTTCTGATAGTCGGCGGCCTTGCTTTTCCACAGTTGCTTGCCGGTCTTGGCGTCCATTGCCACCACGTGCGCGTCCAGCGTGGCGCGGAATATCTTGCCGTCAAAGATCGCGGCGCCGCGATTGAGAATGCCGCAGCAGGCCATTTTGAACACATCCGTCGGTAGCTCGATGTCCTGTTTCCAGATTTGTTTGCCGGTGACCGGGTCGAGCGCTACGGTGCTGTTGTGCGTGGTGACGTACATCACGCCGTTGTGCACGATGGGTTGCGACTCCTGGCCCTGTGGGTTGTTCAGGCTGTAGGCCCAGACCGGGCGCAGCTTGCCGACGTTGTTGGTGTTGATCTGCTTGAGCGGGCTGTAGCGCTGGTTGTTGTAGCCCATGCCGTAGGTGAGCACGTTGCCGGGGGTGGCGTTGTCGCGCTTGAGGTCGTCCAGGGTCTGGGCGTGAAGGCCGGTCGCGAGCAGTGCAAGGGCGGCGGCACCGGTCCATAGGGTGGTTTGTTGCATGGTTGTCTTCTGTTCCTGTTGGTGAGTTATTTTTATTGTGGGAGTTCGGTCCCGCTGCCACAAGTTCGGGTTTTCCCGGGCGAGGAAAGTGCTCTGAAATGGAGCACTCACACGCAGTCCTTCTTCCAGACCCAGCCTCTGGAGTCGGGGATCGTCGGTATCGAACGCGACTTGCCGCGCAGCGTACCTTCGGCGAAGCCAGCACCGTCATGCGGCATTGGCAGGTCCACGGCCTCAAGCCTCACATCGTGCGCGACTTCAGGGTCTCGCGTGATCCGAAGTGGTGCTGTGCTGCGGTGAGAAGAGGCAGGTGCAGGCGCTGGAGCGCACGCAGTCCGGGACGCCGCTGAAGAAGGGCCGCGCGCAGACGATGACTTTCGATTCAGAGAAAAGTGACGCTGCCTGCTTCGGCCAACTGGCACGACACCTTGGGATCGCGAAACACCAGGGGCTTGACATTGGCGCGCTGGGCATTGGGCACCTGGGCGTAGGCCACGGCCTCTTGCACACGGTGGTGAAACGGCGACTTGTCGCACACCGGGTCGGCGTTGGCCGCATCGCCGGTCAGCATGAGGGCCTGGCAGCGGCAGCCGCCAAGGTCTTTTTCTTTCTCCGGGCAGCTGCGGCAGGGTTCTTTCATCCAACTGTCGCCGCGGAAATGGTTGAAGCCCGGCGCGGTATGCCAAATGTCCTGGACGCTCATTTCCCGCACATTGGGGAAGGTGATGCCCTTGAGCATTTTGGCGGTGTGGCAAGGCAGCGCCATGCCGTCGGGCGTGATGGTCAAAAACACATTGCCCCAGCCGTTCATGCATTTTTTGGGGCGGGTTTCGTAATAGTCGGGCACCACAAAGAAGATGCGAATTTTGACGCCGAGTTTTTCGCGGTAGTCGTTGGTGAGCGCTTCGGCCCGCTCCAGCTGCTCGCGCGAGGGCAGCAGCCCATCGCGGTTGATCTCGGCCCAGGAGTAATACTGGCTGTTGGCCAGTTCCAGGTATTCGGCGCCCAGTTCCACGGCCAGCTCGATGATCTGGCCGATGTAGTCGATGTTGAGCCGGTGGATCACGCAGTTGAGCACCATGGGCCAGCCGTGGCTCTTGATGATGTCGGAGGCGCGGCGTTTCAGGTCGAAGGTTTTGGTGTGCGAGAGAAAGTCGTTGAGCTCGCGCGTTGAATCCTGGAAAGAGAGCTGAATGTGGTCCAGGCCGGCCTGCTTCAGCGCTGTTGCGCGGGCTTCGGTCAGGCCCACGCCCGAGGTCAGTAAATTGGTGTAGAAGCCCAGACGGTGCGCCTCGGCCACCAGTTCTTCGAGGTCGTCGCGCAGCATGGGTTCGCCGCCGGAGAAGCCGCACTGCACGCTGCCGGCGGCGCGCGCCTCGCGCAGCACGCGCAGCCAGTCTGCGGTCGACAGCTCGGTACTGGTTTGGGCGAAGTCCACCGGGTTGTAGCAGAACACGCAGTGCAGTGGGCAGCGGTAGGTCAGCTCGGCCAGCAGCCACAGCGGCGGGCCGGGTTGGGTGGCTGGGGCGGAGGCGATGCCGGTCGTCGCCGAGGCGGCGTTCATTGGACAACCTCCTCGCTATGCGCGGCGGTATTTGCCTTGGGAGCGGCCCGGCGGCTCATGGCTTGACCCAGCCCTGGCGCTGTGCAATCGCCAGAAAATCCAGCACGTCCTGCGTTAGCCCGCTGGTGTCGAAGCTGCTTTCCAGTTCATCGATCAGGGCCTGCACGGTTTTCTCGCCATCCAGGCGCTGCATGATCTCGCCGGCGCTGCCGTTGAGCTTGACCATGCCTTCGGGGTAGAGCAGCACCCAGGCCTTCTGTACTTCTTCCCATTGAAGGCGGAAGTGGCCGGCCACACGGGGCCGGGCCTCCAGGCCCATGGCTGTCTGCGCTGCGTTCATGTTTTCGGGCCCTTGATCTCGATCTCGCACTGGCTGAGCATGATGGCATCGGCCAGGGCCCACAGCACGTCGAGCTTGAACTGGAGAATTTCCATCGCCCGCTCCTGCAGCGCGCGGGTCTGGCTGAAGTGATCCAGCGTGAAACGCAGGCCGTGCGCCACGTCGCGCCGTGCCTGCGCCAGGCGCTGCTTGAAGTAGTGCAGGCCGGCCAGGTCGACCCAGGGGTATTGCGTGGGCCAGGTGTCGATGCGCTGCTGGTGGATGTGTGGCGCGAACAGCTCGGTCAGGCTGGAGGCCACGGCCTCTTGCCAGGGCTGGCGGCGCGCGAAGTTGACATAGGCATCGACCGCAAAGCGTGAAGCCGGTGCCAGGTAGCGCAGCGAGGTGACGTCGTCGCGGCTCAGGCCCACGGCCTCGCCCAGCCGGATCCAGGCTTCGATGCCGCCCGGGTCGTCGATGCCACCAAAGTGGCAGCCGTCGTGGTCGAGGATGCGCTGGATCCATTCGCGCCGTATCTCGCGGTCGTCGCAATTCGACAGGATGGCCGCGTCCTTGACCGGGATCGAGATCTGGTAATAAAAGCGGTTGGCGACCCAGCCTTGCAACTGTTTTTGCGTCAGCTTGCCCTCGGCCATCATCACGTGGAAGGGGTGGTGGATGTGGTAACTGCTGCTGCGGCTTCGCAGCTTGTCTTCGAATTCCTGCTGGCTCCACGGAGCGGGCGTGCTATTCACAGGTCTATCTCCATGCCGTCATAAGCCACCTCGATGCTGCGGCGCGTCAGCTCCTGGCGTTGCGCGCTGTATTCATCCAGGATGGGGTTGGTGTTGTTGATGTGAATCAGCACCTTGCGGGTGCTGGCGGGCAACTGGTTCAGCCACTCCAGCATGCCGCCGGGCCCGCTTTGCGGCAGGTGGCCCATGGCGCGCGAGGTTTTTTTCGAGGCGCCCAGCGTGATCATTTCGTCGTCTCTCCACAGTGTGCCGTCGACCAGTACGCAGTCGGCGGCCTGCAAGGCGGCCCAGACATGCGGCTCCATCTGGCCCAGGCCGGGGGCGTAGAACAGGCGCTTGCCCGAGGCTGTGTCGGTGATGGTCACGCCCACGTTGTCGCCGGGCTGGGGATGGTCGCGGTGCGGTGAATAGGGCGGCGCGTTGCTGATGAGCGGCAGGGCGGTGAAGTGCAGGCCGGGCACGCCCTCCATGCTGAAGCCGGGATCGGCCAGCGGCACATCGTGCCAGTTGACGCCGCAGTAGTGATCGAGCACCTTGAGCAGCGGGTTGCCGTTCGTCAGGTCTTCGCGCACCAGGGCGTGGCACCACAACTCATGCGGCTGGCGGTGTTCGCGCAGCATGTACAGGCCGGTGGTGTGGTCGATCTGGGCGTCGATCAGGAAGATGGCGCGGATGGCCGTGTCGCGCAACGCACGCGCCGGTTGCAGGGCCGGAAATTCACGCAGTTGCTGCAGCACGTCGGGGGAGGCGTTGAACAGTACCCAGTTGGCCTGGTCGGCGCTGACGCTGATGGAGGACTGGGTGCGCGCTGTCACGCGCTTGCTTCCCTTGCGGTAGCCGTCGCAGTTGGGGCAGTTGCAGTTCCACTGGGGGAAGCCACCGCCTGCTGCGGAACCTAGAACATGTATTTTCAAACTGAAAAATTCCTGATGCCCGTCTTGTGCAAGAAAGTACGCCGGACGGGGCGGCGACAACGCAGTCCGCCGGGTGGCCCCGCCGGACTGGCCGGGATCAGCGGTTGGCGATGTACATCGTGATTTCAAAGCCAAAGCGCATGTCGCTGGCAGCGGGTTTTTCCCATTTCATGCAATTACTCCTGTGTGTTTATCCCGCAAGGCGCGGTCTGAAGTACCCGCAGCACATCTGCTGATACTGGAAACAGTGTGCGCTGATTGGGCGGTTCGCCACATCAGAAAAATATGGATTGGGAGCTCATGATTTTCATGAGTCTGGAGCACGCAACGGCGCCGGAGGAAGGCAAGCCGCCAAATCCCGGCCGGAATGGGACTAGCATGGAGCCCATGAAGGAGATTGACCCGCCCAATGCACTGCATGCCCCACTGGAACCCGGCGGCGCCGACTGGCTCGATGTGGGGGAGGGGCACCGTATTTACCACGAGCAATACGGGTCAACGCAGGGGCTGCCCGTGGTTTTCCTGCATGGCGGCCCCGGCAGCGTCTGCTCGCCGCGGCACCGCCAGTTGTTTGATCCGCAGCGCTGCCGGGTGGTCCTGTTCGACCAGCGGGGTTGCGGGCGCAGCCTGCCGAGCGGCTCGGTGCAGGCCAACACCAGCGCGCATCTGGTGGCCGACATCGAGCGTCTGCGCCAGCATCTGGGGCTTGAACGCTGGCTGGTCGTGGGCGGATCGTGGGGCGCGGGGCTGGCGCTGGCCGATGCAGCGGCCCATCCGGCGTCCTGCCTGGGTCTGGTGTTGCGCGGGGTGTTTCTCGGACGGGCTTCGGACCTGGACTGGTTTTTTCAGCAAGCCCGGCAGCTCTTGCCCGATGCCTGGGAGGCGCTGGCGCAACAGGCGCCAGCGGCCGCGCGCGGGGACCTGCTGCGCTGGCTCAGCGCCGGCCTGCTGGGCGGGCAGCCGCAGCAGGCGCTGGCGCGGGCCAAAGCTTGGGCAGCTTGGGAGGCGGCCATGTCCCAACATCAGAGCGTGACGCCGCGTTCCGATGTATCCGAAGCCCATGCCGTGGCGCTGGTGCACAAGTACCGGGTGCAAAGCCACTACCTGATGAACGGCTGTTTCTGGGGCGATGCCGGCCTGCTGGCGCGGGCCCGGTCCCTCGCATCGGTGCCAACGGCAATTTTGCACGGCCGGCTGGACTGGATTTGCCGTCCGCAAGCAGCCTGGGAGCTGCACCGCAGCCTGCCGGGCAGCCGTTTGCAGTGGGTGGACGGTTGCGGCCACAGCCCCTTTGAGCCCGCCATGGCCAGGGCGCTGGCGCAGGCTGTCGCGCACCATGCCATGCACGGTGACTTCACAGGCTGGGGCCAGCGCTTCCCTGACGCGGAGGCTGCATGAGTTTGCGCCTTCAGGTCAACCTGATCATCACCACGCTGCTGGGGGTTTTTGCTTCGCTGCTCATCGGCCTGCAGATTGACAACACCCGGCGCAGCGTTCGCGAGGAGGTTTTGGGCGCCAATGTGGTGGCGATCCAATTGCTCTCGCGGGTGAACTACGTGTATGGCTACAGCGGGCTGGAAGGCATGACCGAATTCCTGAGCCGGGTCGGCCGAATCCGGGCCAATGAAATCGAGCTTTATGACGATCAGGGCAAGCTGATCTACCGCTCGCCGCCGCCTACCTACAAGGCGGGTCGGGAAGCGCCCGAGTGGTATTCCGGCATCGTCTCGCCGCCGCTGGAGCCCAAGGAAATCAGCCTGCCCAACGGGCGCATTGTGCTGCGGGCCGATCCCTCGCGCGCCACCCTGGATGGCTGGGACGGTCTGCGTCCCACGCTGTGGATGGTGCTGGCGGGTTTTGTGCTGGTCAACGTGCTGGCCTATGCCCTGGTGGGACGGGCAATGCGGCCCCTGCATCGGGTGGTGCAGGGTTTGCGCAGCATGGCGCATGGAGATTATGGCACCCGCATGCCGGCCTTCTCCGGCCGCGAAGGGCGGCTGATCAGCCAGGCCTTCAACGGCATGGCCCAGTCGGTGCAGGACAGTGCCCTGGCCAGGTGGCAGGCGCAGGAAGCGACACAGGCGCTGGCTGAGAATCGCGAGCTGACCCAGATTATCCAGGCGCGCATCGAGCAGGAGCGCGGCGTGATCGCCCGCGAATTGCACGACGAACTGGGGCAGCAGGTCACGGCGATCAAGAGCATCGGGCTGGCCATCGCGCGCCGGGCCGCGGGCCAGGATGCGTCGATCGAGCAGTCGGCACGGCTCGTGATGGATTGCGCAGACCAGATCTACGATGGGGTGCACCGGCTGATTTCCAGGCTGCGGCCCCTGGCACTGGACCGCTTCGGCCTGCGCGATGCGCTGCAGGACTTGCTCGATGACTGGCGGGTACGCTACCCCGAGGTCGCCCTGCACCACAGCATCACCGGACAGCTCGAAGGCCTGGACGATGCGTTGTCCACGGCGGTCTACCGGATTGTTCAGGAAGCGGTGAGCAATGCCCTGCGCCATGCGCGGGCCAGCCGTATTGACGTGCGGCTGGAAACATCTGCCGGGTGTCTGCGGCTCGATGTTGTTGATAATGGGACAGGCCGGTTGGAACAATTTCCGGCATCGGGCCGCTTTGGGGTGCTGGGCATGCGCGAGCGTGCCCAGGCCCTGGGGGGCAATTTTGATCTCGATCAGATCGAGCCAGCGGGTGTGCGGGTCAGGGTCAGCCTGCCGATAACACGGCAACAAAAGGAGGCGCAGATTGAAGGTTATGCTGGTCGATGACCACGCGGTGGTACGCATGGGCTTCAAGCTCCTGCTGCAGGCGTGTGACGATATCGAGGTGGTGACCGAAGCCGACAGCGGCGAGGCGGTCTGCCAGACTTATGAGGCGACCCTGCCCGATGTGGTGGTGATGGACATCGCCATGGTCGGCATCGGGGGCATCGAAGCCATCAAGCGCCTGCTGGCCAAAGAACCCCGTGCACGCATCCTGGCTCTGTCGGCCCACGAGGACACGAGTCACCCCAAGCGCGCGCTGCAGGCGGGTGCCCTGGGTTATCTCTCCAAGCGCAGTGCGCCGGAAGTCCTTGTCGACGCGATCCGGGCCATCGCCAAAGGGCAGCGCTATCTGGACGCCCAGATTGCCCAGCGCATGGCCATGCAAGACCTCAATGGTGACAAGGGACCGGTGGGAAAACTCTCGGGGCGCGAGTTCGAGGTGTTTATCCAGCTCGCGCGCGGTCAGTCGGTGGCGCAAATTTCGGAGACGCTCAAGCTCTCAAGCTCCACCGTGGGCACGCACCTCTACAACATCAAGCAGAAACTGGGCTTGGTCAACCAGGCCGAAATGGCCCTGCTGGCTGTTCGCCATGGGTTGATAGACGTTACAGGTTAGCGCCCACGGTATCGTGGGTTGATCGCACCGTGGGACTGGCACCGCCATCTCGTTTGCTCAATGAGCCAAACACACGTTGCGGGTCATAACCCCAGCAGGCCAGGCCAAAGCCCAGCACCAGCGTCCCCAGCACGATCCGCGGCATCATGCACGGGTCCTTGTCGTCAGTGGCATAGCGGATCCATTCCACCGCATGGGTAAATGGGTTGAAGCTGGCGGCCTGGTTCAATGAATCAGGTCGGAATGTTGCGGGCTGTTGAGCAGGAATTCTCGATAGATCGCCAAAGGTGATCGTACGCCCAGCCCTTTGGGGGCTAACAAAATCAAGTCCGGTTTGCCGGGGGTGCGTGTATGCACAGGGCCACCACTGCGTCGGTCAGGTCATCAATCGAGACTCCCTTTGTAGGGTTGAACCACAGCGCTGACCCGTTCAATAGTCCGAAGATCAAATGGCGCGCAAGCGGCACCTCGACTTGCAAGCAGCCGGTCGACGAGAGTTCTTGGAGAACGGGCGTCCATGTCGCTTCGTAGTCACCTTGCAGCTTCGCGATGACGTTGCGCTGCCTGGCGTTGAGAGAGCGGGACTCGTAGAGCACCGCATGCATGAAGTCGCTGCTTGGACCCAGTAGCGTATCGAAATGCGATCGGATCAATTGCCGCAGCGTGGTTGCAGCGTCATGTTCGGCAAGGAGCACGATCGTCTGGCGCGCCAGCGCGCTGCGCATGCCTTCCTGCATCACCTCATACAACAGCGCATCCTTGCTTTTGAAGTGACAAAACAGTGATCCGGAATGCATGCCGACGGCGCAGGCGATGTCGCGCGTGCTCGTGCCGTTGAAGCCGTAGCGTCGAAACAGTTTGGCCGCGGCCTTGACGACATCTTGGCGGCGATTGCCTTCATTTCGCTCTTGCGGCGTCTTGCGCGGGCGGCCTCGCGGCCGCTTGGCTGCTTCGAAAGTGGGGAGGTAGCGCACGGCACACATCATCCGAAAACGAGTAGCGAGGCCTGCCAATGATGTCGGGTCGAAAGCTCAGGCGACCCCGAAAACGGCGGACGGAGGCCTCGACCGTATTGCGAACATCGGTCTCGGTCTGGGTGGTCGGTACCGGGGATGACGGCCATCGGCTCAGTATGACTTAGGCAAGCCCAATACATGTTCGCCGATGTAGTTGAGCAGCATCTCGTTGTTGATGGGCGCGATTTCCAGCAGGCGCACCATGGGCCACAACGTGATGATGTCGTAGTCGCGGTCGAATCCGTAGCCGCCGTGGGTTTGCAGCGCGGCCTCTACGGCGGCCACCGCCGCTTGCGAGCCCAGCAGCTTGGCCATGTTGGCGTGGGCACCAGCATCCTCGCCGGCGTCGAAGCGCTCGGCGGCGTTGTAGGTCATCAGCCGCGCTGCCTCGATCTGCGCCTTGGCCTGCGCCATGCGGTGCTGCAGTGCCTGGTAGGAGCCAATTGGCTTGCCGAAGGGCTTACGCTCCTTCGAATAGGCTACCGCCTTGGCCAGCGCATAGTCGCCCAAGCCGATTGCGGCTCCAGCGGCCAGCAGGCGCTCCGAGTTCAGGCCTTCGAACATCAGCTTGGCGCCCTTGCCGGCTTCGCCGATCAGTGCGTCGGCGGGCAGCTTGACGTTGTCAAAGAACACCATGTACTGGCGCTCGGCGGTTTCGACCTGGATGTTGAGTTGCGTCAGCTGGATTCCGGGCGTTTTCATGTCGAGCACGAACAGCGAGATGCCGTCGGTGCGGTGCTTCACCTCGCCTGCCTTGGTGGTGCGTGCGATCACCAGCATGTAGTCGGCATCGCGCGCGCCAGAAATGAAGACCTTCTGGCCATTGAGCACCCAGCCATCGCCGTCCGGTGTGGCCAGTGTGGTCATGGCAAAGCTGTTGGTGCCGGCATTGGGTTCGGTGATGGCAAAACACAACTTCTTCTCGCCGGTGCAGGTCGGCGTGACGTATTTCCTGATCTGCTCGGGTGTGCCGTGGCGCATGATCGGTACCCGGCCCAGCCCTGTGACGACCAGGAACAGCGTGGGCACGCCGGCCAAAGCCAGCGCTTCATTGAGCGCGGTGATCTCCAGTACGCCGCCTCCGGAGCCGCCATACTCTTCCGGGACGGACAGGCCGAGCAGGCCGAACTCGCCGAGCTTTTGCCACAGCTCGTCGGGGAAGCGATCTTCCTTGATGCACTGGAGGATGTAGCTGCGCGGGTACAGGGTGGTGACGCCGCGGGTGGCTTCCTGCACGTCGCGGATACGCGCGCTCAAGGCGTTGGAAGCCGTGTTGGCTATCGCGGTAGTGGCCGAGGTGTTCATGGTGTATTTCTCTGGCTTGGATTGGGGGCAGGGGCGAAAGTTGTCAAAGTGCCAAGTCGGCTGGGATCGGGACTGGAAAATCGAGCAGCATCTGCGCAAAGGCTTTGCCCTGCGAGTCCATGCGAACCGAAGCGATGCCGCCGCCGCCCAGGGCTTCGTGCATCAGAAAGTTCAGCGCGTGCGTGCCGGGCAGGTCAAAGCGCTGCACGCTGCCCTTGACGAGGTGGGCGAACCAGGCCGCCACGGCCTGCTCGGTCAGGGCGGCGCGGATGAAAGGCAGGTAGCCGGGTTGACGCGCCAGGACGCCGATGTTGGCGGCGTCGCCCTTGTCGCCGCTGCGGCCCCAGGCCAGCTTCACCAGCGGCACTATGCGCGTGCCGCGCGCATAGGCGTCGGCGGCAGGCAGCGGGCCGCCGACCTGGGGCAGGGTCGCTGGATCAAACGCCTGGCCGTGCCATGGCGGTGCCGCCACGGTCTTGTCGCCCATGTCGATGCTCGCGGCCAGCTGGGTCTTGGGGATCAGGCAGGAAAACAGCCGAACCACCGGTTGCACCTTGGGTCGACCACCGGTGAAGCCCGTGATGGCCGGGGCCGACATCAGGGCCATCGGCGCCACTTCGCGCGAAAACAGTTCGAGTGCGTCCTTGACCGGGTGGCGCACGCCGACCTTGAGCATCACTTCGCGCGCATCGGGCCGAGCGTGGGGGCCGTAGGTGTCTTCGGCGCCGATGGCCTCGACACAAGTTTCGGTGAAGTCGGGCCAACCGCGCTGTGCATAGTGGCGCCGCATGCGCGCCAGCATTGCGGCGCCGACGCGCTGCCCCTTGGCGCCGGCATTGATGCCGCCGATCATGAACAAGCTCATGGCCCGAAAGCCGTCGGCGTAGGTGACGCTGACTTTGGCCTGATCGGTCGGCGGGAGGCCGCGCGCGCCCTTGACCTCGACGCGGTCGGGGCCGATCTGCGTCAGCGTGACGCTGGTGAAGTCGCACACCACATCGGGCAGGATGTAGGCGCGCGGGTCGCCGATTTCATAGAGCATCTGCTCGCCCACCGTGGAGTGGCAGACCAGCCCGCCAGTGCCTTCGGGCTTGGTGATGACGAAGCTGCCGTCGGCGCGGCACTCGGCGATGGGAAAGCCCATGTCGTCCCAGCCCGGCACCGAATCCCAGTCAGTGTAGTTGCCGCCGGTGGCCTGCGTGCCGCACTCGATCAGGTGACCAGCCAGGCTGCCCTGCGCGAGCAGATCGTGGTCGGCGGCGGTCCAGCCAAAGGCATGGATAAGCGGCGCCAGTGTGACCGCGCTGTCGACGCAGCGGCCAGTGACCACGACGTCGGCGCCGGCATCGAGCGCCGCGGCGATCGGGAAGGCGCCCAGATAGGCGTTGGCGCTCATGACTTTTTGTGGAAAGGGGCTGCCCGCGAACATCTCTTGGGTGTTGGCCGAGCGCAGGGCCTCAACCTGGGGCATCAGGTCGTCGCCCAGCACGGCGGCGATGTTCAGATCGACACCTTCGGCCTGGGCTGCTGCCACCAGCGCGGCGCGACAGGCGGACGGGTTGACACCGCCCGCGTTGGCAATGACCTTGATGCCGCGCGACTTCAGTTCCTTCATCAGGGGCTGGAGGGTGGTCACGAAATCCGGTGCATAGCCCTGTGCCGGGTCTTTGGCCTTGGCGCGGCTGAGCAGCGACATGGTGATTTCGGCCAGGTAGTCGAACACCAGGACGTCGATGTTGCCGCGCTGCACCAGTTGGGCGGCGGCGAACTCGGAGTCGCCCCAGAAGCCCGAGGCGCTGCCAATACGAAGGGTTATTTTTTTCATGGATGTCTCCGGGTTATTCGGGGGAGCGGGGTCAGCGCGGGGTGGATGCAATACTGCGCGGCCAGAACACGCGCCAGATACCCTTGGCGGTGGCGCAAACTGTGCCATTGGCATCCAGGAACTCCCCTTCGGCAAATGCCGTCGTCCGGCTGATGCGCACCACCTTGCCGCGTGCTTCGAAGCTATCGCCCACGGCGGCATTGAGGAAGGTGATGTCGAGGTTGATCGTGAACTGGCGCAGTTCGAAGGGGTCAATGTCGGACGCCTCGGGCATGGCCAGCAGCGAGGAGATGATCGCCCAGCCAAGCGCGCCGTCGAACATATAGGAGATGACGCCGCCATTGAGCACGGTGTCCGAACCGCCGCCGCCGCGTTGGGTGGGAAGGGCTTTAGGCAGTCGTACAACAGCTCGGCCAACAGCTGTTTCTTCAACTTCAAGCCCTTGCGCCTTCAGAAAAGGGCTATCGTTCCAGCCTTGCTTGCAAGCTGCGATGCGGTCAAGGTTGGGGGCGTTGGTATTCATATTGGGCTCCTGTGGGCTGTCTAAAAAGCGTATGGGGTTCAAAGCATCGCCAGTTGCTCGATGCGTTGCACATGGGCCGCCAACGAACGGCGCGCCAGTGGCCAGAGCGCCGCGGGGGTGTCGTCATAGGCCAGAGTTAGCCAGTCGTCCAAGCCGCCTTGCGGGACGGCGCGCATGGCCGCTAGCACCCTGGCCTCGCGCCGCAGGCGGTGCGCCTTGAGCTGCGCAATGGACTGCGCCGCCCAGCCAATGACGTGACCGTGCGCCGGCAGGATGAACTCGATACCGTCCTTCTCGCAGATCTGCGCCAGGCGGTCCAGCGAATCGAGATAGGCGCTCATGTCGCCATCGGGCGGGTCGATGATGGTGGTACTTCCGCTGAGGATGTGGTCGCCCGAAAACAGCAGACCGTCTTCTTCGAGGATGAGGCAGAGGTGGTTGGCGGCGTGCCCTGGTGTATGGACCACGCGCAGGGTGCTTTTGTGCTCGCCATCGTGCAGCATAAGGCGCTCGCCGTCGGCCAGAGCGCGGTCGGGGGCGAAGACTGCCGTGGAGCGGGCGGTGGCGGCGCAAGCCAGGCCCAGCACCGGCGGTG
>Ga0209343_10000276_pt1 | contig 71661 bp, 76 predicted proteins | sample RifCSPlowO2_02_FD_184026 | JGI IMG/M metagenome (GOLD analysis project Ga0209343, IMG submission 184026) | Groundwater microbial communities from Rifle, Colorado - Rifle CSP2_plank lowO2_0.2 (SPAdes) (version 2) | ecosystem: Environmental > Aquatic > Deep subsurface > Groundwater | place...
CTCGAAGCCGCCGAGTTTTTTAAAATATAAACAAATTTTAGCAACCGTTATCTTTGATAATGTTAATTTGTTATTAATGAGTTATAAACTACAATACAAAATATAAAAATATTTTCTTGAAGTAAAAATTTTGTAACAGAACCAAGAAAGAAAAATGCTTATTATTATGAGTTGATTTTTTATAAAAAGGATTTCCGACGCAAACGCAGGATGTTAAAATTATTTTTATGAGCTTTGTCATTCTTATCGGTATTGGCGCTTTTTTGCTGATGCTTCCATTCGCTCATAATGGAGAGCTATCTGTCGTTGACGCAATTTTTACGGCAACCTCTGCAGTTTGTGTTACAGGACTCATAGTCAAAGATACTCCTGTTGATTTTACCGGTTTTGGGCATGTTGTTATACTCTCATTGATTCAAATCGGCGGACTTGGCTATATGACGGCAGTTACCTTTTTGGCAATCATGCGCCGTAAAAAGCTTGGGTATCGCGACCGTCTTATTCTTAAAGAGTCTTTGAATTATCCGGGAGTGAGCGGGATTTTTCGTTTTTTAAAAATCGTCTTTGCCAGCATTGTGATTATTGAACTTGTCGGTGCAGTCATCTTGACATTGCGTTTTTTAGTCGATATGCCGCTTGATGATGCAGTGTGGTTTGGGCTTTTTCACTCTGTCTCTGCGTTTAACAATGCCGGATTCTCTCTTTTTAGCGATAATATGATGGGTTTTCGCAGTGATTTGGTTATAAATATTACTATTCCTCTCTTGATTATTATCGGCGGATTGGGGTATTTGGTACTTTTAGAACTATACAATTACCGTAAAAAATCACTTACGCGCATCTCAACGCACACCAAACTTGTTTTGTGGACATCTGCTATTTTGATTCTTGCCAGTATGTCCATAATACTCTCTTTAGAGTGGGATAACCCAAAATCACTCGGCGCTATGGGTACATTTGAAAAATTTATTGCTGCTTGGTTTGCATCCGTAAATTACCGCACGGCAGGATTTAACAGTATTGATTTTTCAACATTCAACGAATCTGATCTTTTTTTTGGAACTATCTTTATGATTGTAGGCGGTAGCCCCGGAGGAACTGCCGGAGGTATTAAAACAACGGTTTTGGCACTTGCCGTAATCGGAGTTTGGTTTACTCTTCGCGGTCAAAACAACCCGCATATTTTTCGCAGAAGTCTAGTCCCGTACCAGATAAACAAGGCATATGCGATTATCTTTGTCGCTTCATTTTATATATTGATATCTACGGTTGTTTTAAACGAGAGCGAGAACCTTCATTTTGTCAGAACTCTCTTTGAGACATGCTCGGCGTTTGCCACGGTGGGCGTATCAACCGGAAATGGCGGTGTACTAAGTTACAGCGCACTCTTTAGTGATGTAGGAAAACTCAACATAATCTTGCTTATGCTAATGGGCAGGATTGGTGTTTTTGCATTTACCATAGTAATAGTAGGCAAAGCGGTGCAAACCCGTATTAAATATGCAGAAGGAAAGGTGATTATATGACATATGTTGTTATTGGACTAGGAAAGTTTGGATACCATGTAGCCAAAGGGTTGGCACAACAAGGTGAGGCGGTTATTGCTATTGATAACGACGAAGAGAAGATAAGAGACATTAGTGAGTTTGTTCAAGATGCCATAGTTCTTGACTCTTCAGACCCAAAAGCACTTGGTGAGGCAGGAATAGCCGATGCAGAAATGGCAATTGTCAGCATCGGGGAAAATCTTGAAGCAAGCATACTTACCGTTATGGCACTTAAAGAGCTCGGTATTGAGACGATTTTTGCCAAGGCAATTACTCAGGTGCATGGGCAAATTTTATCAAAATTGGGTGCAGCTAAAGTAATCTATCCGGAGATGGAATCTGCAAAAAAATTAGTTAAAAAAATTGTTAAAAATATTCACTATGAGACTATCGACCTCTCCATAACTATTAAACTGGCTAAAATGAAAGTGCCGTCATTTTGGGTTGGAACTTCAATACTCTCTTCTGTATTTAAAGAAAATTTTGAAGTAAAGCCAATTGCATATAAGCATCAAGGCGAATGGCACACCTCATTTGAAAAAGATGATATTCTTGAAGAGGGTGATATTTTTGTTGTTCTTGGTAACAGCAATGATATCGAAGCACTTAGTAAAAAAGTTTAAAATATTACTTTTTTACTAACTTTTATTTTTAGCTAAAAATCTCTGCAAAATAATCATGGCGGAGATAGAGTCGATTCTTCCGTCACGAATCTGCTTTATCTCGCCCTTCATCATACCCTCCGCCTCTTTGGAGGAGTTGCTCTCATCCTGATAAAAAATCTCGCCCTTAAAATCAACAAGATTCATAAAATGCGCCACACGGCGTTTCATCTCATCCTCAGAGCTGCCGCCCATCGGTATGCCGACAACAACGGCATCAACTTCCCACTCATCAAGGACTTTTTTAACATCACTTGCTGCTTGGTCTCTATTTTTTCGCTCAACAGCACGCAGCGGTGTGACAAAATCTTTATGCGCGCTGTATGCCAAACCTATGCGTTTCAAACCCAAATCAATAGCTATGTACTTCATTACTTGCCCAAACAGAAGCTGCCAAACATCTTATCAAGCATCTCATCATTTTCAAAAGGTCTGGTTATTGAAGCCATCTCTTTTACCGCCTCATTTAAATGAAACGAGAATATCTCAAGCTCTTGGTCTTGAAGAGGAAACAGCGCTTCATCAATAAGCTTAAGCGTATTTTCAACAGCGCTTATCTGCCTTTGGGATATAAGCATCATCTCATCAGAGCTGTTTGTGGTGTTCATTATGTTTTCCAAAGAGCCAATTAGCTCATCGACGCTCTCTTTAGAGTTCAACTCAATATCAAATTTTATATCTGCATGTACAAATTTTGGCTCTAAATCTATCTTATTTTTAACATGTAAAATATGTTTATCTTTGGCGTCCGAATTAATCAGAGATATTATCTGCTCATCTTCGCTATCGGCAACTCTTGAGCCGTCAAAAAGCGCAATAACTATGTCACTCTCTTTTATGGCCTCAATAGAACGCTCAATCCCTATTCGTTCTATCTCATCATTAGCTTCACGGATTCCGGCAGTGTCTACTATGCGTATAAGATGCGTGCCGATTTTAACCTGCTCTTCTATCGTGTCTCTTGTCGTTCCTGCGATATCGCTTACAATAGCGCGGTTATAATTTAACAGTGCATTTAACAGTGAGCTTTTGCCGACATTTGGTTTTCCTATGATTGCCACACGAAAGCCCTGCATAAGCCCCTCTCTCGCCCTGCTCGCAAGTAGAGTTTTTTCAAGAGATTTTTTAAGCGCATCTAGTTTTGCCTCAATCTGCAAAACCAAATCCTCCGGCAAATCCTCTTCCGCATAATCTATGCTAACCTCAGAGTAGGCAAGTATATGGATAATATCGTCACGAATTTTTTCTATATACTCTTTTAGCGAGCCCTTCATCTGCTTTGCCAATATCTTTGCAGCGTCTTCGCTTTTTGCTTCTATGAGCTGTGCGATGGCTTCTGCTTCGCTCAAATCGATTCTGCCGTTGAAGAAGGCTCTTTTGGAAAATTCACCGGCAGTTGCAAGTCTTGCGCCATGAGCAAGAGTTGCCCTTAGTATGCTCTGAGCAACTATAAAACCGCCATGGCACTGAATCTCTACAACATCCTCGGCAGTAAAAGAGAAAGGCGCTTTGAAGAAGATAACGATTGATTCGTCAATAAGTTCGCCCTTTGAGTTGTATATATTTGTAAGAGTTGCGTATCTCGGGGAGAAATCTTCTTTGCGGGAAAGTTTTTTTGCAATATCCAAAGCTCTATCTCCGCTAATGCGGATGATAGCTATAGAGCCTATGCCGTTTGCTGTCGCAATGGCACTTATGGTATCACAGTTCATATATATTGCTTAGTTATGGTAATCATTTATAATGATAAATTTAAGTCCGTCGCGAGTAGAGCGAACTGCTACATACTTGTTCGGATATTTATCTCGGAGCTCTTTTAGTGCGATTTGGATTAAAACACCGTCAAGTATTTTAGTCTGTGCGCGACCATCTCTGTCTACATTTTCACAAACCGTAACTAAATATCTAGCAACAGACTCTTCTTGATTTTTCAAAAATTCCGCAATCTCTAGACGAAGCTGCAGCTGGTATTTTGTGTTAATCCAATTAAAAATCATATATGAGAGCGCTTTATATCTGTACCCCTCTTTTCCTATAAGCAGAGCGGCATCTTCACCTTTAAACTCTACAAGAAGCGTTGCTTCATCATATGCAGTGACTTTTATTTTATCAATTTTAAAACAGATATGTTCAAAAAGTTCATTTATCTCTTCTTCAACGACTTTGGCAACTTCGTAAACATTAACAGTTGATTGAGAACTCTCATATTTGCCCTCATCCTCTTCTTCATAATCAGCAGTAAAGTTGATGTCAGCCATATCATAGTCATCATCATCTTGCATACTAACAAATGACTGAGGCATAAATGTATCATTAACAACAGGACGAGCAGGAGTTTTTATATCTTTTTTTGGTTTTTTATCATCTTGTTTAAACTCTTTTTTCGTTTCTGCTTTTGGCTCTGTTTTTTGTTCTGCTTTTGGTTCTGTTTTTATCTCTGCTTTTGGCTCTGTTTTAATATTTTGCTTTTGGCTCTCTTTTTGCACAAAACGGGTATCTGCTTTTGCGAACTCTTGCTTTTTCTTTGCAGCAACTATAATTGCATTTTTTTTAAAAAGCCCCATAAAACCGTTACTTGGTGATTGAACAATCTCTATTATCAGTTCACTAGCAGAACAACCCAAAGCAGTTGCGGCATCTTTGCATGCCTGCTCTAGAGTGTTTGATTCTATCTTAATCATCTTTTTTCTCCACATGTTTATGAGCAGCTATCTCTAAATCTTTTGCATTTTTGAATTGCTGGTTTACAATAAACTGCTGAGCTATTGAAAATAGGTTATTTACAAACCAGTAAAGAACCAAACCTGATGGGAATGTTATGAAGAAGAATGTAAAAATTATCGGCAAATATTTAAATATTTTCTCTTGCAACGGGTCTGTAAAGTTACTAGGTGTAAGTTTTTGCTGATAATACATAGAAGCACCCATTAATATAGGCAATACAAATGTGTTATCCATTCTAGAGAGGTCATTAACCCAGAATATCCATGGAGCACCTTGAAGCTCAACAGCATTTAAAAGTACGCGATAAATCGCGAAAAATACCGGAATCTGTAACAACATCGGAAGACATCCGCCAAGAGGATTTGCTCCATGTTTTTTGTACAAATCCATAACGGCAGCATTCATACGCTGCGGGTCGCCCTTGTATTTGGCTTGCACTGCTTTAACCTGCGGAGCAATATCCTTCATCTTCTGCATAGAGACCATACCCTTGTATGTAAGCGGGTAGAGAACAATTCTAATCAAAAGAGCAAGCGCTATGATAGACCAACCCCAGTTTCCTAATATTCCATATAGCCACGAAAGAAGTTGAAACAACGGTTTAGATGCAAAAGTAAACCACCCGTACTCTATTGCATTTGTTAAAACAGGATTTATGCTGTCCAATACCTTGTACTCTTTTTGCCCTATATAGCCGCTAAACGAGATATCTTTTAGCACTTCAAAATAGATAACAGGATTGTTTTCTTTGTCTCTCTCAACTATTATGTTTGTATCTTTTGCAAATCCATACATAATTGATGCCGAGTATTGATCAAACGCAGAAATAAGTTCAACTCCGCTGAATGTTTTACGCCCCTCTGCATCGCCATCTTCAACAATTGTTACTATTTTGTCATCAGTATAGACCATAGCTCCGGAAACTGTCATCATCTGCTCAGTTATATGAGGTCTTTGTCCCAAATATATAAAGTGTCTCTTCTCGTCAGAGAGTGATACTTTTGCATCATAATGCCCATCAGGATAGAATGTAACCTCTTTTGTGATTGTTAAATTTGATAATTTTTGAGTCAATATAACTTTTTGAGATTTGTCTTCAATAGAAATTTCAGAAACATCTGCAGTATAGGCAACTTTTGTCGCTTCATCATTTAGAATTGAATCAAAAAATCTAACAAAAAGAGGTTTAGTACCGGTAGCCGGAATAAGCTCTGCATGCTGATTTTCTTTGTTGTTGTATTTATCTTGAAGCAATACTTTTGATGAGATACGCCCCAGTGTGTCTAGTTTAATTATAAACTTACTATTATTTACAGTCACCAAAGTATTTAAATCATTTACTACTGTCTCTTCTTCCATTTTTGAAATTTGAGGCTGATTTGAGGTTTGTGACTTTTGCGCACTCTCTATGTTTTGAGTGTCTGTTTTTGCCAATTCTGGCTTCTCTGCCGGAAAAATTGCTGTATAAGCTACGAAAAATAGGACTGAAAGCAGTACTGCTACTAATAATCTTTGATTTGGTGACATTTTGTCTAACACGGCTACCCTTTATATGAAAAATTTTTTATGATATAAAAACGGTTTTTTTTATTTGGAACCAACCAATATTTTATAGAATCAACCCCTAGTTTTGCGGGCTTTAATGACAGTTTATCAAGTAATGGATACTCTATGCCACCGTCAAATAATTGATTGCAACGCAGTATTCTAGTAGAAGTGTGGTAAAAAGCACTTGAAATGGAGTTGTTTTCGAAATGAATTCTTGCATATTCGCTACAAGATGGGTAATATCTACAACTCCCGTATCCGATAAGTGTAAAAAACTTCTGATAAAGCCATAACAGTTTGAGTAAAAATATTTTAATCATCTGAAGTTTTTTTGACTGTATCCAAGCGTTTCAAAATTTTTTCAAAATCACTTTTTAGTTTTTGGGGTGATGTTTCATGGATTGTTTGTTTGGCTACAAATATATATGTGCCATCTTTGAGTGAGGATGAGTATTCAATAAACAGCGCCCTAAGTCTTCTCTTGGCTCTGTTTCTTTTTACAGCATTACCAATTTTCTTAGTAGCTGTAAATCCCACTTTATGAACTTCATTCGCGGGGAGAAAAAAAAGCACGATACTGCTTGTATGAGCATCTTTTCCTTTTCTATACACATACTGAAACTCCTTATGAAGTTTTAGCGTATAGAAATTTCCTAAACTGACAATTTTTTACGACCTTTAGCACGACGACGGTTAATTATACGACGGCCATTTTTTGTTGACATTCTCAATCTAAAACCGTGAGTTGTTTTTCTCGGCTTTCCATGAGGCTGGTATGTTCTTTTCATAGACATATCCTTCTTTAAAATTAAGTCCGCAATGTTACAAAAAAGTTACTTAAAGCGTGGTTAAGGTTATGCTTTTACTTTATTAAATAATCTTTTAATGATTCTATATGCGATTGATTGAACGATGTTGCAACATCAAAAAGTTTCTCTTTGACCCCAACATGACAATCTCTGCACTCCCCGATTACATCATGCTCTTTGACTTTTGCTTTATATATCTTAGACATTGGATGACATGCGAAACAGTCAGCTCCGCAATCTGCCATCTTATTTGGATCTGACAGGTGACAATTTATACATGTCAGCATCGGCTTGTGTCTTAAATCCTCATTTATTGTCGGGACAAGCTTCGGGTGACACGACATACAGTCACCTGTACAGGCAAAAAGCGACGCTGCAAAAAATAGAATTAAAATTATATATTTCATAATAAGCTATAACCTCTTAAGATATTTTTACTTTTATCTCACCATTTTCAAAATCAAAAGCTACATGCGAACCCTCAACAACACTGCCCTCCAGTATGAGTTCTGCCAGTCTGTCCTCTACTATCTCATACAGAGCTCGTTTAAGCGGTCTAGCTCCATAAACAGGGTCAAAACCAGCTTCTGCAATATAAGCTTTTGCGCTGTCGCTTAGAGTCAATGTTATATCTCTTTGAATAACTTTTTTAGCAATGTCACCGAAGAAAATATCTACAATACCGACTATCTGCTCACGACCAAGACCGTTAAATATAACTATGTCATCTAAACGATTTAAAAATTCAGGTTTAAACGACTTTTTTAGCTCGCCCATTACCATATCATGCAGTCCATCCGAGTTTGGATTGTTTATTATTTTGTCACTTGCTATATTTGAAGTTAAAATAATAATCGTATTTGTAAAATCAACGGTAACTCCCTTGTTATCAGTCAATCTTCCGTCATCCAAAACCTGCAACAAGATGTTAAATACATCAGGATGCGCTTTTTCTACCTCATCAAAAAGAATTACGCTGTATGGTTTTCTTCTGACTGCTTCAGTCAGCTGTCCGCCCTCTTCATATCCTACATACCCCGGTGCTGCGCCGACAAGACGGGAGACCGAATGTTTCTCCATATATTCACTCATATCTATTCGTATCATGGCTTCAGGAGAATCAAACAAAAATTTTGCCAAAGTTTTAGCAGTTTGAGTTTTACCCACTCCGGTCGGTCCTAAAAATAGAAAACTTCCTATCGGAGAATTACCGCTTGAGAGCCCTGCTTTATTTCTTTTAATCGCGCGGGCAACAGCATGGGTAGCCTTGCTTTGACCAATAACCTCTCTGTTTAACTCATCTTCGACATTTAAAATTTTATCTTTATCAGCTTGAAGCATCTTCTTAACCGGAATACCGGTCCATCTAGAGACAATAGAAGCGATGGACTCCTCATCAACACTGTTTTTTAGAAGCGTTCCCTCTTTTTGAAGTTTTTCCCAATTCTCCGTAATCTCTTTTTCCTGAGTCAATAGTGCCGGAATCTCTCCGTACTCTATCTCCGCCGCACGGTTAAATTCTGATGTGCTTTTTGCTACATGCGCTTCTCTTCTTTTTGCTTCAATCTCATTTTTTATGCTTGATATTTTTCCAAATACCTCTTTCTCATATGCAAACTGCGCCTCTAGAGTTCTAACTTTCTCCTCAACATCAGCCAGCTCTTTTTTTATCTCTTCAAGCCGCTTTGTATTTGCAGGAGACTCCTCCATTTTCAGAGCCTCTTGCTCAACGCGCAACTCTGATTTTTTTATCTTTGCATTGCTTAGCGCATGCGGCTCCGACTCTATCTGCATCTTAAGCTCGGCAGCAGCTTCATCGATTAAATCGATTGCTTTATCCGGCAAAAACCTATCTGCAATATATCTGTCGGAGAGCTTTGCAGCCGCAACCAAGGCGCTGTCCGTAATTGTTACATTGTGGTGAGTTTCCAGCCTCTCTTTTATACCTCGAAGTATTTGCAGAGATTGATTTACAGTCGGTTCACTTAGATTAATTGGCAAAAATCGTCTCTGAAGAGCCATATCTTTTTCAAAATATTTTCTATACTCTTTGAGCGTTGTTGCCCCTATAGTATGAAGTTCTCCGCGAGCAAGAGCCGGTTTTAGAATGTTTGCGGCATCCATACTTCCCTCGCTAGCCCCAGCCCCGACGATTGTATGAATCTCATCTATAAAAAGTATAATGTTACCGCTCTTTTTAACCTCGTCAATAACGGCTTTTAGTCTGTCTTCAAACTCGCCTCTATATTTTGCACCGGCAATTAACGCACTCATATCAAGGGCAATTACTTTTTTGTTTTGTAGCGATGTAGGAACCTTGCCGTCACTGATTCTCTGCGCAAGCCCTTCAACCAGAGCAGTTTTTCCGACCCCCGGTTCACCTAAAAGCATAGGATTGTTTTTAGTTTTACGGATTAATATCTGCATCATACGGGTAATCTCTTCATCCCGTCCTATTACCGGAGCGAGTTTTCCCTCTTTTGCTTCAATGGTCAAATCTATCCCATATTTTTTTAAAGACTCCAGCGTTTCATCGGAGCTTTGAGAGTTAATTTTTGCACTGCCGCGGGATGCTTCTATATTTTTAGCCAACTCCGAGATATCTATATATTTTTTCAACAGGCTAAAAAACGGTTCATTTTTTAAATTTGCTAATATATAGGTATCAACCGCTAAAAAGGAGTCTCCGTTTTTTGTCATCAGTCCAATACCGTTTTCTAAGGTTTGAACAAAATTTCTAGACAATTTTATATTCTCTTTTGAAATGCTGGACGATTTTGGCAGCTTCTCACTTAAACTCTTTACATCTAACTCTATCGCTACTTTATCAATGTTCATCTTGTTAAACATCTGATTTAAAACAGAGTTTGAATTTGTAAGCTGAGCCCATAAAAAGTGTACAGGTTCCACCTCTTGATTTTTATTATGCAACGCCAGCGAAACCGCCGACTCGATTGATTCACTCATATTATTTGTTAATTTCTCAAATATACCATTCATTTTTAAATTCCTTGATTTTATTTATGCAAATATTATAGCAAGTTGAGTGACTTATTGTCAAGCATATTTAGTCTATGTATTATATATGTGATTTTAATTTTATTTGTAATATAATTCCAAAAATATTTATAGGATTTCTCAAATGCCAACAATTATTAATGCAATCAAAAATCGCTCATCAAAAAGAGCATATCTGCCGAAACCTGTACCTAAAGAGATTCAAGAAAAGATTTTAGATGCTGCCGCAATGACGCCAAGCGGCGCAAATATGCAGCCTTGGATAACCTATGCTATCAGCAATCAAGAGGTTCTAAAAAATATTGGTGATGCTATAATTGAGAAGATGAACAGCGGCGTAGAAAACGACCAGTTTATCCAGTACTACCCCCTAAACTGGAAAGCTCCTTATAAAAAGAGAAGAATAGAGACCGGTATCGGTCTATATAGTTTAATGGAAGTAGATAGAAAAGATGTTGAAAAAAGAACACAGATGTGGCACGATAACTTTAGATGGTTTGGAGCACAAACCGTATTTTTTGTCTTCACCGATAAAGCTATGATAGAGAACGCACACGGTGCACTTATTGATTGTGGCGCATATATGCAGAGTATTATGTTGGCTGCCGGAGAGTTTGGTCTAGGAACCTGTCCGCAAGGCTCGACAACAGAGTTTGGAAAAGTTGTAGCAAAAGTACTGGATGCTCCTGAAAATCTTGCGCTTCTTTATAGCATAGTTATCGGCTATGAAGATAAAGATGCAAAAATCAACGAATACCGACCAAGCAGAGCTGATTTAAATGAGAATGTGACATTTATTTCATAATCTTTATAATTAAATAAATCCTTTTTGCCTATACCTGTGCATCATACTCTCGTTTCCGCTTACACCGCCGCTATGGATGTAGATTATCTCTTCATCGGTCTGCTCAATTAAACATTTCCATAAACTAGGTGCATAAACCAAATCAAATTCAACTCCTGCCTCTAAGAGTTTCTGCTGCATCTCTAAAAATTCTCTGTACGGCTTTGCAAAATGGTACTTTTTTTGCGGTTCTAAAATTGTTAAATTTTTCGGTATCTCATGAAGTGCGCTCATCTGCTCTTTTAGGTACGATGTATCGCCAACGCATGGTGTTGTATAAACTCTGTACTCAGGCAGAGACAGAGCCAAATAGAGAGCCGTTGTGCCCGTTCCTGAAGGAGTGGCTAAAGATTTTACACCTAAGCCGCTGTTTTTTATCTCATCTGCCAAAACTTCCAACCCAAGCTTTGCCTCTTCTACCGCGCCGCCTTGGTCTATTATAAATGTTTTTTCATCTAGGTTAAATCGCAAAGAGGCTATAAAATCTTTATAAAACTGCTGCTCAATTTCTATATGTATCATTCCAAGATTTTTTGCATGATAAAAATTGCCACAATTTTCATTTTTTAAAGTTTGGCTTATCGGTTTTGAGTAATATTTAAACTCCCACCCTTTTTGTTTACACATTGCGGCAATTGCCAGCATTGCATTTGATTGAGTTCCGCCATAAGAGATGACTTTAGTAAGTTTATTTGGAGGAGTTTGGAGGAGTGTGTATAATTTTCGATATTTATTTCCTGCTAAAAAAGGATCGATAAGATCATCTCTTTTAACATAAAAAACTCTCCCGTCTAAACTTATTTTAGAGATAGGAGAGTGCATAAAAATTACTTGATTACTGCTTTTTTCTCTAGTTCTTTCATTTTTGTCAACATAATAGCTTTTGCTTTTTCCATTTTTAGTCTCTGCTCAATAAACGGTTTTACCTCAGAAAAGTTTTTTGTTGCTTTTGATTTTTTATCTTCAATATAAATTACATGGTATCCGAATTGAGTCTTTACCGGCTCAGTAGTAAACTCTTTAACTTTCATTGAAAATGCTTTATTGTTAAACTCAGGAACCATTTGACCTTCACTAAAATAACCTAAATTTCCGCCGTCTGAAGCACTCGCGCATGTCGATTTTGCTTTTGCGATTTCTATAAATTTATTTTTAAGAACATCCCCTTTTAACGGCTTTAATTGAGCGATAATACTTTTTGCATCAGCTTCTTTTTCTACAAGTATGTGACGCGCGTTAACGCTTTCATTTTCAACAAATTCGTCTTTGTTAGCTTCATAATATTTTTTAAGGTCAGCATCTGAAACGGCAATCTTGTCTACTTCTTTTTTCTGCCAAACCTGAATAGCTATCTCTTTTTTAATTCTCTCAGTTACTTCTTCATATTTTTCTTTATACTCAGTCGAGTTCAATATACCTATTTTTTTTGCATCATCATAAACTAACTCTTTAGCAACTAACTGCTCTAAAACCTGTTTTCTAAACTCTGCTTGTTTCTCTGCCGGAACTTGATTAAATCTACCCTGTGTCGCCGTCATAAGCTCTCTATCAACATCTTGCTGAGTAATAGCCGTGCCATTTACACTCACAAGAGTTTGTGCCATTGACATTGTTGATAATATAGTTAGAGACGCTACTAATTTTGTTACTGCTTTCATTACGATTCCTTATTTAATTATAAAAATTTTAGTTTGTTAATACTAATGATTATTAAACAAAGAGCATTTTATATATAATTCTGCCATGAAAAAAGCCACAAAAGAAGAAATTAAAGAGATTCATCAACTTTTTATTGATAAATATAGCGACGCAGTAACTGAACTTGATTATAAAAATGCATACGAACTTGTTATAGCGGTTGCTCTTTCTGCTCAATGTACAGACAAGCGTGTAAATCTTATCACGCCACAGCTCTTTAAAAAATATCCTAACCCAAAAAGTTTGGCAGAGGCAGATATAAAAGAGGTGAAAGAGCTTATTAACAGCTGTTCATTTTTCAATAATAAAGCAAAAAATATTATAAATATGGCGAAGAGAGTCGTAGAGGTATATGGCGGTGAGATACCTATGGATGAAAAAGAGCTCGTAACACTTGCGGGTGTCGGACAAAAAACTGCAAATGTAGTGATGATAGAGTACACAGGAGCTAATTTAATGGCAGTTGACACACATGTATTTCGTGTTTCACATAGACTTGGTCTTAGCGATGACACAACAGCCATAAAGACAGAAGCAACACTTGTTAAAAAATTTAAAAACAATCTCCGCACACTTCATCAGGGAATGGTGCTGTTTGGGCGTTACATCTGCAAGGCAAAAAATCCAAAATGCGATGAGTGTTTTTTAACCTCATACTGTAAAACAAAAGAGAGTTTTAAAGTTTGAAATAAAATTGGATTAGTATTTGCTTAAAGAGAGTTATGACAAAATATTTATTGATTATTTTACCGCTGTTTCTGTTTTTGGGATGCTTTAATAAGCATGGCATCTCTGCAAAGTATTATAGCGACTGTAAAGAGTATTACGACCTTCAGGGCTACTACCACAAAGAGTGCGGCAAAGACGATATTATTACCTATGAAGAGCTTGGTAAAAAAACAGATAAAGTTATTGATTATGTTGTTGGGGCTGAAGAGGAAAAACCAAAAGGGAATGTTTGGTAGATTTAAAAAATCTTTACATAGATACAGCAATACTCGTTCACTAAGGCTTCACGGTGGGTGCCCCAAATCTAGCACTACTAGATTTGACCCTTCCGTTGCAGAATCGTTCACTTCGTACAGCAATGAAATCTAAGTGGAAAATACAAAACAGTTTTATGCGATTGACAAAAATTCTATAAATTAAAATCTCAATATAGTTCTAGGCGTTTTTTTGAAGGTGTACTGTAGTACATCAAGAAAAAACAACGACGAAATATGAAGCTATTTTATTTTATGGCAATGAAAGTTGCAAAATTTGCCCAGCGAAAGACCACTTCGCAGTGTGAGAAACCGCAGTTTTTAGCCATTTTTATATTTTCATCTTCGCTGTATGGCACCAAAACATTCTCTAGAGCTTCTCTTTTTTGCATTATCTCATACTCTGAGTAGCCCTGCTCTTTTTTGAAGTCATAGTAGCACTCAATCAAATCTTTATTCAGTTTTGGGTGATGACTTATAACTTTTTCACTAAATATAAATACCCCGTCTTTTTTTAGAGAGGCAGATATTTTTTTAACAAGCTCTTCGCGAATAAGCGGACGGATAAACTGAAGCGTATAATTGCTGATAAATAACTCCGCTTCTTTATACTCGTACTCTAATATGTCAGCATTTACAAGCTCTATATTCGCATTAAATGCTTCACACTTTTTTCTAGCTTGTTCAAGCATCGCTTCTGAATTGTCAAGCCCTATCAAAACCGCTTTACATTTTAGTTTTCTGCTTATATTTATAAGAAGTGTTGCGGTTGAACAGCCCAAATCATAAGCAATACCGCCGTTTTCCAACTGTTTTAGAGCAAAAAATTCCGTAATCTTCTGCGACTCTTTGTAAAAGGGTACGCTTCTTTGCAGCATGTCATCAAAGACAGCGGCAACCTCTTCATCAAATTCAAACTGTTTTTTTATCGGTTTTGTAAATATTTTATCATTCATTGGATTTCCTAGCTTGTAATTTTAGCCAAATTACTATAATATAGCTCAATTTAATTAAATTATTTTTGGGTTTTTAATGACAATAAAGCAAAAACTTTTCCTATTAACCGTATTGCCGACCGTCACTATTTTACTTTTTTCTATAAACCATGCAATTGACAAATATAACTCTTACCATAATCATGAACTTTTAATATCCTCTTCCACGCTAATGGACCATACTGCAAATGTACTACACGAATTACAGCTAGAAAGAGGGCTCAGTTCAAGCAACATAAAAAGTTATGAGGGCAATAATTTATATTTTTCAGAACTGCTTCTAACACAACAAGCACAAACAAATATTGCTATTGAAAAGTATAATGCTTTTTTAAATGATTTAAATAAAAAACAGCTAAAAATTGCCAATGAAGAGATAATTAAGAGCATTGATATTTTATTAAAATCTATAGTTTACATTAGAGACAGCATATTAAACGGTGAGATGACACACGAAAACTCTTTTACATACTTCTCATATACAAATAACCAACTTCTAGAGCTTGCCGATAGTATAAAATTTTATTCAAATGATGAGATGATTCAAACAAAAATTATGGCGCTAAAGAAAATTTTACTTCTTCAAGAGATTAGCGGTCAAGAGAGAGCTTTAATACTTCAAATAAATAGAAACAGCTTGTCTATAAAAAATTTAGAAAAAATCGACACTCTGCTTGAGGCACAGTACAACCTATACGACAATATTAAAACAATTTTACGAAACTCAAAAATTGATAAGCAACTTGAAGAGATTGACAGAAAAAATGCGAACAACTATTTTAACGAGGTTAGAAAAATAGTTAAAAATTCAGATGATAACAAATTTTCAGTAGATGAAGAGTTGTGGTGGAGCGTGTCAACCGACAGAATTAATGATTTTCACACTTTAGGGCGTGATATTTTTTCACAAATAGTCTCAGATATAGAGATAAGAAACAGTGAGCTTTATAACTCTTTTATCTATCAAATAACAATCACTTTAACAACAATATTTGCTCTGCTTTTTGGAGCTTATCTGCTCGCAAGAAATATTGATACTTCTTTAAAAAATTTAGATTTCGGAATGGATAAATTTTTTGATTTTTTAAACTTTAAGACTAATGCTCCAAAAAAAATAGATGTTAATTCAAAAGATGAGTTAAGTGCAATAGCGAATAAAATTAATGAACAGATTCTATCACTTGAAAAACAGCTAGAAAAAGATAGAAGATTTATAAACGAAACTACACAGATAGTTCACCTTATGAAAGATGGTATCTTTTATGAAAAATCATCTTTCGACCCTGCGAATCCTTCTCTCATAAACTTAAAAATAGTATTTAACGAGCTAACGGAGTTAATATCTGAGAAAATTACAGAACAGACAAACTCCCTGGAATCACTAAATAAAACACTTGCAGATAAAGTTAACAAACAAACCGCCGAGCTTACAAAACAGATATTTGAGATAACAAAAGCAAGAGATAATGCAATAAAAGCTGAAACCGCAAAGGATGAATTTTTAGCAAACATGTCCCATGAAATCAGAACTCCATTAAACGCGATTTTGGGTTTTGTAACAATTCTTGAGCAAAGAATAAAAGATAGCAAATCCCTAGATTACCTAAATATTATAAGCACAAGCGGAAAGTCTCTTCTTTACATAATCAACGATATTTTGGATTTTTCTAAAATCCAAAGCAGTAAGTTTACAATTACACCTCGCGATATTGATCCTCTTCATGAGTTTAGTAGTATTACACTCCTTTTTGCTTCAAAAGCTTATGAAAAACATATCTCTTATGCTGTTTATATAGACCCTAATCTGCCAAGATTAATAAGTGTAGATGAAACAAGAGTAAAACAGATAATATCAAATCTGCTGAGCAATGCAATAAAATTTGCCTACAAAGGCGGCTTTGTACATATTAATATTTGCATTAAAGATAATTCGCTCATCGTCTGTGTTGAAGATAGCGGAATTGGAATTCCTTTAAAAAGTCAAAGTAAAATTTTCACCCCTTTTACTCAGGCTGACAGCTCAACCACAAGAAAGTACGGCGGGACAGGCTTGGGATTGTCAATATCATTTAAACTTGCGCAGCAGATGAACGGTACACTCTCGTTTATATCTCAAGAAGATGTTGGTTCAACATTTACACTAAATATTCCCATTAAAGTTATAGACAAATTTCCAAAAGAGCTTGTAGATTTAAAGAAAATAGAAAAATATAAATTTGCAATCTTAAATAGCCCAGAAATGAGCATTTTATTTGTAGAATTAATAAAAAAATATCTAAATGACTTTGGAATAATAGAAGTTGCAGAAATAAAAGAACATGTAGATAATGGCTACGATATACTCTTTTTTACACCTAATGATTTATATAACAAAAAAATAATTGATGCAAAAAAACCAGCAATTGCAATACTAAAATCTAGCATAGTAAACCTACCCAACCTTGAGCATATAGCGTCGCTGTTTGCGCCATTTACACCTATGTCATTTATAGAGGCCATTGATAATGTGGCAAAAGAACAGATACGAAAAATGGCCGATATAGAAGAGATTGGTAATTACAATATGCAAAGCAGTGACATAAAATTTAATGCAAATATTTTAATTGCCGAAGACAACAAAACAAATCAGCTGCTAATGACTCTTATTTTGGATAATTATGGCATTAGTTATGATGTCGCTAACAATGGTGCAGAAGCTGTTAAAATATTTAAAGAGAAGAAGTTTGATTTGATTTTAATGGATGAAAATATGCCCGAACTCAGCGGTTTAGGCGCATTGATACAAATAAGAGAGTATGAGGCAAAAAACAGTTTAAGCAAAACGCCTGTTATTGCGGTTACTGCAAATACACTAACGACAGATATTGAGAAGTTTTTAAATGCAGGAATGGATGGATTTATGTCTAAACCGATTGATAATAGACTCTTGGAGATAGAGCTAAGCAAACATTTAAAAATAGCCTAGCTCTTTGTTTATATAATTTAGTTCCTGCTTATTGCGTTTAAATCCGAAAATGCTACTTCAACTCTCTTAACTAGCGTTTTTTGTCCTTCTCTTAGCCATTTTCTAGGGTCATAATAGTTTTTATTCGGTTTATCTTCGCCCTCAGGATTTCCGATTTGACCTTGAAGATAATCTCTATTTTTTTCGTAATACTCTTTTACACCAATCCATGTTGCCCATTGGGTATCTGTGTCAATATTCATCTTGATAACACCGTAGCTGATTGCTTCGCGAATCTCCTCAAGCGTCGAGCCTGAACCGCCGTGAAAAACAAAATTTACGGGCTTACCCAGAGTATTAAACTTTTCTTGAATATATTTTTGAGAGTTATTTAAAATTTTTGGCGTTAGCACAACATTGCCCGGCTTATAAACACCGTGAACATTACCAAAAGATGCAGCAATTGTAAAACTTGGAGAAACTTCACTCAACTCTTTGTATGCGTATGCAACATCCTCAGGCTGAGTGTAAAGAAGAGAGTTGTCTACATTTGAGTTGTCAACTCCATCCTCTTCTCCGCCTGTTACTCCGAGTTCTATCTCTATACTCATGCCGATTTTGCTCATTCTTTGCAGATATTTTTTACAAATGGCAACATTCTCTTCAAGCGGTTCTTCGGATAAATCTAACATGTGAGAAGAGTAAAGTGGCTTAGCGTAAGTTTTAAAATGCTTTTCGCCCTCATCTAAAAGAGCATCAATCCACGGAAGAAGTTTTTTTGCAGCATGGTCGGTATGAAGAATAACCGCTACACCATAAGCTTCAGCCATCATATGCACATGCAAAGCTCCTGAAACTGCGCCGACAATCGCTGCTTTTTCATTTTCATTATTCAAGCCTTTTCCTGCATAAAATGACGCTCCGCCGTTGCTAAATTGAATAATTACAGGAGATTTTACTTTCGCTGCAGCCTCCAATATGGCATTTATAGAATCAGTACCTACAACATTTATCGCTGGAATAGCAAATCCATTTTCCTTTGCGTACTGATAAACTTTTTGTACATCATCGCCAAATAATACTCCTGGCTTTACAATATTTAAAACACCCATTATTAGACTCTTTTTGTAAAATTTTTGCCTAATTGTATTACAGGCTTCATTTAAAATAACTTTTATAAAAACTTATTATGCTAAAATAACCAAAAAATTATCGGGGATTCAAATGAGACTAACAATAGATGAATATTGTAAATATTTTAAAATGTCCAAAGAGATGATTAATTCGAAGATTAAAGCAAAAAAATTAAACTATATTATTGAAGACGGTATGACATATATCATAGTAACAAGAAGCTCGCTTGACAAAGAAAAAAGAGTAGAGATTCATCAAGAAAAAAATGTTGTCCCTAGAGAAAACACTCAAATAGCTAAACCAAAAACTACCGTTGCTACGGTTATAGCGCTCTATCAAAGAGAAAATAAATTTTTAAAAGACAAAATAGTTCAATTAGAGACTAAAGTTGATAAACTGATAGACGATAAAGAGCAGATGCTGCGTGATGAGAGAGATAAAATAGAAAAAATTTACAGCTCAAAAGATGAACAACTTAAAAATATTCTGACTCTTGTAAATAAAAAAATGAAGCTTGACAAAGAAAACGCAACAATACATGAAATAGAGAGTTTTAACCACCAAGATGAAGCAAAATCAATAGACGGTTTTGAGCTTGTTGAATTAAAAGAGTATTTAAAATCATTAAATATTAAATCTTCTCAAAGAAAAACAATTAAAAAAAGATTTTTGGATGCCTATGACAACGATGTTAGAGTGATACATAGAGACGGTAAATTGTATCTGGATTTTTCAAAATACGATTATAGTGATTTGCTTGCTTACTAAAAAATTCAAAACTAGAAATATCATAGCTACAATCAACAAATTTGCAGCAGAGAACAAGTGTTCACCGCTTGAGTTCTCTTTTAGCATCGATAGCGTTGATACCTACATCAAAACAACTGCTGATGATGATTTCAAACTATACAACGAAGATTCGCTAAACTATTACACAGATCATGACAAAATCATTAATGAACATGTTAAATTTAGGCAGATATACATTGTTACGCTCAAACAGAGCCTTAAGTCAGTAATAAAACTAAACTATGCTATAAATTTTTCTGACAATAATGCGAACGCAGATATCATTATAAATCCAGAATCAGAAATCCCATATAAACAGCATCAGCCAAAAGAGATATACCTGCTTTTACTTAAAGAGCTAAACAATATAAAAGCTAAAAATAGTATCTTGATAAATATTTTTGATGAAAAGATGAAAGAGAAACTAAAAGCTTTTGTTAACCATCTGTACAAAAACAAATTTGCAAATAAAATTAAACTTCCGCTTTTTAGTGGAATTGAACCGGAGATAAGAAGAAGCAGTAAACTTATAATGCGCTTTTTACAAAAAGAGACAACTCATCAAGTTATAGAGGTTGATGTACAAGAGATTCTAGTTGAATTTATCAAGCCTGTTTTTGGAAAAAATGGACTAAACGCATTTGGTGAGATTATTGATAATAGTTACTTAAATAATAGTGAAGACTTAAAGTGTCGCGTAGATGACAAAAGCATAGAAATTGTAGAAAATGATGATAGAAAAATTTATAGAAGTAAAATAAAAGGTTATGTTCATCTTGATAATGATGATTTTTACATTGACAACAAAATCCAGATGCAGCATCTCTCTCGCGTTCAGGACTCTGTCGCAAAAGATGAAGCAAACAATATTGAAGTTATTATTTCCCAACACGACACCTCTCTTGATAGCGTAGGAGAAGGCGTTAAACTTACATCAGAAACAGTTCATATCAATGGACATGTCGGCGCAAAATCAAATCTAAGAGCTGTTAACCTCACAATATACGGTGCAACTCATCAAGATTCATCGCAAGAGGCAAAATTTGCTGAGATAAATAGGCACAAAGGTAAACTTAGATGCCACAGCGCAAAAATAAAGCTCTTGGAAGGCGGAGAAGTTCACGCAACAAATGTTGAGATAGAAAGCTCTTTGGGCGGTACAATCTATGCAGAAAATGTAACAATTGGGCATGTGAAAAATAATCTCAAAGTTTACGCATCTAACTCAATTAACATTAACCTTGTGAGCGGGGAAGACAACCTATTTAAGATTAACTACAAAGATATTCCTACTCTAAACAGCAGATATAATTTTGTGACAAGAGAGATAGAAGATTTGAAATACCGCCTTGAAGGTGCCCAAAAACACACCCTCTCCGAGGTTCCCATTTTAAAAGAGCAAATTAACAAATTAAAAGCCCAGCAGGACATGATTGTAAACGGAGTAAAATATGCAAAAATTACAATTAAAGAACCTTTAAGAGGCTTAAATACAATTACATTTACATTAAATAATGCTCAAGAGCTTACCTTCAAAACGGAAGAGAAGAGTTATGATTCATTTTACATAACAGAATCAGAGAACTATATTACTCTGCACCCGACAAACAAAAAAATCCCAATAAACCAATAATAGCCCTCATTTTTTAAATAATTTTTTTTATTTTCCAGTCTAAAGTAGTTTTTTTGTTTAAATTAAACACGGAATTCCGTATGCTTTATATTTTTATTGCTATGTTTAACTATTTTTAAATATCTTTTCACACCATATATAGAATATTAAAGTATTTTATTAATATATTACTATAATTTAAATGTATGTTTAAGTATTTATTCCGTACAATACCTCTATGCAAATTAATGATCTGTTTAATATTCTTCATAATTCAATAGAATCCAAAAATAATGGAAAAAAAATATCCCTAAAAGATATGGCTGATTCATTGGGAGTATCTATGCGCACATACCAAGATTGGAAACTCGGACGAGCAAAACCGCAAGCTGCGATTACTGTTATGCAAATGCTTGGCAAACTAGAAGATGAAGAGATTATTAGAGCAGTAAGAAAAATCAATAAACTTAAGGATTAAGTTAATGAGCGCACTAACAAAACAAGAAAGAGATGGCTTAGAGGATGTGTTTTTATCTATACATACACATGACGATAGATATAAAAAATTGAGAGAATTATCGTCTTTAATTATAGCAAGCAACATTAGCAGTGCTGCATCTAAACTGCTAAAGCGTGCAAAATTCGGACTCAAAAAAAGAAAAACATCATATTTTTTGTCCTTTTTTGATAAAAAGAAGAAATCTTTAAGCAAATAAACTATAAAGTGTCTATAGCTGAATTACTTTGCTGTAAAATTTTATTTTAAAGCTTAAGTAGTTTCGGAAAATCTTTATAAATTCAAGGGTAGATTTATGAATAAAGCTCAATTCGTTGAACTAGTACAAGCAAGTGGCAATTACAAAACTAAAGTTGAAGCTGAAGCAGCTATCAGAGCATTTACAGATGCAGTAGCGTCTGCATTAGTAAAGAAAGAAGATGTTTCTCTTGTAGGATTTGGAAGCTTTAGCGCTTCATTACAAAAAGGTAAAAGTGGTAAAGTTCCAGGTACAAGCAAAACTTATACTACAAAAGATAAAATGGTTCCTAAATTTAAAGCTGGTAAAGGTCTTAAAGACCGCGTTGCAGCTGGTAAGTAACCCTTCGTTTGTCGCAATTTTTTTTGCGGCAAATTCTTCTCTCTAAATAAACCCCGATTTTTAAACTTTTTTTCCTAAATCTTTATCAACAAAGCTCTTCATACATTTAAATTTTTAATAAAACTAGATACAATATAACTATTACATACATAAAAAACGGAGATAAAATGAAAAAAATAATAGTTGCGTTACTAATGATACTATCGGTAAACCTTAGTGCACAGAGCAAAAATCCACATGTTGTTTTGGAAACAAATCAAGGGAATATAGAACTGGAGCTGTTTCCGGAAGTAGCTCCTTTGGCAGTAGAAAATTTTACTACACATGTTAAAAATGGCTACTATAACGGACTTATCTTTCACAGAATTATAAAAGATTTTATGATTCAAGGCGGGGATCCGAGTGGAACCGGAAGAGGTGGAGAGAGTATTTGGAAAAAAGATTTTAAAGATGAGTTTACAAACAAAATGTTTGAGAGAGCCGGTGTTCTTGCTATGGCAAACAGAGGTTCTCATACAAACGGAAGTCAATTTTTCATAACAACCGCTCCTACGCCATGGCTAAATGGAAGACATACGATTTTTGGGCAAGTTACCGCACAATCCATGAGTGTTGTAAAAAAACTTAACGATGTTGCTACTCTTGGACAAAATAGCGGAGACAGACCTGTTGAAGAACAAAAGATTATAAAAGCATATATCAAAAAGTAAGATATAGTAAACCTTATCTAAAGCTATAATTATTTTATAATTGATATTACAATATAATTACACTAACGATAGAAGAGGTATTTAATGGAAATTCATACGGTAGAAAAACTTCAAAAGCAAGCACTCAAAAAGAGTTCTGCTGATTTTACAAGATTGGGTTTTTCGCTTTTTTTTATGATTGGTGTCTTGACATATAGTTTTTTAAGTAACGGAGGCATATCCAATAATATGTTTCTTGCGGTTGCCGCACTGATAGGTGCCTATATGGCCATGAACATTGGTGCAAATGATGTTGCAAACAATGTCGGTCCTGCCGTTGGTTCAAAAGCTCTCACTCTTACTACCGCAATTATTATCGCTGCAATTTTTGAAGCTGCCGGTGCATTGATAGCAGGAGGAGAAGTCGTCAAGACTATAAAAAACGGGATTATAGACATCTCGGCTTTTGGCGGCAACAGTGACCCATTTATATGGGCAATGATGGCTGCTCTTCTTGCCGCTGCATTATGGCTAAATTTTGCAACTATGATGAAAGCACCGGTTTCCACTACGCACTCAATCGTTGGGGCCGTGATGGGTGCAGGAATCGCTGCAGCAGGATTTAGCGTAGTTAACTGGGGAACTATGGCAGAGATAGTTGCTTCATGGGTTGTTTCACCGCTTTTGGGTGGTATTGTAGCCGCTGCTTTTCTTTTTGCAATTAAAAAATCTATTGTAATGAAAGATGACAAAGTTGAAGCTGCAAAAGTTTATGTTCCTATCTTTGTTGCCCTTATGTCTTTAGCCTTTATTACATACATAATACTAAAAGGTGTACAACAGATATGGCCAAAAATCTTAGGATATCTAAATATGCTGCCTCTGGTATCCCTTGAAATAACAAAATCACCAAAATTTAGCCTTGCATTTACAATCGCCTTTATAATATCAATTTTTGTCTATTTTATTGTAAAAAAAAGGGTCGGTGCGAACACGACAACTCTACAAAACAGCAGGGATTCGGTAAATACTCTTTTTACAATTCCTCTTATTTTTGCAGCGGCACTACTTAGTTTTGCTCACGGTGCGAATGATGTCGCAAATGCTATCGGACCATTAGCTGCAATACATGATGCGATTGTAAACGGTGGGGTCTCATCAAGCGCTTCGATTCCTTTATGGGTTATGGGTATCGGTGCACTTGGAATCTCTCTAGGTCTTGCTCTTTACGGTCCTAACCTTATCAAAACAGTGGGAACTGAAATAACGGAGCTTGATCAGATAAGAGCATTTTCTATTGCTATGGCAGCATCCGTAACTGTTATTTTTGCTTCACAACTCGGTTTGCCTGTCAGTTCCACACACATTGCAATCGGCGGTGTTTTTGGTGTCGGTTTCTTAAGAGAGTGGATGCATGTAAAAGATGAAAAAAATCATACGATTGAAGAAGATATAAACATCATAAAAGATGAACAACTAAACAAGGAAATATACAAAACTGAGTTAAAAAATTTACAAGACAAAATTGATAAATCACAAAATGATTACATCAGAATAGTTGAACTTTACAAACTAATTGAAAATGAAAAAAAGATAATAAAATCAACTAAAAAGAGCATTAAAAAAGCTAAAAAAGTTCAATATGTCAGAAGAGATGCCGTTAAAAAAATTCTCGCTGCTTGGCTTATAACCGTACCTGCTGCTGCAATACTTGCAGGAGTACTATTTTTCACAATAAAAGGTATCATGATTTAAGGGACTGTAAATAATTATAAGCTTATCTATAATTTTTAAAATCCTGCTTGGTAATATCCAAAGCTTTGTAAAAATCCATAATTTCACCGCTGTGCTCAACTTGAAATTTTTGGGCTTTATCTTTATTTAAAAAAGCATACTTGCTGATTTTGCTCATAGTACCTCTTACTCTGCTGCCTACAACATAGTAAGCTTTTGTAGCGTCAATAAATTTTAAACTATCTACATCCACAACCGTCGGGTTTTTAAGCTCCACTCCGTCACCCAGATGATCTTCTAGGCAATGCATTGAGCAGTATTGATAAACCGTGTTCTCATGCGTTGCACTATGGCTTGTTTTATAATATTTAATTAAATCCATTCCGCATCTTGGACAAAAATTTTTATCTGCGCCATTTTGAAGCAAAATCGCCTCTTCTTTATTGACACTCTGAAACATCCCTGCTGCTTTGCCAACAATATCTTTTTGCGAGCTGCAACCAGTAAATAAAAGTACTACTACAGCTATAATTATTTTTTTATACATCTATTACTCCTACATTAATGTAATGTTAGCAATAAATGATTACTATAGTGTTAAAATAAACAAAAAAAATGGATTGATATGAGAGATAAAATAGTTAAGTACTTTAAGGAGATTCTTCTTTTTTTTCTTGTAATGACTATTTTTGCCAATATATTAAGCTTCTACAGAAGCAATAATTTAAATAAAGAAGCTCTGAATATATCAACCGTAAATTTACTCCATGATAAATCGTATGTTTTACCAAAAAACGAACCTATTTTAATTCATTTTTGGGCATCTTGGTGTCCTACATGTAAAGTCGAAGCGCCAAATATTCAGAAAATATCTAAAAGTTACAATGTTTTAACAATTGCACTAAAATCGGGAAGTGACGCTGAAATAGAGGAGTATCTAAAAAGTCGTGATTTGAATTTCAAAGTAGTCAATGACATAGATGGAGCGATTACAGATAAATTTAGTGTTTCAATTTTTCCTACTACTATAATTTATGACAAAGATGGCGAAGTAGTATTTAGCGATGTAGGTTATACAAGTACCTTAGGACTGTGGCTTAGAATGTGGTGGACGAACTAATAATTTAATTTATAAAACGAGCGAAGCCCGTTTTATAATCGCTAGTCGCTCAGACACTGAAGCTAGCCTCTTGCGAGGCAGAAGAAAAGCATAAGATGCAACGGCTATAAGCTATTTTCCGATTTTAACCGCATAAGCTTTACCGGATAAAGGCACCCATGGACGCTTAATATGTTCCGGACGACGAAGTGTAGATTTTTCATCTAATCCGCGAGTAAGCTGATCTCTCCATCCTTGATAAACTTTAAAGTTATTATCATAATTAACAAAAATATCACCTATTTTATCACCGGCTTGAGCAGGCTCTAAAATAACTTTTTGGTGCCAGCAGTGCATACCTGAAATAGGGTCTGGATGTGGAGCGGCAACAGCATTTTGCCATGAACCGCTAAGTCCGTCCCACCAAATATTTCCGCTGTCTCTGTTGTAATTTGCAAATCTCTCTGCTTTAAATGGCTTAATTCCCTCAATATACTTGAGTTTGCCCTCTTTACCATCCATTTGAACTTCGGCAGTAGGAACACCAAAACTGTTGATTCCGGCTGTTCCGCTGTAATCTTCAATTTTTATCTGTGCTCCCTCTTTTCCAACATTTTCAACCGGATGAGCCACAAACTTAGTGTCATTAATATTTCTAGCCATTGGTTTTGGGTCAATCTTGCCATCACTAACTCCATTTGGAATAGTAACAGAATTAGTCAATTTCCATCTTCCGCCATGGTGTGAACAAGCTAATGTTCCGGGGAGAACTCCCTCAGTAGGTACTGCCATAGCCACAAAATGACCCGACTCTAAACCAGTTAAACTATCTACGATTTTAACACGAATTGCATCTCCGCGCTTGAACCCTTGACGAGCGGCATCTCCGGTTGAAATCCAAATCGGGTCATGATTTTGCGAAATCTCCATAAGGTGTTTAGAGTTAGCTGAACGCGTATGAATATTGTACGGCAATCTAAATACGGTATTTAACGCATATGAATCTTTCTCTGTCATATAAGAGTGATTTACATGCGAAACAATATGCGACATCTCTTTCTTCTCTTGATCATTTCTTGGGTAGAATGGAATAGCATATTCCGGCCATTTCCAATCATCTGCAAGCCACTCACAGAAGAAGTCAAGTTTCTTGTCAAGCGTAGCAAAACCTTCCATTTTCTTACCGTTAATCTCAATACCGATAGATTTTTTCTCACCGTGAGATTCTGCCGTCATAACACCGGTTCTTTTGTTGATATGAACATGTTTTTTCTCATATTTATGGCCGTGAGAAATATAATTTTCTCCGTCATCCTTGATTTCACGCTCTTGTGCAGAGTAGATATTATTCTCTTCCATCCAAGCACCGTAATCTCTCAAATACTCATATACAGGGTATTCAGCATTTTTATATCTCTCGTCTGTTGTTGCAGTTGCCTTAAGATTTGGTAAATTATCGCCAAACGCAGCGTCATACCACTCAGCAATAGTAACCGGCTTTCCTGGATTCTTTTTAGATTCCCACATTTTTTTGATACCGAGTTTTCCGGTTGGGTCAATATAGTTAACACACAGTTCAAACCAGAACTCATTATCTTCCCAAACTTCACCAAGACCGGCTTTTATATGAGCTTCAAGTGTAGCACGAGCAGGATTTTTAGGTTTCCATCCAGCTTTTTCTAAAGCAACTCTTAAAACCGGTTGACGGAAAGATGTCCATCGTGCAGGCATTGTAGCTTCTGAGTGTTGATCATGTCTCTCTCCGGCCAATCCAACCGGTAAAATATAGTCCATATACCAATTTGTCTCAGACCATACCGGAGATAAATTCATAGTAAGTTCCATTTTGGACTCATCTTTTAGAATCTCTATCCATCTGAATCCATCCGGATTAATCCAAACCGGATTGTACATACGAGGAATATACACAGATAGCTTGTTAGGCACTTTTAGCCCTTTTGCCGTCCATTTGTTTTGCCACTCTGTATCTGTAAGAAGATGCGGTAAAAGATACGACATCTCATAAGATGATAGAGGCCACTCCGGCGGATATGTAAGTTCGTTATAAACATCAACCTTTGGAATGTTTTCACCGCGCATTCCCTGTCCGACAGTAGCGCTTCCGCCTTTTCCAGATACGGAGATAACATGCCAGTGATGGAAAAATGTTCCGCCCTCAGGTCCGATTGCTCCGCGAAGTGCAAGTGCAAAGTAACCTGTACGGCCACCCATCCAGCCACCACGATTTCCTGCAGCAGATGCTCTCCAGAAATATGTAGATATTGACTCGCCTGCCCATATAAACATATCATAAAGCGCTTCGAGCTTATATGCAGGAACATGCGTCTCTTTTACGGTGTAATCTAATGTGTAAGGAGAGTAGAGCTCTTTTAAAACAGCTAGGAAAGTATCAAAATCATCTCCGCTTGGAACTTTAGAGATATACCCCTTGCTAACCATATACTCCAGATATTTTTTATTATCTAAAAATACTTCCCAGTTAATCCATTTTTTTACAAAAGCTTTATCAACTTTGTTTTCATTTAGAATTCTTTGTGTTAGATAAAGGTAGATAGCCGGTTCAGTACCTGGCCATGCAGCAATCCAAAGGTCTGCCATACCGGCTGAGTTTGAGAGACGAGGGTCCATTACGACCATCTTAGCACCCTTAGCTCTAGCATCTGCAATAAATGCCGCTGATTGAGCAAAATAGTGGCCGGCATCTGCAGCATGTGATGAATTTAAGAAAATCAGTTTGGCATTTGCCCAGTCAGGTGAAGTTCTGTCATCATTTGCAAATTGAATTGTAGGTGTACGGCCATTTGATGAACAGATGTTTGTATGTGAGTTATAAGAATCCAAACCTAGTGTATGCCAAATTGCCGGAACAAAGCCATTTTCATTTGGTCTTCCCACATGAAACATTACTGATTTTTTAGAGATTTCATCACCCTTCTCAATAGTCTCAGCCATTTTATTACCGATAGTTGTCATAGCTTCGTCCCAAGTAGTACGAATCCATTTACCCTCTCCGCGAGCAGAACCAGGAGCACGCTTAAGCGGGAATGCTATACGATCTGGATCATACATTTGAGATTGAACTGCATAACCTTTTGCACAGTTACGACCACGGCTTCCCGGATGGAAAGGGTTACCCATGTATTTTTTTATCGTAAATGATTTTTTATCAACCCATGCAGTTAAGCCACAAGAAGCTTCACAGTTTGAACATGCAGTCGGGATTATCATATAATCGTTAACTTCTATACCTTCAGGATTTGATTCGCTTCTAACACCATGGCGATCAATACCGCCTCTTTTCCAATCATTACCGTCTAACTCTTTAAAGTCATTCCACTCATTCATCGGAGGATAAAATGATAATGAATTCGGAGTATTTGTAAACTTGCTCTCGCTAACTGATTCAGCGATAGCATCAGTTGTAAATACGCCTCTTACAATAGTAGCGCCAGCAACAGTAAATGCAGCGCCTTTTAAAAATGTTCTTCTACTTTCTAAATACATTCAATATTCTCCCTAACTCATTGGTAATAATTGTGGAATCATCAGCCATACATGTTTAACTATCGCCAAACCGACTAATGCTAAAATCGCTGCAAGCTTTAAAATACTCTCACTTTTACTAGTTCTGCTTAATACTATTAGCAACATCGGTAAAAGGTACGCTATCCATTGACCTAGCCAGAACATTACACTATATTGTCCGTTACCCTTGATATAATCAAGAGTTGCGGCAACTTCTTCTGCTTTCATTGGACCGAATATATACTCTGACATATAGATAATAAATGCCATCAATGCACTCAAGCCAAGAACTACCGCTAGAGTGTTTTTTGCTTCACTGCTGAATTTATTTCCGCCAAGTAAAATCATAGCCGCAGAACCGGAAAGCAACGCTGCTAAAATCATTTGAGCAGATTCAGTCGGCATTTGCCACAGTTCACGAGCTGTACACTGCGCCATAAGAGATGCGGTATAAAGCGTAACCGGAATTGCAAGAATTGTTACCCATAATAATAATTTATCAAAAGTCTCATCATTTTTCTTCCAAGCATAAAATACAAGAAGTGTTAAAAGACCTAAGAATGCTGACGCCATAAACGAACCGATAGCAATTGCTGATGTCCAGTTAGAGTAAACAAAAATATGCCACATTCTAAACGGTTGATGTAAATCAGCCAATGTGAAAAGTAAGAAAATGTTAATAGAAACAAATGCTACTATCGCAGTTGGAAGTCTTAAGCTTTTAACTGACTCCGGATGCATTCTAAGAAGCATAAACAGCATAAAAATAACACCGGTACCGATGCTCTTTGCCCACATATTAACCGTAACCAGCCAAGGCCAAACTATCCCTGGAAGTGCTACATCTAAAGTTACTACAGCATTTGTTGCTGCCAATATTTCATGTGCCATTAGTGGTGTCCTCCTACTGGAAGTGTTGTTATATTGTTAAAAAGCGAGTGTCCATTTCCTCTAAATGATGCAAGAGGATTAAGAGTAACATTTCCGCCGCCAACATAGAAGTGGTGAGGATTTGTACCTTTTTCAGGTTTACGAACTTGAACTCCGCCTTGATGAACTTGAATATATTTTGAGATATTTGAAGTCGGATCTTCAAGGTCACCAAAAATATTTGCCTGAACAGGACAAGCAACAACACAAGCAGGCATCATACTCGAAGCAACTCTGTGAGCACAATATGTACATTTGTCGGCAGTTTGCGTTTGAGGGTCTATATAAATCGCTCCATAAGGACAAGCCATTACACAACCGGCACAACCGATACAACGCTCTTTATCGATATTTACAATACCATTGTCTAGATAGTGAAGCGCACTAACCGGACAAATTCTCTCACACGGTGCATTTTCACAGTGATTACATCTAAGCGGTGTAAATGTTCTTTTTGTTTCAGGAAAAGTTCCAACATCAACATATTTAACACGAAGTCTCCATGTACTAAGCGGAACTTCATTTTCCACTTTACATGCGATTTCACACCCTTTACATCCCATACACAGATGTAAATCAACTAGGAAGCCTAATTGCATATATTCTCCTTATAGCCTTTTATATAGACAAATGTTAAGATTTATAACTATAGTTAATCTTTTTTAAAAGAAATTCTTATTTATAAAGCATAAGAATTCTTATTGTAGGAATACTACCTACATAAAGCTTAAATTAGTTATAAAAATGTGATAATATTGTAATAATTTTTATTTCTGTGAAGGTTTTGGGATTAAAATCAACTCTTATTTATAAAGAGAGATTTTATTTTTTAAGTCTTACTCTAACAGACTGTTCATGAGCAGTCAGCCCCTCTATTTTTGCAATAAGTGCACACTCTTCGCCTATCTCGTTTATTGCTTTTTGACTAAAAGAGATAATTGATGTCTTTTTCATAAAGTTTTCAACTCCAAGCGGAGAGTAGAACTTAGCAGTTCCGCCTGTTGGAAGCGTATGGTTTGGACCTGCCACATAGTCGCCTATCGCTTCAGGAGTATTATGTCCTAAAAAAATTGCTCCGGCATGTTTTATAAGCGGAAGCAGCTCAAAAGGAGATATTGTAGCAACCTCCAGATGTTCAGGCGCTATTTGGTTCATAAGTGTAATCGCTTCTTCCATATCTGCGGTTACAATTATTGCTCCGCGCTCCTCAATGGATTTTCTTGCAATCTCTTGGCGTGGAAGCTTTAATAGCCAATTTTCAATCTCAATTTTTACCTCATCAGCCAACTTTTGTGACGGAGTTATTAAAATAGAGCTTGCCATCTCGTCATGTTCTGCTTGAGACAACATATCAATAGCCATATGTGAAGGATTTGCGCTATCATCTGCAAGTATTCCTATCTCGCTCGGTCCTGCAATCATATCTATATTTACATCGCCAAAAACCATCTTTTTTGCAGTTGCCACAAAGATATTTCCCGGTCCGGTAATCACATCTACTTTTGGTATTGTCTGGGTTCCATAAGCCATAGCCGCGATTGCGCTTGCTCCGCCGACTTTGTAAACTTCACTCACTCCGCAGAGATGACAAGCCGCAAGAAGAAGTTCATTCGGCTCATTATTCGGTGTTGGCGTACATACCACAATCTTCTCAACTCCTGCAACTTGAGCAGGAATAACATTCATAAGAAGTGAAGACGGATAAGCAGCTTTTCCGCCAGGGATGTAAAGTCCGGCACTGTCAACAGGAGTAACCCTTTGACCCAGTATTATTCCGTTTGGTTCATCGTCAAACCAAGACCTAGGTTTTTGTTTCTCATGATAAGCTTTAATTCTGTCGTATGCTAAATGCAAACTGTTTTTTAGTTTTTCATCAAGATTAGCATAAGCTTTGCTCATAGATTCAGTTGATATTTTTAAGTCATCATCGCTCTTTGGAGTCCATTTGTCAAACTTTGCTATATGCTCTTTTAAGGCTTGATTTTTATTGTTTCTGATTTCACTTATAATATTTCCGACAACAGCACCTACTTGTGCCATATCCATTTTGCCTCGTCCAAGAAGCTCGTCAAACTCTATCTTAAAATCAGTGCTTTTTGAATTTGTAAAAATCATTATCTACTTTTTCCCTTTGCTAAACTCTTCTTTTACGATAGAGAGCGCCTTTAAAAAATTCTCAACATCCATGGCTCCCATAAGCGGCTGAAACATCGGCTCTCCATTTGGCTTTAAAAACCAGATAGCAGGAGTTCCGGGCTGCCATAGCTCTTGTGGCGTAAAATCGCCCTCATCGCTATATGAAATTATTGAAACGAAATTTTTATTTAACTCTTCTACTACTTTTTTATCTTTAAATGTTGTTTCATCTAAAATTACACAATATTTACATGTGTGGCTTGATGAGACAAACAAAACAGGCTTTACGACTTTTCGTGCATCCTTAATTCCTTCATGGTAATCTTTTGCCCATTTTATATCGGAAGCCGACGCAGTTACTGCCAATGTTAGTATTAAGTATATAAAAAATTTACGCATGTGTTTTCACCTTTAATAGAAGTTCTTTAGCACACTCAAGTGCGCTCTTGTCTGTTACATCAATCACAATATCCGCAACGGCCGTATATTCTGGCAAACGCTCTTTATAGAGCTCTTTTGCTTTTTTCAAATCATTTAATAGCGGTCTTTTTTTAAGTTTTTTCGATGCATTTGGATGACTTTTTATTCGCTTGAGTATTTTATCAAAAGGTGAGTTTAAAAAAACAACAACTCCGATATCCTTTAAATTTTTCTGTTTATAAAAACCGCCACCGGTTGATATGAGAGTATTTGTTACACTGTTTTGCAGCCATAAAGAGACTTTTTTTTCCAAATTTCTAAAATACTCTTCGCCGCTCTCTTCAAATATTTTTTTAACAGTTCTGTTCTCCATACTCTCTATCAAGTCATCCGTGTCTATCGACATATAGTCAGATATTTTGATAATTTCACGAGCCACACTGCCCTTGCCTACGCCCATAAATCCAACTAAAATAATATTTTTCACTTCTACTTTTCTACTTTCATTGTAAACATACTCATGTCAAAATCTGGTTTAGTTTTGATAATTTTTGCATAAATCAAAACCGGAATAACGATATTGTACTCTAATATTATCATGCTTGCTATAAATGTAATTGCAAAAATCGGTAAAATATAAGGGAGAAAAAATGAAATTATAAAGCCGACAAGAGAGATTATAAAGAGTAAAAATTGAGTTTTAGCCAATTTTTTGTCAATCATATCATTCATAGTCGGTATGCTCATATATCCCTTGGCATTGAGGTGAAACCAGACCAAAAACGGAACTATCTTATATAACATTCCAGACATAATCGAGAAGATAAATCCGCCGCCTATCAATATGGAAACAACCACAATATACTTCTCGTCGTAAAAATCGTTTATCGCCCATGCAAATGCGCCTAGCGTCATAAAAATAGCCGCACTTCTCCAGTACCAGACCGTTATGTCGCTTATAGGGCGGCGGCGGGCATTTAGTTTTAAATAGACTGTTGTAGCAAATGCCCAAAAGAAGAGAGCGACCCACACTTTTGCCACTACGCTGTAAGAATCAAAAAATAGATTTAGAATTAACCATAAAAAGAGTCCAAAACTTATAAGCCAAACGACTTTCTGTTTACAAAACTTTTTAAACCTCGGCGCTACATAAAACATAGGCAAAATATGAAAAGCAACGCCTATGATTAAAACCCCTGCAAAGCCAAAAATAGCCCAAACGCTATGAATATTTGCAAGCAGTACATGCAGCTCTGAAAATTTGCCACTCCCATGCGATGAGAGCAGATGTATTCCAATCAAAACTATAATAAACGCAAAGACCAAACTTGTTATCATCGCCTTTACGCTTGGAGTTGCATTTACAACATTTCTCAAACCAATTAGCATTGATACTATCATTGTTAAAAAACCTATGCCTAAAAAAAGTGATGCGCTTAAGATAAGTTTTGAGAAATCATACTCTAATCCAAAAATCATAAAAAGAGTACCGAAAAGTAAAAAAAAGTGTGATATCTTGGCAACCATATCGACTTTGGCAATTTTTACCCCGGCTAAAACCGGCAACATTTGAGTCAATGCTCCGAGCATCACAAAGCTTAAAAAACCGATAGTTATCGCATGCGTAATTGCTATCGCATCCATAGAGTAGCGGCCTGATAGCGTTTGCGCATCGCTTAAGAGGATTAAAATTCCCGCCAACACAGCAAAAAGAGGCGCTGTTAAAAAAAATCTAAGCGGTGCTGATATGGGCGGTGCTTGGTCTACCGACAATCCGTCAAAATCCATATCCGCCTCCTCTACTTACTGAACAATCAATGATTGCATCATATCTACAATACGCTCAGACTCGGCGCTTAGGTGCTGCTGAGCCATAGTGTAAAGCATCTGCTCCTCTTTCATATTGTGCTGCTGCATTAAAATCATAAGTGTTTCGCTGTTGCCGAAAAATTTATCTTTATCCTTAGCTTCTATCGCTTTACCCATCTCGGCTATTAGATTTCTCATCTGAACATGTTCATGTCTCATCATGGCAGTTGGACCCTGCGTATTTCCAGTTTTTTGTTCAAACTCAAAAAACATAACGCGCTCTTCCATTTGAAAATGTCTCTCAGTTGCCTTTGCAAACTCCTCGTACGCCTCTTTTGCACTCTCTATTGATTTTGCAACAGCATCTTCCATATTTGCAAAAAGCTCGTCACAACGACCATGATCTGCAGTTAAATACTCTTTTATTGTGCTCATAATTTATACCTTGATTGTTAAAATTTTCGTATTATATTAAAAATAAATTAAATTGAAATTACCACGAATCAATAATCAATTCGAATTGCTGTTTAAACAGCTTTTTACTATTTTTTACTATAATAGCCTTTTTAATTCAGATAGGATAAATAATGAAAAACAAAAAGTTAATTACTCTTGGTTTTGCTTCCGTAGCAGTTGCGTTAGCCTTGCTGTTTTCTACAAATCTATTTGCCTCCGTCACAGATAAGACGCAAAAGAAAGAAAACAACAAAGAAGCATCAAGACTTGAGGCTTTGGCAAAATTTACAAAAGTCATCAGTATTGTTGAGCAGTACAATGTTGATAATGTGACAATTGAAGAACTTATGGACAAAGCGCTTGAGGGTATGATGAGCAACCTAGACGCTCACTCGAACTATTTAACACAAAAAGATTACAAGAATTTAAAAGTTCAGACAAACGGTGAATTTGGCGGACTTGGAATCACTGTTGGGGTAAAAGACGGCGCTCTTACCGTAATTGCTCCTATTGAGGGGACTCCGGCAGATAAAGCAGGTATAAAAGCGGGCGATATAATTCTCAAAATCGATGAAAAATCTACATTAAGCATGACTATCGATGAAGCTGTTTCAATTATGAGAGGCAAAGTCGGCACTCCGATTAAATTGACAGTCGTTAGAGAGGGAGAAACAAAACCTCTTGAAATCAAAATAGTAAGAGGAAACATCACAATAGAGTCGGTATATGCAAAATCTATCGGCAATGACATTCAATATATCAGAGTTACAAGTTTTGACAAAAAAGTTATAGCAGATGTTGCCAAAGCCATCAAACAAAGAAAAGCAACTACGAAAGGAATCGTTCTTGATTTGAGAAACAATCCAGGCGGACTTCTCGACCAAGCTGTCGGACTTGTAAATCTGTTTGTTGATAAAGGTGACATAGTTTCTCAAAAAGGCAGAAACAAAGCTGATGATGAAGTTTATACGGCAAAACCTGAAAATACTATAACCGAAGCACCGTTAGTCGTGCTGGTAAATGGCGGAAGTGCGAGTGCGAGTGAAATCGTAAGCGGTTCGCTTCAAGACCATAAAAGAGCAATTATAGTCGGTCAAAATACATTTGGAAAAGGAAGCGTTCAAGTTGTGCTTCCTATAACTGAAGAAGAGGCTATAAAGCTTACAATCGCCAGATACTACCTTCCAAGCGGAAGAACTATCCAAGCTGTCGGTGTAAAGCCTGATATTGAAGTCTTCCCTGGTGAAGTTAAAACAAATAAAAATGAGTATGCGTTAAAAGAGGCTGACTTAAAGAAACATTTAGCAGAAGAGTTGGAAAAAGTTGACGGCGCACAAGAAGCAGAGGAAGAGGCTAAAAAAGACTCAAAACATATCATAACTGATGAGATGATGAACAAAGACATTCAGCTTAAAGTCGGTACCGATATTATAAAAGCATTAATTATTACAAAGGGAGTGTAACAGATGGAAAAAAGAGAATTACTCTACGAAGGAAAAGCAAAAAAACTCTTTTCAACTGATGATGAAAATTTAATTATTTCAGAATTCAAAGATGATTTGACTGCATTTAATGGAGCTAAAAAATCTAGCGAAGCAGGTAAAGGTGCGCTCAATAACAAAATTTCAACAGAACTTTTTAAACTTTTAGAAGCTAACGGCATACAGACGCATTTTGTTAAAATGCTCGATGACAATAACATGTTGCATAAAAAAACTAAAGTTATATTGATTGAAGTTATTGTCAGAAATATCGCAACCGGAAGCCTAAGCAAAAACCTTGGCATAAAAGAAGCAACTGTGCTTCCGTTTACTCTTGTTGAGTTTGATTATAAAAATGACGAACTTGGAGATCCAAAATTAAATGACCAGCATGCTCTTATTTTAGGACTTGTCGATTTTCAAGATGAGCTTGATAAGCTTCGTCGTATGTCAAGACAAATAAATGATATACTCAAACCATATTTTGCGTCTAAAGGTCTTAATTTAGTTGACTTTAAACTTGAATTTGGAAAAGACAAAAGCGGAAATATTATTTTAATTGATGAGATTAGTCCGGATAATTGTCGTTTTTGGGATATGGTAAGCGGAGAAAAAATGGATAAAGATAGATTCCGCCAAGGTTTAGGCGGTTTAAAAGTAGCTTACGAGCAAGTTCTAAACCGAATACTAGATAAATAGTAAAAAAATTAAGGAATAATAGATGAAAGTAATTGTAAATGTGTTTTTAAAAGCTGGCGTTTTAGACTCTCAAGGTAAAGCGGTTCATCATGCGTTAGATTCTCTGCACTTTAGTAATGTAAGCGATGTTCGTGTCGGAAAGCAGATAGTTCTGCAAATGAACGAGAGCGATGATAAAAAAGCTATGACAGATGTTACAAAAATGTGTGAGGAGCTTCTTGCAAATACGGTAATCGAAGATTATACTATTGAGCTAGTAAAATGAAAGTAACGATTTTACAATTTCCCGGTACCAACTGCGAATACGATACGCAAAATGCTTTTAAATCGCTAGGTGCCGAAACTGAAATTTTATGGCATAAATCAGAGAGTGTTCCTTCTGATACAGACCTTTTAGTAGTTGCAGGCGGTTTTAGCTACGGCGACTATCTAAGAAGCGGTGCTATCGCAAAATTCAGTCCTGTTATGAAAGCTGTCATAAAGTATGCTAAGGACGGCGGAAAAGTTTTAGGAATATGTAACGGTTTTCAAGTGTTGACAGAAGCGGGTCTACTTCCCGGTGCGCTTAAGCGAAATGAGAGTCTGCACTTCATCTCAAAACACCACCATCTTAAAGTTGTCAACAATGACAATATATTTTTAAAAAAACTTAACAAAAACGATGTTATTAATGTTCCGATAGCTCACCATGACGGAAACTATTACATAGATGAGAACGGTTTAAAAGAGCTTTATGCCAACAATCAAATTCTTCTGAAATATTGTGATGAAAACGGCGAAGACAAAAATCCCAACGGCAGTGTTGACTTAATTGCCGGTGTTTGCAACAAAGAGAGAACTGTTTTTGGACTTATGCCTCATCCGGAGAGAGCAATGGAAACACTTCTTGGAAGTGCTGATGGCGTAAAAATGTTACAAGGATTTTTAGAAGCGTGATGAGATTACTCTTAGTATGGCTACTTCTTTATGGTGTAATTTTCGCGAATGTAGATGATGCTACACAGGAGATAGACAGCTCTGTTAATTCTGCCAACACAGAAGAAGAGATAACTCAAAACGATGCTCTTCAAAAAGTTATATATTTGAGCTATGAAAAAATTCCTCAAAGAGTTATAAAAGGCGAAATTTTTAAAGTAACCATTAAAACACTCTGCGTTGTCAAAGATTTTGTAGATATTACATATGAATTATCAGGTTCAGAGGGCTTAAAGCTGCTGAGTGATTTTCCATCAAGAGAGACAGACCCAAAACACTACCTTGAAACTTTTTATTTTTTAGCAACTTCAGAGAACGCCAAACTTCCTAATTTTAAAGCAACTCTTCTTGATTATAATAATAAGAAATACGATACCACTACCCTTGAGGGTGAAAAATTAAATGTTATTTCACTAAACCCTAAAAGTGATTTCTCAAACATAATAGCAAACTCATTTGATATAGTCGAGTATAAAACAACAAGTTATGATGCCACATATAACATAGTTGTATTTGTAGCAGCTGCAACAAACTCTAATATTTCTGCTTTAAAATTAAACGGTGTCTATAAACAGGGAATAGAATCCGTTGCAGATTCCTATCTAAACTCTAAAATCACATACTATGCAATAATTGACAAGCGGGTAGAAAATCTAGCATTCTCATACTTCAATATAATAAAAGATAAATTCATACAGATAAACATCCCTATTATAGTAAATGATGACAGCGTAACTACTCAAAGCGACTTAAAACCAAAAGACCAATCTCATGAAATACTGAAAATGGGCATAGCTACGATTGTAGCTATTATTGCTTTTTTAATTATTTTATGGAAAAAACAGTACATCTATCTGATTTTTATTATTATTCCACTTGTTTATGTTCTCTACACAGGCACTCCCTCAAAAGAGATATGTATAAAAGAGGGTTCAAGCATATATCTGCTTCCGGTAGCCAATGGAACAATATTTGAAACAACTTCCAGCCAGTATAATCTGCAAAAAGAGTTTGAAGTAAAAGGATGGGCAAAAGTACAGTTGAGGGATAAAAAAATAGGTTGGGTAAAAGATGAAGATATTTGCTCAAATTAGTTGGTTTTTTGCAACAATAGTTATTGTTACTTCTCTTGCCTTTATGATTTTAACTTTTCGTATTTTTCCAAGACCATATAGCAGAAAATTTTCTGCTTGGCTAATCAGAGTTACTATTTTCTTCACGGTGGAGATAAAAGGCAAAGAGGATCCAAACGCACAGATGTTTCTGCTCAATCATCAAAGCGATTTAGACATAGCGATTATGGAGACGATAACAAAGAGAGACCTTGCATGGGTTGCAAAAAAAGAGCTTTTTGACATGCCTTTTTTTGGTTTGGCTCTAAAACTGCCGCAAGACATTGCAGTTGAGAGAGAGAGTAAAACATCGCTTATAAAACTGCTAAAAGATGCAAAACATGTTCTTAAAACAAACAGAGTTATAACCATGTTTCCTGAAGGAACGCGTTCCACAAAAGATGTGATGCTCCCTTTTAAATCAGGTGCAAAAATAGTAGCCAACGCAAATAAACTTTGCGTTCAACCGATAGTGCTTATGCAGACGGCAAAATATTATAATATGAAGAATTTATACTACAAACCGGGTCGAGTTACGGTTATTTTCATGGAGTCATTCATAGCAGACAAAAGCGATGAGAATTGGTTAAGTGATTTACGAATAAAAATGCAAAAGGTGTACGATGATGAGCTGGCAAACGATCCTAGCCATAGGTAGCGGCGGTTTTTTAGGCGCAGTGCTTCGTGCTTATCTAAACGGAGTTATATCTCATAGGCTGCCGCATGACCTCCCTTTTGGAACTCTGGGAGTAAACCTAATCGGCAGTTTTATTATGGGTATTTTAATAGCCTATTTTATGTACACAACACTCTTTTCCATGCATGTAAAATCTTTTTTAACCACCGGGATTTTAGGTGGTTTGACAACTTACTCGGCATTTGCCATAGAGAGTTTTTTTCTGCTTAACAGCGGACATATAGCTTTAGCGATAGCAAATATCTCTCTTAATGCGTTTGGCTCTATTTTTATGGCAGGAAGCGGTTTTTATATAGTGAAGTTTCTTCTCAAAGCATAATAATTTTAGTCAACTAGCATCAATTTAATAATATTTTTTATCTCTTTTATCTGTGCAGTGCTTAATTTAATATCTGTTTTTTTTACTATTCTTTGAGTAGATATCGTTCTTATTTGATCAAGTACTACAAAACTATCATTTTTTAGTTTTACTCTCGTTGGATAATCTTTATTAGTCGATGTCATAGGTGCTACTATGACATTGTCATAATTCATCTCTTTTGGTGATATGACTAAGCATGGTCTTGTTTTTTGTATTTCGGAGCCAACGGTTGGATTTAGGTTGACAATTACTACCTCATACTGATTATAAATCATCCCACTGCCCCAAATCGATGGTATCGTCTATCAACAAATCATTGTGAGCATTTTTAAACTTAGCCTCCCATCCGTCTCTTGGATTGTTGAGTGCTTCTAAGATTATCCTATGATTTTCTACTCTTAAGTCAAATTTATCAGGTCTATCAAGAGTTTTCAATATCGCAGATGGAATTCTAATTCCTTTGCTAGTACCTATATCAATTAATGAAACTTGCATAACACATCCTTTTTTATAATTATAATATAGTTATGTATTGAAGTCAAGCATCTTCTCAAAGCATAATAATCTCATCCGCACACCATTTTGCCAAATCTAAATCGTGTGTGATGAGCAGCATACCCATTCTATCAAGGTGTTTAACAAGCATACTCATAACTTCTAGCTGAATTACATTGTCAAGTGCGGAAGTCGGTTCATCAAGCAGAAGCAAATCGGGCTTCATAAGCATTGCTCTTAATATTGAAGCACGCTGGAGTTGTCCGCCCGATAGCTCATGCGGGAGTTTTAAAAGTAGTTCGTAATCAAGATTTATAGTTTTTAGGTAGAGTTCTAACTCATCAATCTTTGCCACATCTTTTATCTGATTTATAAGTGTGTAGCTTGGATGAAATGAGCTGTACGGGTCTTGAAAAACCTCCGAACAAAATGAGCTTTTGATAGAGCCCGAGCGCGGTTTTAAATTTTTAAGTATCAGTTCAAAGAGCGTGCTTTTTCCTGCTCCGCTTGCTCCGACTACTGCTTTTATCTCACCTTTTTTCAAAGAAAAAGAGAGGTTCTCAAAAAGCAATTTATCCTTTTTATATCCATAAGATAAGTTTTCAACTTCTAATACACTATTCAAACATTAACTCTTGTTTAATGCTAAGTAGAGTTTTGTAAGCTCTCTATAGAGTTCGCTTGGCTTTACACTGCTGTTTTCATCCAAAACTCTCTTCATAACGACATTATCCTCTTCACAACCCCAAACTTTGATGTAAGAGCCGTCTTTGTAGCCATGGTCCTGTCTAAACTGATTTAATATATTTTTGCCTACATAAAGTTTATAGAGGCTCTCCAAGTCAAGTCCCGCCATAAGTACCAAATCAAAAAAGTCTGATATCAGCTTCTCAAGATTTAGCGCTCCTCTTGAGAGTGTATCTATCATAATGGACTCTATTTTCTCTATTACATCGTTTTGCACCGCAAAGAGCGCATGCTTTTTATTAATCTTAGCAAAACTATCCAACTCTGATATATTTTGTGCCAAATCATCAATACGGCCTCTGCGCGTTTGAGAGTAGTTCTCTATCGCCAAACTCATAATAAAGTGCCAAACATCGACAACTTCTATCTGAAGGTTATCCCAATCCGCCTCTTTATCTATGTTCTTCCAGTGCTTCCATGTAAAGCTGTCAATCATCTCTGCGCACTCCATATAGATGCATCGCTTCCAGTTGATGACTTTGTTGTTTTTTGTAATCCCGCTAGTCCAATTATCCCCGTTTGTCGCCTCATTCAGTTCAGCCTGAAGTTGTAGCATAAGTAATATCTTATCCATTATTTTCTCTCTAAATTTAATTATCCCATTGTACCAAATATGCTAAAATACGACACTTAAAACCGAGATTTATATGAAAAGAATTAATTGCAGAAAATGTGAATACTATTTTGTTACATGGGAAGCTCAAAGACCTCATGGTTGCAAAGCATACGGGTTCAAGTCGCCTCAGATACCCTCTTTGGTTGTTTTTCAAAGCAGCGGAAGCGACTGCACCATGTTTAAAGAAAAAAGTTTTGCCAAATAATTTTTTTGCCAAATCCAAGAGTGTTGTCAGTTAGCTTAAAGTAGTTGATTTTTATCTGCCAGAGTGTCGGATTCATAGCCAGCGCATACGGAAAGCTCTTGAAGTAAAGTTTTTTTAAAGCCTCGTCCTCTAAAGGCAAAAAGTCTCCCCTAAACTGAACTCCCTCTATTTTGCCTACAACTTTCGTCTCCAAAACAACTGTTCCGGCAACTTTTGGATTTTTTGTTATGTTTTTTACATGTGTTGTTTCATCGCTGCTTGCCACGACAAAAGAGATTTTAGCCGCATCAAAAGCGTAAAAAAGGTTACATGCGTTAAGCTCTAAACCGTCGCTCGTTGCCAAACTGAGAACATGATGTTTTGCCAAAAATGCGTCTATTTTTTCTAAATCATTTTGCACTGAAATTCTTATAAAGACGCTTCTCTAAATCTTCTAAGCTATTTATTTCTCTTTTGTTTAACATCAGAAGTGCGGTATCGTCGTTTGCCATCGTTTCATACATCTCTTTTGGCGATGTCATCTTATAGTGGCTTTTTAAAAATTCCAACAATATTTCAAAATTATCACTCTTGTTTTGGCTGTATTGTTTGAAAAATTTAAAATCATCCCAATTTATTTTAATCAATTTTAATTCCTATGTTCTTGCAGTGCTTTTTGCAATTTTTCTATCACTTGCAACATTTTAGCAGAAGAGACCGCAAAATTCAATCTCATATACCTGCTCCCTTCCCTGCCGAAGCTTATTCCTGGACTTAGTCCTAGTCCGGCTTTATGAACAAAAAATTCTCTTAGCTCTTTGTCTCGAAGCCCCAAACCTCTGCAATCAAACCAAGCCAAATATGTCCCCTCAATCGGAGTCAATTTTATAAGATGCGGGAATTTTTCACTCAACTCTTTTAACATGCAGTAATTTTTTAACAGATGAACCTTAAGCTCTTCAAGCCATATTTTTCCCTCTCTGTATGCCGTCTCAAAAGCCACATGAGAAAGAGTGCTTCCATTGGCAAAATGGATACGCTTGTAAATTTTTAAAAAACGCTCCCTTAGAGTTTTATTTGGAATTGCAACACTGCTTATGGCAAAACCCGCCATGTTAAAAGTTTTTGCCCCACCGATAGCCGTTACGGTTATGTCTCTTGCCTCTTGGCTCAAAGATGCAAAAGGAATATGAACATTTGGCGCATACACCAAATCAGAGTGAATCTCATCGCTAAAAACTACTATGTTATGCTCTAAGCAGAGCTCTAAAATCTGCTCAAGCTCCTCTCTTCTCCAAACACGCCCAACTGGATTGTGAGGAGAGCAGAGAAGCAGAAGTTTTGTTTTTTCGTCTATCTTTGACTTTAAATCCTCTATATCAAAAGTGTAAGTTCCATCATCTTTTAGCTTTAATGGATTTTTCAAAAGTTCCCTTTCATGCTCCATTACGCTGTGAAAAAACGGCGGATATACCGGTGTTTGGACTATGACCTTATCGCCGACACTGCTAAATGCTTCGATGGCGACATTCATACTCGCCACCACCGAGTGAGAATAGAGCATATCTTCAAGTGCAAACTCAACGCTATGCTCTTTTTTCATCCATGCCATCTGTGCTTCAAACGCGCTTTTTGGTACCTCTTCATAGCCAAATACCGGATGCTCTAACCTCTTTTTTACGGCATTTAGCACAAAGTCAGGCGTGTTTATGTCCATATCCGCAACCCACACGGGAAGTACATCATTGGTTCCAAAAAGCTCTTCTCTTAGCATATACTTCTCTGCGTTTGTATCTTCTCTTGGCGCGGATGTTGAAAAATCGTAACTCATTTTGTTCCTTTTAATGTAGCTTCTTTAAAATATCCAAAGCACCACTCTCAAACTTGGAGAACGCAAACCATTTTTTGCCCAAATCTTTTAAACTCGCTCCGATATGATACATCTCTTTGCTATCAAGTATGATAAATCTATCGTGAGCGCTTTTAAACTCTTGAAGCTCTATATTTTTATATTGAGCTTGGTATTTTTGATAGTCAAGCCTAAGTTGTTTTGTAATGGTTTGGGTATAGATTTTTATCTTTAACTTTGGATATTTACTAAAAAGTGTAAATACGGTGTCATCTATATAGTTGTCAATAAGCACGATTTCACTTTTTGCACTTTTTAACAAATCATTTAAAAAAGCATACGCATCATATACCTGCCCGTCGAAAAATATCCCTTCATCCGGTTTTTGAGTTTTGTTTTCCAGAGCATTTAAAACTTGCTCTATTTTTGTATCTGTCTTTATTTCATACGAAACTTGCCGTTTTTCCAAAGCTTCTATTTTAGAAAAAAGTAAACTATTTGAACTTATTATTTTTCTCATCTCTACAAAAGTTCTGATTATTTTTATGTGTATTTCCACTGCAACTTTACTTGATAAAACTGCTGAGAGAGATGAGACACCCTGCTCTGTAAAAACAAATGGGCTTGCACCTCCAAAAGATTTTTTAGATGGTATCACAGATTGTGATACCAAAAAATTCATCTCTTCATCACTCAGTTCAAACATAAAATCATTTGGAAATCTATCAATATTTCTTTTAACTGCTTGTTTTAAAGCCCTAGTTTCTACTTGATAGAGTTCCGCCAAGTCTCTATCGAGCATTACGGTAAGCCCTCGGATGGTGTAGATTTTGTTTGAGATATTTTCTTTGTTAATTTCTACAAGGTTGCTCATACTATTTCCTTGATAATTTTATTTATCTTAACATCTCAAAAAGCTTTTTATGAAAAAGTATGTCATATTGCAATATTTATCTTTCATAAGTCATTTCAATTTCAAAAATATGCTTACACTCGCTACATTCAAATCTTTTTTTTAATAAATGTTTTGCCTTATTATTGTTTCTTCGCTTATCTGGTAAACCTTTTTTAGTCATGTATTTCCATCCTATAATTCCATCTTCGGAATCAATTAAACTAGTATTTTGTGAAAAACACTTTTTACACTTTTTTTCTTCCTGATTTTTGAAATATGCCATTACTACTAAAATAATTATAAATGCAATTCCAAGATATACTATCCACATATTTTCTTTAATAAATTTTATTAAAAATGAAAATCCAAATAAAATAACTATTATTAACACTAATAAAATCTGAATTTCAATTACAGATATAGCTTTTCTCATTTACATCTCCATTTCATTCATCATAAACACATAAGCGTCTATCGCATTCTGTAGAAAATCTGATTTTTCATTTTTATACGGATAAATCAAACAGTAAATTCTAATAAGTCTAAAAACAATTTTATAGTATCTATCTAACTCTGCATCAATTGGCTCATTAAATTTTAATATTCCTTTTGTTTCAGCATAAATAATTTTATTTCTAAAATTTGCTTTTTCTTCAATTTGTTTTAATATTTGTTTACTATTTAGCTCGACTAATTCTTGGAGTTCTTTTTTAAAATAATAAGGTTCATTATTTACCTTAAAACTAAAGTTTAACGGTGGTATCGATTTCATAAAGACATTTTCTATTAACAATCCAACTTCTAATAATTTTTTATTTTCGTTTAATATTAATTGTATTTCTTTCGGAAAGTTACTATTATGTTCTTGATAAGAAACAAAATGATTTTGAATAGTTCCTAAAAACAAATCTAGTGCCTGTTTATATTTATGATCTTTGTCTTTGATTTTATTTTTATTTGTATTTTTATACCCCTGCTCTCGTAATTTAAGAAAAATTGCTCTTGCCACTTCTTCTTCAGCAGTTATACATCTAAATAATGCAATTTCAGGATCAATATCTTTTATTTTATAAGCCATTTTTAAATGGTTGACTGCACTTAAAATACACTCTTTAGAATGTCCTGTATCTTTTTCAACAATCCAATCTAAAAGTTGTCTATCAAAATCTATTAATCGTTCAAACTTTACCATCACTTCCCCCTCTCTTCATACATTTTAAAAGCTCTATGATAGCCATTAATCGCCTTGTAAAATTTACAATTATTATTCTGTTATTTATTTTTAGAGACTAATATATAAAAACAAAACTAAAGATTTCTCTTCCTCCACACGCTCACCTCTGCGACGCTATGCTGAAACTTCCTGTGCGTTTCTTTGATTACAAACTCCAAATCCTGTAGATGGATAAGTTCAAACTCTCTGCTCAAAATCTCTTTAAGTGTATCCAGTGTTTTAACCTCATTGGCATTCTCATCTTTGTACCCGCCGAGCCAAAACTCTTTTTTGGTTGAGCTCTCCTGCCAGCTGTATGGAGAGGTTAGTATCAAAACTCCGTCGCTGTTTAGTCTCTCATGAACGCTACCCAAAAAAAGGCGCGGATTATAGAGCCTGTCGATGAGATTTGTTGCCATAACTAAATCGTAAGAGTTGAAATTGGGCTTTAGGTTGCACGCGTCACCTTGCCAAAAAGTGACCTTCTCTTTTATGCGCTCATATCCAAGCTCTTCTATGGTTACTTTTTTCTTGAGTGCCAAATCACCCTCTGTTTTTGAGCCAAAAGCCACATAGCCCTCATTTTTGAGTTTTACTCCAACCCCGATAAATCTGGCTGAGAAGTCAACTCCCTCAACTCTCTCAAAACTTTGTGCGAGTTCAAATGTTGCTCTTCCTGTCGCACAACCCAAATCAAGAGCTTTTGTACGGTTTTTTGCAAATTTAGAGGCTATATTTGCCGTCTCTTTAGCAAAGTTTTTCACGCCGAAATATTCATCTCCGTACTGAAACTCGCAATACTGCGACACAAGCTCGTCGCTCTCGTAAACATCGTTTTGTATCTTTACTTCGCTCTTTGAGATGACATATCTAAACCCTGCGTTTTGAAAAAAGTGCTTGCGGAACGCGTAGCGGGAGTGTTTCATAATAAGGTTTCCGCTGCTTGCCCATGATGAGCCGAGTATCAGCGCATGTCTGTTGTCAAATGTCGGGATTGAAAAATCATCGTAAGCCGGATGAACTTCAAATCCGTCAAAGCCAAATATAGGAGTGCGGCTCCACTGCCAAACATTTCCGACCACATCGTATATACCGTTAAAACTAAACTCATTTACGGGACATGAGCTGAAATAGTGGTAAAAGTTCAGGTTTGCCCTGCTCTCATGAAAGTCCGGGATATCCTCTAACTTTGCATAGTTGTATATCAAACGGTATTCAGTTTCGCTCGGCAGTGAGTATGTAATTCCATCCTTTTTGCTCTTGTAACGGCAAAATGCTTCGGCTTCGAGTGCATTTACATCAACCGGCCAGTCAAGCGGCATATCTATAATCTTTGCAAGTGTTCTATACTTAAAACCGCTCTCATCCTCTACCCAAAACGACGGATATTTTGCGCCGCTTATTGCTAAAAACTTTCTTCCCTCTTCATTCCAAAACTCACCATTTTCATAACCCTCAGCCTCTACAAACTCCATAAATTCGCCGTTGCTCACCAGATATTTTGAAACGCTAAAACCAGCTACGCTCTCACGGTACTCTCCATACTCATTGTCCCACCCGTAAAGGTTGTGAGACTTCTCCTTACCTAAGACAACATCGCCGCCTTCAATAGTAATCATCTCATTTTTTGGAGGAGTCGAACTGTGCGAACAGATGTTAAACTCTTCTACCTCTTTTACAAATTCTATCGGCATCTGGCGGTGCAAAACCAAAGAAGTCTCTATATGTATCCGCTCATGTTCAATTCCCATAAGTATAATCCACATCGCACTATCTTGAGCAATAGGCAGAGTCAAAGGAAGAGTCGTTATAAGCTCATCAACCAGCTCTCTAACCTTCACTCTGTACGCTCTGACATCATCCACCTTTGGCCATTTATAGTGTCCGCTCTCTAAGTCATCCCACTCCATCTCATCGACGCCGACTGCAAAGATGGATTCAAACTCCGGATTTATCCTCTCTTTGATTATCTTCATATTAATTAGTTTATTTACAAAAAAAGTTGCGGTATGCCCGAAGTAAAAAATCATCGGATGGCGGGTAATCTCCGACTTTTTGTAAAAAACCTCATCACTTTTTAGGACATCAAATATTTTCTCAAAAATGATAAAAGTGTTGTGAAAATATGCCCTTATCTCTTTGCGTTTTGCTTCTGTGTCGCTGCCCTCAAGCGTGGGCGGATATAAACTAAATTTACTCAAAAAACAACCTTTTAGATATAATTTTTCTATGAAATTTTATTATAGTAAAAAACTGACCCTATTTCCAAGCATTGCCCACGCTTTTACCACAAAAGAGAGCGGGAACTTGGCTTTTCATGTGGGCGATAACGAACTACATGTAGAAAAAAACCATGAGCTGTTGGCAAAAGAGCTCGGTTATGAAAAAAACTCGCTTATCCATATGAAGCAGATTCACTCCGACATTGTGCTTACAGTCACAGACGAGAGCTTTCAAACTCCGCCTACATGCGATGCGCTCATCACAAACAGACCAAACACTCCGCTTATGGTTATGGTTGCCGACTGCTCTCCCTTGCTCTTTTACGACGATAAAAAAAAGGTTATCGCCGCTGTTCATGCCGGACGACAAGGTGCATTTAAAAACATAGTAAAAAATGTTATCGGGAGCTTTAGAGATGATTTTGGAAGCGATACAAAAAACATAAATGTAAGCGTGGGTGCGAGTATCGGGGTTTGTTGTTATGAAGTGGGAAGCGAGATTTATGACGAAGCCAAAAAATCAGGGCTTGAGTATGCAGTGCTAAAGAGAGACGAGAAATATTATCTTGATGTAAACAAAATCTTAAACACTCAACTGCTTGCATGCGGGATTAAAAAAGAGAATATTGAGTTTTTAGGTGAGTGTAGTTGTTGCGGAAGCGATAGATATTTTTCATATAGAGCAGAGCCGAAAACAGGAAGATTTGCAGGAGTTGTTTGGCTAAAGTAGGACAGAGAGTATTACCTCTCTCTGCCTCTGCTGTTCTCATTGTTTCTTTTTTCTCTTATTTCTCTTTTTTCATGTCTCTCTCGCCCGTCTCTGTACTCTTCTCTTTCTCTATCTCTTTCGTATCTCTGCGTTTTATTTTTCTCTGTTTTATGTTTTTTTTCGCGATACTCATTATTGTCATGATAAAAATCATTCCCTTTTCGTTTACGAACTATCACCTCATCTGGGCTTATTCCATGATATTCAGATAAGAAACGGACATTTACCAACTCTGCAATCTGTCTATCATCCAAGCGATGATGCTTGTCTTTATAGTATCCATAAGCCTTTCCATATGGAGGTCCATAATCATTGTAAGTATCTACAACATAAATAGTGCGCGGATCAAGCCCTAAACGCAAACTTATATCCCACCAACTTCTACCGCTAAGTCGTAAATCTGTAATAAACCTTACATCTCTATGTGCTTTTCGCGCTAAAAAGTAGGCAACATTTACATCTTCTCTCGAAATAGAGTGCTCAACCACGACAATTTCTCTCTGGGGAACATTATAGTAGTTGCCTATGGAAAAATAAAATCCATCAACACCCCTATCTCCGCCTGAAACACCAACATCAAAATCTAAAGCATTTGCCGATGTAAAAAAACAGATCAAAACCGCACTTAACACTTTTTTCATTATTGCCTCACTTCTATTAATCTTTTACGATTATATCAGACTTATCAATAATTTTTGTTATCTTTAGAGCAAGTTGCGAAGGCAGAAGTCCTAATGACTCCTCTACCAATTTTGTATTTCCATGCGTTATAAACTTATCCTCATATTCAAAGCTGACAACCTCTATATGCAGAATTTTCTCCTCTGCTAAAAACTCTAAAATAGCACTTCCGACTCCGCCCATTTTAGCGCTGTCGCTAAAGACAAACCACTTCTTATGTTTTGTAGAGAGCCCGCGAAGCATCTCCTCATCTAATGGTTTAACAAATCGTAAATCAAGTATGTTTACCTCAAAATCCAAAAATCCGGCCGTCTCATAAGCACGCCCCACGCCGTTTCCATAACCGATAAACAGAATATCACTATTGTTTGAGCGGAGCAGTTGCGATTTTGCCAACTCAAACGGCAGTGGCTCCGGCAAATCTGTCACCGTAAATGAACCTCTTGGATATCTAAGCGAACAAGGGTACGGATACTCGGCTGCAAATGCCATAGCTTGATGAAAACTCTTCTCATCTCTTGGAGCAAAAAGCGTCATATTTGGGATGGCTCTTAAAAAACTTATATCAAAAACACCCTGATGAGTCTCTCCGTCCTCTCCTACTATCCCAGCTCTATCAAGCGCAAAAACAACGGGAAGGTTCATCAAACAAGTGTCATGTATAATCTGGTCATACCCGCGTTGCAAGAATGTAGAGTATATGGTGCAGAACGGCTTAAAACCCTCTTTAGCAAGTGCCGCCATAGATGTAACTGCATGCTGTTCAGCAATTGCCACATCCCAAAATCTATTTGGATAGAGCTCTATAAGTTCGCTTAAACCCGTTCCGCTTGGCATTGCTGCCGTTGCACCAACAATTTTTTCATTATTTTTTGCAAGATGAAGCAGTGCCTCCGTATATATTTGAGTTGCACTCTTCTGTGTGCTTTTTTTAGCAGAGGCTCCGCTGTTAATATCAAAAGGACCGACACCGTGCCACTTTTCATCTTTTCCTTCAGCCAGCTCATAGCCCTTGCCTTTGATGGTTTGCGCATGGATAATTACAGGTTTTTTTAGCTCTTTTGCTTTTTGCAATATATCTATGAGTTGAGCCAAATTGTGTCCGTCAACCGGTCCAATATAGTTTATGCCCATCTCTTCAAACATAATCCCCGGAGTAATAATTTTAAGAGACTCTTCCATTCTTTTTGCAATATAGTGGGCGCCTTCTCCAAAATTATCTACAAAATTTTCAGTGTGTTTCTTAAAAGTTTGATAAAACGGTGACGCCATTGCAGAGCTGAGAATTCTGCTTATTGCTCCGATTGGCTTTGATATGCTCATCTCATTATCGTTAAGTATGATTACCATCGGATATTTTTTTTCACCCAACTCATTCAAAGCTTCATAAACCATGCCTGCCGTCATAGAACCATCGCCAATCATAACTACCGGAACTCTTGAGTTTTGCTCGCCCTTTAACGCAATAGCTTTAGCAGCACCTACTCCTAAAGAGATAGATGTTGAGCTATGTCCGGCTACAAAATAGTCATGTTCGCTTTCGCTTGGCTTCGTATATCCGCATAAACCGTTGAACTGTCTTAGGGTATCAAACTCTTTCCATCTTCCTGTCAAAAGCTTATGTGCGTATGCCTGATGCGATACATCAAAGATGAAAGGGTCTTTTTTAGAGTCAAATACCTCATGCATCGCTACGATGAGTTCTGTTGCACCGAGAGTTGAGCTTAAGTGTCCGCCGTTTTTACTAACTACCCTTAATATCTCTTCTCTAATCTCTTTACAAAGATTTTCTAACTCTTTTATTCTGCTTGATTTTATATTCATTAATCTTTTTTACTCACTTAAAGCTGCCCTTTTAACTCGTTCAAATCTCTTTGAAATTTGTGCATCTATATTGCCGGCATCGCTTATTGCTATTATTCCGCCAAGGCTTAGTGCGCCGTCTGAAATAACTTCAACATGTGCCAAAGAGCCGACTGCTTGTGAAATCGCACCGTGATCTTTTTGATTTACTTTAAGAACAATTTTAGAGGCACTTTGTAACTCTTTAATCAGCTCTTGTGCTAGTATTGTTGCAACTTTATTTGAGTTTTCACTAAGCTCAATTTTAATTACCTCTTTAGAGATATCCAAAGCAGCGCTTATCAGCTCACTTTTAATCCGTTCCAATGCGCTCTCAAACTCTTTTGCACTTTTTTCCAATTTTTCAATAGATGAGCTGTATTGAGCCACAACTGTTGAAACGCTCTTTTCATCATCTTTAATAGCTTTCTCTTTACCTGCTTCTAATCCGGCAGCATAAGACTCTTCTTTGATTTTTTGAATCTCTGTCTTATGCTCATCACTCATATTTTCTAGCTTCATTTGAAGTTTAATAAAGTTGGACGACATCTCATCAGTTTTATTAAGCAGAGATTCTATCAAAGAGTCTTTAGAGCTTTGTGTCATAGCACTTGAATCTACTTCTCTATCCCTTACTTGATGTTGTATCTCCTCTTCAGGCTGTTTTTTTACAAACGAAGACGCTACAAACTCATCATCTGACTCTTCACCATATGCCAATACCTTAAAGTTATACTTATTAACATTATGATTTTTAATTTTATCACCGGTGATTATACTTGCCAAATCAACCCACCATCTCTTCTGATGAGCTTCCTAATTGAATTAACCCTCGTTCAGCAAGTCCATTAACCACTTCAACAATTTTTCTCTGAGCACCTTCAACTTCTTTCATCTTAACTGCACCCAAAAACTGCATCTCTTCTTCAAACGACTCTCTTGCTCTCTCACTCATAACATTAAAGAACTTCTGCTTAAGATCCTCAGGCGCGCTTTTTAGTCCAAGCATCAAGTCAGGTTTCTCTATAGCTTTTAAAATCTCGGTAATTGCATTTTTATCCAGTTTTGCAATATCTTCAAATGTAAACATCATCTCTTTAATTAGATTTGACATCTCTTCATCTCTCTCTTCAATCTTAGCAAGTGTCTCTTTTGACGCTTTAGCTCCAAGACGGTTAAAGATATCTGCAACTGCACGAGGACCGCCAACTTCAACTTTGTATGAAGCAAGAGATTCAAGCTTAGATTCCAATACGGCTGAAACCCTTTTAATAACAGAGGGAGATATATCTCCAAGTTTTGCCATCCTCATTGAAACTTCACTTCTAAGGTCATCAGGGAAGTACTGAAGCGTATCGGCAGCTTCCGTTGCATCCATATGAGCTAAGATAAGTGCGATTGTTTGAGGATGTTCGTTAATAATAAAGTCTGAAAGCTGCTGGGGCTTGATTTTCGATAAATATGCAAAATTTTGAGTATCTTGCATACTTTTAGAGAGTTTTTCTAAAATCTTTTTTGCCTCTTCCGGACCAAGCGTTCTATAAAGAAGTTCTCTTGCATACTCCAAACCGCCGGATGTAATAAACTGACCGGATTGGAAAATTGCATAAAACTCTTCAAGTATCGCAGTTGCAACAGATTTTTCTACACTTTTATTTGTAGCAATATGTTTTGAAACTTCCGTAATTGCGTCAACACTCATATTTGAAAATATTGCAGATGTAGCGTCTTCACCTATTTGCATAAGCATAATCGCAATCTTCTGCCCCATGCTCATCTCATCAAACTTAGCCTGTTGCGTTGGATTTAAATTCATCTATTTTTTTCTCCCACTTTTTACTTATTTAGAAGTATCAGATTCTTCTGATAATAAAGCTTGAAGAACTAGAGCGACTGCCTCAGGGGACTCTTCAGCCATAGCTCTGATTTTCTCAAGAAGAACATCATATTTAAGTTCATCTTCATTAAACCCTTCTCCAACGCCAAGCTGTTCTTCAACTTTACGACGCATTGTTTGGACTTTTTCAACCAAATCTTCAGCTTCATCATCTTCTATAGACAAATGCGGCTTGCTTAGCTCATCCTCTTCTTTTGAAATTTCAAGCATTCTCTGGGCAAAAGGAGAGATAACTTTTTTGTAAATAATAAGAAGCAGCAGAAGCACAAAGATATATTTAAACAGTTCAGAAAATGGCGCCAAGTATGTTTGAGAGAAGAGAACGGCTTGGTTCACTTTATTTTTTGCTAAATCTTCATTAGGTGCTTTAAACTGTAAATTTTGAATACTTATTTGATCGCCTCTCTCCTCACTAATACCTACAGAGCGGCTAACCAGCGCTGATAGAGCTTCCAAATCGCTCTCTGATAGCGCTTCGTACTCCAGCTCATCTGTTTGAGCGCCGTCTGCACCAACTTTGTACTTATATTTTCCATCTACTACAACAGCAGCCGTAATTCTTTTTATACGCGCAAACTCACTCTTTGTCGTTGATACGGTTTTTCCAACTTCATAATTAGTTGTTCCTGTATTTTTTTCATATTTTTCACTGGTTTGACTACTACTTGCAAGTCCTTCAACCGGACCTATATTGCTCACGGCTCCAGGAACACCGCCAACTTCACTCGGAGTTGCTCCCTCTCTTTTTTCTTCACTAACCTGCTCGCTTCTAACAACATTTTCAGGATCAAATACCTCTGAAGTTGAGTTTTGAATAGAAAAATCAAACTCAATGGTAACCTGAGCTACAACTTTTTGCTCTCCGCCGACAAAAGGAGAAACGACTTCTATAATTTTTCTCTGTTTCTTCTTCTCTTCTTTTGTTTTAAAATTTTGTTGCGCAGACGACAGCTCGCTAAGTTGCGCCATTTCATCTTCATCGCCTAGTGTTTCGCCATCATTATCGATAAGCATAACACTCGACGCTTTAAGATTTGGAACTGCAGCAGCAACTAGATTTTTAATACCTCTGATTTGTTTTGAAGAGAGATTGCTTCCCTCAACCAGCTGAATCATAACAGATGCGGTTGGCTCTGTCTGCTTCTCAACAAAAAGTGTATCTTTTGGCAGGGCTAAACTCACGCTGGCACGCTCAATCGGTGCAAGCGAGTCTATTGTGCGGGATAACTCTCCCTCAAGCGCACGGAGATATTTTACATTTTGGTCAAAGCTAGTTGCACCAAACTCTTGATTGTCAAATAGCTCAAAACCTACTCCGCTGTTTTTTGGAATTCCGAGTGAAGCAATGGCAATTCGTTCTTTATAAACCACATTTTTAGGAACTTTTATAACATTTTTATCTAGTATTTCGTAGGGAATATTATCTTTTTCCAACTGCTCAATAACTTTTGCAGCATCTTCTGAAGTCAAAGAATCAAAAAGTACTTCATACTTGCTAAGTTCATCTTTTTTTGCAGTATAAACAACCAAAAAAATCACGAATGCCACAATACCGACAACAGCAGAACCAATAATAACCCTCTGTTGCTTTGTTAGCTTAGCAAATAGAACAACTAATTGTGAAAAAAGTACTTTAAAATCCATCAACTTCCCATTTTAACATTATAAAAATTGTATTACTAACTCAAAAAAACGGCTATTTTGCTCTTGCGTGCCTATGGTAACTCTAATTGCGTTCATATTGTAGCTGCTCAAATCTCTGACTATCATCCCTTTTTGCAAGAGTTGATTTGATATCTTTGTAGAATTCTGGCTCGAATTCAAGCACAAAGTAATAAAATTTGTATAGCTGTTTATTATATCTATTTTTTGCTCTTTTGCAAACTCTTCATATCTTTTCATCTGCTCAAAATTTAGAGTTACACTTTTTTGCACAAACTCCTCATCGCCAAGGGCTACGCTTGCAGCTTCAAGAGATAAAGTAGTAATATTAAAAGGAGGTCTGAGCTTATAAAGCTCTTTTATTATTTTTGCATCTGCAACACCATATCCTACCCTCATTCCGCCAAGCCCATAAGCCTTAGAGAAGGTACCAAGATATATTACATTATCAAATTTTGTTATAAGATTTTTTACGACTATCTTTTTTTTACTATCTTTTAGAACTGCATATTCAAGATAGGCAGCGTCAATAACAACCAAAGTATCACTATCTATTTTGTTTAAAAAGTTATATATTTCATCCGCATCCAAAGCGTCTCCGGTTGGATTGTTCGGTGTGCATATAAATATAATTTCCGGTTTCTCTTTTTTATACAACTCATAAAACTCATCTAAATTGTGCTCTTGTGAAGTCGTTCTGATAACCTCGGCACCAACATGTTTGGAATATATCTCATACATTGCAAATGTAATGGAGTTCATTAAAATCTTTGAACCCTCATGCGCTTTTGCATGAATTAAAAACTCTATAACCTGATCACTTCCTGAACCGATAATTATATTTTCATCTTTAACATCAAATCTTGCACTTAGTGCTTTTTTGAGCTTTATCATAGAGTCATCAGGATAAAGAGCCATCTTTGATACTATGGCGCTAACGGCCTCTATAACCTTTGGCGAGGTTCCGTAAGGGTTTTCGTTTGAAGCGAGTTTTACTATATCCTTTGGCTCGATTCCATACTCTCTAACCACTAACTCAATCGGTTTTCCAGCTTCATATGTTTTAATATTTTCTAAATTTTTATTGAACTTCAATGCTTTGTCCTTTCACATAACTTCCTAGCCAAGTTACTTCTCCTTTATGTTTTTGTAATACTTTTTGAAATTTTTCATCATCTACATGCCCGTAAAAATCTATAAAGAACCAGTAGTCAAATCCGCCTTTGTCTTTTGATGGACGAGACTCTATTTTTGAGAGATTTATATCTTGTTCGTCAAAATCTTGCAAAAAGTGGACAAGTGAACCGGCTTTGATGGAATCTTCTAGCCTTACCAATATAGAAGTTTTATCATCCTCGCTCTTGGCATTTTTGAAGTCGCTAAGTATTACGAATCTTGTTTGAGACCCGATATCATCTTCAATGTGGTCAAACATTGTCGGAATACCGTAAAGCTTTGCTGCGATGTGACTGCAGATTGCAGCCGCGTTTTCATCTTTGGCAGCTAAAATAGCAGCTTTTGCGGTTGATTCTACGGGAATCTGTTCAACATTTATGAGATTGTGCTCTTGAAGAAACTCTCTGCACTGTCCAAAACCTTTGTCTCTTGAGTAAACTTTAGTTATATCCGATAATTTTTTCGCTTTCGTAGCAAACGACATATGAATCGGCATATACAGCTCTGCCACTATTTTCACGCTGCTGTTTGCCAATAGATCAAGCGTTTCGCCAACTATTCCGTCTCTTGAATTCTCAATCGGAACAACTCCGAATTTGGCTCTTTTTGTTTCAAGCTCTTTAAAAACAGACGGAATTGACTTCATGGATAGATAGTCACTCATAGCCCCAAATCTGCTCTCAGCGGCTTGATGCGTAAAGCTACCCTCAGGACCAAGATATGCTATACGCTCCGGAAGTTCTAGGTTTCTTGAGACTGCAAAAATTTCTAAAAATATAGCTTCTATGGCACTTACATTTAAAAGCCCTTTTTGATTGATACTATTTTGCGTCAATCTTTGAATAATCGCTTTTTCTCTCTCAGGTCTATATATTGCACTGTCACTGCTCTTTTTTATCTCACCGACTAGCTTGACAATCTTCATTCTTCTGTTGAGAAGTTCTAGCAACTCGTCATCAATAACATCAATTGCTTCTCTGCATTCCTCTAAAGTTTTCATATACTCTCCAACTTGTTTTTATCCAAAATTTCTTTCATATCAGCATAAACGAAATCAGGTCTCAGCTCGGGCTTCAAAAAAGGAACTATCTCATCGGCGCTTTTGTATTTTCCGCTTGTTACAAAAATTGTTTTCATTCCCATCTCTTTTGCTCCGCCCAAATCACCTTTTACATCATCGCTGATAATAGCTATATCGCTAAATTTGGCACTGTCATTTTGTTTTTGGAGCATTTTCAAAGCCTCTTTATAAAATGAAACGCTCGGCTTTCCAACAACATCATAAGCAGAAGATGTCGCAAATTCAAGCATCTTCAAAATTGCCCCGACACCCGGATATCTTTTGTTATTTTTAGCATATATAGATGTTTCGTGCATGCCTACTAAAGAAGCGCCTCCAAGCAAAAAATCTATCATTTGGGCGAACTCATCATTGACAAAATTCTCTTTTATGGAGACCAAAACAGTTTTAGGATTTTTGTAGTTTAATTCAAAGCCCATTTTTATCAAAACATCTAAAAATTCAGGCGTTCCGTAAGCTGCGACACTCTCTTTAGCCACATTTGATTCGAGCATCATTAGGGGATCAAGATAAGAAGAAAAATCAAAATTAAAACCTAGAGACTTAAGATATGCATAAAAATCACTCGAAGCATATTTGGTATTATTGGTAATAATCATATATGGAATTTTTTTAACATTTAACATATCGATAAACTCAATACTACCGCGGATTGGAGATTTATCTGCATCACTGATTAAGGTACCTTGAACATCAATAAAGTACATTTTAGTTAACCAAAAATTCTTTCTCTAGGGCAATCAAATCTTCAAACTCTTCGCGTCTTCGAATAAGCCTTGCTTCACCGCCTTTTATTGCCACTTCGGCGCTTCTTCCTCTTGTGTTGTAGTTACTGCCCATTCCAAAGCCGTAAGCTCCTGCGCTGTGAATTACAAGCAAATCATTATGCTCTAAGATAGGCAGTTGATAATTTTTTGCAAAAAAATCACCGCTCTCACAAACCGGACCGACTACATCTGCCTCGCTCGTCTGGGTTTTACTCTCTGTAATTGCCTCAATTCTGTGATACGCTTTATACAAACTAGGACGAAGAAGGTCATTCATAGCACCATCAACTACAACAAATCTTTTCGCGCCGTTTTGCTTCTCATATAATACTTTTGTTAAAAAATACCCGCCATTAGCAGTTAGAAATCTTCCAGGCTCACAAATAATCGTCAAGTCTAAACCTTTAAGCGTTCCTAAAATTGCCTGTGCATAATCATAAGGTTTTATAGTTACCTCATCTTTATACTTAACACCGAGTCCACCGCCGATATCAAAGAACTTTAGCTCTATTTTTATACTTGAGAGGGAGCGAACCAAATCAGCCACAATCTCGGCAGATTCATAAATCGGTTTAAGTTCAGTAAGCTGTGAACCTATGTGAAAATGGATTCCGACGGGATCTAAATGCTCAGAGTTATTTGCGCGAATATACATTCTTTTAGCTGTATCAATTTCAACTCCAAACTTGTTGTCATGAAGTCCTGTTGAAATATATGGATGGGTTAACGGATCAATATTTGGATTTACCCTTACGCTGATTCTGCATTTTGTCTTTAGCTCTTTGGCTATAAGCTCAACTCTTCCAAGTTCTGCTTCACTCTCAACATTTATATATAAAATATCTTTCTCTATTGCTTCTCTAATCTCATCATCACTTTTTCCTACACCGGAAAAAATAATCTTATAACTCGGAATTCCGGCTAAAAAAGCGCGACGGACTTCGCCTATCGAAACACAGTCAGCTCCGCTTCCCAAAGTCGCAAAATGGTTAATAATACTAAGATTTGAGTTTGATTTTATTGCAAATGCCATAATTGACTTTTTGCCTTTGAAAGCCTCTTTTAGCTCTTGATACTGAGAAGTCATATAGTCTAAATCATATATATAGAGCGGAGTTTTATATGTAGCTGCTAGTTTTTTAAAATTTATCATAAAAATCCTAAATATTTTTAGGGCATTTTATCCAAAAAGTACTTATTTTTTTGTTATAAAACCTCAAGTAGATAGACGATGCACTCTCCATTGTCTTATAGCGATTAAAAAAAGTACAAAAGTAGGAACTATTATGCCCAATTCGCTAGGTATTGTTTTATGGTTAGAGAGTTCAATCAGCGCAAAAAGAAATGCCCAGACCACAAGCGATAAGATAATCGCTCCAAAGCTAAATAGCGATATGTTTAAGAATCTTACACTAACCGGAACGAAGAAGAATATAATAACAATTAAGCTAGGCACAAAAAATGGATATACAAATATTTTATACAGAGCGCTTTTTACAACTGCCGTATTTATATTTTGTGCCTTTAAAAGAATATATGCGTCTATCGCATCTTTTATAGTAAAATTTACTTTGCCCTCATAAACCTGATCCAACATTTTTGGTCTAAACCCTTGTAGAATCTCCAAGTTTTTCTGCTCACTCACTCTCATCCCCAAAGAGTTAAAACTTATATCATCAGGTTTCGTAATAATATCAGCCTTGTCTATATGCCATGCATCATTTCTATATGCTGCTTTTGTGGCAACCAAAATCTCTTTTAATGAGTTGTTGGCAAAACTAAAAACTCGTATATTTTCAGCACTCTCTTGCAGAGGCAACAATCTTGAAAAATAGACAAATTTATCTTTGTATGTAAAAAACAGATCTCGTGTAGGACTTAAATATTGTGCATTTTTGCGAATGTTTTTTGCAAATTCATCAGCTCTGGCGAAATTTGATATTGAGTGTAAAAAGATGAATATAATAACAATAGCGCTTGACACAACAACAAATGGTTTGAGAATATCAGCCCTTGAATAGCCAAGAGAGTAAAATGAGACTAGCGCATTTGAGCGAATTAAAAATAATTTTGTACTTATCATAGCAAATACAAGCGAAAGCGGCAGCAGCATATCAACAGCATAAAATGTTTTATAAACTACATATATAAGAAGTAAATTTGCAGAAATATCGAGCTTTTCTGTACTTCCCATATAGTCAAATCCGACTAAAAACATGACTAATGCCAATAAAATAATAAAAAAATATCTTATGTAATGAAAAGAGATATATTTAAAAGCTAGCATATCTATCCTTCTCATATAATAACGAACAAAGTTCAGCGCTATTTTAGCTGAAATTTTTTAATTGTATATTTAGAGCTGACATCTTCTAGTGAGTTGCCTAGCAAATACTCAACCGCTTCACATGCAAAAGAGACCCACTCTTTTAGATGCTTTTGCTCATCTTCGTTAAAGTTGCTTAATACATAGGATGCGACTTCGCCCTTATGTTCTGGCTTGCCTATTCCCATTCTAACTCTAATGTACTCTTTTGAGATATTCTCATCTGTTGATTTAAGCCCGTTGTGCCCACCGTGACCACCGCCTTTTTTGAAGCGAAGCGTACCAAATGGCAAATCCAAATCATCATGTATTACAACTACTTCATCAATCTTATAAAACTTTTTAACTGCCAAAATTGAAGTGCCGGAAAGGTTCATAAAAGTAAGCGGTTTTAATAAAAAATGGTTTGAAAATTTGAAAAGTTCACCGTTAAATGATGAAGATGAGAGTTTTTGAGCGTTTTGCCGTCTTAGAAGCTCGTCAATAACCATAAAACCTATATTATGACGAGTCTGCTCATAACTCGGGCCAGGATTACCTAGACCGACTATTAGCATAATTACTTAGCTTTGATTATGCTTAGTACAGATACGCGATCAGCATCTGTGAATGTAACATTTTCAACTTTTGCTATATCACGAAGAAGTTTCGAATCACCAACATCCATTTTAGTAACATCAACAATAATGCTGCTTGGAAGATTTTCAATAGTAGCTTTTACTCTTAAACGAGGTTTTGAGATATGTATAAGACCTTTGTTTTTAAGACCAATTGCATCACCTTGCGTTACAACCGGAACATGATAGTGTGTTAAAACACCTGGTTGTGCTACCATTAAATCAACATGTAAAAGTTTAGCTGTTAACGGATGTGCTTCATATGATTGAACAACAACATTCATCACTTTTCCGCCAACCGATACAGGGAATGCTAAAGTCTCTTTGTTACGAACAGTACGGATATACTCATTGTCTTTAAATGCGGCGTGAATATTTTCAAGCCCTTTTCCGTAAATGTTCGCAATTAGATAACCATCGCGGCGAAGCGCTTTTGTGCCTTTTTTGCCAATACTCTCTCTAATAATGCCTTCTAACATATTAAATCCTTAATAAAAAATGTTTGGAATTATACCTCTTTAAGCTTTAATTGCAGTTAAAAGAGACTATTTCAAATCAAAAACATCCTCATCGGCAACTTTTTGATATTTTTCTTTTTTCTCAGCTATATTTGTATAATCAGCCGGCTTGGAAGTATTTAATCCATTCATTTTTAGTTCTAAGTCAGCTGCACTTGTTGCATAATCCTTTGCTTTCTCTTTTGTAATAATTCCTTCATTGTATATATCCAAAATATGTTGGTCAAAGCTTTGCGATTTATAGTGCTCTCGACCTTTTTCTATCGCCTCGCGAATCTCATAATCTCGATTCTCCAAGATTAGCTTCTCGATTGTAGGAGTCTTCACAAGTATCTCCATTGCCGCAACTCGCCTATCATCTATTGTTGGGATTAGCCTTTGAGAAACAACCCCTTTTAAAACTCCTGCAAGTGATAGACGAACGCGATTTTGCTCCTCATTAGGAAATATTGCAATAATACGATTTATTGTCTCTTTCGCATCTATAGTGTGCAGAGTTGAAAAAACCAAGTGTCCGGTATCTGCCGCATGAAGTGCAAGTTCAATTGTTTCACGGTCTCTCATCTCACCTACAAGTATAATATCAGGGTCCTCGCGCAGAGCAGCTCTAAGAGCTCTGTCAAAAGAGAGTGTGTCTTGCCCGACTGAGCGCTGATTTATGATACATCCCCTATCTTTATGAACGAATTCAATAGGATCTTCAATAGTTATAATATGCTTTTTTTGCGTTGTGTTAATCTCATGTATCATAGCCGCAAGCGTTGTTGATTTACCGCTACCCGTCGTTCCGGTTACCAATATAAGTCCGCGTGACTCTTTTGTAAAGGTTCTTATGGTTTCTGGAAAATTCATCTGATCAATAGTCGGAATAGTCATAGGAATAACACGAAACACGAAAGACGGACCGTCTGTTTGAAAGAAAATATTTACACGAAAACGGTTTCGTTCATCAAATTGGTAAACTAAGTCGACCTCTTTATTTTCTACCAACTCCGCATATCTGCCTCTAAGTATCTCTTTTGCCAAACTCATAGCATCATCGTAAGAGAATATACTTCCCGAAAACGGAACTATAGTTCCATTAATTCTAGCTCTGATTACCCCGTTGGATTTGACATGCAAGTCACTTCCGCCGTTTTCAATAAGCTTTTTAAGATACTCTCTAATCTTTTTTATCTGCTCAAATGTTAATTGACTAATATCTACTTCATTTCTATTTTCGCTCATAATGACTCCAATATATCTTTAAATGCGTCTTTAAAAGATTTTAATCCGTCAGATATTTGCTTATCTAAAACGGCGTTAAAATCTATGCCTAAGCTCTTTATTTTTTCAAAGTGTCCTTCTATAATTTGAGTTGAAATTGGCAAAGCACTCTCCTTCTTTGGATTTAAATGAAACGCTTTTATGGTGTCCACCGGGGCTGTGTTTACGCTATTATACGCTAAAAGCTTCTCTATGTAGTAGTGAGGCGGCAGTGAATCATCTTTTACGCCTGTACTTGCAAAAAGTGTCCTGCACCCTTTAACACCCATCTTTTGAACTTCTGCATATATATTTGCGCTATTATATATTCCGCTAAGCGCCACATCAACGCCATTTTTAGCCAACACTTCATCTAAAGCTCTATCTATTCTGCTTACAAAAACGCTTATGACCGTATCGACCTCTCCAGCGTTTTTTGCCGCACCCTCTCTGAACGCTTCAGCACATAAAACAGCCTGCTCTTTTTTAAATATAAGTGTTGCATTTACGGGAATTCCATTTGAAACAAGCTCGCGCATGGCTACATATCCGGCATTCGTTGCAGGAACTTTTATCATTACATTTTTTCGGCCTATTGTTTCAAAAAGTCTTTTTCCCTCAGCAATAGTTGCCATAGCATCATCACAAAGATATGGGTCAACCTCTATGCTTACATACCCATCATCACCCGCGTCATAAAGCGGCTTTAATATGTCTGCTGCTTTTTGTATATCATATATTGCGAGAGCCTCATATTTCTCTTTTGGAGTTAAAGAAGCAAGCGTGGACAACTGCTCCTTATAAGCATCTGAACTTAGTATCGCATTTTTAAAGATTGCAGGGTTAGAAGTTGCACCGTTGATTATTCCCTGCTCTATCAACTCCTTAAACTCGTTATCTAAGTAGTTTCTCTCGATAAAATCTGCCCACAGCGAGAACTTCAAATCTTTTAAATACATGCATTAACCTTAGTTGTTTTGATAAATTATATCTCAAAAATTCTCAATTTTTTTTAAACTCTCTACAAAAGAGTATTTTTATTGCCTAATGTAATATTTTTAGGAATCTTTATAATAAATATAGCTCCGCCGTTAGCATTTACTACATCAATCTCGCCGCCAAACTGCTTCTCTATAATCATTTTGCTCATATATAATCCAAGTCCGGTTCCATTTTTACCTTTTGTACTAAAATATGGCTCAAAAAGATGCGGCAGGTTTTCACTCTTTATACCGCCCGCATTGTCTTCAATATAAATCAAAACTTTTTCTCCGACTGCTTTAACATTTAGCGTAATAGATGGATTTTTTGTTTTTGTTTCAACATGCGCATCTATTGCGTTGTTCAATATGTTTAAAATCACTTGAATAAGCTCATTTATATATGTAGTGACATTAATATCAGCAATATTATTGATTGATATTTTTACTCCTCTATCCTGCACCCTTGATATGGCAAAATTGACCGCTCTTTGAAGTAAATCATGAATTTCAATCCCCAATATCTCTTTATTTGGGTGAAAATATGCTTGAAAATCATCAATAGTATCAGATAAATAGACAATAGTATCGCTTATATTGCTTAACGCATCATCGATATCTTCACTATTTCTATCTTTACCAAGCAGTTGTTTGAACTGCAAGTTGGCTATTTGAAGCGTTATGGTAGAGAGAGGCTGTCTCCATTGATGGGCTATCATACTTATCATCTCGCCCATTACAGCTTGTTTTGATTGTGCTTCTAAAATTTGGTCTTTACTCCTTAACTCTTCTAACTTTTGCTCAACCTTAAGCTCTAACGATTCATTTAGCTTGATTAGTTCTGTTGTTTTATCTTTTACCTGTTTTTCAAGCTCTTTATTAAAATTGCGCAGCATATTTTGCTTTTCTAAAATAATACATCTTGCTTCATCAATTTTTCTTTGATAAAAATATATGATTATGCTAACTATGACTAAAACAAATGAGATATATGTGACTTGATACATGGAGTATTTTGTTTCTAAAAAAGTTTGTAGCGGTGCAATCATAAGCATAAAAAGAATAAATACAAGCCAATATACGGCATGCACCGTCTTTTGAAAATAAAGAAGTATAATTGGATAAGTAAATATCCAAAGATGTTTCAAGTCGCTTGGTTCTCCTACATAGATAAGAAAGAGAAACAAAAATGTGTACTGAAGAGTCATTGTTATGGCAAAAAATTCAAAAAATTGGCGATATCTTCTTAACGCAAAAAACATAATAAAATTCATACATAAAAGCGTTAACTCTATCGGTATAAAGCCCGAAATGCCTCTTGTATAGTTTCCAATGATTCCATAAATCAATCCGCAGGCAGAGAGCAAGATGCCGATATTTACCATTTGGTATCTGTTTTTTAAATCCTGTTGTGAATCGTCAAACATCAATCCGCTTGTAAAAAAACCATCTAGTTTAAACATTGAAACCTCTTTTATGGTAGATAAACTTTATCTAAAAGTTCATTATATTCACTTTTGACATCACTGTCTAGAGTTATGCCCCCGCCACTTTTATACATGTACCCGTTTTTAGTTTTTTCAATAAATCTTATCATAACCGCACTATCTAGCGCCTTGCCGTCATACACACCAAAAACTCCGCTAAAAAATCCGCGTTCATAGCCTTCAACTTTCTCAATTATATCCAGTGTGCTTTTTTTTGGAGCACCGCTTATGCTTCCTGCCGGAAGAAGTGCGCTTAAAACATCTCCTATTTTAGAGTGCCAATCATCTTCCAAATCACCGCTTATATGAGAACTTACATGAAGAAGTTTTTTTTTGCCCGCCTCTATCTCGGTAATATATCTAAACTCTTCGACTTTTACATTTTTTGCTACAATTGAGAGGTCGTTTCTAAGCAGATCTACAACCATAACATGTTCAGCCATCTCTTTTTTGTTACCCAAAATAGTCTCTTTTGCATTTGCTATTGATGCATCGATGGTCCCTTTCATAGGGTATGTACTGATTTTTGACTCTTTAATCTGAATAAATTTCTCAGGAGAGAAGCAGACAAACTCATCTTTATATCTTAGTTTGTAATGAGCGTTGGCACACTCAAATATCTCTTTTAGGGTTAAGGATGTTTTTACAAGAGTTGGCTGTGTCAGATTTAAAAGATAGGTGTCACCGGCTTTTATCTTCTCTATGACATAGTCAAATTTTTTTTTATATTCGCTAAATAGGAGTGTCTGTTTCTCTAAAAAATCCAGATGTGTTTTAATGGGATAGTTTTCATCAATGCAAAATTCAACATTATTTGCATGCAGTTCATCAAGCGGAATAACTACTATATTTTGAGCCTTGAAGTCAGTTATAAAAAGAAACGGCTCTCTTTTTTTACCAAGAGAGTTTAAATCATCAAATGTCATTAATCAATTTTTTAAGCACTGCCATTCTAACCGCCACGCCGTTTGAAACCTGCTCTAAAACTTTGCATCTTTTATCTGCCAAAAGCTCATCACTAATATCTATATTTCTGTGAACTGGTCCTGGATGAAGCAAAACTATATCCCTCTCTCCAACAAGTTCCGCCGTTATGCAAAAATCACTCGCATAATCTTTGAGTGAGGCGTAAGTTTGAGATGAGTGTCTCTCTGTTTGGGTTCTTAAACTCATAATAACATCGACTTCATCAATTATTTCGTTTATATAGTGCGTTGTTCTTAAATTTGTTTTTGGCAAAAACTGCGGAGGAGCAACTAAAATAACCTCCATGCCGAATCTGCCAAGCAGCTCAATATTTGAGTTTGCAACCCTTGAGTTTTTTATATCCCCGACTATTGCTATTTTTTTTCCTTTTACATCTCCGAAATGCTCTTTTAAAGTATACAAATCAAGTAAAGATTGCGTCGGGTGGGCATGGGCACCATCTCCGGCATTTATAATAGAAGCTCTTGTGTGGTTAGAGAGTATCTTTGGAACGCCGGAGTTTTGGTGTCTGACAATTATTGCATGTGGATTCATAGCATCCAAATTCATCGCGGTATCTACTAAAGTTTCACCTTTTTTGGTAGAGCTGTTTGCCACATCAAGATGAATAACTTCGGCACCAAGCCTTTTGGCCGCTATCTCAAAAGAGCTTCTGGTTCTTGTTGAGTTTTCAAAAAAGAGCGTAATAATGATTTTATCTTTTAAAATTTTATCAATTTCACTGCCCTCTTTTATTTTTACGCTAAAGAGCTTCGCATCTTTTAAAATAGCTTCTATCTCTGAAGTTGTAAAATCATCCGTACGAATTAAATGTTTCATTTTTTCCCTAAGCTCGTCATTCCGTACCTGATACGGAATCTAATTCATTTCATAGATTATACAAGACATCACATATTTTTTCAATATCATTGCCTACTTTTAAGACCTCAAAACCTGTTTTTAAAAAATATGGCTCTGATATCTGTGAAAAATCATCATCACTCTCTTTGCAATTAAAGGCTACTGCATGTAATATATTTTTATCTTCAAGGGCTTTTTTACTAAGAAGTGTGTCATTTATACATCCTAATGAACAGTGCGTAACCAAAAGAGCAACAGCATTTAAATGTGAAATCAAATCTATCATCATATTCTTATCATCAATAGGTACATAAAGTCCGCCCGCTCCCTCGATTATGACAATATCACAAGAAGCCTCCATCTCTTCAATCTTTATTTTGATTTTTTTTAAATCAAGCGGGATGTTGTTTGATGCCACAAACGGAGATGCTGCCAACTTATAAGTTATTGGAACAATATCTTCCGCCTCTAAAGACCATAGCTTTGGATTAAGCTCTTTTACGCACTCCAAAAGCTCATCTGCATCAGGTGCTAAACCATCAATTACGCCTGTTTCAATCGGTTTTATGACACCAACGCTAAAGCCGCGCGAAGCAAACTCTTTTAATAAAAGTTTTGTCGTATAAGTTTTGCCGATATTTGTATTTGTTGCGGTAACAAAAATTCGTTTCGTCATAGTTACCTCTATTTTGTTATAATTTATCAATTGTTAAAAGTTAATTATTATAGGAAAATTATGGCAACAAATGCAGAGTTAGAAACTATCAACGAGATATCACTCAAGTATCCTAAAAAATATAAAGTATTGATTTTAAATGACGACTATACATCCATGGAGTTTGTTATAGATGTTTTAATGAGCATATTTCATAAAAGCTTTTTAGAGGCGGAAGCCATAATGCTTGAAGTACACAAAAAAGAGAAAGGTGTTTGTGGAGTTTATACACATGAAATTGCAGAAACAAAAGTAATGCAGGTGCATAAAAAAGCCAGAGACAGCGGTTTTCCGCTAAGAGCACAAATGGAGGAAGAGTAATGATTAGTCAATCATTAAATGAAGTTTTTCAAAAATCAATTATTTACGCAAAAGAGCTAAAACATGAGTACATCACAATTGAACATATTTTTTATCAACTTTTAAACTCTCCAGATGGCGCAAAAATCATCTTTGCTTGCGGCGGAGATGTCCAAAAAATGAAAGAACTTATAAAAAATTACATCTATTCAAATATTAGCACCCTCCCGCAAGACATAAATGAAGAGCCTTTTGAAAGTGTTGCTCTCTCAAGGCTGATTGATAGAATGGTAAAACATATTCAAAGTTCTGGGCAACATAGTGCAGACATCGGCGATTTGCTTGTTGCTATCTACGATGAAGTCAACTCTTTTGCTTACATGTTATTAAATGAGTATCATATTTCAAAGTTGGATATTTTAGAAACTATCTCACACACTGATAAACAAGAAAATAGCAGTGAAAAAGAGTCATATCTACAAAAGTATTCCATTAATCTGCTCAAAAAAGCAAAAGAGGGAAAAATAGACCCTGTAATTGGCAGGGAAGATGAAATAGAGAGAGTTACTCAAATTTTATGCCGCAGAAAGAAAAACAACCCTATCTTAGTCGGGGAGGCCGGAGTCGGAAAAACTGCTATTGCAGAGGGTTTGGCACTAAATATTGTTGCACATAAAGTACCTCAAATTATACAAAACACAGAGTTATTTGCACTTGATTTGGGCGCAATGCTTGCTGGCACAAAATATAGAGGAGATTTTGAAAAACGATTAAAAGGGATAATGGATGAACTAAAATCTATCCCGAATGCCATCTTGTTTATTGATGAAATTCACACTCTCATAGGTGCCGGCTCAACAAGCGGAACTATGGATGCAGCAAACCAGCTTAAGCCGGCTCTCGCTTCAGGCGAGTTAAAATGTATGGGTGCTACAACATTTGCAGAGTATAGAAACGGATTTGAAAAAGACAAAGCATTAAGCAGAAGATTTTCTAAAGTTGATATTAATGAACCTTCAGTAAAAACAACTTACAAAATTTTAAAAGGATTAAAAAGTAAATATGAAGAGCATCACAATGTTACATTTACCGATAAAGCACTAAAAACAGCAATAGAGTTATCAAAAAGATACATTACTGACAAATTTTTACCGGATAAAGCAATCGACCTTATAGATGAAACTGCTGCATCGTTTCATCTTAAAAACAGTAAAAAAAGAGTAGTTAGTTCTCACGATATTGAAAATACTATTTCAAAAATTGTCGGTATTTCAGGCTCAAAAGTAACACATGATGAGACACTCTCTCTTGTCGACTTAGAAGAAAATCTACGAAAGAAAGTAATCGGGCAAGAGAGAGCCGTTGCAGAGGTAACAAAGGCTATAAAAATCTCCAAAGCCGGTCTTACGCCGCAAAATAAACCTATTGCTTCTTTTTTGTTTTCAGGACCGACCGGTGTAGGCAAAACAGAATTAGCCTTGTCTCTTAGCCAAATATTAGGCATCAATTTTGAGAGATTTGATATGAGTGAATATATGGAAAAACATGCTATTAGCAGACTTGTCGGAGCACCTCCGGGCTATGTAGGATATGAGCAGGGCGGCTTGCTAACGGAAGCTATAAAAAGACACCCGTACACGGTTTTATTACTAGACGAGATAGAAAAAGCACATCCTGATTTGGTTAATATTTTGCTTCAGATTATGGACAATGCAACGCTAACGGACAACAATGGGTATAAAGCTAACTTCCAAAATGTCATACTTATTATGACATCAAATATCGGTGCGACTGCTAGAAGCGTAATGGGATTCAACAAAGACAGCTCATTATCAAAAAATGAGGAGCTAAAGCTATTTTTCACGCCTGAGTTTAGAAATAGATTAGATGCTATTGTAGAGTTCAACCAACTCAGCGGCGAAGTGGTAAAAAACATCGTAAACAAATTCATAGATGAGCTAAACGGCGAGCTTAAAAAGAAAAAAATCACAATATCTGTTTCTCCAAAAGCAGCAGAGTATATAGCTCAAAGTGCTTACTCTGTAGAGATGGGTGCTAGACCGATAAAAAGATTTATTCAAGATAATATTACAAATAAACTAAGCGATGAAATACTTTTCGGCAAACTTAAAAAAGGCGGAAGCGTACTAGTATCATTTAATAAAAATCTGATTTTAAAGTTTAAAGAAAAAGATGATACCAAAACTCTTAAAGCATGAGTTAACATTTCCAAACCCAAACGATGCAGATGAGAACGGAATTGTTGCGTGGGGAGGTGATTTAAATCCATCCAGACTTATTCGCGCATATCAAAATGGAATATTTCCATGGTACGCCAAAGATGATCCAATAATATGGTGGTCAACTAACCCAAGATTAATTATGGAATTTGATGATTTTAAATTAAGTCATTCACTTAAAAAAAGTATGAAAAAATTTCAATACAAGTTTGATTCAAACTTTAAAGATGTTATCCAAAATTGCAGCTTGGTACCGAGAAATAATCAAGATGGCACATGGATACAAGATGAGATAATTGAAGCTTACGGTGTGCTTCACGACATGGGCATAGCCCACAGCATTGAGAGTTACTTGGATGGAAAACTTGTAGGTGGACTATATGGAGTTGTAGTCGGAAAAGTATTTTGTGGCGAATCTATGTTTTCATATGTCAGTGATGCTTCAAAATCTGCATATGCCGTATTAATAAAACATCTAAAAATCTGGGGATATGATTTTATTGATTGTCAAGTGCCGACAAATCATCTAAAGAGTTTAGGTGCAAAAGAGGTGAGTAGAGAATATTTTTTAGACAGACTTTATAAAGTAAATATGCTGAGTCTAAATCATAAATGGAATGTAGAAAATTCTATAATAAATTAATAGTTGTTTCAGTCGGATTGTAATTTGATTGTGTAATTGTTTGATTTGTAAAAGGAGTAAAAAAAGGAGAGTAAGTAAATAAGAAATGATCAACTAGGCAGCGACCTACATTTCCACAC
>Ga0209343_10000278_pt1 | contig 71566 bp, 70 predicted proteins | sample RifCSPlowO2_02_FD_184026 | JGI IMG/M metagenome (GOLD analysis project Ga0209343, IMG submission 184026) | Groundwater microbial communities from Rifle, Colorado - Rifle CSP2_plank lowO2_0.2 (SPAdes) (version 2) | ecosystem: Environmental > Aquatic > Deep subsurface > Groundwater | place...
AATCACCTGAAAAAGATGGGAGTAACACACTAAGCATGCTGTGCAATGCCTCCAAATCAAACACAACAGTATAACTTGCACTTTGCATTTTTTTCGCACCTCGCATTGCACGTGCCATTTCTCCTGCTTCCTCTCCTATTTTAACAAAATCTTCTGGTAATGAAACTGATGACAGATAAGAATGCCCAAAACCATCATCCAACATTGCCTCGGCATATATTTCAATACCTGTTTTTTCATAGTTTGCATCTAAGCCGCTCGTATTCTTAATATTTAATCCCAAATTTCCTGCCTCCACATTTATGCGGCAGTTTTTTGTAAATTTTTCGATACCAGATTTTATTTCATAAATGATATCCTTAAGGTGAGTCTCATCAATTTCAAGGATTTTCCTATCCATTATATTTATTTTCTTGTAAACTGACTTTTCAACAAAGGAGAAATTCTTTATTTCCAAGCGAGCTGCTTTTTTAGCATTATCAAGTGCCTTACCTAGGTCTTTCTCCTGCTCGCAATATGCAAATCCAATTTTATTATCATGAAAAACTCTAATACCATAGCCGCTGCTTTCAAATGCCTCTTTTATTTTTATCTCGTTTTCTGAGAAAAGTAATGAGCTACCGCTCTCTTTTAAGTAAAAAGTCTCATTAACCATAAGTTTATATTTTATTTTTAATTTAAATGTTTATGCCTAATGAAGAAAATAAAACTATCCGTTGCTTTTTAGCAGTTGAAATACCTAATGAATTAAAGGATAAGATCGCCAGCTTGGCTAAGGAGCTAGATATTAAAGGAATAAAATTAGTTGAACCAGAAAACATACATGTAACCCTAAAGTTTTTGGGTGATGTTAAAGAGGATAAGATAAACAATATTAAGGAAAGACTACGAACAGTGAACTTCTCAAATTTTAATATCAAACTGCATGGTGTTGGTGTATTCCCAAATGAAAATTATATTAAAGTAGTTTGGGTTGGCTGCGAAAGCAAAGAGCTTTACATATTGGCAAAAAAGATAAATGAAGCGCTAGCAAGCGAATTCAAAAGAGAGGAATTTACTGCGCACGCGACTATTGCGCGTGTTAAACAAAAGGTTGAACTTCATGACTTTTTAGAGAAACATAAAAACGATAGCTTTGGAGAGTTTGTTTGCACTAACTTTGTATTAAAACAAAGCGAGCTTAGCAGAGAAGGACCTAAATATACTACTTTAGCAAGTTTTCAGTTCTCAGTTTTGGGTCATGAGTTTTGAGTTTCGCGTCTCGAGTATGGAAACTCAAAACGATCAGCGGATCAGAGACTGACTAATGCCACCCCAAACTTGTTGAACGTCAGGCGACCTGCATCGACGCCACACCCGTCGCCGTCGACGTAGACGCCACGAACCAGAGGAAGTATATAAGCGTCTTCTATTCTCTGTAAATACCTAGTATCTTTTGATTGTCCTACTGCTTTGCCTTGTGGGATTCCTGTTTTAGTGTGTGGGACATACCAACCATATTTTCTAATTGGAAAATTTTTTATTAGATGAACATTTGCACCATCTAATACTCTAATTTCATATCTTTTATCTCCTAAATCTATTACTTCAAAATCAGGATGTTCTACAACTAATGCACAATTTGTTCTTCCTAAGAATCGTAGAGGAGTATTGAAGGTTACTGAAAGACGATCTCTAATAAACCAAATTTCATCAGTACATATTACTTGTTCTCCAAATGGAATGCCTGGCGCTTCATAAATAATTAAAGTTCCTGTCCATACTGGATAATTTTTTGTTAAATATTCATAATCAGTGGTTATAATTCTATCATGAACAATGTTTGGAACTACCATTTTTCCTTCTTTTTGAGCTAATGCTAATGCCTCAACAAAATTTAATTTTCTATGAAATTCTATTACCTGTTTCACTACTTCCGGATTCGCTTCTCTTAACATTTGCCTTGTTCTTCTTGCTTGTTCTAAATATGACTGGCCTGCAACATCTGGCTTTCTTACTTCATGAGGTTCTTCTTTTTTGTATCTGCCAAATACATTGTTTGCGCTGGCTGAAACTACATGTGGAGTAATTCTATTACCTGCACAGACTAATCTTACCATAAGGCTTATCTTGCCAGAAACTGTTTAAAAACCTATCTTTCCCATATATTAACACATAATAATCAGAGCCAGAGAAGATTTAAATACCCTTATTCACAAAGACAGTATATCAATTTTATGTTTATTTTTAACTGTTGAGGTTTAACTATGACTAAAGCAAAGATTACATTAAGCGGAGAAAGTCAGAAAGATTTAGAGGGAGTGGTAACACAGATAAAGGAACTTACTACTACCCTTGGAATGAAATTCTCTGGCCCAGTTAGATTACCAAGGAAAAAGTTGGAAATTTCATGTAGAAAAACGCCTTGCGGAGATGGCAGCGATACTTATGAGCATTGGGAGAAAAGGATAAGCAAAAGGCTCGTAGTAGTTGAAGGCGACGAGATTAAACAGATTTTACGCGTGAAAGTACCATCAAATGTATTTATCAAAATATTCATAAGCTAATTAAATTATTATTGCTAATTTTTGTTATGCACTTACTCTTAGATGAGATGCTTAAGAAAACTGCGAAATGGCTTAGAATTTTCGGCATAGATACTGAATTTATTGAAGGAAAAAAGGATAGTGAGTTAATTGATTATGCAACTAAAAATAATCTAATTTTTATTACTAAAGATGAAGAACTAGCGAATAGATGCAGAAAACAAAAAATTAATTACTTGTTATTAAAATCTGAAAAAATAGCTGAGCAGTTACGTGAGATAAAGAGCTCGCTTGCATTGGAATTTAAATTTCCAGAGCAAACGCGCTGCCCAAGTTGCAATGAAAGTTTAAAACTAGTTGATAAAGAGAAAGTTAGCGCTTTAGTTCCAGAAAATGTATTGAAGTCTCAAGAAAAATTCTGGCTCTGTGAAAAATGTAACAAAGCTTATTGGCAAGGATCGCATTGGAGAAATATAACAAAGATCTACGAGGGGGCTAACAAAATATTATCATCATAATAACAATGCGGTGCATATGGACTGCGGATAGTAACCGGCTTCCCATCTAATCTTATCTCGTCTATTAGCTGGTCGCTTGCTCTTTTTTCTAGCTGCGACACTAAAAATTGCCAGGCTGTTTGCAGATTGCGCTTGTTTGCTATTTTAAGCGCTTCAAATAGTATTTCTTGCCCTTTTCTTAGACCAAAACGCCCTAATACTGCTAAGCATTCTCGATATAGCATATAATTAGCTGCTGTATCAAATGCCCATGCTACATTTCTATTTTCATCTGTTTTCGCACTCCTATATAATATATCTAAAGACCTATGTAAGATTCCATTGGTCTCTTCATTATCGATACATTGTAAAAAGATTAAGCTGTGGCGTCCAAACCGGTTTCCTTTTCTAATCCCTTTCTCCGCTCTGTCAGCTCCTTTATTAAATTCTATAAAATTTGCAATAGCCTCAGCTACTGATTCTTCTAACGGCATTACAACGCGCCATCTCTTAGAATCAAGTATTTTCTCTACCTTAAGATGAACACGCTCATGATTTCTTATAGACGATTTTTGTGCTGTTTCACCCGATTCGTATGTTACCTTTCCGTCTCCTGCAACTGCATTCAAATCATATAGCACACCATATCTGCTTTTTCTTTTTTCCAGCATGTCTCTTAACCTAGTTCTTGCTCTAGCTTTGGCTTCTCTATATCTCATGTTTTTTCCGTCTAATATATAAGAAGCTCTAATGTGCCTTCTGTCAGAGATTACAATAGCTCCTAGAAACCTTTTGCTATGCGTGGTCATAGCATTAGTATAAAACGAAAGTTATAAAAAGCGTTATTAAGGGTAACTTAGAAAATAGAATAGTTTAAATTTATATGTAAGCATTTATTCTTATCTTACCTATAGAAAATATAGGACGGCCGACGCAGCAAAAGGCTTTATTAGACTGCGTCACTATAGAAAATATCAGTAAAACGACGGCTTTATAATAAAGAGAAAATAGAAGAAAACATAGCTTGGGCCTGTAGCTCAGTAGCAGAGCACCCGCCTTGCACGCGGGGGGCCGAGGGTGCGAGACCATAGCCCCTTTCTTTAGAAAAGAAAGGGGCTGAGTCATTTACCCCCAAAGAAATGGGTGAAACTTGGTTATACTGAACTGCCGATGAATGCGTAGCATTCATCCACAAGCGCATCTCTAAGAAATATCTTAGGATAGCGCGGCTGTTTCGCATAAGTATAACAATGGACGAAAATCCCTCCGGGTCCATTTTTCTTTTTCTTGTCTTCAGTCTTGGGTTTTGAGTTCTGGTGATACTTTATAAATATTAATAGATAAAAAGAACTTAGGATCTGCATGCGCATCGAAATAGCTAAGTTACTTATTTTTGCGATTTTGTTAATTGGAATTAGTTTTTCTGTTACTATTTTTACTGTTAGAGAAGCGGAATTAGCTAGTGGAACACTTACAATTCAAACCTCAGTAAGCTGTCCAACCGGTGATCTAAAAATCAAGGTAACAAGCAGGCTTCCTGTAATGGATGCATACTTAACATTACTTGATAGTACTGGCAATATTCTTGCAATTAAAAAAACAGGATCTAATGGAGAAACAGTTTTTACAGGATTATCAATAGGCACTTATTACATTAAAGCGGCAAAGGATAATTATTACTCTACTACTGAAACAATAAATTACGGTAGCGGATCGCTATTTTGTAGAAGATTATTAGCTGCTGGAACAATTACTAGAACGCCTTTGCCAACTACTAAACTAAATATAACTGAAGTAATACGTAAAAAAACTATAAAATCTACTAGTCCAGAACCTGCGCCGGCACCAACCAAGAAACCGACTCCAACACCTGCGCCAGTACGAAAAACTACAGATACAAGTACAATTAAAAGAACTGTTCCAACACCGACTCCTAGCCCTACACCAGCTCCAATAGATACAACAAAAATAACTCCAAAAATAACACAAACCCCGAGCCCTTCACCTCAGCCTAGCTCACAACCAATTGTAAAAAGAGAAATACCAAAAACAGATACAACCGTTGTACGCAGAGCACCTACTACGGATACTACTTCAAACAAAAGAACGCCAGTTACTGAAACACCAACAAACATTCCTGATATACCAAGACCAACTCTAACAGAAATAAAACCATTAACAATAGATACAGGAATCCAATGTCCAAAAGGGGAATTAGAAGTTAAAGTAACAAGTATTGGGGATAGTGTAAGCGAAGTAGAAGTTACCATATCTAAAAAGATTGCTGGCACTGCTATATCTGTCCCAAAAAGTACAAAAACAACATCAAATAGCAAAGTGATTTTCACTAAATCTGAAGCTGACCTTGCAGAAGGCAACTCTTATTTAATAAAAGCAAAGGGCAGTGGTTACACAACCCAACAAACAACAATAAGTTATGGTAGCGGTGATCTTTACTGCGCTCCAGAAATAAGCGATGTAATAAAAGAAGTAACACGAAAACCTGTTCCAACTGATACAGGGATAACAGAAATGCCAAGAACTCCAACTACAGAAGAACCTATAACTGATACCACTACAGAAACAACAGTACCAGTGCGGCCAGTAATTAGGGGAAATTTAAATATTGAAACAACTACTACTTGTAAAGAAATAACTACTCAAAGTTCTTCTGGTTTAACAGTTTCTAGATCAACCACAACATTAGTGCCAGAAAAATTAATAGTTACTGTAAAAGATGGCACTGGTAAAACAGTAAGAGATGCAAGTGTTCAGGTTGACTCACAAACTGGAACTACTGGCAGCTCTGGTGAAGCTATATTTAATGAAATAGCCGAAGGTTCGTATACAATAATCGCAACAAAAACAGATTATACTACTGCAACTAAAACAATAGATTATGATAAGACATTATGTCCTGCGGGAACAGTAGAAGGAACAACTGAGAAAAAATTATCTATTGTAGATAAGGTAGACTGCAAGAGCAACCTCCTCTTAATTACAGTTACTGATGAAAATCAAGAACCTGTTGATGGCGCAACAGTTAGAATACCAAATCTTAAAACACAAAAAACAGATGAAAAAGGTCAGGTAATTTATAATGATTTAAAAGTTGGCAACGTGTACAGTGCATCTGCATCAAAACAAACAAGAGATATAAAATATATCGGAGCTAGTAAAACAATAAAATACGAATGTGGAATTGAGACAATAGAAGAAGTTGGAGAAAAAGAAGAAATAACTATTGAAGAAGATGTATTTTGTCCTGGGGAACATTTAATAATTAAAGTATTAGAAGGAAGAAAAGAAAAAATTCCATTAGATGATGTAATTGTAGATGTAACATCAAGCGAGGTTCCAGAATTGGTAATAAGTAGAACCACTGCAGATGGACAAACAATTTTCTCAGAGCTTGAACCTGGCAATTACCTAGTAAAAGTTAAAACAGTAACAGGCCAAACAGATGAGAAAAAAATAAATTATGGTAGCGGAAAATTATCGTGCGAACGTGGAAGATCAGAAGAGATAACTGATGAAATACCAGAAGAAGATGAAATAGAATCAATAGATGAAGAAATAATTGATGAGGAATATATTGATGAGACAACAGATGATGTTGACGAAACGATATCAGATGATAGCGGAAGAGGGGGTCATGACAATGTTCGAGGGGATGAAGAACGAGGACCTGATAGGGAAAGGGGGCCAGATGGAGAAAGAAGAGGTGAAGACGATACAGAATTACCGCCTTCCCCAGAAACAATTACTCCAATAGCACCTAAGCCAATTTCAACTACGCCACAACCAGCAAGCCCAGAGGTACAAGCAAGATATAATCTAGTGGTTGAGCCACTTGGAAACCAATATATCGTAACTGCACTTAAAGATAAACAACCATGTCTAAACTGCCAGGTTATTGTAAAATTTGCAAGTGGGGAGGAACAAAAACTAAAGACTGATGAAAATGGAAAACTAAAAATCCCAGCAAATAAAGGCTCTTATGAACTACAATTATTAACAGATGACAATCGTATAGCAAATAGCAGAACAGTATCCGCAGAATTAAAAACTGACGATAGCGGGCTTGGTGTTAAACCATTTTTAAATTTCAGTGATCCTGCGACCAGGAATACTAGTTTAATTGTAATTATCGGAGTGATAGTACTTGTAACAGTTTATCTTTTACTACGTGGCAGGGGACAAAAGAAAGAGGAGGTTCTGGATAATTTATAAATACTAATAAACAAAGTATATCTTATGCGTATTGAGATAAAACTGTTTTTATTTGCGATTTTGTTAGTTGGAATTAGTTTTTCTGTTACTATTTTTACTGTTAAGACAGTTGATTTTGCTACAACTGGAACCGTAACAAGTCAATCATCTCTAAATATTCAGTCATCGATAACCTGCCCTAATGGTAATTTAGAAATTAAAGTAACTAGCAGACTACCTGTAATGGATGCTAGTGTTAAATTAATTGATAGCAAAGGAAATGTTTTTGTAACTAAAAAAACAGGTGCTGATGGCAAGACAACATTCACTGATTTGCCAATGGATACATACACTGTAAAGGTTTCTAAAACAAAGTATAGCCCTATTGAAACAAAAATAAATTATGGGAGCGGAACACTTTCTTGTAGAAGATTAACTGGTGCTGGAAGAACACCTAGGATAACCACATCTGATAATATATTACAAATCAAATCCTCCAGCTGTTCTGTAGATGGAAAGCTTAAACTTACAGTGACTAAAGGGACTGGAGGCCTTGCCATTCAAAATGCAGCGGTTTTTCTCTACAGAAAACCAGGTAGTGCATGTAATTTTGAATCAATTAATCAACATGCGATGTACTTAACAAATGCAAATGGAGAGGTAACATTTTCTGGTTTAACCTTAGGTAATAATTATTGTGCAAAAGCAACAAAAACTGGTTATACTGAAGATAAAGAAACAATACCTTGTATAGCAGTAGTTGAGGATAAATTAGAAATCGAAGCCTCCAGCTGTTCTGAAAATAGAGATATTAAAATTAAAGTAACTGGAATTACAGGAGGTTCTGCTATTTCAGGTGCGCGGGTTTCTCTTTATAGCAAAACAGATGGTGTCTGTCAATATAGCAGAACTGCTCAACATCAAAATACAAATGCAAATGGAGAGGTAACATTTACAGATTTAACATTCGGCAATAATTATTGTGCAAAAGCAACAAAAACTGGATATACTGGAGATGAAGAAACAGTAGCATGCGAACAAACTTTAGCTGTTCCTGAGCCAACTACAAGTGGTAGTACAACTTCAACAACGCCCCCTCCGTCTTCTACTTCATCAACATCAACAAATCGAGCGATGATTAGACCAGTAACATCAATACCACTTAAACCATTATCAATAGAAGAATCAATTAGCTGCCCAAGCAAAAATCTTATAATAGAAACAAAAAGCGATGGCACAGTAGTTCCTAATGTAAATGTTAAACTATCTAGAAAATTAAGTGACGGTACGTGCGTCCCACCAACTACTACTAAAACAACTGGTACTGACGGAAAGGCGATCTTTGTAAACCCAGGCGAGGTAAGTACTACTAGTAATTATTGTATAAATGCAACAAAAGCAGGTTATCAACTTGCCGGTAAGACAATTAGTTATGGAAGCGAAAGCCTAGTATGTTCAATATCCCCCTTAACTATCAGAGAATCAGTAGAATGTCCAAGTAAAGATCTTATAATCGAGACAACGAGTGATGGAAACGCAATTCCTGGTGTAACTGTTAAAATATTTGAAATATTGATGCCTGGTAGACTCGGCCCACCAATTGAGAAAATAACTGGCGGAAATGGGAAGGCAACCTTTGTAAATTCAGAGGATATATTTCGTGATGGCGATTACCGTATAAGAACAACTAAGGTAGGATATACTGAAGCTGATAAAACAATTACCTATGGAAGCGGGGGTTTATACTGCGAAATACCATCTCCAACTATGAACATTCAAACAACTCCCAGTTGCTCGACTAATGGACTTACAATTACGATAACTGATATGAGAACTGCTGAGATCATACCAACTGCAACAGTTAGCTTATCTAAAAAAACCGATGAATGTAGATACTCGACAATATATCTAGTTGGTGGAATACCAAAACTAACCTCACCTAGCGGTACAGTAAGCTACAGTGGATTAGAAGCTGGCGCTACTTACTGTATAAAGGCAACAAAAACAAGTTATGAAGAAGCTAAAAAAGAATTAAATTATTGTACTGCTCTGTCAACTCCACCTCCGGTAACCGAACCTGGCCCAACTACTGTGCCAACAGCACCGACTCCTGAACCACCCGGGGTTGTAAGAACATTATCAATAAGATCAGAGATTAAATGTACTGGCAATGCAAACAGAGATCTCATAATAAACGTACTGAGTGGATCAACACCAATTAGCAGCGCAACAGTCGGGTTATATAAAAAACCAGGTAGCTCATGTGATTTTTCTGGAACTAATTTTATTGCTAGACATGTAACTGGAAGTGATGGAAAAGCAAGATTTCCAGATATGGTTGCTGGAAACTATTGCACAAAAGCAGAAAAAACAGGATATGTAACTGCACAACAAACACTAAATTATGCTGCTGAAGAACTTATTTGCTCTTTGCCAACCCGTCCATCTAGATTATACATAGAACCAAATGATGCCAAATGCCCAGATCTGCTTACAATTACAGTTAAAAATGACACTAGTAAGGTAAGCGCTGCAAATGTTCAATTAACTTCAAGTGCTGGTTTGCGCCGAGTTAGAGTTACAAACACATATGGACAAGTAGATTTCTACGATTTACCATTAGGGGCTTATGAAGCAACTATTACCAAATCAGATCATGATACTTTAAGTAGAACAATAAAATTTGAATGCGAAAGACCGCCTAGACCTCCAGAAATAACTGGCGTAGAAACGCCACCAGTATATATTGAATATTGGGTATCCTGTCCAGATAACAATTTAATGATTAGAGTAACTGGTGGAACAGAAATAAAACCAATAAATGGTGCAAACGTAGAACTATTGAAAGCATCAACCGAAAGCTCAACCGGATGTGATGAAAGTTTCATAACGTCTCAAACAACATCTGGCGGAGATGATTCACGCGCTGTTTTTTCAGGTCTTGAAACAGGTAGCTACTGTGTGAGGGCAAAGGTATATGGAAGAACTACTGAAATAAAAATAAATTATGGAACTGATGATCTACTATGCCCTGCTGAAATACCAATTACTGTTCCAACTACAACTGAACCACCTAGTCCAGTATCAACTCCTCCTGGACCAACAGGATCATCAGGAACTCCAACGCCAGCACCTTCTCCAACTCCTGAGCCAACTCCTGCACCTGGCCCAGAACCTGCACCCGTTCCTACACCATCACCAGAACCTGCTCCTAGCCCTTCACCATCTCCAAGTCCATCACCTTCGCCAGCTCCGCCCCCACCACCTGAACAACCAGTAGTATTTGATTTAGTAACCCAACCAAGCAATAATGTTGGAAGTGAGCACACTGCAACAGCAATGAAATCTGGCACACCCTGTATTGGGTGCACGGTTTTGGTAAAAGATCCAGACGGAAAAGAACAGGTACTAAAAACAAATGACAAAGGAGAAATAAAATTCCCATTAGGTAATAAAGGATCTTATGAATTACAATTATTAGAAAATAACGAGGTAGTAACAAGCAAGAATGTTAATGCTGAGTTGAAACTAGAAGGAGAAGATTTAACAGACAAAGGAGGATTTGTTCTAAGCGATACAATAAAAATTATTGGTATTAGCATTTTAGCTTTAGTTACATTGTTATATCTTTGGCATCTTCACAGCAAAGGAAAAGGAAAAAAGGCAGAAAAGAAACCAAAAGAACCAGAAACTAATGACATGATTAAAAAAGACGACATAATGCATCTGCCTACAAAATGATTATATACTTGTCCATAGAGACAATTATATGAACGAACGCACGAAAGGTATTCTACATATTCTTCTAGCAATAATTATTATCGCGCTAGTTTTTGCATTTAGCAATCAGCTTGAGCAGTTTAAAGAATATGGTTACTTCGGCGTGTTTATTGTTTCTGCAGTTTCCGCAGCAACTATTTTTATACCTGCGCCAGGCTGGGCAATTGTTTTTGCAATGGCAAAATTCCTAGATCCAATTGGTCTTGGAATAGCAGCTGGTGTAGGTTCTGCTATTGGTGAAATTACTGGATATGTAGCAGGGCAGGGTGCATCACAGGTTATTCATGCAAATAAGCATTTCAAAAAATTTAAGGATTGGATAAAAAAGAATGATCTGGTTGCAATCTTTGTACTTGCAGCAATACCAAATCCTATATTTGATGTTGCTGGTATCGCAGCAGGCAGCCTAAACATAAAATGGTGGAGATTTCTAATTGCTACAGCACTCGGTAGGACATTACGCTACGCTGCGCTTGCTTATTTTGGTGCGTTTTCTTTGCAATTGATTTAATTAAAAGTCTGCTTTTTTCGGGACTTTATCTTTTACCTTACTTGGCACAAAAAGTATTTCTCCTTTTGTCTCTGGCTCTTCATCTTTACCATATGCACTGTATAACATTAACGCCACTAGGGAAGCTGTAGCAGCTATGGCATAAACTGCAATTAACTGTTCGCTAGTGGGTCCTCCACGAATGCCAGAATAGAAGTCCTTTATGATTTCTTTAGCGCTTCCATCTTTAATTGATGCTAGAGCCCTGGTAAACACACTTTTTGCCTCTTTTACTAAATCTGGTTTAATGTCTTTTATGTCTGAGGCCCCACCAATCAATCCAACGATCTTACTAAATTCTTGAACTGCCCCCCTAAGTTCTGAAATGGCACTGCTGATTTTCCTTTTTTCTGCAGCTACTCTGTGTTCAAGAGCCTTAAACATTGTAGTGTAATCTTTTCCATATCCTTTTCTCTCGGCTAATGCCTCAAGTCTTCGTTCAGCATCGCGGGCACCCTGTTCAGTAGGAAAAGTACCGACTTTCTTTGCTGTATCTCTTACACCTGCATTACCCAACGGAGATAATCCTTGTTCCTGACGACGTTGAGTACGTGCTGCGACCTTACTAGGAAAATCCTTACTTTTCAAAAATTTTTCATAGTCCTCAACAGCAGAGTTGCTAATCCCCATTCTATTCCGAACTTTTTCACTAGCCCTAACTAACTCACTGTCAAGTCTCGCTATTCGCTCCTCAACCCTTCGTATATTACCTTCTGCTTCTTTTTTTAATTCAACCAATGCGTTATTCAATGCATTAGTTACATTAGCTAAGGCTGCTGTTTTATCCTTACGGCCTGCAATATAACCTGCAAGTAATTTTATTATATTAGCGTCATGTATTGCTACTGAATTCCTAAACGATGCTTCAACTGGGATACCCTCTCCTTTAAATTTTCCTGAAAGCAGCTCTTTAAATTTTGCAGTTAAGGTTTGCACATCATATATACGCCTTCCTTCAATAAAATAATCAATTGGTTTTTTCGGAATTGATTTTTCTCCTTTTCCAAAAGCGATTTGAAATACTATCATAACATCACCATTAATGATTAGTGTTATATTGCATTTATATTTATTACGTAACACTTATACTATAGATTCCATGGCACAAAAAATGAACAATTTTGAAGAATTCGCATTGAAAAATCACATTGTCGCAGCAGAGCAGGATCTATTAGTTACAGCACCTATACGCGCGAATCTTAAACCATTCCAAGATGAAAGAGGCTGGGCAAGAGTGCTTAATGCGCATGAAAGAATAGAAGAAAAGGTAAATAGAATAAGAGAGTTTATTGCAACTACTGAGATTGATCCTGCACTACTAAAAAGATGCCAGGCAGTTATAAAAGGATATGAAGAAGTGCTAGCATGGGAGAGAAGCACAGCATATAAATTTTCTCTAGACCCAAGCAACCGTGCTTCATTCATTGAATTTTTTAGGGTGGAAAGCGCATTAAGAAAGGTTGAACAGGCATTGCTATCAAGAGAACATGTATATAATAAAGCTGGCGCAAAATACGGGGCAATTGAAGGTGAAATGGAAAGTAATATAGATAATATTGATCCACGTGCCCTAAAAGAAGGATTACTAGCAAACAGAGAATATGAAGAGGCATGCAGGGAATTTCAATTTGCATTAGAATCAATAACTGGTGTTGGGTACAAAGAAGCAAGGGAAAGATATGCTGCGCTTACAGAAAGAGTAGAACATATTGAAGGCGTTTATTTTGACATGGTTGAATGGGAAAAGAGTATAGGTGTTGAGCATGAAAATCAAATGGGCTGGAATTTCACATGCAGGGAATCGTTTCTTTTACAGTTTCTGAGAGATGAAGAAAGATTAAAATTCCAGGCAGAAATTTTCTTAACAGAAAGAAATCTTAGAATAGCAACAAAGGATGAAAGGATATTAAACGAAGATGAGAGGAGTCAGTATAAGACTCTGCGAAGTCTTTTGTGGATATTCACTGAAAAGATAGAAGAAGAGATTGCAGCAGGCAGGTTAAGACGCAATGATTTGCCAAAAGATACACTAGCTATATTAGATAAAGTAAAACAAACACAATTTTATAGGGAAAATTATGAGCTTGTGCATCGCGCACCGACTATATGGGATAAAAAATGGGTAGCTGGATCAGTAGAGGCTTATGATAAAATAGTTGATTTTCTTTTTCCAGCAACTTATAATTCAATGAAAAGTATTGCTAGTGGTGCAGAAACAGATTCTGCTGCAATGTTTCTAGGTAAGGTAGCATTAACAATGGGCGGCAGCGTTGTTGATGCTGCTTCTTTAGTTTTGCTTAAAGGTGGTGGCCAGGCTGCTGTGCAAACTGGAAAAGTATTCGTAAAGGAGGCTGTAAAAGAAGGTATAAAACAAGCAGCCAAGCAAATTCCAAAAAAGATTGCAGCAACCGTTGCTGAGCGTGGCTTAGCTAGGCTTGCAGTTGGCACTACAGTTAAAGCTGGATTACTAGCATTTCCTTATTATCACAGCTATAAGGAAATGATGACTGTTTTAGATGATGAAAAAGTAAGCAGTACAGACAAGGCATTTGCTGTTGCAAGATTTTTAAAAGAAATCATTATTTTTGAAAGATTGTTTGCAAAAGGACCTGTTGCATTGAAAGAAGCAATTAGAAGATTTAAAGGAGAATTTGCTTTAGCTAGAGTACTAGAATCGCGATTACTTGCATTAGTTGGCAAAACAAAGCATGCAGATGAGCTAGCAAATGCAGCATTAGAACTTACAAAGATGAAAGATGCAAAAGCAGCCACTAAATTTTTATCAGATCTTGGAAAACGATTAGGCATTCCTGCATTAGAGAATATTGCAGCTAAAACAGTTGCAAGAATGCTTGATCCAAGAACAAGAGCAGTTGTTGCGCATGCATCAACAATGGCATTTGCCATGGTATTAACAACTCGCAGTGTAGTTACTGAAACTGCAGTTAATAGAAAGAAAAAATCAGATGAAGAAATAGCATGGCAAAAGGAATACGGCAAGCTTGCACTGGATGATAAGCAGCAGGTATTGCTTAGTTCTAGCGATTATTTAGCACTGCGTATATTAGGAAGAGAAGAAAAAGAAGCAGATTTTAGCAAAGAGAATGTAAAGGAATTATTAGAAAAATATGGCAGGTATGTAAAATATTGTCAAGCGCAATCAGTGCAAGCACTACCAGTTAGTGATTATTTATATGTTAGATTATATTACCCAGAAACTGAATCAGAACAACTCTTTGCTTATACTAAAGAATATGTAGAACTATCAGAAGATGCAAAAGGACAAGTAACATTTTCTAACTATGTAAAGTCAATGGAAGTTGCAAGGGCACTACTATAGCAACCACGAAAATAATCAGACTAAAAATTCATATCTGTTTTTTTAGGGACCTTTTCTTCGTCCTTTTTTAACAAGTAATAAACTGCACCTACTGCAGTCGCAATAACCGCAGCTATAATACCTATTTTAACTGGTGTCCCTACTTTTGTAACCTTTTTAACCGGTGCACTTACTTCTCCTGGTGACGCGCCAGCTAAACCTCGTAATTCTTTTATTACTGCTTCTTCACCGCGTACTAATTCATCCATGCTAGTAGATATTCTTTCCCCAATTCCTTTATTTGCTGTTAATTCTGCTTCGCATTTAGTTATTTGACCTTTTAGCTGTTTTAATTTTGGATCAAATTCTAGATAATTGCGCACATAATAATAGTAATCTTGATGAGAAAGTCCTGTTACCCTTGTCTCTGCACGAAGTGCATCACGTTCTTGCCCATACAAACTTTCTGGAGCGCGCCACACATTCAACATTCTTTCAACATACTCTAACCTGCGCAATTTTTTAACCACATCACCAGTGGTTCTTTTTTTATGAATATATGAATCATGTGCTTTTTTAGCAAGTTTATTTTCAATATTTTTAGCTGTATCCGTAAGAGTGGCTAACCTTCTTTCAAGTGTTGGTATTTGTTGTTCTACTTCAGTACGAATAGTTCCCAATGCATTTCTAAATGCTTCAACAGCCTCCTTTGCTCTTTGCCCACTTTTATCCCCTGAGATATAACCTGCCATTAGTTGCTTTATTTGTTCTTCATTCGATTTCCCCGCTCTAATTAGATTCTTAATTTCTAGTGCTAATTCGGTTGATCTTCCACTTTTCGCAAGCTGCATTCCTATTGCAAAATGAGTCTTTGGTTTTTCAGCCTCTTGCGCTGCGAAAAGAAAACCTGGTCTATCTGCCATTTAATCTCCGATATTTTGCGAAATGTGATATATCCAAACTTAGAAATCCACTTCAGGTTTTTTTAGCGGGACTGGAACATTTTTCTTTTCTTCAAATTTATCTAAAAGCTCATTGGTTACAAGTGCGCCAGCAGCAACTGCAAAAATTACGCCTGCTGCAACTGCAACTGGCCCCCCTTTAAATTTAAATCCTTTTGCCTCTGCCTCAACAGTTCTGCCAACTGCTGCTAGTAATGCACTTACTTCTTGAATTACTGGTTTTTCTGCTTTTGCCAATCTTTCTATATTGTTGCCTATCCTGGCGTTTACCTTTCTTAGTTCTGTGAGTGCCTCTTCACTACTTGCAATGTTCAATCTCAACTGCCCATATTTGGCATCTAAAGCCCTTTTAGCATCTAATCTCCTTGCTAACTCCGCATCTAGCGCTTTCCCACTAAATTTTTCTTTTACAAGCTGGCCTTTGACCGCTCCTTCTATTGCTTCTGCCTCTCGCCTAAATTTACTTAAATCTGCTGCAATTCTAGATGACCTTCCTTCTACGTTTCTGTTAACTGCCTGCAATGCTGCACCAAGTGCTTTAGCAACATCTATCGCTTTTTCTGGTTTACCCCCAGCATATCCAGCAATAAGCTGACGAATTTTAGTTGCATTTGGCCCACCTACAATTTCTATTGTATCTTTTCTTGCTGTATCAAAAAATACCTGCGCACCAGAAGGCAATCCACCTAAGTGTTGTCTTCCTGTAGTAGTAACATGAATAGTTGCATTTCCAACTAACTTTGCAAGTTCATTTGCCAACCCAGCTACATTTCCATCTCTGCCAAGTTTCCTTCCTAGTTCAAATGCAGTTTGTGTAGCTTCCCTTCCAAGAAGTCCTAGCTCGAATACGATCATTTTTATCACCTTTTAGAAATCCATTTTTTTCGGGCGCTCTATTTTTTTCGGAACTTGTTTTTCCTCTTCAGGCTTTAGCATATAATAAGCTGCCGCGGCAACTGCAGCTGCTGCAACCGCACCAAGCATAACAGCAATAGGTTTTCTTCCATGCAATTCTTCTGCGACTGAACCTTTAAGCTGTCTAAGTAGATTTTCAGCACCTTCAAAAACTGGTTTTTTAACGCTTTTCAATGCATCTATTCCACGTGATAGTTGTTCGGATACAGATTGGTACTGTATGAAAATCGTCCTTAAACGTTCTGCAGCACTAGAAAATTTTATATAATCTGTATTCGTTCTTAGCCCATCACCTACTAATTTATGATATTCCTTCATAAACGCATCAAAACTTGCAAAACCTTTTTTTCGCACGAGCGCATTCATTTCTCTTGATTTTTGGTCGTGTCTTGCAAATGCCTCTCTACCCATTAATGTAAAATCCCTTTCTTCTTTCCATGCAAGAATTTCAGGGGTAATACCTAATCTTTGTTGGACTTTCTTCTCAATTTCTTGCTCAACCTTTCTAGCAGCTTGATCAAAGCTCTCTCTTTCTAAGTTTACAAGGCTTAGTTTGTCCTTAACACTTCTTACAGCTGTTTCAAATGCAGTTTGCAATGCTTGTAATGCTTTTGGCCCATTTAATTTAGGATTAGCAGATACAAATCCTCTTACTAAATCTCTTATAGCTTGTTCCTGTTCACCGCTGGATTTTTCAAGGAGTTTTATCAAATCCCTTCTTTTTGTATCATCAAATGTAGTACGCCATATATTAGTATCCTCAATACGATTATTTGGAAACATCGCTTCCACTCCTAATGCCTTTCTTCCAGTAGTTTCTACTGCTACACTTGGCATTCTACCTTCTGTAACTAATTCTGTTAATATTTTGGTAAGTGCTGCTGCTCCATTAGCTCTACGCGCAAGTTCTACGCCTCGCTCGAATGGCCTGATTACTTTGGTTAATTCTGTTTCCCTTCCTAAAAGACCTGGAACCTGTGCACCCATAACATCACCAACTTCATTTTATTCTATTATCGGGTTGATATTTAAATCTATACCAGTTTTAGTTTTTATCTCTCCCTTTATGGCTTCTATTTTACTTTCTGTATCTAGTATCATAACGCCAATTACCCGAACTAATGCACTGGCGACATGTTCATCCACGCCTCGCAAAGGAGATATTCTTAAGTCTAAAATTGTATGCTCTAGCCCTTCTAAAGCAATCACTAATGAATGTAATATTGCAAAAAGTTTTCTTTCAGAAAGAGATGAAATATTTTCAGGAATTGTTCCTAAAATAGAATTAAGCTGGCTGTATAATCTCTGAACACCTTCTGCATGTTCTAGTTCTGCGGAATTTTGTGCCCTACAATAAGATACTATTCCTTGTTTTTTTATTGCTGCCCTAACCCCTTCTAAACATTCTCTATCTACTAAGGTTTTTACCTCTCTTAATGCATCGCTTCCAAAAATAAGCCTTGTTCTATTTCGCAACTGTTGTAGCTGTTCTCTTGTATGATCAGTTCTTTTTAAACCCAGTGCAGCTCCAATTCTTTGAAACGCCAAACCAGCCATTATTATATTTAAAAACACACAGTTTAAAAAGGTTGGTAACTAGTTTCTGAAACCATGAAGCAAAACTTTAAAACATTACTTTGAATATTCCTTTTATGTCTGAAGGTAAATCTAAAACAAAACTGTATGGTAATGAAGTAAAAGCACTTAACAAGAAAATAAAAAACAATCCAGAAGATCCAAATTTCTATTCTGATCGGGGCAAAGCTTATGCAAAATCTGGTTTCTACGCAGAAGCAATGGAAGATTTTACAAAAGCTGTAGAACTTGATCCTAAATATGTAGATGCTTATAACAACAGAGCACTGACATGTTACGAGCAAGAAAAGTATGATAAAGCGATAATGGATTTTACAAAGGCAATAGAACTAGATCCAAAAAATGAGAACGCACATAAATTCAGGGACGTTTCATATGAGAGATTAAGAAAGAAGAAGTAAACCACCATAGTGGGTTATGGACATGAACGCAGAAAAAGAAGCACTGAAAATTGTCAATAATACATTATCCTCTATTGAAACAGTTATGAAGGATTGGAAGGCTGCAGACAAAAAAACAAAAAACAAATTTACTGAAAGAATTGAAAGATTGGAAAAATGGCACGCCACACTAATGCAATGGAAAAAAGAATTTCTTGCAGCAAAATCTGATCAAAGATACAAACTACTTTTGCAACTACATGAAATAGGCAAGATGACATGAGTCTTAAAGAAAAGCTTGATGAAACTGAACAAAAGGTTTCTGAAGCTAGAAAGATGCTAACTGAGATTAGCAGAACTATACCAACAAGAATGGAAGGCACAGAAAGAAGAATAGAGTCAGGAATGCAGCAAGCAGAACAACAGATTGAAAATCTTAAACAATTTGCAATCAATCTACCTGTGAATGTACCTGAGGTTTTTAAAAAAGCAGCAAAGGAAAAGGATATTTTTGAAACTGCATTGGAAGATGTAAGAGGCACTTATACTGATGAGCTAGCAGGTGAATTTGCAAAAACGCGCATACTCTTGCATGCAGGACAAACACTGTTTAAAGAAGGTCTGCGTCTCGAGAAAGAAGGCAAAACAGAGGAAGCAAGGAAAAAATTCGAACAAGCAGCAGAAAAATTTGAAAAAGCAAATGCAATGGCATTTGCACTTAAAACATATGCTGATCTAAAAAGAACCGGTGCATCTCAGGAATTTCTTGATGCTGTAAAAAATGCAGCCAAGGCGCATATAGAAAACGTAGGTCAGAATAATGTTGAAGGAAAACGCTCCGCGCTTATGCTTCTTGCAGCTAATTCTTACATTGATCTGCATGCTAACGGCATGTTTGAACAGGCTGCACTTGCAAAGGATTTTACTATATCGCTAAAAGATAAACCTGCTAAGGAATTCGAAATAGCAAGGGATCAGATTGCAATATTGCAAGCAATGACAGGCACAGTTGTGCCAGATGAATTCAGGCAGGAATTTTTAAACAAGCTTGGCATTGCATTCTCATTATATAATACAGTGGATACCAGCAAGCCAAAAGAAGAGATACAAAAACAGCTTGATAAGGCTGCGTTATTTACTTCAGCTGTTTTGCAGCTAGCAACATATGCAAAAATGCCTCCTGAAATGCGAGAAAAATTAAAAGCATATGTAGCCTCGCTTTTGCAAGGATTTGAGAGCAATGAGATAACCGAGGCGCTAGTAGCAGAAATAGCATTTCGTTTTTCACAAGAAATAGTTAATGATTTACTGACAAGAACAATTGATGGAATGAGATTTCCTAAAGAAATCCAAGAAAAAATAAACAGAATTAGAGAAAATATTAAAGACCTCATAGAAAATGGGGAAATAGAACAGGCATTCCAGGCAATTGTTTATCTAAATACATATAGATACGGCGCATATATTGAAGCACCATTTAGGAATGAGCAGGTGCTCGAGTATGTGACCTTTTTATCCGGGCAGATTGATGAGGAGCACGGAAGAGAGATATTTGAAAGATGCATGCCTGAATTTGAAAAATTAAACAGATATGTACAAATTTATAAAGAAATAGAAAATACACGAGCACTATTCGCTGAAAGAAAGGCATCATTTGCTGCGCTTGAAAGAAGGGATAGGACTATTTTTGATTATAACAAACTTGAGCAGCAATTAAATGCAGCATTGGATTTAGCAAAGGCGGGAAATTTTGAACAAGCGATAAATGCTGTTGGTGCTGCGCATGCAGCATTTGTAGATATAGATAATGCTGCAGTCCAACAAGCAAGACAAATAGCAATTGATACGGATATTGAAGGCCTAGAACATTTTGAAGCACAGATTGCAAGATATAGAAGAGAGCTAAGTGATAAACATAAGGAATTTGCTCCAAAGATTGCTGGACCAAATCTCTATTCCACTTTAAGTAGTATATCAAACGGCCAACTGGTAGTGCTTGAGGCACAAATAAGCGTTAGGCTTGAAGAATTACGAAGAATAAGGGCAAATCCAAATGCGCACTATGAAGGAGGCGAAATAATTGCTGCAAAGGCAAGAATGCAAAAATTTGATGAAATCGTTAGATATACCTCAAGTTGCCTTGATATGTTAGCGCTTATAAATAATCTAGCATCAGACCCAGCGCTTAAAGAAAACGATCGCAGGAGATTAATTGTAATTGCCGGCTTAGTGCAAAACGCATTGGAAAAAATAGGTGCTGAGCCACCTAATTATGAAAGAACAAAAGAACTTTTAGAACAGGCAATAACTGGAATATTTAGTATTGCAAAGGAGAAAACAGAATTAAGCGATGATCTTCTGGATCATATGAGAGACACAAAAATCAATGTTCTTCGCAATACGCTGTCTGGTGCTTATTCAAATGAAGAGGCAGATCAGAAAGGAATAAACTACGGGCTCTATATTATAGATGCAAATATAAGTGAGGCATTAAGAGCAGCATTAACACTACCTGGCGAAGAAAGAAATAATGCAATATACCAGGCAGACTATCATGCTAATCTTTTATATGAGATGATAGAAAGCGCACTTGCAAATGAGATTAATGCAAAATTATCTTCTCATGCATTTGAACAATGTATGGAAAGCTTTGAATTATTGCTGCAGGCACGCAGTGAAAGAAATGAGAGGGCTAAAGGCAGGGCATCGATGTCAATAGTAGAGCTATCAAAAATTCCGTCCTTGCCTATTGATGAACATGCAGGCAGCTTACGTGCTGCAATACAAATCCAAACAGAGGCACTGCAGGCTTTAGTTGCGAAAAAAATGGGAGATCACAATGCAAGGCATAGATTGTTTATGCCAACAGAAACTGGTACTGCATTGCTAACTGATCATAAATTCCAAAGCATTATGGATGATATAGAAGGCAGATATTTTGCTAATGGGGAATTTATTCTGCATGTGCACGCACCATCTACATTCTTTGCAATGTCAATAAAAGATACTATTAGGGCTGTTCGCGGACTGCGATCGCGCTGGAATATTAGTGACGAAAGAGAGATGCAATATCAATTATTTGATATGCTTGCTAATAATCTGAATGCGCAGCGCGAATTAGTGGAGTATGCAATAACCGCGAATAGGCTGGGTAGAACCATAACAAGCGAAGAATACGGTACAAAAATTGCAGAGATCATGAGGCCATGCCTAGAAGCAAGACACGCAGTATTAGTAAGAGATGGGGATAGTGAAAATGCTGAAAGATTTGCAAACTATTTAAGAGATATAGATCGAACAAAAGGGGACAAGCTTGCAAACCTTAGAATACAAACTGAGATCGGTGATGCGCTTAATGCATCCGAGCAGCAAGAAATTAGCGGGGAAATGTGGCAGCTTGTTACTGATACATTTGGTGGATTAATTCCTGGTTATACTTCAATAACAGAATATGCTAGAACAGGGCGAGTAGGTGGATGGACTATTGTACTTGATGCTGCTGCATTTATCCCATTTGCAGGACAGGCTACGCGAGCAGCTAGTGGTGCAAGGGCAGGCGTGCGCGCTGCTAGAACAACAACCAACGTATCACGAATTGGGCGCGCTGCTGCATATGCAGAAGCATATAGCGGAAGAGCAAGGCTTACATTATCAGAACTTACTGGTGCCAGTGGCAGATGGGGCACTGCATTAGATTTAAGCGAAAACATATCTGATATAAGTGGGATGGTACTTGGCGGATATTATACTGGATCTACAATATATGATGATGTAAGCAGAAGAAGACAACTTGGCTTAAGGGCAAACATTGAATTTCAGCAGGCAATGGAGGCATTACAGGCTGGACTACCTGTTTTTCTTTGGGGCGGCATGTATATATCAGATAGATACGCAGGCAGTGGCAGTGCATTAAACAGAGAACTAAATCCTGTTGTTTATATTAATCGATTTTCCAGCAGGGTTGCGCCATATGTTCGCAGGGCACGCGGCATGGAATGGACACAAGCAGATGCAGCGCTTAGATTTGCTAATGATGAATTTGTTGAGTCTATAAAAACACATGGACTAAAAGGTGATAACCCAAATCGCGCGATTAGAAATCTCGCATCAGAGGCAACAGAAGAATCATATCATGCAATAAGAGAGCGTATTGATAGCGGATTAGAAAAACTTGGAGAGGATGCGCCCCAGGAATTTAGAAGATTGGCAGACGAGCGCATTGAACTTGAGATAGAATTAAGAGAAGCAGCTAAACGGGCAAATGATCTTAGTGGTACTGAGAAAGATGGTGCAATAGCTGAGGCCAGGGCATTAGTAAATAACTTAGATGAGAATCTAGATAAATGGAAACAAGAGATAAAAAAACTAAGAAACAATGTAGTATCTGAAGCAATAGCACTTGAAAATGTACCAACTGGTTTTCCAAGTGCAGCAAATGAACAATTCGGCACTGATATGCGTGTGATTGTTCGCGCTGCAATAGCTGAAGAGGATATGGGCAATGTAATAAACAGCGCGCATGCAAAAGGCGAAATATCCAATGAGGAATGGGCAGCATTTTTTTCTTTGCCAGAAGACGTTCGCGCACAGCGCGTTGCAGATGTAATCAACAGACGTTATAGTGACAAGGCTGGATTTCAACCTACCATGGAGATGGATCCAACATTATCAAAACATGGGGAGAGAACTGCGAGCGCAAGAAGACAAATGGTTGAACGACTAAAACAATTGGAACAAGACATGCATGTACGGTTAGTCGATGAAAGCATGGTTGATCTTCATAAAATACAAACAATGCATTATGAAATCGGAGGTGCAGAACACACGCGTGCATTGGAGCGTATACGTGAGCAATCTTTTTATGAAAGAATGGATGTAAAATTAAAGCGATTAATAAATGATCCGCGAACAATTAATCCAGATGCCAAATATGTTGATTACAAACTGCTTGCGCTTTTATCTGACGAGCAAACATTCATGCGAGCAGCATCTGATTTTGCAAAAACATACCATGGCGCGGACATTGCAAGCATTGATAAGATCTCGTATCTTGGCGCAGGATGTTTTAATGCTGCTGTGCGCGTAGATGTTACGCTAGCGAATGGGCAAAAAAAATCAATAGTAATACGCGGCCCTGGTGACGCAAGCCCTGATATTGCGGTGAATAAATTGCTAAGAGAAGCAGGGGTAAATACGTTTAACAGCAGCGATCGCAATTATGAGGGCGTTGATATGAGTGGTCATAGCACATACATATCTGTCCAAGATTTAATAGAGGGAAGAAGATTAGAGGATGTATTAGATAGTATACGAACAGGAGCATTAGGCCATCAAGAAATAGAACAACTAGTTAGAGGATATTTTGATAATCTGGCAGTTGCACATTTCTTTGGCTTAACAGATAATCATGAAGGAAATTTTATGATTATGCCAGATGGAAGCTTTATGCGTTTAGATTATGGGGTGCATATGAGCTATGGAAATGGAAATATTGCAATAAACGACCTGGCCAACAGATTTATTGAAGAACAACTCTTGCCAGCAATGGGAAAAACAAAACTAGATGATAACCTAAAGCAAGCTGCAAGAGAGGCATTTACAAAAAGATGGGAGCAATTGCAGGCAGACAGAAACAAGGTAGAAAGTCTAATGACTGATATAGTAAGCAGAAGGGAATTATATACTGGAAATGGGGATAATTCTGGTGCACAAACTTATGATTATAATGGAAATGTTACTGGAAGGAATGGGCTTAGATTAATTACTGATGTGGATATCCAACGTTTTAGAACAATCAACTCGCAATCAGCAAAAACAATGCTTGGTGACTTAAATGATATTGTTGGAGGGGGAACAAATAGCGGAGCAGTTAGTCCAGACGCACCTACTGCACCTATGTTTTAATCGCATTAATTGCACCTTGCCAACTAGGCGGCTTTTTCATCGAACCTTCTAATTCGCTTGCCACGAGCACATTAACTGAAATGTTTTTTCCATCTCTTTTATCTATAAATATAAAATAGGTTTGCATACCTGTTGATCTTATATTAACATACCAAGGATCAGATTTCAACCATGCAGGAATATTTTTCGCACTATAAAATGGATCGTTTTCCATGCCAATTTTTTCATCTGCCTTTTCCCCATACAATGTCAAATAAGGAGTATTACCAACATTCACCTTTTCTGGTATCTTTAATAACTTGATCAGCGCATCTGGCATTGGCTTTAATGGCAGTACATGCTTTAGCATTTCTATTGCCTGTGATCTAGTAATTTGCATATGGCATATTTATAAACCATTTATGATATAAAGTTTATCCTTAATTAGCGGGATAGGGGAGCCTGGAGTTCCCGCCGGAAGATGTATTTAATTTTTTTATAATTGTTAAATACTTCTGGCGAAGCTCATAACCCGGTGTGCTTTTAGAATATTTTTTTATCTAAAGCACGGGTAAAGGTCGGTAGTTCAAATCAGTTTTCGGTCTCGAGTGCCCAGTTTCCAGTAATACAAAACTGGGAACCGGAAACGGGAAACTGGAAACCGTGATTGTCTACCTCCCGCTAATTTTTTTATTTTTGTGCATTATGTTTCGAGTTCTGGTTAAACTACATATGCAACTATAAGTAATGACATTTATAAAATGTTACGAAAATATAATGATTATGCAGAAGCTAGGCATTAGCAATATTGAACCACGCCAAAAAAGTAAACCTAATTTTCTAAAACGTGCAGTTGCAACTGGCATGCTACTTCTTGGAAGTGCAGCACACGCAGAGGAAAAAGCTGAAAAAATAGAACAAAAACCTCCTATTACCCTCAAAGTTTCATCAATAAGTATGGGCGAAGCAGCAATAAGAAATTATGGAACAGACGCTTATGCCAAACTTAATGTACGATGGACAACGCTAGGCGAAGGGTTTATGACAAATTGTATAGGCTTAATAAGATGCAACGAACTTTCATTATATGGTCTAGCTTTTACTTCAAATCTAAGGTGGCTTGGTATAGATTGGCTTAATGTAAAGTTAGGATATTATGAGATTTCAAGTGGTGGCGAGTCTAGGGCGCGTGATGTGTATCATAAAAGCAAAGTCGAAGAACAAAGGGCTGTTGCTGGCCTGGGCTTTTTACCAATAAATTCAGATGGAGTACTCCTATATTTAGAAGCAGGTGCTACTATTCCAACAACTTCTGAACGAAGCGCAAGAACCGCAGTAGCAGATGATGTAAAAACAGATACAACAATTGCAAATGAAAGAAGAAATGAACCTGGCGCAACATGGAGAGCCATGCTTAATTTAGATAAATATGTACATGTATTTCACGAAGGCTCAAGTGATATGTTATTGCCAATGACCGTCTTAATTAACATTGGTCTACCATGGTGGGCGCTTCCCTGGACTGATAGAGAAATTCCTCCGGCACTCCATCTGAGAGCATACACTTATGAAAGAGCACAAACCCCTCCAGAACAACTTGAAAATCGAGTTTTAATAGGAAATGCTGCTATAGATTACCCATTTTTGACCCATGATAAGAAGATGGGTATGGCAATTTATGCTGGCGGCGGGTTAGACAACACCAATGTGAACGCTGTTCTTTCAGTGCCATTGGGAATTGCGCTAAGATCTTATATTGGAACCATGGTAGCGACTTTTGATCCTCTTTCTGAAGGTATCAGACTTGTTATTTCACTTGTTATCCCATCAGAACTGTTTGATGGCTTATTCTTTGGGGCTGATGATGTAGCATCTTTTTCTATACCTGGCTATGTAATAGGAGATATGGATATGTTTATTGGATATAGATAATACTAATGTTTTCTCATTATCACAAAACCGCGCGATTGTCGTTCGCGACAATGCGCATATTGTTGCGTTGCGCAACAATCATGTCGTACTACTTATATCCTCTGTAGTGACGTGGTCTATTGTTTCTCTCATGCCACGTCGTCCATTCTAGGTATTCCTTATGAATATAATCCAAAAGCTCACTTATTGTTGAATACTCACAGATTTAGTTTCCAATTTATTTCTTATTTCTTCAAACAATGTAGCAACCTGCATTCCTTTTTCAGTAAGTTTTGCAAATCTTTTTTTTCCTTTTGTTTCCATTGTTACAATTCCGGTTTTTTCTAATTTCGAAATAAAATGAGTAACAAAAACATAAGTAGTCCCAGTTGCCTTTGCAAGCTTTGATAGATACCAAACTGATTCTGGTTCTTTTAATGCTAGTAAAATACGCAAAGGTTTATCTTTAATTAATTGCAAAAGCATGATATTCTCCCTATAGAGATATTTTTAAATCCTCCTTTGTCGCCGTTCATTCGACGATAGGTTTATAAATTCTCTCTCGAATATAAGAACGTCACTGCCCGTTTATCGAGAGTGGGAGTGAATAAATAAGGCCATAATGGCCTCTTTTTAGGTGAAAACATGGGTTCAAAAGTCGGAACTGAAAAAATATCAAGAGAAGATGGATACCTATATTATATAGGTAAAGATGGATTTGTTTGGGCTTCCCCAATGAAGCATAATAAAAAAGGAAGAAAGAAGAAGGTCGGGGGAGAGAAAATTTCCAAAGAAAAAGGCTTCATGTACTATATTGGAAAAGACGGCTTTGTTTACAAAGCAAAAATGAAGCATGCGTAATTTTTTTGCATTGAGCCATTGGCTGGTGGCAAGTGGCCAAAAGCTAACAGCTACAAGCTAATGGCGTTTTCTCTTTTTTTACCTTATATTTTTAAACCGTTTTATTCATTGATATTCTGCTATTTATCTGTTATTTATATTTAGCGAGGTGTATTTATGCGATTAGTGATATCGGATCCGAAAACAGGAAAAAGCTATCAAACTGAGCTTGCAAAGGAGTTAGAAACAAATCTGGTTGGTAAAAAAATAGGCGAAGAAGTCGATGGAAATCTAATTGGTGCAGCAGGTTATACGCTACAGTTAACAGGTGGCAGCGACACTAGTGGGTTTCCAATGAGAAGAGATGTCGCCGGACAGCGCAAGGCACGTATTTTATTAAGCGACGGTGCTGGTTTTAACCCTACCCATCATGGGGAACGAAAACGCAAACTAGTTAGAGGAAATGTGTTTTCTTCAGAAATAATGCAAATTAATGCAAAAGTAACTGGTGGACAAGGTCAACCATTAGAACAATTATTTCCAAAGAAAGAAGCAGCGAAGAAATAAATGATTGGTTTTGAGTTGTGGGTCCTGAGTTATGGGTTTTATACGACCTACGAGAAACATTTTCATAAGGCTTCATTTACATAAGTAAGGCACCAGATTGCCGACGCAGCTTTATAAAACATAAGACTGCGTCACTAAAGAGAACATAAAGAAACCGACGGCTTTGTTAGAAAGAGAAAACAGAGGTAATATGTAGCATGGTACAGGCTGAAATAAATATTGGAATTCTTGGACATGTTGATCACGGCAAGACAACGCTTACTGAAAAATTAACTGGTAAATGGACTGGCACGCACAGTGAAGAAATAAAACGCGGTATTTCTATTCGCTTGGGTTATGCTGAGATGTCTGTTTATTTTTGTAATAAATACAAACGTTATTCAGTAAAAGAAAAATGTGATTGTGGCGAAAAGGCTGAGTTTAAAAGAAAAATCTCATTTATCGATGCACCTGGCCATGAAACGCTTATGACAACAGTAATTGCAGCTAGTAGTATAATAGATGGTGCTTTATTTTTAATATCTGCAAATGAAGAATGCCCTCAACCGCAAACAACCGAACATTTGATGGTTCTAAATTCTATTGGCATAAAAAATATAGTAGTAGTGCAAACGAAAGTAGATTTAGTTAGTAAAGAAAAGGCAATTGAAAATTATAAAAAAATTAAAGAATTTTTGAAAGGTACTGTTGCGGAAAATGCGCCGATAATTCCTATTTCAGCAACATATGACACAAATATTAACAAACTAGTAGAAGCAATTGAAACGACAATCCAAGTGCCAAAACGAGATGCGCACGCGAAACTAAAGATGTTTATCTCACGCTCTTTTGATGTTAACAAACCGGGTACAGAAATAAAAAATCTAAAAGGCGGAGTGATTGGCGGTAGCGTAGTACAGGGCGTGCTGCACGTTGGCGATGAAATAGAGATAAAACCTGGCATAACAAGAAAAGAAAATGAAAATCCTTCACCAATAGTTTGCAAAGTTGAATCTTTAAGGGAAGAAAGTGAACAACTAGATGAAGCGAAACCTGGTGGACTTATTGCTGTTGGTACGGCTATTGATCCTGCGCTTACGAAATCTGATTCATTAGTGGGTGCAATCATTGGGTATAAAGGTGAATTGCCTGAGGTCGTAAGTACTATTAAAATAAAATACGAAATGATAAAGAGAAAGGATATTGAAAATCCGCCGTTAAAGGATAGTGAAATTCTTGCAATAAATTTGAACACTGCAACGACAGTTGGTGTTATTGTTGGATTGGCTAAAGGCATTGCAACTGTCAAATTAAAGAAACCACTTGTTAATGATAAAAGTGCGCGGGTTGCATTGAGCAGAAAGGTTGGCCAACGCTGGCGCTTGGCTGGTTGGGGACAGTTAGTTTAATAGAAACGCCGGGATTGAGATTTGAACTCAGGAACGGTTACCCGCAACAGGTTAGCAACCTGCCGCCCTACCGGACTAGGCGATCCCGGCAATTTTCTATTTCTATCCTGTATAAATCAGTCTCAGAATAAGAATTAGATAATAAATGAGAATCAAACTTTTTAAAAACCCACAATAAAACTTTTAATACTTGTTGTTTAATAGATCAAAGGGGATGCATATGCCAAAAGCTAAAAAATCAAAAAAGAAGACAGCTAAAGTTGTGAAGAAGAAGGTAGCTAAGGCTAAACCAAAAGCACTACCAAAAACTAGAGGAAATCCACATCTAGCAAAACTTAAAAGAAAGGCAGATGCTTTAAAACAGCACTTGGCAAAATCAAAGGAAGATAGACAAAGCCTAGTAAGATTAAAACAATTGGAAACACAGATAGGTGGCTAAACTTTAAACTTCTTCAACCATTCTAATTCATTTTCAATAGTTGTTTCCTTAGAGTGTCCTGGGTAAATTTTTGTTCCGACAGGAAAATCAGCTAATCGAGCAAGTGTTTCTTTCATTTTATTTGGATCGCTACCAGGTAAATCAACCCTACCATACGTCCCAGCAAATAATGTATCCCCAGTAAAAAGAATCGCTTCTTGGGTATGATACAGGCAAATGCTTCCTTCTGTATGGCCAGGTGTGTGTATAACAATTAATTCTTCTTTACCAACTCTTATTATATCCGACTCTCTAAGTGCTGCATTAACCATTGTTTTCTCAACCTTTCCTTTATTCATTTTTTCTGACATTTCGTCTTTTTCATAATAAGGAATATCCTTACTGTGCATCATTACAGATGCATTCGTCTTTTTTCTAAGATTCGCATTTTCAAAAACATGATCAAAATGATAATGCGTATTTACAATTGCACGAATATTTAGATTATTTTCAATTGCAAAATCCAGTATCTTATCTGCTCCTTGCGCTGGATCAATAACTAATGCATCGTTTGTTTTCTCATCCCAGACTAAATATGCATTATTATGCAATGGTGGAACAATAAATTTTTCAAATTTCATATAGTTGCCTCCGCTCTTTCTATCGCACCTTGCAGCAAATCATAGATGCGCGCGTCAAATGATCGAGCCCAAGGAAGAAATATTCTTTTAGTCTCTTCAATGTAACTGGCACGCTTCTTCTTGGAAGGAGAAGTTGGCAGATCTCGCATATTATCTAATCTATCTGCGAATTTTATCTTTTGTGTATCCGAATCTGCTTCTTTTATCCTTCTATAATACGCCTCTTCAGATGACGCAGTTGTTTTTGAAAGAATATTAACCATCCCTGCGACCCTTGGATTAAAATCCCTTGCTAATTGAGCGGATGTAGCATCTGACATCTCCATTGTATCATGTAAGATCGCTGCTGCAAGCGCATTCTCATCTCTTACTTGAAATTCATTATATAATATAAGACAAACACGAAGAGGATGATGAATATATGGTGAACCATCGTCTCTAGTATGTTTAGCATGAATCCTTTTAGCATAATCAAATGCAGCCTGAACAAGTTGGAAACGCGTTAACTCAGCAGGTAATTGGAGTGTCTGGGCCAAATTAGCCCCAGCTAATATATCTTTTCTTGCCGCCCTTGAGCCACCTGCATTTACTGCTAATTTATGTTTCATATTATTCAAACTCAGTTACACTTTTTTCTTGTATATATAAATAAAGATAATTTGGACCGCCTGCCTTGCTATCTGTACCACTCATATTAAATCCACCAAATGGCTGCCTGCCGACCATTGCACCAGTGCTCCCGCCAGTTTCTTTATTTATGTAGAAATTTCCTGCATGGAACCTTTGCATTGCAAGCTCTTTAATTTTTGGATCTTTTGTGAATATACCCCCTGTGAGACCATAATCGCTGCTTCGCTGTCTTGCTAATGCTTCTTCAAAGCTATTGAATGTGTCAACAACTAAGACTGGCCCAAAAATTTCTTCTCGAACGATTCGTGCATCTGGCTTGGTATTTGTAACGATTGTTGGCACTATAAAATATCCTTTTTTATAGTTACCAATTAAGCGCTCGCCGCCAGTTATTATTTTTCCTTCTTTTTTTGCGATCTCTAAATAGCTTTGTACTTTCTCTAATTGCTCTTCGCTCGCTAATGGACCAGTAAAATTACTTGGATCTGTTCCCTCGCCTATCTTTAGTTTTTCTGTTTCCTCCTTTAGCTTTTTAATAAATTGTTCGTATATTTTTTTATCAACCAATGCAACGCTGCATGCACTGCATTTTTGCCCGCTATAGCCAAATGCTGCGCGCATTACGCCACGCACTGCTTTATCTAAATCAGCATCATCACAAACTATTACATGGTTTTTTCCACCAGTTTCAAGAATAACCCGCTTAAACCATTTCTGACCTTTTGCAAATTTTGCTGCGTTTTCATAAATTCTTTTGCCAACTGCAGTTGATCCAGTGAATGAAATAAATCTAATTTTTGGATGCTCGACTAAATAATCGCCAATATCGCTGCTCGATCCTGGTAAATAATTTGCAACACCTGCTTGAAAACCTGCTTGTTCTAATATTTCAAAAAAATGATATGCAATAACTGGTGTAACAGTTGATGGTTTAACAACAGCGCAGTTGCCTGTTACTATCGCAGCAGTGGTCATACCTGCCAATATTGCAAATGGAAAATTCCAAGGCGCAATCACCGATCCAACTCCAAGCGGAATATAAAGTAATTTATTTTTTTCTCCTGGTACGTGCACAAGCGCTGCAGGCTGCGAACCAATTTCATTCATTCTTCTTGCGTAATAATCCATGAAGTCAATACCTTCGGCAACATCAGCAACTGCCTCGCGAATGCTCTTTCCATTTTCTTTGCTTAACCAAACACTTAATTCAAGCTTGCGTTCGCGTGCTAATTGTGCTGCCCTAAGCAACTTCGCTGCACGTTCATGATAAGGAATAAATTGCCATGTTTCAAATGCGCTTTGCGCAGCATTTATCGCTTGCTCAGCATACTCTTTTGTTGCAAGATGCACCTCGCCAATTTTTTCATCAGTATTTGCAGGATTTTTTACAACATGCTTTTTTCCTTCAAATATTTTTTTCCCATTTATAATTAGTGGATATGTCTTGCCTAGCTGTTTATTTACCTGCTCGACTGCTTTGTGGAGTGATTCCTGTTTCTCAGCTAGCAAGAAATCAATATACGGTTCGTTTTTGAATTGAGAAAGCGTTTCCATAAAATACACCTATAATGTTAAAGCACCAGTTTGCTGAGTATATCGCGCAATGGTTATTAGTCCCCCATTTCTAGTTTTATCCCTTATTATTGCACTTTCTTTTAACATTCTTTGTTTTATCTGTTCTGCAGCGCCAAGATCTGTATTAACTATTACTATGTGCGGCGCATCCTTTACACCATTAACTTTGAGCAATGCATATTCTACGCTTGCAATTGCATCACTAGAAATCTCGCCATTAACAGCACTCACAGCAAAAAGCTCATTTAATCTTGCATTAAAAACAATGCGCGGGTTGCTGAATCTTCCCAAATCAATCGGATCGCTTACAACTATTGCATGCGCATATTGTGCTGGTAGATTATACCCATTATCTTTGGCATATTTTAAGCGAGAAATACCACTTGCACGCAAACTAGCAACAAGATCTGATTCAGGCCCTTCTCGCAAATTAACAAGTAATTTATCTTCTCCATTTGTAAAGTCAAATAAGCAAGGTGTAACATGTATTCGTTTTTTTACAACTTCTGGGTGTTCTGCAAGCTGCATTGCTTGATTTATTGTATTGGCTTGATAATCATCATGTGCATGTGATGTGATGTGTCTTCTGTCTACTAGCTCAACAAGCGTATCAACATGCTTGCTAACTTTTCCAACATAATGGTCTGCATGCGCATTTGCATCAACTGCACCGCATTTTGCATGACCAATCACAAGCAGCTCTGCACCATCTTTTAGTTTTCTTAAAGCAGCATCAACCTTAGCTCGTGCAACTGGATTTTTTGGATCATACACATTTCCTGCAACCTGTAAAAATAAAATATTATTGTCAACAAAGTCCCGAAATAGCGTTGGGTCGTCGCGTGCATCTGAGCAAATAAGCACTATTGCATCATACTGCTGCACTACCTCAAATGGTTCATGATGGCGTTCGTATTTTTGTCTTTCTAATCTAAATTCTTCATTACCAAGACGCAATTGCTCGCGAGATTCCTTTAATGTAAGTGGTTGTTGTGCTATTATTTTAGCAGGTAAAATATGTGTCATAACCCCTCCCTCCATTAAATCTCTTTTTCCTAATCTTTGTTTATCTCCCCTTGGTCTTACTTCAAGACGAGCATGTCTAAGTGCACCAATAGATAAAATCATTTTTTCTGCATCTTGTAGTGCCTTTTCTTCTTTTTTGTTTTTGTATTTGCGTTTTTTTATCTGTTTGTGCAGATCGTAAAGCGTTTTTTCAGGATCTAGTGTAACACCTGGAATATAATTAATTACGAGTTCGAGCTCAGACAAAAATTGTGGTTCAATTTTTTTTATCTTTATCTTTTTTAATATCTCTTCCATGCCACCCACCAAGAAAAACTACAAACTTCGTCGTTACAACGGTTTAAAAATGCTCTTAGCCTAAATTAAATTAATTGTGAACGTTCAGTTTAAAATAGGTATTGAAATAGGTTTTTAAACACTTTGGGACACATATATAATACAATAAGAAATACAGAGCGACTGAAGGAACATAAGAGATACATCGAACTGCAGACGTGGCATGAGAGAAACAATATACCACGTCACTATAGAGAAAATAAGTAGTACGACGCTTTCATTATAATGATAAAACCGGAGGATGACATAGCATGGGTGCCTCAGCCTTAAGTGGATTGGATGTTAGAAGTCGGATAAGACAAGCAGAGACATTGACTATTCCTGAGTCTTGTAGTGTTCTTACTGAAGGTTTTATGGGGTTTCAAAGCAGGGATCGCCCGTCTTCTCTAAGCGGCGTGAGCTTTATTAGAATTGCTGGCCAGGCAGTTGGATTAGATAATGAAAATTCTAGAACAGAGATAAGAAGAATGCTAGATAAGATAAAACCTAATGGTGTTTTCTTAGTTCTTGGACACGGGGGCATTTTTCCATGTGGGGCAGTAGCAGCTAAGAAAGCTGCATTAGAGCTTGCAACTCGTGGTGAATTGCTTCAAGAACACCCGCTTGTATTAGAACTTGTTAAGCATGTATCTGAAGATGTTGCTGGAAGGGGATCACCCACAGCTGAATTTATGAATGCATGTTATCAGGCAAGAAAGATCTTACGTGATGATGAGTTTAACGAAATAATTAGGAGAAAAAACCTAACAGTTACGGCTGTGATTATGGCAGATGATAAGCCACTAAGCTATGTTGTGCTAAATAAAGAGTGGGGATTTGATGAATTATTTAGAAATCACCCAAAATTAGTTAAATTAAGTGCACAAATGGCAAAGGGTCTTAGAAAGATAATAAAAAAGGGTATTGACATTAGTTCTCATTATGCACATGCAATATTTGTTTATGACCCGTTCCGTATAAGAACAATACTCGATCCAAGAGAAGAACTTCTGGATGTTGGAGGCATTTCTTGTGTTGACGCAAGGCTAAAACCAAACACACCAGACTGCCCAAAACATCTTTTTAAACTAGATCCAAATGAATCATTTGCAGTGACTGTTGAGCTTAATGGATCAGTAAACTTTTCATTTGATGATTTAGGTTCAATTATATACGCATTACACCATGTTAAAGGAGTAAATAGTTTAAGCAGAAATGGAAATGCTGGAAATGGACATATTGTTTGCTTAGATACTTCTATTGATGCGGCTGTTGCAATTAAATTAGCTTTATTAGGTGAGGACGCAATAAGAACTGGAACGATTGAAGGAAGAACAATAACTACTGCAGCATTTAATGGTAAACGCTTACTTATAGATAATAAAGAGCATGGAATTGAAATAAATTTAGAGTATTCACCAAGAGTAGATATACTAACAGCCTAAATTCTTCCCAACAATTTCTAGTATGCCTTTTGCATCATGACCTAATTTTATAAGGGTAGTATGACCACGAATGCCTTTGCTGCTCATTTTTGTGCTTATTAACCCGAGCATTTCTAAATCGCTTATATATTCATGATACCAACGAACGCTTCTTGCGCGCTTATGCAATTTTTTGCACGTACGCTCGTATTCTTCGTAAATTTCTCCTGAGAATAGAAATCCGTCCTCTTCAACATCCAAACGCGCATAGCGCGATCCATTTAGCGAGATATTTGCTATAGAAAATAAAACCATCTGATGATTCTCTGGCAATGTAGCAACTGTTTCACTTGCAATATCTATATCAACTTTCTTTCTTGCTAACTCTACTTCTTCATCGCTAATTTTATTTTTACCATTGTGTTCAGCAAGCTCTGCTGCATTATATAAAAGCTTTAATGCATAACGTGCATCCCCATTTTCTTGCGCAGTAATTGCTGCTGTTAGATTTATTGCAGATTGATCAATTACATTTTCGTTTAAACCGAGTTCGGCGCGTTGTTTAATTATTTCACGTAATTGCTCGCTCGTATAAGGCGGAAAGACCATTTCTGTTTCATACAAGCTGCTTTTGCTTCTTGGGTCCAATGCATCTTTAAATGAAAGTTTATTTGATATGCCAATTATGCTTACCCCTCCACCTTTTATCTCATCATTCGCGCGCGTAAGCGTATAGATAAGCTCGTCTAGATCCTTAGTCATATCTATCTCATCTAAAACTAGGATTAACTGCTTACCGCTGCTTGCTATTTCAATCATTTTCTCGTATAGAAATGGAAGGCCAAAACCTGATTTCTCTAGCTCGGGGATAAAGTTCTTAAGCGCTTTTTGCAAAACGCGATAACGCGAATTATATATTCTGCAGTTTATGTATTGGATACTTGCTACAACTCCATTCAATGTTTCCATTACACGTTTTACTGAGACTGTTTTGCCTGTGCCTGTTTTCCCATACACAAATAGATTTCTTGGTTTTTTATTTTCAAGCGCTGGCGCAATAACTGATCTTATTTCATTTATCTGCTGCTCGCGAAAAGGCAAAACTTCTGGTACAAAATGTGGCGAGAGTACATTAGTGTCTCTGAATACTCGGTTGGTAGATAAACTTCCAGTAAAATTAGTCATGTGATACCTCAGGTGCCAGGAACCTACGGTTCCTAGCGCAACCTCCCTTTCTAATTGGAGGTAGATACATTCTTTAGTAAAATTTAAAAGACATTGGTTTTTAAATGTTATTAATTATAATTATGTGTGGGTGAATATATGAAATTGAGAATTACTGATGTTAGAACTAGGACTGAAAATAGATCAAATCCATTAGCTAGGGTAGGTAGGTTTGCCGCCTTAGGGTTTGCTGTATTAACTGCAGGCTGTTTTTCCGAGAAACCAAGAGCAGAAAAACCTCCTGAACCTGTTGCTGCAGCACCAGCTCCAACGCCAAGAGAAATACCAACAAAACTTGTAGAAAACAGATGTACTGTTCCTGGAACTAAAGAAGACGTGTTACCAGATAAACTAGCTACTCCTAGAGATGTAATTCGTGCATTTGCGAGATATAATGGTGCAAAGGTTGAAGTTACTGGAGAGGGAACTCCTAAACCCGCCAAAGTATATAGTATAGAACCATTACCTGAACCAGCTTCAAATGGAATTTGTGTTGGAGGGGTTAATGTTCAAATAGTTAGAGTTGCTTATGTTGATGGCAAAAAAACTGGATATTCAGATGGTGATAGTGTTAGCATGATGATAAGGTTAATTGTACCCGCAGAAGAAGCCTCACCAAGCATGGGTGCAGTATCTGAAGATTACTTGAATGGAAGATTAGGATTAGTTCCAGTAGCAGTAGGTAATGAGAAATTTTGGATGTTACAAGCTGATGTAGGTGAAAAAGGTAAACTTACTCGCTGGAAGAATATATATCTGCCAGATTATCCTTTTGGGCAAATGCTTGCTCGAGTTACTGAGGATGATGCAGAAGCAGTTAGAGGCTTTGATGTCCTTTTACATGCAGCAAACGAGGTATTAAGGAAATTACCAACTGGTAAGAAATCTTAATTTCTTTTATTTTTTTTAGTTTTCTTTTTCTCGCATATATTTAAAATAATAACTAATGATAGTAGTTTGTTGGTTATTGGTAATTGGTCGTTAGTAATTAGTAAGTGGCCAAAAACTAGTGACCAAGAACCAAAAACTAAGAACAAGGTGAAAACATGAGCACTAAACTATCTAGGATGTACAATATGGATATATTTACCGATAGCGGTAAGTTTATAGGAAACGCACAAGATTTTATTGTAGATGTTGAATCTGGCGAGGTTGCAAGAATATTAGTTGAAGCGCTTCCGCCAAGCAAAGAAGATGCTAAAAAGGCATTAAGAGAAAAGAGCATTCTATATAAGAATGTAAAATCAGTTGAGGATGTTATTGTTGTAACAAGAGGCGCAGGAGTAGCACCACAAGAATAATTGCAATGAGCAGTGGGCCGTGAGCGCCTTGGTTTTATTTACATAAGATAAACCTTGAATCCAGAGACCTGCAGTCTCTAGCTCTTCAGGAAACCTGAAGACGGCCGACGCAGCCAAAGGCTATATTGGTCTGCGTCCCTGTAGAAAATATAGGTAGTACGACGAATATGTAAGAATGAGAGAACAGGAGTATGACATAGCATGGCTAAGGGATGGCTTAAGGTATTATTAGCAATAGTTGCTATTGGTTTAGGTTATGGCGTAACACAAATATGGCCACAACTAAGACCAGAAGATCCACAAGAAACATTGTGGGCAGTTGGCGCTATTGTTGCTATCGCTTCTTTTGTTTCCTTGCACTTTTTGACAAAAGGCGGGGGCGGGGAGTAACTAATAAACTATCAACAAATTTCTTTATTTTCTTATCAGGCTTAACAACAACTATCCCTTCATTTGGCTGTCCATAAACAATTATATCTTTTGGCGATGCGTTTTTTATAAAAACTAAAGCAGTTAAATCCTCCTCGCCATCAACATGAAGTGCGCCGCCTTTTTTTATTATTGTTTTAGCATCACTTAGCAACTTATCAGATACTGTTCCGTGTTTATTCTTTATTCCTATTATATTTTTGAATTCTCTCTTTAATATTGCAGCCATTTGCTTTGGTAATGGCTTGCGCATATATTTAAGATCAAAAACAGCAAGATGCGGACGCACGCCAATGCACAAGAGTGCGAGCGTGCAGATATCACCAACGCTTATTATTCTATATTTTTTGCTTAATAGCTTCACCTTTTCAAGCGAATTGTAAACTTTACCTAATGGTTTTTTTAGTTTTTGCCTAGCCTGTTCTGAAATCTTCATAAAAGCTAATACTGCGCTAATTTTTAAAAGCACTCGCATAAATTTTCTCATGCAGTCTTTAAGTAGAAATACAAAAATTTTCAGTCTAGCTAGTTTTCTAGTAGATATAAGCAGCGAGATGATTATTTGGATCTTACCATTCTTTCTTAGCACAGTGCTGGCTGCTCCTATTTTTGTTATTGGATTAATAGATGCATTAAGGGAATCTATTGGCAAACTTGTAGGTATATTTGCTGGCGTTTATGCAGATAAAACAGGCAAGAGAAAAAAACTAATAATATTTGGATATTCTTTATCCGCGGCAATTAAGGCATTTTTAATTATTGCAACAAGTTGGATGCATGTTTTAGTAGTAATATTCTTTGAGCGCTTTGGCAAGGGCATACGCGATGCGCCACGCGATGCAATGATAGTGATTTCTGAGAAAAAAGAAAACCTCGGTAAAGCATTTGGATTTAGAAGGATGTTTGATACTTTTGGCGCTATAATTGGACCACTCATTGCCATGATAATCCTTGCATTTATGCTTAATATAAATGTAGAAAACACATATAGGTTTATCTTTACTGTTGCGTTAATTCCTGCAGTACTCGCAGTCTTAATTTTATTTTTTATAAAAGAAGAAAGCGCAAAAATGCAGGATGAGAAGAAAATAATAATGAGTGTTCTGAATGCAAAAAACTATAAAAATTTTATATTTGTATCATTAATATTCGCAATTGGAGAGTTTACTATTGCATTATTTTTATTGCGTGCTGGAGAATTTGTAAATATTTTGTATATTCCTTTGCTCGGCATGATCTTTAATATATTTTACGCAATGTTTTCTGTTCCGGCAGGCCATTTAACAGATAGAATTGGTGCTAAAAAATCGCTTATTATTTCCTGGATAATCTTCATGCTAGCTGCTATTGGCTTTGCATTCTTCGCAAGTTTCCAATCAGTATTTATTTTATTCGCAGTACTAGGACTGTTCACTGCTATGTACAAGGTAGCGCCTTCTGTTTATCTAAGCAAAGTAATTCCAAAGGAGCAGTATGCGAGCGCTACTGGTTTATATCAAGGAATAATTAGCTTGGCTGTCTTACCAGCGAATCTCATTGCAAGTTTATTATGGAGCTATGGACCAACTACTGTTTTCGCATTTCCAATTGCAACAACAGTAATCGCAATTATTGCGCTTAATTTTTTGGTGAAAGAATAAGTGCCAGGGGCTCCGCCCCTAGCGCAACCCCCTAATTAACCTTTGGTGATAAAGTAAGTTCCAAATAGGGAATCTCTGGCAATCCAATTACATTATCCTTTGGAACAAACTTTGTAACTAATACTGTATAATTACCAACTGGCACCTCTTGATTAACTAATGCATGAAAACCAAGTGCTGGACTATTTCCTAGGCAAAATGATATCTTGGTTGTTGTGGCTACGCGATGAGCGTAATCGCAGAACGTATATACGTTTCCATCTATGACTATTGATTCACCTAGATTCAGCTTGTAGCTTTGAGCATTGGGCAGTGAGCCTTGAACGGATGTGTTCTCGGTTTTATTTTCTATTACTGGTGGAGGAGGTATTTCAACAGGTGTTTTATTTTCTATCTTTGGTTCACTTTTTTTCCATAAGTCTAGCGATCTATTTTTTACATTCGTAACGTCTTGTTTTTTCTCCTCTTGCGTTTGCTGCAGCAATGAGCAACCGAAAAGGAAGGTTAAGAGAACTGTAAATAATATGAGGCGCATTTTATCAACTTTGTTTTAAACATATCTCAACCCATTTTCCGGCAAAAAGATATGATGGATTAACCTGCTTTATATAGATTAGCTCTTTACCAGCGTAGATTGTTTCATTTATAATCATATATTGATCCCTATATTTTGGGTAAAATTTTATTTCTTTTGATAAACCAGTTGGATCGATAAGCTTTAATGTTGTTGGATTATTGTGCTGTATATCTTTTTTGTGGTTCCATTCAGATGTATGCTTTAAATAAATAGAATAACCATTATCTAGAGTTAGGTTCTCCCCAAGACTAAAATAATCACAGTTATCAAACCCTTCAATTTCGTCTTGCTTGAACTTAATTGGTTGAAAAAGTTTTTCAAATGCCGCACTATTGCGTGGCACATATAATGATTTTAATGCTGGATTAGAAGAGTTTTCATTTTCCCAGGTTAATACAATGTTTTCATCTGTTAAATTAATAATTTCTGAAAGGGAAGACACGCCTACCCAATCTGCGCAGAATGTATAATCAAATCCAAAATACCAAACATGTAAGTAAGCGCTGCCTATTTCTTTAGTTTGCGCAGGACCCAACTCTACTCTAGTAGAGCTATCCAAGCTATAAAAAACAGCGATAGCATTAGGTTCATGTCTATTATAAAACTCGTCTACTGCAAATGTTTTATTTCCTACCTTAATTGTATTATCATGTTCTACAGCGCAACTATATCTATTTAGAAATGCAAAGCTTTCTTCTTTAGCAAGTACCACGTTGTTCTTCTCTAACTTTGTAATTAATAAGTCTTTACCGTTAATACCTAGAGTTACATGATGACGTTCTGTTAGATATTCTTCTCTAGAACAATTTTTATCGGTACATATTGGCATAACTGGATCAAACTCTAAGAAGAGGCCAGATTCGTTAACTAATTCCTTCTTATTGTAAGTTTTTCCAGCATATTCATCTTGAATTATATCATTTGCAGGGCCTTTCGTCTCTTCCTTCTTTATATCTTTTACTGGCTTAACCCCAGTTATCTTAATTCTAGGTTCTTTGTCTAATTCAAAACTTAGAACCAATGTATTGTCATTCCTAAATAGATTAATTTGTTCATTATCTTTTAAATTATAGAAATATCCGTCCATGTAAATTATGACTCGTTTTAAGCAACCACTATAATAATCTAATTTTATCTTCCATTTGTCGTCTCCTCTAAAGCTCGAACCATTTTTTAAATTGGCTAGCGAATATGTTTTTCCTAGAATATTGGCTTCTTCTACGTCACAACTTAGCTCATTGGAATAAATCACATTAAATAAAACACCACTATTATTTTTTATCATCGGTGTCAGCCAAATGGCCTCGCCATCATCTAAAAATGATATGTGGCTTTTATCTAATTTAAGAAATGCTTCACTATGCAGACCTACGTTTACGAACTGTTTTTCATATTTCTTTAATGGAAATTGCAGGTTACTAGCCTTTATCTCGATTTTTGCAATGTTTTCATCACCGCTTACTGTTATTAGATTTTCAACACTTAGATTATTTGCTTGAATTGTTTGGTTTAATGCCATCTGATTTTCTATTAACGATTTCTCTGCTGTTTTGGTACATCCGAACAGCGCGAGTATAATAAAACTTATTAAAATCAATTTTTTCATACAGCTCACCAAAGATATCTTAATTTCGCTTATTTATAAGCATTTTTTAGAAAAACGTTTTCGACGCTGAAATAAAATATGTTTATAAATAAAAAAAGCGATAAATGACTATGCGTTTAGTGGTATTTTTAGCTCTTTTTATGCTTTTTGTCAGCTTAGGCTATACTGCTTTTGTTTATGGTGACATCTACAAAGCACATAGTCTGGAAAAACTCAATAATACAGTTGTAAAAATAGACGGTAGATTTTCATATCAATTGGTAATAACAAAATCTAATTATTCTATAGACTTACCTGAAGGAGATTACACTATTTCTGCTGAACATCAGGATAACAATGATATTACTTTTTCAGCAAAAGAAGAAGTCAGAATTGGAGAGGGCGATCAAAGGATTGACCTAGCCCTTTCGCCAAAAGGCAATACCTTTGATTATGTTTTTGCAGCTGGTTTGGTAATTATAGGGCTGTTTTTATTATATAATATAGTTATGGCAAAAAAAGGTATATCTCAAAAAGAACTCACTCCAGCTAAAAAGCAAGAATTAGATGAAGATGCTAAGAAGGTATTACAAACACTTGAAAGCCTTGAAGGCCGCACAACACAAAAAGAACTTAAAGATACATTGAATTTTTCAGATGCTAAATTAAGTTTAATTTTAAGCGAGCTTGAGCAAATGGGAAAAATAAAGAAATTCAAACGAGGGAGAGGGAATATAATAAGAAAATTATAAAACCCTGCTACCTTCCTTGCTCCCAACAATTATCCTATCAAATTTCGTAAATATTCCATTCTCAACTACGCCCGGAATGGTATTTAACTCAACTTCCATTTTTTTCGGATCGCTCACGAGCATTTCTGCATCTAGTAAGAAATTACCATTATCTGTTATTATTGGTCCGAGCTTAACATCTGCAGAGCGATAATCGACTTTTTTTGTATATCTGTGCAATGCTTGGATAACATTTTGATGTGCAAATGGCACTGTTTCTACTACGACTTTACCTTGCAATTGTTGCTTGATCTTTGTTTCATCAGCAATCACAATAAATCTCTTGGCAGCGTACGCAATAACCTTCTCACGAAGCAGTGCTCCGCCTCCGCCTTTTAGCAATGCTGTTTTTGTTGCAACATCTGCACCATCTACTGCTATATCTATTCTTTTAACTTCATCTGGTTCTGCAATTCTTATTCCTAGCTTATGAGCGAAAATTCTCGTATCAAAAGAGGTAGGTACACCAACAATATGGAGATTTTCCTTTTTTATGCGCTCTGCAAGCAGCTCAATAAATTCTTTGGCAGTGCTTCCGCTTCCTAAGCCAACAACCATTCCACTTTTTATAAATTCGAGCGCAGCTCGAGCTGCATTTATTTTTTCTAGCTTGTAAGACATGATAACAATTGGAAAAAATGATTTTATAAATAAACGCTATACAATAATAAACAGGTTTATAAACACTCTTCTACTATTATAGTAACATGAGAAAACTGGCAATAGGCGTCGAATCTTGGGCAGTGAGACACGCCTTACGCGCGAGTGATATATTCGGAAAATATAAACCAGAACCTAAGCGAGAAATAAGACAAGTAGATGTTCAAGGAACTGAACTAGAACGCTTACGAGCAAGAAGAGAAATGCTAAGAAGCATGACACCAGAACGAGCATTACAAACAATAGAATTTCATACAGAGTTAACGTTTTTTGAAATACTAGCCTTAGCAAGAAAAGAAGGGAAACTAATCGTTCCGAATGATATTCATGATAAGATTTTAACAGAAAACATAGGCCATACACTACCTGACAGAATGTACCCGAATGTTGGAGTATGGACAGGAACTCTAATTATTTATGAAAAACCAGGTAAGCCGTTTGAAGAAAAAGTTGTTTTTAAATTTATAGACGAGGATGGCAGATACGCTACTATTTCTTTATTTGTTCCAAAAAGATTTAGAGGAAAGAAAAACTGTGCGTTAGTAGTTAATCACCCTGATTTTGAGTTAATAAATCTAGGAAACAATAATTATGAAATAAGGGCTCAAGAAGAAGATATTTATATAATCGAAAGGTTTCCAAAAACAAATGGTTATTATAGAAAAGATCCGATTCATTGCATCCCAAGCGGTATGAAAATAGCAGATAAAAGAATTATTGATTTCATCCGTAAATTGCGTATTCTTCCATACGGAATGCCATTTTTATTAGAAGCTAGTATATTAAGATACTTTAAAACAATAAGAATAGCTGCAAGAGAGAGCGATCTTCGCATACTTGGTCTTGAGTGTAATCATTTAAAAGAAGGCACCAATATTGGTCCTATAATTCGCGGCGCTGATGCTTTATCAGGTTCCTACCTAGTTAGCGCACTCACTAGAGCTAATTTAGGTATGAATATATTCTGGGTAACCAGCCCCAAATTAGGCGTGGCGTTATTCTAACTAGAATCATTTACAAAAAATGTTATTTTTTTACTTGGTTAAAACTTACATTACCGCCTTTTTGCTCTAATACTTCTAAGACATTACCTTTTTCGTCTGCTAAAGAGAATTCTACAAAATCAGAACCTAAGCGCATTGTAAGTACACGTGGCTTACCATTTATAAAAAATTTAGCGCTGTAAATACGGCTTTTGTTATCATACGCATATTGGGTCTTGGAGTTTTTTAGGATTTTTAGAATTTTTTCTTTGTCCATTTATGCACCTACTTCCCAAAAATGCGATTAAACTCAGAATTCGCTGGTACTGCTCTGTCAAAACCTACGAGCAATCCTGCTACCCTTTCGTGCGCTTGCCCTATTAAGTTATCAACTTTTGCGTATACTTTTCCAGCTAGTAAATCCTCTTCTTTCTTATAAGCCAATGCCATAATTATATTTCAAAGCGATCTATTTTTAAGCGCTTACTTTGACTTCGCCAAATCAAAAAGCACCTGGTGTGCTTTTACAGCATTCTCTTCATCAACAAAAAGTAATAGTTCTGGTACACAACTCATAACTTCATATAAATTAATTTCATTCCTTGTCAATTCGTTAGCAATAATTGAAAGCACACCTGGAGTCTCTAGTGTCTTTGGATTCAGGTGGAGATTTATCTCAGCAAGATGCTTTCGTGTTTCTAATACTAAACGAGAAGGAAATATAGTAATAATCTTATCTAGATTTTTCTTGTCAACCATTAGGTGGATAGATTCTTCTGCTTCTACAACCCTACAAATCTCACTTTTTTCATATCGTATAATTTTAAAAACAGCAGAGAGCAGTTCGTGCGTTTCTTTACTTTTGCTAAGAGCAATACTAGCAACGTGGCTACGAATTGTAATAGCTGAACCTTCAACTATTTTAATCGCCTTTTCGTATTGCTTCCTTGATTTTTGGCCTTTCGGATATCTGCGAATTGCGGATAATATCGCATCTTCACTGCCTTCTATTCCACTATCTCTGCAAAATCGTGCAAGGGCACGCATATTGATCAGACCACGTTCCAAATCTAATTTTATTGATGGGTCTCGCTCAATCAATTGCCAAACCTCATTTCGTATATTAGTCATAATTGGCTTTTTTGGATCAAAATATATTTAAATGAATCACTTATGTCACAAAATTTAAGGCATTACATGATCCTGATTTAGCTGGTGATAAAATGCAGAAACTTGAAAGATCAGATAACAACAAAGCAACAGTAATAGATTTTAACCATTTTAAGAATCTGTTATCTGGTCAAGCTTTCATAGAACGATGTATAAAAAAACATGGCAGTGCTAATGATTTTTCACCTTCCTATGAATCTTTTGTTGAAGCTGTTGGCAACTGGAGAGCGGTCTTTGAGCGATTAAAAGAAGAAAAAATGGATATCGTAGAAGATCCAAATGTAAAGGAGATAGTATCCATAATAACTGACAAAACACAGCCAATACACAAAAGAATAGAAGCAATACGCCAGTTTTTCAAACTAGAACCACGGGAAAAATATCGTTGGCGACCACCAGAACCATTTATTCCTTTTCCTCCAATCGCTTCATACATGATCAATGTATTCTCAAAAATAGCATTTGACGAAAACGAAGACGTGCAACTAAGAGAAAAAGCGATCGGAGCAATGTGTAAGATAAATTATCGCTGGTGCGCTAGCATAGAATTATAATAATTAAAGGAGTAAAAATTTTATGAAAGAATCAGCGCTTTACTTAGAAGACAGTTACATAAAAGAATGCGATGCGCAAGTAGTTAGTGTAAATGATGGAAAAGTTGTATTGGATAAAACTTGTTTTTATCCGCGTGGTGGTGGGCTGCCGAGCGATACAGGAAAAATAATTGTTACGGGTAGTGAGTTCGGGGTTGTGGGTGTTGTGAAATCCGAGGGTCAGATAGTACACGAACTAAATCAAAAGGGGGTTGCGCTAGGGGCGGAGCCCCTGGCACTGAAAACTGGTGACCACGTCAAATGTATTATAGATTGGGAGCGCAGATATAAGCTAATGCGCATGCATACTGCAGCGCATGCACTCGTAGGTATAATGAACAAAGAGGCAAGCGTACTTATAACTGGCAATCAAATTGATACCGATCAGAGCAGAATAGATTTTAACTTGGAAAATCCAACACGCGAACTAATTGAAGAATATGTAAGAAAAACTAATGAAGCACTCAAGACAAACGTAGAAATTAAAATCTACTTTCTTCCAAGAGAAGAAGCACTTAAGATTCCAGGTGTAGTCAAGCTTGCTGGCGCGTTGCCACCAGAAATAAAAGAACTTCGCATACTGGAAATTCCAGGGATAGATATTCAGGCAGATGGTGGACCGCATGTTAAGAATACTAACGAGGTTGGCAAAATAGAACTAATAAAATTAGAAAACAAAGGAAAAAATAATAGAAGAATTTATTTTAAATTAAAATAATAGGTCACACAACTCTTAACGAAACATTCTTTCTAACTGAACCCAATACCTTGCTATAATCAAGATAATGTGCATAAACAGTAACTTGTATTGGATAGTTTCCTTCCTTTGATTGGTTATTGCCCCATATTGATAACACTATCTCAGTTGTATCATTAGCCTGAAGCTTACCGAGTTTTTTCTCAATGTTTTTATTAATGCATGTTGGATCAAAACCAATAAGATGATTTCTTGGTAATGCAGCATCGATAGAAACCAACTGCTCATCACCGCTAATATTAGTTATGCGCACAACTAGATTAACCTTATTATCTTTCATTGCACCTAGTCTAAGTGGTGAAAACCCCAAACTCACTTTAAAAGGTGTACCACTTGGCTCAGAAGGTTTTTCTTCTTCGCCCTTCATCAAACTTTCAAGAAATCCCATCAAAATCACCTTCTGCTTTTACAAAAGCGATTAATAATTATTACATATTAAATTAAAAATATACTACCATCAAAAGATTAACACTGCTGCGGCAACAACACTTGTCCATTTACCATTTTTATCTGCTTCACATGTTTGCGTTACATTAATTGTTCGAACGACTTTACCGCTCATTTTAAAGTATTTCTCCCTTTCATCCCAGGCAGTTTCTGGATCAAACTGAACGCCTAATGTTGACGCAAGCATACTAGCTGCTAGGTCTTCTGATTTATCCGCTGCCTTTCTTTCAGTTAGGCCAAATTCATGCAGCTCGCTTAAATAACCGTACATTTTTTTATCAGCAGGAATTGCACATCCTATGGAAGCTGCTAACAAACGATTTGGTTCATTTGACGCAATGCGTGCCATTACAACAAAAACTATTTGACCTGGTTTTAAATGTTTTAAGCCCTCTTCTTTTGAAACTATTTTAACGTCAGGAGGGAAAATACTAGATACATGAACCAAATTATATGGTTCTATATCTGCATCGCGTAAAGCAAGTTCAAATGACATCAATTGGTCCTTACTTTTCCCTACTCCTTTAGTAAAAAATATTTTTTTTGGTACAAAATCCATTAATATCAAAATTAACATAAAGAAAAGGTTTTTTAATATTTTGTTAATATTGTTTATTACAATATATTAGAGTAGGTGATCTCATGACTAATAAAGGTATTACTATTATCGGAATATTTTTAGTTGCTATATTCCTGATATTCGTGTTTTCAAAAACATCGACAACGAAACCTGTGGTAGAAGCGAATGCAACTGCTAATGTAAATTCAGAGGCAAAAGATCTTTACCTATCCGCGCTACTAACGGGTAAAGGAAAGGATAGTTATAGCTACTTATACGGGGAAGATAGAAACGGGTATACTGTAAGAGTAACACTGCTAAAAAACAAAGAAAACAGCAAGATAGTTGAGGAAATTCCTTTAAGTAGAAGAACTGCTTATTTTACCAACAATGCAACTGTTTTATGTATTAAAATAAGGGAATCAGATGACGTCTGCGCGTATGCAGAAAATGACACATATGTTCAAGATTATACGAATAGACTAAAGGGTTTACTATTTGATGATAAAAAGATGCTAGAGAGTGTTGAGGATTCGAGCTTCTTGGTTGAAAGAGGATTTTTAACATTCAAGGGTATAGAAGAGGCAGATAATCCACTAGGAAAATGCACTAAGATTAATTTTAACATCGATTATTCTAAGCTAACAATAGAAGAGGCTAATAAATTTGGGATAGGTGCTGGCTCTCCAATCTTCTTCTCTGGATATTACTGCGTAGACAAAAACAAAAAAGAACCATATGAAAAATATTTCAATTATACATTTAGAGGGCTACCTGTTTATACGCACTTTAAGTTAATTTCATCTGATTTTGAAACTGAACCAGAGATTAACCTGCCATCAAATATATCTACTAGATTGGCATCTACACTTATAGTAGAGGAGGAGGAACAAGTCTCTGAATTTTTAAGATGCTATAAAAAGATTGATGTGAAAGAAAGAGAATCGTGCATATACACGCATGCAATATACAATAAGGAAGTAGATGCATGTAAATATGCTGGATCAAAAACTGATCTGTGTTTCTTGAATGTAGCTGTTGTAAAGAAGGATGCAGATATATGCCCCAGGATAACATCTGCAGATTATAAAGATGATTGCTACATAGAAGTTGCAGGATTAACAAAAAATCAAACACTCTGCAGCGCTATAGCAAATCAGGAGAAGATAGATAAATGTAATGAGGTTGCTACATCAACTGGCGAGGTTAAAACACCAACAACAAGATATGTTGATAGTGATGTAATAGGGATAGCTAATTACAATGAAACAAAGGAAAGGGAAGAAAAAGAAAAACTCGTTGATAAGTTGATTTACGAAGAAGAATAAGCGCTTTTTATCTTTTCTTCTTTTATCAACATTTCATATACTGTCAATAACTCATCTGTATTTTTCTTTATGTCAAATCTCCTAGCAGAAACATTTGCATTTGGCCCCATAATCTTTTTATTTTTAATTATCTTAACTATTTTTTCTACTAGGTCAAAATTATTTGAATATATAAAACCGTTTTTACCATCTTCTATATATTCTGCTACTGCAGAATTTTCTTTAACTATTGCTGGAACACCTGCTGCCAAAGACTCAGTAACAGCTAAACCTTGTGTATCAAACTTAGAGGGGAAAACAAATGCATCTGCCATTGAATAAACCTTGATTAAAACATCATCATCAAGATAACCAGTAAATAAAAAATATTGATCAAGCCCTTTGTTCTTTACTAACTGCTTATAGTGCTCTGAAGCAGGACCTTTACCAATAATTAATATTTTTATTTTTGGCACGGTGTTTAGCAACGTAGGTGCACATTCAATAATTTCTTCAAGATTTTTCTCAAGTGCGATTCTTCCTACAAATATAATTACGCGCTCATTGTTTTTTATTTTAAATGCCTTTCTTATACTAGTACTTTCACTATTAAAAACCGCGTTATACCTAGAAAAATCGATGCCAGATGGATGCACTATTGCATTTTTTAAACCACGCTCTTCGAGCAATCTCTTTGCAAAATTGCTAGGTGCTATAACCTTTTTATAATGAGAGTAATACCAGGTAAGATACTTCCAAGCAATACTATGAACAATACCTTGCAACTGCTGATTGCTAGTAATGTAATGGGAAGCATTAGGCACTATAGTATGAAATGTCGCTATTGCCGGTATGCCTAGCTTTTGTGAAGAGCGGATAGCTGCAAGTCCGGTAGTTGCAATACCATGTGAATGTATTACATCAATAGCATGCTCTCTTATCAGCTTTACTGGAGCTAGGAAATTGAAAAGCGCTATCCTATAGTCTGGATAAGGTTTGAATGCTGTTGAGGTAAAATAATAAACATAAGGGTCTTTGTTAATCTCCTTCTGTTGCTTGGTTCCTGGAGAAAAAACATACACTTTATGGCCTCTGGCTTCTAGCTCCTTCTTATAATTGCATATAGACGTAACAACGCCATCAACATTAGGCAGATAACTATCAGTAAAGAAGGCAATCTTCATAGACTTTTTATACGGATTTAGCATTAAAAATGCTTGCCTGTATATAAATACGACTATTGCCGAATAAAAACAACCGAAAGGTTTAAATACTAGAAATTCGTAAATAATGTGTAAACAAGGTGATAATTTGGCTCCTAAAAGAAAACATAAGATTACTGTTAAAAATAAGAAGATTAAGAAGAAAATAAATAAATCAAAACCTAAAAAATTAAAGGCATTTAGCAAGAAGCAAAAGCCTAAGCTACCTCTTAAGAATACAAAAATGAAGGTGCAGAAAAAAGAAGAGGTTGAAAAGGTTATTAAGAAGATTTATGATGAAAAAGAAAAGCTAGAGATGCAAAGACTATATACAATCCTTAGCGAACCATACGCAAGGCAGTTGCTTATTGATCTTGCTGGCGAGAATGCTTTGGAGATTGTAAGGAATTTCTATGGCAATCTAAGCGACGAGGATCTTGCCAAAAAACTAAAGCTTAAGATTAGCGATGTACGCGCAACATTGAATAAATTGCATAGCGAAGGATTGGTTAATTACATGCGCGATAAGGATAATGAAACTGGTTGGTATTCGTATAGTTGGGCATTGAACCGTGATCGCATTAGGCAGTGGGTTGAGATTAGAACAAGAGAAAAAATAGATCTTGTTAATGGGAATTTGGGTGATCATTATTTCTGCTCTTCATGCGGACCTACAAGTGTTGTAAGATTTGAGATCGCAACGGATACTAGTTTTAAGTGCCAAAAATGTAATAAAAATCTGGAATTTTTGGATGAGGATGGAATAGCTGAGCTTACAGATGTTAGGCTTAGAAGATAGTTTTGGTGATTAATACGCAGATCCAGGAGCTTAATGTTTACGCTATTGTATTTCATAACGATAAGATACTAGTTTTAAAGCGACCAAACGATCTTTGGGAATTTGCTGGCGGAAGCGTTGATTTTGGCGAGCAACCACTACAGGCTGCTTATCGCGAATTTAAAGAAGAAACTTCCCTGATCGCAAAAGATCTTTCGCTTATCGGTGTTGCTTCAGCTGTTTATCCAAAAGAGGGTAACGAGAAGCATGCTATTTATTTAATTTATCGCGGGACAGTAGATAATGATCGCGTAATTATATCTAGCGAGCATAAAGAGGCACGATGGGTTACTGCTTACGAGCTAAAGTTCCTAAAACTCGCATTGAACGCAGAAGCTGCGCTTGAGTTTTTACAATAATATTTAAACCTATTTATACAGATAACTATATCTATGGCAACTAAAAGAGTAATAAACAAACCTACTGCAGTATCTGAGTTAAGAAGAATCGCAACAAGATCTGGTGGTCATAAATCTTTTGGTGAAGCTGAAGTTCTAATAGAACAACTCTATGATATAAGAAAACCTGCTATTGAAACTTATAGAAAACTAGGAGCAACCCTTATAGCGCAAAGAGATGTTGTTCCAAATGACGAATTCGATAATCATGTTCAATTGCAATGCGATCTTTTAAGAGTGTTAAGTGTACGAGAACGATTAGAAACAACATGTCTTACATATCAAGAGCATCGCTTAATCGGTAGCACACAACCAGATAGATATATCTCAGCGCCATATACTCCATTAGCACTATTAGACGGAGAATTGGCGCTAGAAGAGGTTAGGGTATTGCGAGCATTGCACCAGTTTATACTTGCAGCAGGCATTCATTATGGAAAAACAGACCCACGCAAGCCTCAAATTTCAATAGTTCTAGAAGCCCTAGATGATAATGGAATAACAGTTCGTGATCCACGTGCAATTGATATGAATAGATTAAACGAATTATTCGAAAGAGATATGCCAGTTGACTGGGCAATAAACGCAGCTGTTATTGCATGTACAAAAAGTGAGAATTTTCCATTTAAGCGTGATTAACCCCCACGCCAAACGCGATCTACCCATCCACGAGAAGGAGGAGGAGAACCGCCTATTTTTCCTTCGAGGAACTTTTTCCATTCTTGATTTTCATCAATTATTTGGGAATACCAGTCAGTTTCATGACACCATTTTTGAACTTGTTTTCTATATTCTTCATAAGTAAACTTCCCATATTTCTTATCTTTCCAATCTAGTTCAGAAGTTACTGGATCTCCGAATCTTTTATTGTCAACCATCAAACACCTTTCAATTCCTTTATTTTACTTTCAAATTCTTCCAAAGTAAACAGCGCAACGCTTCCGCCTTCAACCTCTAGCTTAAGTGTAAGTAACGCCTTGCTCGAACTTGCAAGATAGCTTTGAAACTCGCGCTCTGCAAAATCATTTTTGAATATAACGATACTCATTCCATCTTTTATTGTGCCTAAAACCCGATTTACTAAATCGCTTAAGTTTCTATCCTTATCATATATGTGCAAAAACATATCCTGACCAACTGCGGTTATCTCGCTATCGCATTTTTCGCTTTCACCGTATTGGGTAAAGGGCACTGCATTGCTTACACAAATATCCCTGATTTTACGGAATAATGCCAATAATCTTATAGATTTATTAGTTTCTTTCTCCCATTTAGCTGGACCATAATAACCAAGAAATTCTTTTACATCACCTTTTCCTGATAACTGATTAAGTATATACTCTACATTATAATCTGTCACGTAAATGGGCTTTCCCTGGTAAAACATCTTCTTAAAACCATTTCTTATTTCTGCTATTGTTAGGGTACTATACTTCCATTTATAATCTTCGTTTATACGATCAAAAATGCTTAATATTACATCTTTTGTAAGTGGTACATTAACCTTTGCTATTGGTGGAAAATCTGGTATATCCAATTGATATGTTACCTTTTCTTGTTTAGCAAGAAAAACTCCTCCTGCAGTAATGATAACTGCAGCAGCGATCGTTCCCAGGAATAATGGATCAGTAAATATATTAGTCTGCTTTGGAATTGTTACTGTTCGATCTATCTTTATTTTTCCTATCCTGAATATAAATGTATGATCACCTGCAGGTAACAACCCACCTGCATCTTTTGTTGGATCAACAGAGAGAATATCCACATTCTCAAATGAGTAAGGACCATATTTGTTATCTACCGTCACATTAACTCTTTTCATTGCTTTTGGTTTTCCTTCCCGTTCTATTCCAAACGAATAAAGACCTAAATCTGGCCTATGTCTTATATCTATGAAAGCAACATTAAGATAACCTTCTGCATAAACCATGCCTTCATCATCTACTATTGATATGATGTACTCTCCGCTATCTAGGTCTATCGAACTGCTTGTAGGATGATCTATCTGTAGGTTCAAGAGACCAAGACTTTGCAATTCTGTTGCCTCTTCCCCATTTTTAGTGATCTTAATAAAAAGCTGTTTTTTCTCTGTGCTATCCTCTTGAAGCACTGCGGTTAGTCTTGTAAACTCACCAGTAACCTCTCTTGGAGTTACAACTGCCCCTCCCTCAATATAAACAGCGCCTTTTGTTTTCTTTTTTATTTGGATATTTAATATCTGGGAGATGTTTATATTGTTCTTAGCATAAGCAGTGAACTCTAACTTTATAGTATGTACATCTTTAGTAAATGTATTCGTAAAAAAGTCAATTGTCGTTTGATTTGTAACATTAGCAGAATAAATTTTTGGACCACCTTTAGGGGGTGACCATCTTGTTTCAAGTATAATCCTGGCAATGTCTTTTCCTGCCTTTTCTGGGGCTGGCTGTATCTGCTCATCAACCCAACCTCCATCAATAGTTTGAGGCAACAATAATAGAGCACCATTACCTTTTTTAATAGCACTAACCGATCCATACATAAGAGAATTCTCACCATTACCAGTTGCTCTATAAAGCGCCTGATAAAGATTAAAACCATCAGTGCTGGTAATGCTGGGTTCATTAAAATTTATTGACAGGCCGCCAGTAAAACCAGCTGGAACTGGCGGTGTTGAGCCAGTTTTGGTAATCATCTTATCAAATTTCTGACCTATATATACAATTACAACGCCTCTGGAAACTAACTTGTTAAGATCAACCTTACTGTTTATGCCTAATAACTCCTCTGGTATAAGCCCACTCGGCACAATTACTAGAGAACCACCATGCAATGTCTCAAGTTTTTCAAAATCAATCTCATTAACAGCAATCTTATATATGCTTAATTCCTTCTTCAAAGAAGATAAAAACTCATCATAGTTTTCTGCTTGATGTCTTTCGCTTAGTAATATATATACCTCACTTGGCAACACATCTTCATATGTGGTCATTTTTAAATCGTATTTTTCAATGCCATGCAAAGACATTTTAGTTCTCAAATATGCAACACTATTATCAGTTCTTCGATCACCTGCAGTTATTATTCCCTTATCCTTTATTTCTAAATCAAAACTTGGTTTTTCCGGTGCCCTTGGTAGCTCATCAACCTTTACTAATTGACCTTGGATGTACGCCCAACCTGCAAATAACAATAATAATGCAATTAGTATAGCCCCAATAGCTACTTTCGTATTAAAACGAGATGGCTTTTGTTCAGTTGTCTTTTTTTCCTCTTTTGGTTTTGATCTAAAAATAGCTCCTATAGCATCTTTTAGTTTCTCTGTTGCTGTCTTTTCTTTTATTTTATATTGTTTAATATATTGGTACTTCTTTTTCGTCTCAAATTTGTATATCCTTTTTGTAATTATTATTTTTCTTTCCATGGCTATGTTTTCCCCCTATTTCCTGATTGTTGCGATGCAACAATAGGCATCTTGTCACTTTGTGACAAGCTTGTCTCATTATGACGAAGCCGTCGGTTTCTTTATGGTTCTTATAGGGACGTCGTCTTATATAAACCTGGGCTCCGTCAGCCGTTCTATGAAACCTTATGGAAATGAAGCATAAGTTGGCTCACTGCTCAAGGCCCAAAGCCAATCTATCGTATACTCGTTAAATAGCCCTCGCTAACAAGCCTATTCAATATTTCCTCCACCTTTGTCTCAACTACATTATGGATCTTAGAGAATTCTGCCATATTGATCTCCCCATTATGCTCAGAGATCCATGTCTGCAACTTCACCTTTAATGCCTCATCTGATATATTTTCCAATGTTTTTAATCTTAAAAGCAACTCATCACTCTTGCCTTTTATTTCATAATTTTTAGTCAGTAACACTTGATTTTCTTCTGTTAATCTAGATACCTTTCTTTTTAGATCATCCATATCTTTTTTAATACCGTCAAACTCGGTATATAGCCTAGAATATTCTAAACTCATTGTCTCTGTAATTTCTTTTAGTGCATTCTCAATAAGCTGGTATAAAACTTTATTATCAATCTTATACGATTGCTCTATCAGACTTAGTATGTTTAAAACATAACGAACAATGTCCATTTTCCGCTTCTTTGGTGCGATTTCTTTAGGTATTGAATAAACTACCTCCATTTCATCGCTTTGAATCTTTATTATAGAAAAAAGATATGGCGCCTTTCTAATATCCCTTGATTCAACATAAACCGCATTAACGGCATCTCTTTCTTGTGCGACCTGTAAAAATGATAATGATCTTAAAGAATCAGCTATTTCCTTTAAGCTTGTTCTTACAGAACCTTTTACTTTAAAACCATCTACCCTAGGCACATTAACCTCGGCGTTTAGCAGAGCCGGTGGCTGTTTAGCAACCGAAGGTGGTGTTGGTGTATTAGGCATCTAACTCCCTCCCTTTTTTATTTTTTGCAGGGGGCGCTTATGTTTTTCTCCCTGCCCCTTGAGGCCTCCTATCACTTTTGAAGTATTTACTCTTGAAGAAATTAAATCTTTTGTTTCTTCTACGGCAGGCGCATACTTAAAAACAATGGCAAATAAAATAATAAGTATTGCTATAAAAAGCGATGATAGTAACATACTAAACTGGAATCTCCCTGACAGCAAAGGCAAACCATTTAATAATAAAATTATTATAACTACAATTGCACTGATGATAAGAAGTTCCTTTTCAAATTTTTTTCTCTTTTCTTTATGCACATTTATATCTTTATCACAAACAAAGAGCTTATTATTCTGGGCAATTCTAAATAATCTTTTAACCCCCCTTATTGAATTTATAATAAAATCATCTTTTACCTTTAGCGCGTTGCCAGTAACTTCCTTATGGCATATTACGCATATCTTTGAACCACTTGGTGTTTTTTTAATTTCATTTATCGCCATTTTACCGCCTCATTCTTCCAGTATTATATTAGATATCTCTCGAGAACCACTCATCTCGGTTTTCTTTAAATCTACCTTACCAAATATATTTATTATAGTTATGTCATCTATGCCTACATCTTTTAAGAACTCTGTTATGCTTCTTCTATCCAGACCAAAACGCTCTAATAGAATAACGAACGAAATTGTATCAATATGATGATTATTTTTTTCAAATGTTCTGCTTACGTCTTCTATTTTTTCTTCTGAAAGACCGTATTGTCTCATCTTTCGACGTAATTCTTCTTTTAAAAAAACAATGCTTTTTACCATGCTATGTTTCTCTCCAATTTTCTCATTATTACATATTCGTCGTACTACTTATGTTCTCTATATAGACGTGGTCTTATATATTCTTTATGCCACGTCGGCAATTTGGTGTCTCACACATATAAATGAAGCCATCAATTGGCTCAATGCCCACTGCAGTAGTCACGCTGCTTTCAATTCTGCTTTCTTTAAATCTACTTTACCAAATATATTTATTATAGTTATGTCATCTATGCCTACATCTTTTAAGAACTCTGTTATGCTTCTTCTATCTAATTCAAATTGTTCAAGCATTATAACATAGGATATTATATCGAGCCTTCTTCCTGGCTGCTTTTCGAATTTTTTAAGAATAGCATCCACCCTATCATTACTAACACCAAATTGCACAAGCCTTCTTTTTAGGTCATCTGTTGAAAGTGCAGTAAATGGCTCCATGCCTTCTGCCTTTTGCTTTTTAGTTAATACTTCGTCCAATGTCAGGAAGTATTGCTTGCTGGCCTCTTCACCTTCAATTTTATCAACTACAAACATCTTACCCGAGAATTTAGATGTTTGTTCCTGTAAAAACATTTTAACTGCTGCGCGACCTTGCGGAAACTGTATTATCTGGTCTCTTATGTAATTACTAAATTGCAATGCATCCTGCAAATAATTAAGGGCATCTGGTTTGAATATATTAAGAATAAATATTGTTCCTGCATTGCTGAATATGTTTGGACTAATATCTGTTGGACTCTGGCTTGCTACTATCACACCAAAATTATATTTTCTACCTTCTCTTACTATTAAAACGACGTCGCTGTTATCGTCACCAGCAATCTTCCATGCCTCATCTATAACAACAAGCAGCTTTAACCCGCGTTGTTTTGAATAACCCATTAGCCTCATTTTTTCTTTTACAAACTGTAATATCGTTAGCGCACCTAAAACGCGCTGCTCTTCTGAGGGCAGACCAGAAAGATCTAGATCTACAATACCAGAAGTAACTAGTTCATCCAAACTAACAGTGCTAGGCTGTGCAAAATAATCCTGTCCACTTCTTGTGAATTTCTTTAGCAAGTCAATAGATGCTGCAAGTTCCGTGGGGTAAGGATAATTTCCCATTTGCTGATAATCCTCGAGCACCCTGACAACATCTTTAAGCGTTGGTGGTGTTAACGGCTTTCCAAGCTCGTCTTTATGCTCACTGGAATCAAGTCTAAACTTCGCATCCTGATATGCTTTTACAAGTGCACCTGCAATTAACCTTTTTCGCTCGTCAAACTGATCTAAATCATTACCAAATACAAGGAGAAGTGTTTTCATAATCTGATCTATACGATCGTATGGTTTCATGCCACCAAGATCAAGCAGGTTTATATAAGAACCTTTACCTAATGCAATGACCTTACCTTTTTCACGTGCCCAATCCTTGTATTCGCCAGCCCAATCAAATATTAAAGAATTCGTGCCCCATACAAACGCTGCGCGCAGCAAGAATGTTTTTATAAAATAACTCTTCCCGCTTCCAGTCATACCTACAACTACTATGTGTGGCGCTTTTACGTTATCAAAGGTCCAATAGAACGGAATTTGAAAAACTGCTGTTTTTCCAATATAAATTGAATTTGTTGGATCCTTCATCAAAATACCGAGCGGTGGTTCTGGCGGTCTAACTAATATGTTCCTTCTTGCAAGTTCTTTGTTTGATATTTTTGCCAATTTCAATTTACCGAATTGCATGCTATGTCATTCTCCTATTTTTTCATTCTCATGAATCCGTCGTAATACATATAGTTTCTATAAAGACGCAGTCTTCTTGCTCTGGAAGCGAGACTCCGTCGCTGCTGCGACACCTCGCTTCGTTCGACTTAGGCTGCGTCGGCAGTTTGAGACCTTACTTATGAATTTGGTTTCCAACAAAACTGGAAACCGAAACTGGGGGTTACGCTAGGGGGCGGAGCCCCCTGGCACTCACTGCATCATCCTACCGCATCTTCTATTTCTTGAATACTAGTTGGGAAAAACCTTTCCCATTCAAAACATTTTAGCATCTCATCTCCACTTAGTTTTTTAACCTCAACATTTAGTGAGTTAGATACTGCTGTTCGAACCTGCTCAGCCTGGGCACGAGCTGCTGTCATCGCTGCATCCTTGCTAATACCAGCTGCAGTTGTCATTGCATATGCAAGTACTCCCATTGGTTTTATACCCTTTATTAATTTTTCTAGCTGATAATCAAATTCTTTTAGTTCAGCTTGAAGCTTATCCATTCTCAGTGGATCAGGATCACCCTTATCACGCTCTCTCTGTAGTTTTAATTGCAGTTCTGCTCTTTTTGTATCTATGTCCTGCCTTTTTTTGCTTATGTCCTCTACGTACATGATATATGCGATTTTACTTACATATCTTAGATTTGATACTGCACGTTCGAAAAATTCATTGTAATATGTTCCTTCATCTATCTGAGAAGTAGGTGATTCATATATCTCGATATTCAAAAATGAAGTAGCATAATAAATACTACCAACGTGTTTTACAATTACATCCTGGGCGGGTGGTATCTCATAATCTTCGGTGCTGCTTACAATATTTATGTTAAACATTTTTGTTATCTTAGGCATTAGTATAAACCCATAGCTAAGAAGACCTGCAGCAATTAATGTACCAACCAAAGAGAATACAGCACCAAACACGCCAAGCGGACCCCCAGATAGTGCCAAGACTATGCCAAGGCCACCTATGCCGACAGAAGCATATGATAACATTTTCTTTTGTGTTGGCATATTTACACCTTAAACATTTGCTAATGCCTCTCCTTCTATATCCTGAACAGTAGTTGGGAAAAATATTTCCCATTCAAAACATTTTAACAGCTCTTCACCACTTAATACCTTTACTTCAACATTTAGTGAATTTGCTATTGCTATTTTTACTTCCTCAGCATGTGCACGCACATTTGAGATAGCTGCATCCCTACTAACGCCAACAGCAGTGGCCATTGCATATGCGAGTATCCCCATTGGCTTTCTCCCTTTTGCAATCTTTGCCAATTGTCTATCCCATAGTTCAAACTCTTTTTCATATGCATCTACAACCATCCTCTGCTTTCCTTCTTTATCCATTGGTTTTTGACGCTCGCGCGCTAGTTTTGCCTGCGCCTCTGCCCTTTTTGCTTCTAACTCTTGTCTTTTTTTGCTGATATCTTCAACCTGTATTAGATATGCGATCTTTGTTACGTGCCTCAGACTGGATACTGCACGTTCGAAAAATTCATTGTATTTCATTGTTTCTTCACGAGGTTCTTCTGTCGGAGATTTGAAAATCTCTATACTCATAAATGATGATGCATAATAATTATTACCAACCTGTTTTACAATAACATCCTGCGCTGGAGGGAGTTCATAACCTCCGAATCCTGCTAATGTTATTGTTCTTGTTTTCTGTGTTACCAGTGGAACCATGATATAATCATACTTAATAAATAAAATACCGAAAACAGAGCCAATACCAGTAAGAATTCCACCAATCAAACTAAATACATTTCCACTAATAGTAAGTATAAACCCAAGAACTCCTAAACCAAATGAAATATACGCATAAGTTGATATTGAACTCTCTGCCATAATTTATGTTGCTGAAATCATATTTATAAAGATACTGCCCTTTCAACAATTCTTTCCGCTTCACCAATATAACTAGCTACATCAAAAATTTGGTCTATGGTTTTTGGATGAAGCGCTTTTATTTTTTCTTTTACTAAGTCTTTTAGATGCCTGCCACTTTGCTTTGCTTCTATTGCTAATTTACGAACAAGCTCATGCGCCTCTTGACGAGGCATCCCTGGTTCTAAAATCTCTGTCAATGCAATCATCAAACGCTCTGCCATTACTAAGCCATTTGTTAATTCTAAGTTACGCTTGATATTTTCTTCAAAAAATTCCAATCCATCTAATATTTTTCTCATTTCAACAAGCATGTAATCACAAGCAATAAAGCTTTCTGCAAATATTACACGTTCGTTTGCGCTGTTTGTTAAATCGCGCTCATGCTCCAAAGCGATATTTTCTAATGCAACTGTTACGTTAGTTCGCACAACGCGCGCAAGGCTACAAACACGCTCGCTTTTATGCGGATTTCTTTTATGCGGCATTGTTGAGCTGCCAACCTGCTTTGATGAAAATGATTCTGCTATTTCTGCAATTTCTGTACGCTGTAGGTTGCGAATTTCTTTTGCAATCTTTTCAAGCATTGCTGCAACAAACGCAATGTTGCTAATAAGTTCTGCATGCCTATCACGTTGAATAACCTGATTTGTTACTGATGCTGGCTCCAGACCAAGTAATTTCATTACCTTATCTTCGATATCGAATGCGTTTTTGCCAAATGTAGCCATTGTTCCAACTGCACCACTCATCTTACCAACGAGAATGCGTTTTTTACATTCTTGCAAACGCTGCGAATTGCGAAGCGCTTCTTGATAGTATAATGCAAATTTCATGCCGTATGTTGTTGGAACTGCATGCTGACCATGCGTTCTTCCAATACAAACCGTTTTCTTGTGTTTTTTTGCTAAGGTTTTTAGTGTATTTGCTATTTGCCCTAAATGTTTTTCTATAATTGCAACTGCATCTCTGAAAACAAGTGCGAGTGCAGTATCTTCTATATCGTAGCTTGTTGCGCCTAGATGCACATAGGCACCTGCATCACCTGCCTGTTCGCTCAGTGCTCTAACCATTGCCATTAGATCATGATGTATCTCTTCTTCGATTTGCTTTACTCGCTCAAAACTTACTCGCACTGCTGCAGATTCAATTTTTTTTGCTGCATCCTTTGGAATATTGCCTAGTACTGCATGTGTTTTTGCTAGTGCAACCTCTACTTCTAGCCACTTGCGTAGTTTATTTCTATCATCAAAAATTGCATTCATTTCAGTTACATAACGCTCTTCGAAAGGAGAAATTGCCATAAGATTATAAATGTTACTTTCCTTTTTAAAATATGCGCAAATTACTAATCTCGCTTTTATTGATTGGAATTCTATTTGCTGATTCTTTTCTTATTGTAATAGATGCCAGTACAAGCATGGATGATTATCTTGAAGGAACGTATGTAAGCAGAATCGATGCTGCAAAAAACGTTGCGAAGGAATTTATTAATGCGTCTAGCGCCAGTGATGAACTTGGAGTAATGAAATTCTATGGTTGCAGCAACGAGGTTAAGACAAAACCACCAGATCCATATAGTGGCGATATAAGAGTAATACAAACATTCACAAACGATAAAACCGCGCTCTATAAAGCTGTTGATTCTATAGAAACTGGCGGATGGACGCCAATCGCAGGCGCATTAAGGGATGCAGTTGCATACTTTAAATCAGTAAATAAGAAAAATGGGGTAATAATACTAATAACAGATGGCGAAGAAAATTGCTATGGTGACCCTGTAGAAATTGCAAAGCAAGCGTGCAGCGAAGGTATTTCTGTTGTTAACGTAATAGGATATACACTTAACTCATCACAGACAGAAGCTGCAAGAAAAGTTGCAAACGCAGGCTGTGGAAAGTTTTATACTGCAAATAATGAATTAGAATTAAAGAAAGCATTGTTTGCAGCAACACAAAAGGATAATACTATACTTTATCTGGGCATTGGGGCAGTCGCTATCGTCTTAATACTTCTTTATTTGTATTTCAGAAGAAAGGGGGAGAAAGTAAAACCTGAAATGCCAGTCGAGCAGGCTCCGACGCCAACAACACCAGAAACGAAAATAGGCTGATGGAATAGTGAAAATTAATGAAAAAAAGATAATTCTAGCTATTCCAAAATCCAGCTAAATCAATCTTTCAATATCCTTCTTAATCTCAATAAAAGAAGGAATTTGACCAATAAAAAGCATACTGAGCTCACCTGTCCAATAACCTTCTTTCTCCGAAACCTTAAGAATAAAGTCTGATTTATCGAACTCCTTTTTCAGTTTCCTTTTTATTAAATTCTTATTTGGTTCAACAGAGAGATTTTTTAGTAAAAACCAAACATCATAAACATCCCTTGGTTTGTTGCGATTATGGATGGCTGCTATCTTTTCTGCAAGTATCTCCTGCAAATCCATAACAAAAACATCGAAATCCGGGAAATCTTTATATATAGATGAAAGTTTTTCTAATCTTGGCGGCAACACTGGTTTTTTTCTCAAACTGAAGTTAATAAGCAGAAAACAGAGTGATTCTTTAGTTCCATGGTAAAGAGGGCCGTGGAAATTTATACCCACATTGACTGCATTTTCATACTCATCTAAATATTTAACAGAACAATTGATACCTAGCAATTTGATTCCGTAAAGAGCCTTTTTGACCAGCTTCTCTACATCTAAGCTTTTTGAAATATCGAAATCTAGATCTTCACTGAAACGGTTTAATTTGTAGATTTTATATAAACAAGTGCCTCCCTTAAATAGCAATTCTTTGCCAACTAAACTATAAATGGAATATAGCATCATTTCCTGAAAATATTCCTTCTCTGCATTTTGCAGAGTTATTCTTTTTAGACTGGCAATTGCCGTCACTTGCTCTTCGTTGATCATAAGTCATTCACCATTTTTTTTATTTTAGAATAAAACATTTTCGATATTTTTTTCGAGTAGCTTTTTATTTTTTTAATGGACACTCTTTTTTTGTTATTTTTTAGGATTTCCATAAACTCGGAAGGTGAAATATGCCTTAGAAGGAAGGCATCAAGCAGGGCCTTCTCTTTTTCAGCGATAAATATTGGAAATTTTTTGTATTGTATTTTTTCATAACCAAAAAAATGCGGAATTCGTAATCTGCTAAATACAATTTTAATATTCATAAATTTAATTTTCCTTGTTTTCCTAGATCTAGTAGTTACAACCTCTATAACATTTGGCAACTGCTCAGTAAGGTGGTAGAACTGAAGAGCTGCCCAACCACTTATATAAGAAGGCCATACTATTCTTGATGCTATAAGAAACGAATCAGCATAAACAGTATAACGACCTTTCTCAATTTCGTAGATAAGACTGGTTTGTTTCAAGCGTTGCAAATATAAATAAGCATAGCCTCGCGTCTTTCCTAGTATTCTCTCAATATCGGCAGGTGTGAACAAAACGTAAGTCTGTAGTTTAGCAAGTAAATTAAGCCTATTCATATGATCTACCAATTATATCATATTTGATATAAATAGTTAATCATGTTTAAAAACCTATCGAAATAAATTTGCGGGGTAAATTTATATTGAAATGAGTATAATTATCAAAAATGATAACCTTAATCAAAAGAAGCTTTAATAAGAAAAAGTAGCCACGAGCTAACAGCTTATTGCCACATAAGGTTTGGTCAGGGTAATAAAAATCCCTACAATTGCTGGCCAAACCTTGTGCAAAAGTAATCATTTATATATTTCATCTTGCTAATTCTAATTAAATGAGGGAGAGCATGGGTAAAATAAAGATCATAAAAAAAGATGGGCAGAATTATATAACATTACCAAGCGAATTTGAAAACTTAGATGAGCTTGAGATGTTTGCATTACGTGATGGGTATTATTTATTGTCAGTTCCATTAGATAATGCAGAACTAAAAACCAATAACCAAAAACCAATAACTAATAACCTTTCTGAAAATGAAAAACTCCTTTTAAAAAATCTACTATCCATAAAATTTGAAAAGCGTACTCCTAAAAACATTGACAAAATGCTAGAAGATAATGAACGGGTGCTGCTTGCAAATTTAATAAAAAATGGATTTGTAAATGTTTTCAAAAGCAAGAAATATCCTGATGGCGTATACAATATTAGTGATAAGGTTTACCCCCTGCTCAGAGAGAACAAGCAAATTACTAAGCCAACTGAACAAAAAGTTGAACCGAAAACCAAAGAAAATATAAAACCAAGTACAATTTCTAATACATCAAACTCTAATTATAGGATAATATCTAATCCACAGGAGGCGTACTTATTTTCTCAGGAAATAAAAAAATCCGGAAGAGATAGGGATTTTATTTGTTTGCGCAGCTTTGACGGCCGCTTTTACGCAGTAAGCAAAAGATATTTTACAGCTAATTCTGAAAATGTAAAGGATGCACTTAAGAATGAGGGTAATATTGCTGCTATTGCAAAGCTGTGCAACATAGAATTAGAAGGATGTAGAGCACTGCTTAATGTGTTATCAGACCGTGGCGATGTTATAGAAAAAAGAAAGGATACGTTCGTACTGGTTTAATCATCGTCATCATTTCCTCCCCCAGATCCCGAGGAACCCCTACCTGATGAGCCTGAACTTCCGCTACCAGAGCCACTCGAACCAGAGGAACCACTAGAGCCATTGTCATCGCTGTCATCATCGTCATCTTTATCCTTTGATTTCCCGTCTTTTTTATCAGTTTTACCATCATCTTTCTTTCCGCCGTTTCCGTTGCCTGAGCTATCTTCACCCTCTTCTTTTTCTATTTCATCCTCTTTTTCTACCTTGATCTTTGCAATCTCTAGAACTTCTTCCTTAGTTAAACCTGTTCTCTCGGTAATCTCCGCAATAGTTTTATCCAGATTAGTATCATCAAGCTCAAACTTTGTCTCAACACCTTTTATCTTAACCTTTACTTCAGCCTTTCCATTTTCTATTTCAATCTCTGCTTCTCTCTCTTCTTGTTTTTTGCCTTCTATTTCTATTTCAGCTAGTTTTAGCACTTCTGTCTCATCTAAGCCAGTTAATTCTGCTACTTCTGCTATTGCTTCTTCTAAATTATCAGTATCTAGTTTGAACTTCTGTTTTTTACCTGCTATCTCAAGTTCTATTTTTGCCTCCCCTTCATCAACCTCTATATCAATTTCTTTTTCTGATTCTAAGCCTCTTTGCTTGCGCAGTCTTGTTCTTTCTTTAACATCAATTCTATTGGTTAATTCAGTTAGGCCAAACTCGCGCATTCTGTGCCTTGTTTTTAGTTCAATCTCACCATCATCAATTTTTAATTCACGCTTTATTCTTATTCTTCGTTCACCATCTCTTTCTTCGAACTTCTGCTTAGACTTAATATCAAACTCTAAATCTTCTAATGATTCCAAATCAATTACAGGTAAGAAAATTATTTTCCCGTCTGCACATCTAAAACTACCGCGTAAATCAAAATCAATCTCTAGCAACTTATTATCATCATCTTCTATTTCTAATTCGTGCTTTAGCTTAATTTCATTGCTTGGAATCTTTACCTCTTGTTCAACCTCTAAACCTTCCTCTTCTAGTTTTTTTCGCAGCTCTTCACGCTCTTCCTCCTCTTCTTCTTCCTCTTTTAATAGTTTTTCAAGTTCTTTAAATTCTTTTTTCTTCCTTTTTTCTGCAATCTTTAAATCCTCCTCTAGTTCTTCAGTTTCATTTATCGTTAGATTAGCAGTCAGGTTTCCAAAAGCAGTAAGGTTCGTTAGATTAGCAGGTATCTTGATTACTTGAGTCATAACTGCGCGCTGTACTTTAAAGCGCACTTCGTTAAATTGTCCAACTTCTATCACTTGCTGCGCAACCAAGTTATCTATTCCAATTAATTCAACCAGATCAATAGTTACATTTGTTACATTAGTCATATTTGTATCATTCAATCCTAAGAATGGAATTTCCAACCAAGAACCATTAAGCTCTTTTAATTCTAATCCTTCAAGCTCTATTTCAAATTTCTTAAGTTCAAAATCACAGTTTGCCTTATCTATTTTTAGCGGGTTATCTGTAACCGCAATTAACAAATTTCCTGTTTCTTTTGGTTCTGGTAATGGTTGCGGCGCGGGCTGTGGAGCAGGTTGCGGTACTGGGGCTGGTTCAGGAGCTGGTGCTGGGGTTGGCATGGGTTTTTCTTTTGTTGCGCATCCTGCAATTAATAAAAATGACAGAAGAACAAATAACCCAAATAAATTTTTCATAAGATCATCACGCGCGCGTACTTAAGATACTTCATAATGTTTAAAATACTTATAGGTGAATGTTTAAAATACTTATACGGGGTTTTTATCTATGCACGTTATAAATATATTGCGATCATTGTTTCTAATATACTTATTTCTTTATATAACTGCATTCTCAACTGTTAGTTTTGCTGCAGAGTGGTATGTAAACGCTACTGCAGCAAGCTCGTGCAATGCTGCTGCGCAGCCGCATACAAATGATCGCGCAACAATACAAGGAGCAATAGATGCTGCAGCCTCTGGAGATACTATTTATATTTGCGACAATTCAACTGGCGCGCATTTTGCAAACACAGAGGTAAATAAAGCTTCATTGAAAATATTTGGTAAAAATGCTGGAGTAATCGTAAATGCTAGCACAAATACGTTAGCAGTTTTTAATGTTTCTGCTACTGGTGTTGAAATAACAAATCTAACAGTACAGGGCGCAAATTCCGCTTCTAGTGCAAATGCAATAGGTATTAAGGTTATTGCAAACAGTGCAAATATCCATAATAACACTGTGCAAAATAATCGCTACGGAATATATTTTAACGGTGCAAGCTCTGGAACAATAAATAATAATTTAGTTAATCAACAAATTACATATGGCATTATTCTTGATGCCACTTCAAATAGCAATACTGTTTCTAGCAATAATGCATCCAACGCTACTTATGGTATCCTAGTACTAAGTTCGAGCAGCAATACAATAAGAGACAATCTTGCATCAAACAATAGCGTTGATGGTATAAGCCTTCAAAGCACATCTAATGCAAATACATTAACAAGCAATACTGCCCGCCTCAATTTACAAGCTGGCATTTCAGTAGTAGATAGCTCTTCAAATACTGTTAATAGCAATACTGCGCATAATAATGTGCAGGATGGATTTTTGCTAAACAACGGAGATAGTAATACTGTAAGCAGCAATGTCGCACATAACAATACTGCCTATGGATTCTTGCTTATAACAAACTCTGATGGCAACAGTCTGAATTCAAATACAGCAAATCAAAACACACAAAGCGGTTTTGGATTGCAGTCTAGCTCAAAACAGAATAATCTGACTTCTAATACTGCAAACAGCAATACGGTTTATGGGTTCTATTTAACTGCTGCAACATCAAACAATATAACTGCTAGCACAGCTAATAGCAATTTACGCGGATTCTTTTTAGAATCAGCATCAAATAGTAATAATGTTTCAAATAACAATGCTGGAAGCAATACACAATATGGCTATCATGTAATAGATAGCACTAGTGTTTCTATGCACAATAATAATGCAACTTCCAGCACGCTTGTGCAATATGTGTTTGCAAGCGGGGCTAATGCAACATTTACCAGTAATGCAGCTTTAACAACTGGTGCGAGCGCATGGGACTTACAGGTAAACACTAGCGCAAATGTTACTACCAAGGTTGGTTCTAATTTTTATAATTTTACTACTAGCGATTTAAGAATTGCATTTGATGCTGCTACAGATGTTAATCTAAAGACATTAACTGCTACTAGCGCGGGTGTAAGTGATGGTTGTGCAGATTCAAATGCATTCAACGTTTGCAGTCTAATTCCATATAGTAGCGCTAAAAATGTTGTAAATATAACTAGTACAAGTAGCAATGCAGTTATTTCACTTGGGGTATATTATGATGCTGCTTCTTTAGGAACCCTTGGCGCATATATTGCAAAATACTCTGGTGGTTGGGTCCGCTTGGATGCTGATGAAAGTTCTAGTGGATTTGTTGTTGATAATAATATTCGAACATTTAGCATATTTGGGGCAGTTGGGTTTGAATCTAAACCTACTAGCGATATTGGTACTGCAAAGTCGCTTTCAATTAACTTTGATTTATCTACAGCAGCTGTATGCCCAGAAAATAAAATAAAAATAAAGGCATTAAGCACTGGCGATCCCGTTAATGATGTTCTGGTCCGATTACTAAAAAGTGGGGAGGAAATTCAAAGCACAAAAACAAATGTAAGCGGAGATGTTGAATTTTTATTAACAAGCAACGGTGCATATAAACTGGATGCACAGAAAAACGGATATGCTAAACCAGATGCTAAAGAATTTAACTATACACTATGTGAGGAAGCAGTAGCTGCGAATATTACAAATGTAACTGTGCCGATACCAACTCCGCAGCCTGTGCCTACTCCTCAGCCAACTGGAAATGTAACACCAGAACCGCAACCAACACCTGAACCTACTCCGCCACCAAGCGGGAAAAAAGCAGGCGATAATGTAACTGTTGAACCAGGCGAGGTAGAAAAGAAAGGAGAGGCGACAGTGGATAATACTTACTTATATGCAACGTTGTTAATCGTAATAGTTGCACTAATTATATATTATTACTTAAGCCGCAAGAAAGGGAAGAGAAAGAAATAAGTTAAAGCCATAAGGGGCTCCGCCCCTTGAGGCTTCCAACCCCAACTACCACCATTAAAATTTATTCTATTCTTATATTCCCATATGATAATCAAAGACGAATTATACGGTACAATAGAATGCAGCGAATTGGAGAGGCGTGTAATAGACAGCCAAGAATTTCAACGCTTGCATAGAATAAAGCAGATGGCTTTCACTTATCTAGTTTACCCAAGCGCAACACATACTAGATTTGAGCATAGCTTAGGCACAATGCATCTTGCTTCTACAATGGCACAAAGATTATGCTACGTTGGCGAGGCATTAGCAAAGATTAGATTATTCGCATTATTGCATGATGTCGGCCATGTTGCTTTTTCGCATGAGAGCGAATACGTACTTAAACAATATTTAGGTAATCATGAAGAAATAGGAAAGAAAAAAATCATGAACGGCGAGCTAGCAGATTTATTAAAAGAAAACTTTTCTCCTAAACAAATTCTAGATATTGAGCATACGACAGAAGGAAATATAATTACAAGCGATCTTGGCGCAGATAGAATGGATTATCTTATGCGAGATGCACGCAATACAGGTGTTGCATACGGAATAGTAGATGTAGATAGAATAACGCATACACTGTCGCTTGAAAAAACTGAACTTACCATTGAAGAAAGTAGTTTAACTGCTGCTGAAAGCCTGCTTATTGCAAGGTTCATGATGTTTACAACGGTTTATCTCCATCGCGCAGTGCGCATTGCAGCAGTAATGCTAAGAAAGGCAATTTCTCTTGCAATAGAAAACAAAGCAATAACCCCGGAAGATTTTCTAAGCGCTGGCGATGAGGAAATTCTTTTGAAAATGCGTGCTAGTAATAAATACGCAGATGCGTTAATGAAAAGAAAATTGTATAAAGAGGTTTATTCTTTAGAACCGAATGAAAAAATAAAGAAGAATTTTAAAAAGATTGAAAGCGAGCTATGCGAACGCTTAAAGTGTGATATAATTGTTGATTATCCAACATATTTCTATAAACCAGTTAATTTTAAGGTAAAAACAAAAGATGGGTTAAAACCCATAACCGAACTTTCTGAGATCGTGCGCTCTTTAGAAATAAGCGAACAGAAAAGAAAGCGCGTATTGATACTTGCGCCAGAAGAATTTAGAAACAAAAATAAGGATAAAGTAAAATCTGAATTTGAAAATTTGATTTGAAAATATTATTACTTAACAAAAATGCCAGCTACTTTTACCAAACCTACAACAATTAGCGTTGCAACTATTATGGCGCGAGGGTCTACTTTAATCCCTTCTATTTCTACATCTGAACCTACACCTATTATGCCTGCACTTGTCATTGGCATTCTTACGCTTCCACTTTGAGCCGACATAAATATAGATTAGCTAGTATGCCTATAAAAATGTTTCTTTACTCAACTATTTTATGGCAGATTCTATTGAAATACATAAATTATCAGAGATACCAGAGATTAAATGGAAAAAACCAACTGTTGTTATTGGCTTTCCTGGCACTGGGCTAGTAGGTAGCGTTGCAGCATCACAGCTTGTTGATGTGCTTGGTTTGGAATTTATAGGATATATTACGAGCGCTGCGTTTGCACCATTAGCAGCAATACATGATTATAAACCATTACCACCTGCAAGAATCCATTATTCCTCTAAGTACAATGTAGTAGTTATTCTATCTGAAATGTCTATTCCTATTAATTCTTCTATGGAACTAGCAGATAAGCTCTTTCATTTTTCAAAAACATTAGACGCAGGCTTAATTATATCACTGGGTGGTATTTCACTAAAAGAAGAACAGGATGCAGTTTATGTAGTTTCGAGCGATCAAAAATTAGTGAAGAATATTGTTAGTAAAAAACTTGCAAAACCCATTCGCGAAGGAGCGACAACTGGCGTTACTGGTTTGCTACTTTCAAAAGGCATGCTAGAAGGTTTTCCAGTGCTTTCTATATTGGCAGAGGCATCGCAGGATTATTTAGACCCTCATGCAGCTGGTAATGCATTGAAAGTATTATCTAGTCTCTTAGGTGTTCAGATAAACACTACTAGCTTGGAGAAAGATGCAAAAGAACTAGCAGAAACATTAAAGGAAACAATGATAAAATCAAAGACTCCGAAGAAAACTGGTTCTAGTGATACGGGAATGTATGGTTAGCTATCATGAACAATGAGCCTTGGGCAGTGGGCCTTCTATTTTTAAAAAGTTCTATTCTAATTTTTT
>Ga0209343_10000279_pt1 | contig 71502 bp, 64 predicted proteins | sample RifCSPlowO2_02_FD_184026 | JGI IMG/M metagenome (GOLD analysis project Ga0209343, IMG submission 184026) | Groundwater microbial communities from Rifle, Colorado - Rifle CSP2_plank lowO2_0.2 (SPAdes) (version 2) | ecosystem: Environmental > Aquatic > Deep subsurface > Groundwater | place...
GCGGTCCTGCGGGTCCATGGTCGCGCCCACCAGCCAGAAGGTCGCCAGCAGCCAGGCGATGGACACCACGGCCGCCACCCCCAGCAGCCACCACAACCGCCGGTCGGTCTTGCGATGACCACTCACTGGACGCCTCCCCGTGAAAGCATCTCCTTGACCTTCTGTACCAGCTCCTTGGTGGAAAACGGCTTGGTCATGTAGGCATTGGCGCCCAGCGCGAGGCCCTTGGCGACGTCGGTGTCGCGCCCCTTGGCAGTGAGCATGAGGATCGGCGTGTCGCGCACCAGCTCGTGGACCCGCACTTCGCAGCAGACGTCGAACCCGGTCTTGACCGGCATCATCACGTCCAGCAGCACCAGCGCCGGGCGCTCGCGCACGATGGCGTCGATGGCTTCCTGCCCGTCGCGCGCCACCACCACCTCGTAGCCTTCGCGCTTCATCAGGAACTCGAGCGAAATCAGGATGTTGGGCTCGTCGTCGGCGATCAGTATTTTCTGGCTCATGCTTGTGCTCCTGTGAGGTTGATGCCGGCCCCATGGGCCGCCATCGGGTCTGATCCGGTTTCGCGCGCGGGATCGGTGTGCGGCAGGAAAAAGCCGAAGCGCGCGCCCTGCCCCGGGCTGGATTGCAGCCACATGCGGCCGCCAAAGTGTTCCACGATCTGGCGGCTGATGGGCAGGCCCAGCCCGGTGCCGCCCGGACGGTAGTGCTCGTCGCCCGACACCTGGCGGAATTTCTCGAACACCATGGTCTGCTGGTCGAGCGCGATGCCCGGGCCGTTGTCCTGCACCTCCACCTCCACACCCCTTTCCACCGGACGCAGGCTCATCACCACCCGGCCACTGTCGCGTGGCGCGTACTTGGCCGCGTTCGACAACAGGTTGAGCACCACCTGGGTGATGCGGTCGTGATCGGCCCACAGCGGCGCCACCGATGCGGGCAAGCGCAGTTCAAGCGCAACGCCCCGCTCGCGGTAGGTTTCGCCCATGCTGCCCGCGGCCTGCTCCAGCAGCTCGCGCATGTCCACCTCGGTGTTGTGCCACTCGGCGTGCCCGGCCTCGATCTTGGCCATGTCCAGCACCTGATTCACCAGGCGGCTCAGGCGCTCGGCCTCGGCCACGATGATGCCCAGAAACTGCTGGCGCTGCGCCAAGTCCATCTGGTCATCGTCGCGCATCAGCTCCGACAGGGCCCTGATCGACGTCAAGGGCGTGCGCAGCTCGTGCGTCACCGACGACATGAAATCGTCTTTGAGCCGGTCCAGGCTCTTGAGCTTTTCGTTCGCTTCGCGCAGCTCGTTGGTGGCGCGTTCGAGCGAGCGCGACTTGTCTTCCAGCGCGTGCGAGTAGGCGCGCAGCTGCGAGGCCTCGTCCAGGATGCGCATCACGTCGTCGAGGTTGAGCGCCTCCTCCTCCACCACCGAGGCCACCATCACCCGCGCCGACGCGCTGCCGATGGCGCCGGCCAGCTGCGTTTCCACGAAATGCACCAGCCGCGCGTCGGCGGGAATCTGGTCGATATGCCCCACCCCCACGCTTTGCGCGTATTCGTTGAAAAGGCGCCGCGCGGTCTCCACCCCCAGAAACCGGCCGGCCAAGGGCAACAACGCGGACACCTGGGCCTTGCCTTGCCAGAACACCGGGCGTGAACCCGAGGCGCGGTGAAACACGTCCACGAACAACAGGGCCTGGCTGGTTTCGCGCGCCGAGGGCGGGCGCCACAATGAGACCCCCACATAGCCCACCAGATTGGCCAGCAGGCTCCAGAACAGCGAGTGCGTGATGTTGTCCAGCCCGGCCAGGCCCAGGAAGGCCTCGGGCTTGAGCCAGTCCAGGCCCCACAGGCCGTGCACCAGGAAGTCGCCCGGCAGCCAGCCCGACTTGGCCAGCGAAGGCAGCATCAGGGTGTAGGCCCAGAAACCGAAGCCCAGCAGCAGGCCCGTGAGCGCGCCGCCCTGGGTGCCGCCCTTCCAGTACATGCCGCCCAGCATCGCCGGCGCGAACTGCGCCACCGCCGCAAAGCTGATGAGGCCGATGCTCACCAGCGCGTAGGCCTCGCCCGCGAGGTGGAAATACAGGTAGCCCAGCAGCAGAATGCCCAGAATCGCCAGCCGGCGAATGGTCAGCAGCAGCGTGGTGAGGTCGCCGCTGGCCCGTGCGCCGAAGCGGTGCATGCGCAGCAGCAATGGCATCACGAGGTCGTTGCACACCATGGTGGAGACCGCGATCGCCTCCACGATCACCATGCCGGTGGCGGCGGACAGGCCCCCCACGAAGGCGAACAGAGCCAGCGCATGGTGGCCCTGCGACAGCGGCAGCGACAGCACGAAGGTCTCCGGGTCCATCTGCCCGGGGCCGAAATGCAGCAGCCCGCCCATGGCGATGGGCAGCACAAACAGGTTGATGAGCAGCAGGTAGAGCGGGAACGCCCAGACCGCGCGCCGCAGGTGCCGCTCGTCCACGTTCTCCACCACCATCATCTGGAACTGCCGCGGCAGGAAGATCACCGACAACATGGCCAGCAGCGTGTGGCCCAGCCACTGCGCGTACGCAAAGGGCTGGCCCTGGCCGAATTGCAGCAGACGGCGCAATTCGTCCACCGCCAGGGCCTGGTCAAACAGCCGGGCCGGGTTGCCGAACAGGCCGAAGCTCACGAACAGGCCGATCGCCAGGAAGGCCATCAGCTTCACCACCGACTCGAACGCGATCGCGGCCACCATGCCCTCGTGGCGCTCGGTGCTGTCCAGATGCCGGGCACCGAAGACGATGGTGAACCCGGCCAGGGCGATCGCCAGGTAGAGCGTGCTGTCGGTCCACCATTGCGCGCTCTGCACGGCGGGCTGGCCCAGGGGCGAGGTCAGCACCGCGTAGCCGCTGGCGATGGCCTTGAGCTGCAGCGCGATGTAGGGAACGATGCCCACCACGGTGATCAGCGTCACCAGCCCGGCCAGCAACGGGCTCTTGCCATAGCGGCTGGCGATGAAGTCGGCGATCGAGGTGATGCGCCAGGTCTTGGCGATGCGGATCATCTTGCGCACCACCATCCAGGCCAGGATCATGGCCAGCATGGGCCCGAGGTAGGTGGGCAGGAACCAGACCCCCGAGGTGGCGGCCCGGCCCACGCTGCCAAAGTAGGTCCAGGCGGTGCAATAGACCGCCAGCGACAGCGCGTACACCCAGGGGCTGGCGATGACCGAGCGCCCCTGCGCAGCCCGCAGGTCGGCCCAGTGCGCCACCGCGAACAGCAGCAACAGGTAGGCAAACGAGACACCAATGACCAGGGGAGCGGAGAGCATGGCCGGTCCTGGCTGGGGTCAGTCGGTGGCGGTTGCGTCGGTGTCGCGTTCGACCACCCAGGCCAGGGCGGCGATCAGCAGCGCCCAGACCACGAACAGCGCCAGCGGAAACAGCGGCAGGCCGAACACCCGGGCATCGTGGTCCCAAAGTGCCAGCAGTGGAAAGTTGAACAGCGCCCAGCCGGCAAAGAACAGGGCCACCAGGCGCTGGGCGGCAAGACCTTGAAACATGCGTGTCTCCTCGTGCGGTGGGTGCGGTGCTTGGCCGCGGCCCCTCGCCAACGATTGTGCCCCACGCACTGACCGATCGCTTACGCTGGGCCGCACAAAAAAGGCGGCAAGGTCTGCACCCTGCCGCCTGGTTCAACACAACGCGGGCCAGCCGCGCTGCGTCATGGTTTCGCGCCCTCTGGCGCGGTCCGTCACGCCGCCGGTTTCGCCGAAGACGCCAGCAGTTGCCAGGTGTCCACCACCGAGTCCGGGTTCAGCGAAATGGAGCTGATGCCCTCGTCGCGCAGCCACTGGGCGAAGTCGGGGTGGTCGCTGGGGCCCTGGCCGCAGATGCCGACGTACTTGCCCTCGGCCTTGCAAGCGCCGATGGCCAGCTTCAGCAGCGCCTTGACGGCCGGATCGCGTTCGTCGAAGTCGTGTGCCAGCAGCTCCAGGCCGGAATCGCGGTCCAGGCCGAGGGTGAGCTGGGTCAGGTCGTTGGAACCGATGGAGAAGCCGTCGAAGTACCGCAGGAAGTCGTGTGCCAGCACCGCGTTGCTCGGGATCTCGCACATCATGATGACCTTGAGGTCGTGCTCGCCGCGCTTCAAACCCTTCTCGGCCAGCAGCTCGGTCACACGCTGGGCCTGGCCCAGCGTGCGCACGAAAGGCACCATCACCTGCACGTTGTTCAGGCCCATGTCTTCGCGCACGCGCTTGATGGCTTCGCATTCCATGGCGAAGGCTTCGCGGAAGTCGTCGCTGATGTAGCGTGCCGCGCCACGGAAGCCCAGCATGGGGTTTTCTTCATCGGGCTCGTAGCGGCTGCCACCGACCAGTTTGCGGTACTCGTTGGACTTGAAGTCCGACAGGCGCACGATCACCGGCTTGGGCCAGAAGGCCGCGGCGATGGTGGCCACACCCTCGGCCACCTTGTCCACATAGAAGGCGCGCGGCGAGGCGTGGCCACGGGCCACCGACTCCACCGCCTTCTTCAGGTCGGCGTCGATCTGCGGGTAGTCCAGAATGGCTTTGGGGTGCACGCCGATGTTGTTATTGATGATGAACTCCAGCCGCGCCAGACCCACGCCGCCGTTGGGAATCTGGCAGAAGTCGAAGGCCAGCTGGGGGTTGCCCACGTTCATCATGATCTTCACGTCCAGCGGGGGCATCTCGCCGCGCTGCACTTCGGTGACCTCGGTTTCGAGCAGGCCGTCGTAGATGTGGCCGGTGTCGCCCTCGGCGCAGCTCACGGTCACCAGGGTGCCGTCCTTGAGGGTCTCGGTGGCGTCGCCACAGCCCACCACGGCCGGGATGCCCAGCTCGCGCGCGATGATGGCCGCGTGGCAGGTGCGGCCACCGCGGTTGGTCACGATGGCACTGGCGCGTTTCATGACCGGCTCCCAGTTCGGGTCGGTCATGTCGGTCACCAGCACGTCGCCGGGCTGAACCTTGTCCATCTCGCTGATGTTGTGCACCAGGCGCACCGGGCCGGTACCGACCTTCTGCCCAATGGCGCGGCCCGAGGCCAGCACGGCGCCCTTGCCCTTGAGCTTGTAGCGCACCTCGGTCTTGCCGGCGCTCTGGCTCTTCACCGTTTCAGGCCGCGCCTGCAGGATGTAAAGCTGGCCGTCGATGCCGTCCTTGCCCCACTCGATGTCCATCGGGCGGCCGTAGTGCTGCTCGATCACCAGTGCGTAATGCGCCAGTTGCTCCACGTCGGCATCGGTCAGGCTGTAGCGGTTGCGCTGCTCGACCGGCACGTCGATGGTCTTGACCAGCTTGCCGCTCTGGGCCTTTTCTTCGGCCGTGCTGAAGGTCATCTGGATCAGCTTGGAGCCCAGGTTGCGGCGGATCAGCGCGCGCTTGCCGGCCTTGAGCATGGGCTTGTGCACGTAGAACTCGTCGGGGTTCACGGCGCCCTGCACCACCGTCTCGCCCAGGCCGTAGCTGGAGGTGATGAAGACCACATCTTCGAAACCGGACTCGGTGTCGATGGTGAACATCACGCCGGCCGCGCCGGTGTCGGAGCGCACCATGCGCTGCACGCCGGCGGACAGGGCCACGTCGGCGTGGGCAAAGCCCTTGTGCACGCGGTAGCTGATGGCGCGGTCGTTGTACAGCGAAGCGAAAACCTCCTTCATCTTGTGCAGCACCTCGTCGATGCCGTGCACGTTGAGGAAGGTTTCCTGCTGGCCGGCGAACGAGGCGTCGGGCAGGTCTTCGGCGGTGGCCGACGAGCGCACGGCAAAGGTGGCCTTGTCGTTGTCACCCACCAGGGTGACGAAGGCGTCGCGGATGGCTTTTTCCAGATCGGCGGGGAACGGCTGGTTCTCCACCATGGCCCGGATCTCGGCGCCGGCTTCGGCCAGGGCGCGCACATCCTCGGTGTCGAGCGCGTTCAGGCGGGCGTTGATGCGGTCGGTCAGGCCGTCGTACTTCAGGAACTCGCGGAACGCATGGGCCGTGGTGGCAAAGCCGGTGGGCACCTTCACGCCACTGGGCAGTTGCGAGATCATCTCGCCGAGGCTGGCATTTTTGCCGCCGACGGCGTCGACGTCGCTCATCCGCAGACGCTCGAAAGGCACGACCAGATCGGTCGGGGAAAACAGGTTGGACATGGATAGACTCCGCTCAAGTTAAAAAACCGGGGGCTCCATGCGCCGCGCTCCTGACCTGTGGTTCTGTTATGGGTCCGTCGCCGGGCAAAGGGCTGAAATCGGACGGGCGGGCGGCATTGATAATGGCGCCACGGCCCGAACCCGACATTGTAGGGCGCCACCCTGACAGGCGTCGCGCCCAAGCTGACGGGTCTGAAACGCACTGCAACCCGGTCTGAACCGTCCCGCCACCCCATCCGCACGACCCCACCATGCCCACCAGAACGGTCTTTTTTGTCTCCGACGGCACCGGCATCACCGCCGAAACCTTTGGCAATGCCATCCTGGCCCAGTTCGAGACCCAGGTGCGCCGCGTGCGCCTGCCCTTCCAGGACAGCGTCGACAAGGCCCACCAGGCGGTGCGCCAGATCAACCACACGGCCGAGGTCGAGGGCCGGCGCCCGCTGGTGTTCACCACCGTGGTGAACATGGATGTGCTGCGCGTCGTCAAGGAACACTGCAACGGCATGATCCTGGACATGTTCGGCACCTTCGTCGAACCCCTGGAGGCCGAGCTGGGCATCAAGTCGAACCACCGCGTGGGCCGTTTCTCGGATGTGTCCAAAAGCAAGGAATACCACGACCGAATTGAGGCCATCAATTTCTCGCTCCTGCACGACGATGGCCAGAGCCACCGCGATCTGGCCGGCTCGGACGTGATCCTGGTCGGCGTGAGCCGCAGCGGCAAGACCCCGACCTCGCTCTATCTGGCCATGCAGCACGGCCTGAAGGCGTCGAACTACCCACTGATCCCGGAAGATTTCGAGCGCCGCAAGCTGCCGCCGGCCCTGGTGCCGCACCGCAAGAAGATCTTTGGCCTGACGATCGCGCCCGAGCGCCTGTCCGAGATCCGCAACGAGCGCCGGCCGAACTCGCGTTATGCCAGTCTGGACAACTGCCGCATGGAGGTCAGCGAGGCCGAAGGCATGATGCGCCGCGAGGGCATCCGCTGGCTCTCGACGACGACCAAGTCGATCGAGGAGATCGCCACCACCATCCTGCAGGAAATCCGCCCGGAGCGGCTGGAGTACTAGGCTCCCCCCTGCGCCGCTTCGCGTCTTCCCCCCTGTGGGGGGACGCAGCTGGTGGCCCGGCGAAGCCGGTTCCACTGCTGCCCTTGGGCTGGGCACGCGCTCCGGTTGGTTTTTTGCTTCTCCCTGCGCCGCTTCGCGTCCTGGGTTCTTGCTCCTCAGCTGCCGCGCTTCTTGGCCGGGCCCAGACCGTGGGCCTGGCGGCTCAGGGCAAACGATGCGAAAAGCTTGGCCCACAGCGTGACGCCCGCGATGGCCACCCAGTCTTCGGACGCGAGGGCCTGAAAGCCCAGCACGGCGACCAGCAGCACCACGATCACCACGCCTCCAACCATGTTGATCGCCATCTCGTAAGGCGCGTATTTCTCGGCGTTGGGGGGCGGCACGCCCTTCTTGAGCGCCACTTCGGAAAAGTCGCGCTTCACCAGAATCCGGTAGGCGCGGCGCAGCCAGAAGAAGGCCACGGGAAACAGGGCCAGCAGAAAGATCCAGTTGAATATGAAAACGCTCGGCAGATTCATCCGGCAAGTCCTTGGTGAACGCGGTGGAAGGGGTGCTGTGCGCAGCCCGCCGCAGCGGCGGGTTGTGCACAGCATCCGAAGGGAGATCGCCCGGTCGGGTTCCGGATTGTCCCCCAGCGGGTGCTGGAAAAACAAAACCCCGTCGGTGAACCCACGGGGTTTTGACTCACACACGCACCGGGGCGTGGCCCGGTGCAGCGTGTCTCAGTCCATCAGTGACCGGTGGCGACGCCCGCGCCCTTGGGCACGCGCACCGACTCCACCAGTTCCTGGATGTGCTTGGGCACCGGTGCCGACACCTTGCTCACCAGGTAGGCCACGGCGAAGTTCACGATAGCGCCCACGGTGCCGAAGGCTTCCGGGGTAATGGTGAAGAAGCCGTTGACACCACCGACCATGTCCACGTAATCGGTGCCCTTGATGAAGAACAGGCCTTTGTGTGCGAACACGTAGAACAGCGTGACGAACAAGCCAGCCAGCATGCCGGCGATGGCACCCCGGTCGCTCACGGTCTTGCTGAAAATGCCCATCATCAACGCGGGGAAGATGGTGGACGCCGCGATACCGAAGGCCAGGGCCACCGTACCGGCCGCGAAGCCCGGTGGGTTCAGACCCAGGTAACCAGCGACCAGAATCGCACCGACCATGGACAGCTTGCCAGCCAGGAGTTCACCCTTTTCGCTGATGTCGGGCTTGATGGCGCCCTTGATCAGGTCGTGCGACACGGCCGAAGAGATGGCCAGCAGCAGACCGGCTGCGGTGGACAGCGCAGCGGCCAGACCACCGGCGGCCACCAGAGCGATCACCCAGTTGGGCAGCAGCGCGATTTCCGGGTTGGCCAGCACGATGATGTCGGCGTTCACGGTCAGCTCGTTGCCCTTCCAGCCGGCCGCTTCGGCCTTGCCCTTGGCGACTTCGTTCTTGGTCTTGTCGTTGTAGTACTGGATACGGCCGTCGGCGTTCTTGTCTTCCCACTTCAGCAGGCCGGTCTTTTCCCAGCGCTTCATCCAGTCGGGACGCTGCTCGTACACTAGGCTGGCTTCGGTGGCGTACAGGTCGCCGTTGGCCTTGACGGCGTCCGGGTTCACGGCGATGCGGCCGTCGGCGTCCTTGGTCAGGCCCACGGCGGTGTTCACGGTGCCATGCAGGTTCAGCTTGGCCATGGCGCCCACGGCAGGCGCCGTGGTGTACAGCAGGGCGATGAAGACCAGCGCCCAGCCGGCGGAGGAACGGGCGTCAGCCACCTTCGGCACGGTGAAGAAACGAACGATCACGTGTGGCAGACCAGCGGTACCGATCATCAGCGACACGGTGTAGAAGAACATGTTCAGCATCGAACCGGCGCTTGAGGTGGTGTACTGGCCAAAGCCCAGATCGGTCACCACCTGGTCCAGCTTGGTCAGCAGCGCAACGTCGGTACCCGCCATGTCCGAGCCCAGGCCCAGTTGCGGCAGGAAGTTGCCGGTCAGGTTCAGGGAGATGAAGAAGGCAGGCACCAGGTAGGCGGCGATCAGCACGATGTACTGGGCCACCTGGGTGTAGGTGATGCCCTTCATGCCACCGAACACGGCGTAGGCGAACACGATCGCCATACCGATGTAGATGCCCTGCTCACTCGACACACCCAGGAAGCGCGCGAAGGTCACGCCCACACCGGTCATCTGACCAATGATGTAGGTCAGCGAAGCCACCAGCAGACACAGCACCGCGACGTTGCGGGCGGCCTTCGAGTAGAAGCGGTCGCCGATGAACTCGGGCACGGTGAACTTGCCGAACTTGCGCAGGTACGGCGCCAGCAGCATGGCCAGCAACACATAGCCGCCGGTCCAGCCCATCAGGAACACGGCGCCGCCGTAGCCCATGTTGGCGATCAGGCCGGCCATGGAGATGAAGGACGCGGCCGACATCCAGTCGGCGGCCGTGGCCATGCCGTTGGTGATGGGGTGCACCCCGCCGCCGGCCACGTAGAACTCGGACGTGCTGCCCGCACGCGCCCAGTAGGCAATGCCGAGGTAGAGCGCGAAGCTCAGCCCGACGAACAGATAGATGGTGGTTTGAAGTGACATGTCGGTCGTCCTTGATCAGTCTTCTTGCATGCCGAACTTGCGGTCGATCTGGCCCATCTTGTGCGCGTACCAGAAGATCAGCGCGATGAACACATAGATGGAACCTTGCTGGGAAAACCAGAACCCGACGGGATAACCACCGAGCTTGATGCCGTTGAGGGCATCGGCGAACAGGATGCCCGCGCCGTAGGACACCAGGAACCAGATGATCAGCACTTTGGTCAGCAGACCCAGCGTTGCGGACCAGTAGGCCTTCGCATTGCTTTCACTTGCAGTTGTCATGAAAGTCATCTCCTCAGAGTGATGCTTTTGCTGTTTCGACGGCTTGCGCCGCCACGTTTTGCACGCCATCCACCGAGTGGGTTTCCGACGACACGGGCGGACTTTGGAAGCACTTTCTTACAGCAAAATTTCGGGCGACGGGGGTGGGTGCGAAACCGAGGGTAAGCCCCTACGAAATGGTGCGATGGCACCCTCCTGACGGTCAAAGACCGGGCGCGGCACGGCGCCAGCAGTCGAGACAAACGCTTACAACTTGCGCTTGGCGTCGCCCCGACGACAGGAACAGAATTTGTGACGAATTGCACGTTTTGAAGCCTTGACCCCGGGGAGGACATCATGGCCCGCAAAGCAGTCGTCACCGCCCCCGAAGAACCCCCAGGCCGACCACGGCGCACCGGGCCCGACGCGGTCAACAACACCCCTGTGACAGCCCTCAGCTTCATCGTGCGCGGCCAGGCGCTGCAGACCCACGGCGTCGCTCGGGGCGGCCCGGGCCCGGCCATCCCCAGCGGCTTCGGTGGGCGTGGCCAGGTCATTCAGAAGGTGCAGCCGGGCGCACGCCGCAGCAGCGGGGCCGACACGGTGCGCATGACGGCCCGCCCGGGCCTGGACGCGGTGGTGCTGCACATCGGCAACGGCCCCTCGCTGATGCTGCACCCCGAGACCGCGCGCGACCTGATGCTGGCGCAGTCGGGCCTGACCCGCAGCGCCGTGCGCGGCACCTCGCGCTCGCGCGCGGGCGAGACGACCGACGACGCGCCGACCGAGGTGGAGGTCCCGGTCCAGCTGGGCTGGCAGAGCGCGCAGACGGCCGGCGCCGCGCGCGGGCGGCTGGGCGAGGTGCTGCTCTCGGGCATCGAGGTGGTGACCGACCTGTTCACCGGGCCCGCGAGCGAGCTCGCGGCGGCCCGGATCGGGGCCCGGCTGGACCAACAGGTGGACCCCGGCGTGTACCGCCTGAGCGCCGACGCCCTGGGCGCGCCGCTCAAGGGCAACGGCCACAAGCTCGACCGCGTGCCCGCCGCCGCGCCCGGCGAGCCCATGCTGGTGCTGCTGCACGGCACGTTTTCCGAAACCCACGGCACCTTCGGCAAGCTGTGGCAACAACACCCGCAAAAGGTGCGCGAGCTGTTCGCGCATTACGGCCAGCGGGTGTACGGGCTGGACCACCCCACGCTGACCGCCAGCCCGATCGACAACGCGCTGATGCTCGCGCGCGCCCTGCCCGCCGGCGCGCGCGTGCACCTGCTCACCCACTCGCGTGGTGGCCTGGTGGCCGAGGTGCTGGCGCGGGTCTGCGCCCAGCCCACCTTGTCCGAAGCCTCGCTTGCACCCTTCAAGGGCGGCGCGCACCAGGCGCAGCTGACCGCCTTGCAACAGCTGGCCACCGAGCTCCAGGGGCGCGACATCCGCATCGAGCGGGTGGTGCGCGTGGCCTGCCCGGCGCGCGGCACGCTGCTGGCCTCGCGGCGGCTGGACGCCTACGTGTCGGTGCTGAAGTGGACGCTGGAACTCGCCGGCATCCCGGTGGCGCCCGCCCTGCTCGACTTCGTGGCCGAAGTGGCCAGCCACCGAACCGACCCCGGGCTGCTGCCCGGGCTGGAGGCCATGACGCCGCAGAGCCCGCTGCTGCAGTGGCTGCACGGCGGCGACGGCCCGTTGCCCGGTCAACTGCGCGTGGTGGCCGGCGACATCGAGGGCGATTCCGTCACCACCTGGGTCAAGACCCTGCTGGCCGACGCCTTCTACTGGACCGACAACGACCTCGTGGTGCAGACCCGCTCCATGTACGGCGGCGGCCCGCGCGCACCGGCCGGCGGCCACGCTGCGGCCAGCTTCCTGCTGGACCAGGGCGGCGAGGTCACGCACTTTGGCTACTTCAGCAACCCGCGCACCGCCGAGGCCGTGTGCAACGGCCTGACCCAGGACACACCCGCGGGCTTTCGCCCCATCGGCCCGATGTCGTGGGCCGGCAGTTCCAGCGACGGCCTGCGCGGCGTGCCACGCGAGGCCCCGTCCGAGCCCGCGGCCGCGCGCCCGGCGGTGATCCTGTTGCCCGGCATCCTGGGCAGCCACCTCAGCGTGGACGGCAAGCGGGTCTGGCTGAGCCTGCGCATCCTGGGCGGCCTGGGCCGGCTGGCCTACCGCGAAGACGCGCGCAACGTGCTGCCCGACGGCGCCATGGGCCGCAGCTACGACGATCTGGCCGAATTCCTCTCGCAGAGCCACGAGGTGATCGAGTTTTCCTTCGACTGGCGCCGCCCGATCGAACACGAGGCCCGCCGCCTGGCCGATGCCATGGACCAGGCCCTGAGCGCGCGCAGCGCCACCGGCCAGCCGGTGCACCTGCTCGCGCACTCCATGGGCGGGCTGGTGGCCCGCACCGTGCAACTGGAGCGGCCCGAGGTGTGGCAGCGCTGGCTGGAGCGGCCCGGCTCGCGCCTGCTGATGCTGGGCACGCCCAACGGCGGCTCGTTCGCGCCCATGCAGGTGCTCTCGGGCGACGACAGCTTCGGCAACGCGCTGGCTGCGTTCGGCCTGCCGTTCCAGGACCACCAGGCGCGCCAGATCATGGCCGCGATGCCCGGCTTCATCCAGTTGCAGGCCGGCCTGCTCGACGCCGCGCTCGGGCTGGGGCACAGCGAGCGCTGGAAGGCCCTGGCCGAGCAGGACATGGCCCTGCTGCGGGACGCCAGCTGGTGGCACGACGGCGAGAGCCAGCGCAACATCTACCGCTGGGGCGTGCCACCGCAACCGGTGCTCGACCAGGCCATCGCCCTGCGCCAGCGCCTGGACCAGCAGCGCGCCAGCGAACTGGAGCGGTTTCGCGACCGGGTGCTGGTGGTGGTCGGCCGTGCGCGCTTCACACCCGCCGGCTTCGAGCTCAGCGCCAGCGAAGGCCTGATGTACCTGGACGCCCCGGACGATGGCGACGGCCGCGTCACGCTCGACAGTGCGATGCTGCCCGGCGTGAAGGCCTGGCGGGTGGACTGCGAACACGGCGGCCTGGCCGACGCCGAAGACGCGTTCGAGGCCTACCGGGAACTGCTCCAGCACGGCGACACCCAGCGCCTGCCGCCGGTCTCCACCGCCCGCGGCGGCGGCGCGACGGTGGCGGCCCTGGTGCGCAGCCGGCCGTCGCGCCAGCGCAGCGGCCCGCTGCAGCCGCCCACCGAACCCAGCGACGTGTTCCGCCTGGACGACGAGGCGCCGCGCCCGGTGCGCACCCAGCGCGCCGCGTTGCGCGTCAGCGTGCACAACGGCAACCTCAAGTTCATCAGCGCCACGGTGATGGTCGGGCACTACGGTGCGTCCACCCTGACTGGCACCGAGGGCGTGGTCGACCAGTTCATCGGCGGCGCCATGTCGGCCTCGCTGGCGGTGGGCCTGTACCCCGAGGCGCCGGGCTCGCACCAGTTCTTCACCAACCACCGGCAGGACCCCGACAGCCCGCTGGCGCTACCGCGCCCGCCCCACGTGGTGGTGGCCGGGCTGGGCGAAGAAGGCAAGCTGCGCGGCGCCGACATGATCCACACGGTGCGCCAGGCCACCCTGGCCTGGGCCCAGCGCGTGGCCGAAACGCCCGGCAGCGCCGCCGCGCAGTTTGAACTGTGCGCCACGCTGATCGGCAGCGGCGGCGTGGGCGTGACGGCGGCGGCCGCGGCCCAGGCGGTGGCGCAGGGCGTGCGCGAGGCGAACGAAAAACTCGCCGTGCACGGCTGGCCGCAGGTCGGCCACCTGCGCCTGATCGAGCTGTACCTGGATCGCGCCACCGAAGCCTGGCACGCCCTGCACCTGCTGGCCCTGTCGGCGCCCGAACACTACGCGCTCACGCCCACCGTGCTCTCGGGCCTCGGCGCGCTGCGCCGCCCGCTGGAGAGTGGCTACCGCGGCACCGGCCACGACTTCATCAGCGCCATTTCGGAAAAGAACGAGGCGGGCGAGCCCATCATCACCTACACCCTGGACACCCAGCGCGCCCGCTCCGAAGCGCGCGTGCAGGCCACGCAGGCGCGGCTGGTGAGCGAGCTGGTGCGGCGGGCTTCGAACGACGCCAACCGCGATCCACAGATCGGCCGCACGCTGTTCCAGCTGCTGGTGCCGGTGGAAATGGAGGCCAGCCTGCGCGGCAGCAGCGAGCTGCTGCTCGAACTCAACGACGGCACGGCCGGCATCCCCTGGGAGCTGCTGGACGCGCCGAACGACGGGCGCGGCGGCCCCACCCGGCCCTGGACCATCCGCAACAAGCTGCTGCGCAAGCTGCGCACCGTGCGCTTTCGCGGCCAGGTGAGCGACGCGCGCCTCGAAGACGCCGTGCTGGTGATCGGCGAGCCGCTGAGCGACCCCGCGCTCTACCCGCCGCTGCCCGCGGCCCGCGCCGAGGCACGGGCGGTGGTGGAGGCGCTGGGGGGTCCGACGGGTCTGGACGCGGACCGCGTGCACGCGCTCATCGCCCCCGACGAGCAACAGGGCGCCGACGCGGCCACCGTCACCAACGCCCTGCTGGCAAGGCCCTACCGCATCGTGCACATCGCCGGGCACGGCGAGCCCGAGCTGCTGCGCGAGGGGCAGGCCCCGGTGTTGCGCGGCGTGGTCCTGAGCGACGGCACCTTCCTGGGGCCGCGCGAGGTGGAGGCGATGCGCGTGGTGCCCGAGCTGGTGTTCCTCAACTGCTGCCACCTCGCGGCCGACCCGCACCACCTGCTGCAGGGCTACGACCGCGCCGCCTTCGCCGCCGGCGTGGCCAAGCAGCTGATCCGCATCGGCGTGCGCTGCGTGGTCGCGGCGGGCTGGGCGGTGGAGGACGACGCCGCCAACCGCTTCGCCATCGCCTTCTACCAGGCGCTGCTGCGCGGCGAGCGCTTCATGGACGCGGTGCACACCGGGCGCGTGGCGGCTTTCGAAGCCAATCCCCTGGGCAACACCTGGGCCGCCTACCAGTGCTACGGCGACCCGGAGTGGGTCTGGCGGCCCGACCACCGCGACACCAATCGGACACGAGCGCCGGTGGGGCAGGCCTACGCCGCCATCGCCTCTCCGGTGGCATTGGCCCTGGCGCTGGAGACGCTGGCCGTGGAAAGCAGCACGCAGGGCGCCGCGCCCGAGGCCCAGCGCGAAAAGATCCGCCACCTGGAAGCGCGTTTTGAAGTCGAATGGGGCGGCATGGGCGCGGTGGCCGAGGCCTTTGGCGTGGCCTGCGCGGCGGCGCACGATATTGAGCGCGCTATCCACTGGTACCGCCGCGCGCTCGCCGCCAACGACGCCAGCGCCTCCGTCAAGGCCGGCGAGCAGCTCGCCAACCTGAGCGCACGCCTGGCCTGGGAACGGGTGGAGCAGGCCCACCGCGAGCAGCGCCCGGCCCGCACGCAGCAACGGCTGATGGCCCAGGGGCGCCGGGACATCCAGGCCGCGCTCGGCCAGCTCGGCGCGCTGGTGGCCATCTGCCCCAGCATCGAACGCGAGAGCCTGCTGGGCTCCGCGCACAAGCGGCTGCACCTGCTGGAGACCGCGGCCGGGCAGAGCCGCCCCGCCGCGCGGGCCATCGAACAGATGGCAATGCACTACCGGCGGGCCGAAGCCCTGGCGCGCCAGGCTGGCCACGCCGAGTGGTTCTACCCCGCGCTCAACCGCATGGCGGCCGAGCTGATCGCGCACACGGGCACCAGCGGCTGGCCGGGCTTCGACCCGGCCGACACCGCCCAGCTGCGGCAAAGCCTGGAGCGCAAGCGGCGCGACGACCCCGACTTCTGGAGCGTGGTCGGGCTGCCCGAGCTGGCGATGTACGAAGCGCTGGCCGCGCGCAACCTGGCTTCGCGCCTGCCCGACATCCTGTCGGTCTACGAAGACCTGCACAGCCGGGCCGGCACGGCCTGGATGTGGGCCTCGGTGGTCGATCAGGCGGGTTTTGTGCTGCGGCACTTCGCGGGCAAACAAGGCGCCGAAGCGCAGGCGGTGCGCCAACTGCTGGAGGTGCTGCAGGCCTACGCCCAAGCCTGAGCACCACCGGTCCCGAGCCTCCAACAAAAAAGGCCTCGGTTACCCGAGGCCCTTTGAGCGATCACAGCCCGGCGAGTCAGGCCGCCACCGCCTCGGCGGCCACCACCGGCTGGCGGATCAGGTGGTCAAACGCGCTGAGCGCGGCCTTGGCGCCCTCGCCCGCGGCGATCACGATCTGCTTGTACGGCACCGTGGTGCAGTCACCGGCGGCGAACACGCCCGGCACATTGGTGTGGCCCTTGGCGTCCACCACGATCTCGCCGAAACGGCTGAGTTCGACCGTACCCTTGAGGAACTCGGTGTTGGGCACCAGACCGATCTGCACGAACACACCTTCCAGCGGCACCAGGTGCTCTTCATTGGTCGCGCGGTCCTTGTACTTCAGGCCATTGACCTTGCCATCGGCCCCCGTGATCTCGGTGGTCTGTGCGTTGACGTGAATGGTCACGTTGGGCAGGCTTTTCAGCTTGCTCACCAGCACCGCGTCGGCCTTGAGCTGGTCGGCGAACTCGACCAGGGTCACATGCTGCACGATGCCGGCCAGATCGATGGCCGCTTCCACACCCGAGTTGCCGCCACCGATCACCGCCGTGCGCTTGCCCTTGAACAGCGGGCCGTCGCAGTGCGGGCAATAGGCCACACCCTTGTTCATGTATGCCTGCTCGCCAGGCACGTTGACGTTGCGCCAGCGCGCGCCGGTGGACAGGATCACGCTGCGCGCCTGGAGCACGCCGCCGTTGGCCATCCGCACCTGCACCAGACCGCCCGGCTCTTCCGCGGGGATCAGCTTGTCGGCGCGCTGCAGGTTCATGATGTCCACCTCGTAGTGGCGCACCTGGGCTTCCAGCGCGGCGGCGAACTTCGGACCGTCGGTTTCCAGCACGGAGATGTAGTTCTCGATCGCCATGGTGTCGTTCACCTGGCCGCCGAAACGCTCGGCCGCCACGCCCACGCGGATGCCCTTGCGGGCCGCGTACACGGCAGCGGCCGCGCCGGCGGGGCCACCGCCGACGATCAGCACGTCGAACGGGTCCTTGGCGTTGAGCCTGGCGGCGTCGCGGTCACCGGCGTTGGTGTCCAGCTTGGCCACGATTTCCTCCACCGACATGCGGCCGGAACCGAAGACCTTGCCGTTCAGGAACACCATGGGCACGGCCATGATCTCGCGCTCGGCCACTTCCTGCTGGAAGGCGCCGCCTTCGATCACCACGGTCTTCACCTTGGGGTTGAAGATCGCCATCAGCGACAGCGCCTGCACCACGTCCGGGCAGTTGTGGCAGGTCAGGCTCATGTAGACCTCGAAGCTGAAGTCACCGTCCAGGGCCTTTATCGACTCGATCACCTCGGCCTCCACCTTGGGCGGGTGGCCACCGGTCCACAGCAGGGCCAACACCAGCGAGGTGAACTCGTGGCCCAGCGGCAGGCCGGCGAAGCGCACGCCCTGCGTCTCACCGTCACGCGCCACCACGAACGACGGCTTGCGCACATCGTTGCCCGAGGTGTCCAGCGTGACCTTGTCGGACAAAGAAACGATGTCGTCCAGCAGGCCGCGCATCTCGGTGCCGGTGTCGCTGCCGTCCAGCGAAGCGATCAACCGGATCGGCTGGCGCAGCATGCCGAGGTAGGTCTGGAGCTGGGATTTGAGGGTGGCGTCAAGCATGGTGGACTCCTTGAAAAAACGATGGATGTGCGGAACCAATGCCGCTGGTGCATGAGCCACCGCTCGTGACGGAAGCCCATGAGGCAGCGGTACTGCCTGAAGAAATGGTGGAGCGAAGTGCCTTCGCCCAGAACGCGGCGGAACTGGCTTTGCCAGGCCGCTCGCGTTGTCCCCCTAGGGGGAAGACGCGCCGCAAGGCGCGGCGCAGGGGGGCTTAGATTTTCCCGACGAGTTCCAAGGAAGGAGCGATCGTCTTGGCGCCTTCGTTCCACTTGGCCGGGCACACCTGGCCGGGGTTGGCGGCGGTGTACTGGGCGGCCTTGAGCTTGCGCAGGGTTTCTTTCACGTCACGGGCGATTTCGTTGGAATGCACTTCCATCGTCTTGATCACGCCGTCGGGGTTGATCACGAAGGTGCCGCGCAGGGCCAGGCCTTCTTCGGGGATGTGCACGCCGAAGGCGTTGGTCAGGGCGTGGATGGGGTCGCCCACCAGCGGGAACTGGGCCTTGCCCACGGCGGGGCTGGTCTCGTGCCACACCTTGTGCGAGAAGTGGGTGTCGGTCGTGACGATGTAGACCTCGGCACCGGCCTTCTGGAACTCGGCGTAGTTGTCGGCGGCGTCTTCCACTTCGGTCGGGCAGTTGAAGGTGAAAGCGGCCGGCATGAAGATCAGCACGGACCACTTGCCCTTGAGGCTTTCGTCGGAGACCTCAATGAACTTGCCGTTGTGGAAGGCCTGGGCTTTGAAAGGCTGAACTTGCGTGTTGATCAGGGACATGGTTTTTCCTTGGTTGAGGTTGAGAGAAACGGTGAAAAGGACGCAACGGCTGTTGCCATGGACGAATTATAGCAATACGCTATCGACAACCATCATTGATAGTGTTTATTGGTTGCATAGCTTTTGCTGCTGCGCAGCATCCGAAGGATTCTGTTCCGCGCAGGGAAGGTGATCGCCCCCGGCAACACCGCCGCACAGGCTGTTGGATGGCTGGCATGCCCAATCCTCCAAAGCAACAGGCATTCATTTTCCACAAATTTTGGAATGTGTTTGCGAATCATTCGTGTTACCATATGTATGCCGTAACCACTGCGCCCATGGGCTGCACGGCGGTTTCTGGTCTCCACTCCCCTTTCGCCACCATGCCTGCGCAGTCCATCGCCCCCGACTCCTCTTCGCCCACAACCGGGGCACGACAAGCCGTCACCCTGCGCGCAGCGAAACAGCGCCGGTTGTCGGCGATGTCACGCGCACTGGCGGCCTGCTTCGGCGCCTACGGGCTGACGCTGGCGTTCACGGCGGCGCTCGGTCTGGGGCTGCAACACGCCGCCGGCTGGACCCGCGCAGAAGCAACGATGACCGCGACCCTGCCCGCCTTCGTGATCTACCTGCTCGCAGCACTGCGCGCCTTCGCCACGCACAGCGCCCGTCGCGCCTGGGCCGAGTTGTGCGTTGGCACCGCTGTGCTGGCGGCGCTGGCCGAATACTGGCGTTGAGCGGCATGAGACCAGCCGCACAGCAGGCGCAGCCGAACGCGCCGGGCTTTCGCCAACGCATGGGCGCTCTGCACACGTGGTGCGGGGTTCTTTTCGGCGGCTTCCTGTTCGCCATCTTCCTGACGGGCACGCTGTCGGTGTTCGACCGCGAGGTCGACCGTTGGGCGCAGCCCCATACACGCCTGCCCGCCCCGGCCGCGGGCGAGATGCCGTCGCTCGACCAGGCCTTGCCCCACTTGAGCCGGCTGGCGCCCGAGCAAGCCACGCTGTGGCTGATCTACCCGCCCGGCGACCGTGTGCCCACGCTGCGGCTGGGCTGGTCGGGCGAACACATCGAGCGAAGCTATCGCGACCTCAACCCGTTCAGTGCCACGCTCCTGCCAGAGCAAGGGGCGCCCCTGGGCACGCAACTCTTCTACCCGTTTCACCACAGCCTGCACCTGACATGGCTGGACCTGGGCGAATGGCTGGTCGGGCTGGCGGCGATGGCCATGCTGGTGGGCATCGTCTCGGGCGTGGCAACGCACCGGCGCATCTTCAAGGACTTCTTCACCTTCCGCCCGCGCAAGACCCTGCAGCGCAGCGCGCTGGACCTGCACAACGTGACGGCGGTGTTCGCATTGCCCTTTCTCTTCCTGATCCCGTTGTCGGGTCTGATCATCTTCGCGGCCGTCTACCTGCAACCCGCCATCGCCTGGGTCTATGGCCCCGAGCGCGGCGCCTACACCAAGGAGGCTTTGTCACGCTACAGCCGGGCGCCCGCCAAGGCAGCGCTGTCGCACAGGGCCTCGCTCGACGAGATGGCCGTGCAGGCACGGGCGCACTGGGCCGCGTCCGGCCAGCCCGGCGAGGTCGGACTCGTCATCGTGCGCCAACCCCACGACGCCAAGGCCGTGGTCGAGATGCGCCGCGCCAGCGGGGCGCGTGTCGGCCTGGAGCATGGCACGCTGTACTTCGACGCGGCCAGCGGTGCGCTGCTGCATGCCGAGGCGCTGCCCACCGTGTCGCGCGTGCAGCGCTTCATCGTCGGCATGCATCTGATCCAGTTCCATCACGGGACACTGCGCTGGCTGTATTTCGCCCTGGGTCTGAGCGGCTGCGTGATGCTCGCCACGGGCAGCATCGTCTGGGTGCAAAAACGCGCACAGCGGCACGCCCTACCCGGCCAGTCCGGCGTGCGCTGGATGCAGGCGCTGACGCTCGCCGCCGTGTGCGGTCCGCTGCTGGCGAGTGTCGGTGTGATGTTGCTCAACTGCCTGCCACATGCGTGGTGGACCTTTGACGCCTCACCGCTGCAGGCCTCGATGCGCTGGTTCTTCGGCCTTTGGAGCGCCAGTCTGCTGCATGCCGTGTGGATGCGCCACGGCACGCGGCACGTGGCCCAGCAGTGCATGGCCCTGGCCGTGACCGCGGTGACCACCATCGCGGCCAACCTGCTGCTCAACAGCGGCAGCGCATGGGAGCCGTGGCCAGGCAGCCACCCGGCCGCGCTGGGCGTGAACACGGGTCTGCTGCTGGTCGCGGCGGGCGCCGCGCTCATTGCCCGACGGCAGCTCCGAGGCCAGCGGGCCCACCGCGACGCACACGGTTTTTCGAAAGCCGCCGCATGAGCAGCCTGCTGTGGTCGTTTGCCGCCTGGTGCGCGCTCGCGCTGGCCATGGCGCGCCACCACGAACAGGCGTTTGGCCACGAGGGCACAGCCCAGGCGCGACGCCGTTGGTGCCACGGCGGGGCCCTCGGCCTGGCGGCAGCGCTGCTCTGCCCGGTATTCACCGACGGCTGGGCCCTGGGCCTGTTGCACGGCGTCACCGCGCTGGGCGTGGCGGGCCTGCTGGTGCCCACCCTCTTCGCCTGGGCGCCACGCGCCTGCGCCCCACTGGCCGCAGCGGCTGCCTTGCTCGGCACGCTGCTCGCCTATCCCGTTCTCTTTTTTCACTCCAACCCTTAGCAGGAATATTTGAATGAACGTCAAGACCGTCCACAAGAAGAATGGCATCAAGGCCCGGCGCTGCGCCGTGGCGCTCGCCGCGGCCTGGTGCTGCGTGCCGGGCTGGGCCCAGGTCACCACCAACACGGTGTCGGAGACACCGCCGGCCAGCGCCACACCAAACCCCGGCACCGACGACGCCGGCGTCGGCCAGATGCCGGTCGTGGTGATCACGGCCACGCGCGGCAGCAAGGCCGTGGACAAGATTCCGGGCGCGGTGAGCGTGATCACGCGCAAGGAGCTGGATGAACAGCTCGGCGTGGCCGAAGACCTCAGCGCGGTGCTCGCCGCACAGATCCCGGGCTACGCCCCGTCCACGCAGAAGCTCAGCAGCGCGGGCGAATCGATGCGCGGCCGGGCAGCGCTCATCCTCTTTGACGGCATTCCGCAGAGCAACCCCTTGCGCGCGGGTTCGCGCGAAGGCTATTTCGCCGACCCTCTGCTGATCGAGCGCATCGAAGTGGTCAGCGGCCCCTCGGCGGTGCAGGGTCTGGGTGCCACCGGCGGCATCATCAACTACATCTCCCGCACCCCGCGCAAGGAAGGCACGACGCACACGGTCGACGCCAAGTTCAGCACCCAGGGCCGTTCGGACGACGCCACCCTCAAGACCAGCTACCTGCTCGAACACCAGAAGGATGCCTTCGATGCCCTGGTCTATGTCGGCGGCCTGCAGAGCGGTGTGGGTGTCGACGGCGATGGCCGACGCCTGGGCCTGGAGACCACCCAGGGCGACCTGCAAGACAGCAGCGGTCACGACGCTTTCGTCAAACTCGGCTGGCGCGTCACCCCGTCCCAACGCCTGCAGGCCTCGTACAACCACTTCAGCGTGGCCGGCGACGGCGACTGGACACGCGTGGACGGCGATCGGGCAACGGGCCTGACCACCTCGGCGCAGAAAGGCGGCAGCGTGCTGGGCGAGCCTCCGCGCAACGACGTGCGCACCTCGTCCCTCGAATGGACCCACGCCGACCTGGCCGGCGGCATGGCCAGCGTGCAGCTGTACAAGCAGGACTTCCGTTCTCTCTACGGAGCCGGGAACTTCGCGAATTTTCAGGACGCCAGCATTGCGCCCAGCGGGACGCTGGTCGACCAGAGCGACATCGTCGCCGACAAGAAGGGCCTGCGCGCTTCCTGGGTCAGACCCGATCTTGGGCTGACGGGCCTGGAGTTCACCGGGGGCCTGGACTGGCTGGCCGACACCTCCAAACAGCGCCTTGCGCTGACCGACCGCGACTGGGTGCCGCCACTGCAGTTCCAGAGCCTGGCGCCCTTTGCCCAGCTCGAGTACGAGTTCGGCGACTTCACCCTGCGCGGCGGGCTGCGCCACGAGCACGCGGAACTCGAGGTCGACACCTACAACACGCTGGCGGCCTACGGCAGCCGCGAAGTGCGGGGCGGCAAGCGCTCGTTCGACCAGCAGGTCAAGAACCTCGGCCTGGTCTGGCGCTTCGCGCCCGGTTGGTCGAGCTTCGCCTCGTACAACGAAGGCTTCGGCCTGCCCGACGTCGGCCTGGTGCTGCGCGCGGTCAACGTGGACGGCCGCTCGGTCGAAGACCTGGCCGCGCTGGAGCCCATCCTCACCGAAAACAAGGAAATCGGCCTGACCTGGCAGCACAAGCTGGGGAGCTTCACGACATCGATCTACGAATCGAGTTCCGACCTGAGCGGTCAGGTTCGCATCAACGCCACCACCGGCATCGGCTCGGTGGTGCGCGTGCCGGTGCGCGTGCGCGGCTTCGAGTTCGGCGGTGAGCTGCGCCCGGCCGCCGGCTGGACGGTCACGGCCAACTACGCGCGCATCCGCGGCATGACCGCCACCTCGGAGGGTCAACCGCTGGACGTGGCGCTCAGCTCGCGCTACCAGGGCCCGGACAAGATCGTGCTGGCCACACGCTGGGCCTTCGCACCGGGCATGTCCGCACGCCTGCAGGCCAGCCACTACGCCTCGCGTCACGTCAATGCCGGCCGCACCGTCGGCACCGCCAACCTCGAAGAACACTTCAACGGTTATACCGTGGCCGATGCCCTGTTCAGCTGGAAAACCAGCGTGGGCGACTGGAGCATGGGCGTGCAAAACCTGTTCGACCGCCAGTACATCGGCTACTACGCGCAGGCCCGGCCGTCCGGTACCGACACCGACTATTTCGCGGGCCGTGGCCGGACCTACACGGTGTCGTGGCGGCGCAGCTTCTGACGCTCTGAAGCACCGCAGGGAGGCCTGTGATCGGCGGCGCGCAGCGCGTCGCCGATCCTGCATATAACAAAAACGCAGCACGCAGCAAACCCATCGTCGGCTGATTCAAAAAAACGCCCGAAAACAGTAAATGCGACAGATTCGCATTTATAATTCAACCATCGCACCCAACCCTCTGGAAAGGACGATCATGGGCATCAGCATCTCCATCCTGGGCGGCAGTCTGCTGCTGATTCTGGGCGCGGCGTGGTGGGTCCTGCGCCAGAAGTGACACAACCCGCCGCAGCCAACCGACACGCCTCCACCGCCACCCCTCACGCCTACACTATGAGTTTCGCCAGCGCAGCCTCTGCGCTCCCTTCTTCTGGGCCCTTGTCGGCCCCGAACCGCGCTCCCCGAATGAACCGTCGCCTGTTCATCGTGATGGCCGTGATCGGCTTTCATGTGCTGGGCCTGTGGGCCCTGCAGGCCGGCCTGCTCCGGCGCGCGGTGGAACTCGTGATCCCGGTGAACGTGCTGGCCGAGTTCATCGAAGCACCGCAACCGCAGGTGACACCGCCACCGCCCGAGCCCCGACCCGAGCCGGTACAGAAGCAGCGCCCAGTGCCCAAACCTGCCCCCCAGCCCGTGGCCATCGCCGAACCGGAGCCGGCCCCCGCGAGCGAGGCGCCATCCGGCACCACCGAACCCCCTCCAACGGCCGAACCGCTCACGGCGTCGATGAACAACGTCGAAGCGCCACCCGCACCGCCCGCGCCCCCCAAGATTGAACTGCCGTCGTCCGATGCGGCCTACCTGAGCAACCCGCTGCCGCCGTACCCATCGCTCTCCAAGCGCCTGCGAGAGGAAGGCATCACCTGGATCCGAGCCTACATCGAACCCAACGGCACCGCGAGCAAGGCCGAGATATTCAAGTCCAGCGGCTACGCCCGGCTCGACCAGACCGCGCTTCAGACCGCGCTCAAGTGGCGGTACGTGCCGGGCAAACGCGCGGGGGTGCCTGAAGCCATGTGGGCCAACATCCCGATCCGCTTCGACCTCGAATAACCGTCCCACTCTTACCGACTTTCACTGGACCTTCCCGCTCATGGACACCTCTCTCACCTCCTCCGGCCTCGCCCACGTCTGGACCCAGGGCGACGCCGTCACCCGCACCGTGGCCCTGGTTCTGCTGACCATGTCGCTGGCCACCTGGATCATCGTTCTGTGGAAAGCGCTGGACCAGCGCGCCCAGCGCGCCCAGGCCAAAGGCGTGGAAGGCTTCTGGCACAGCGCGGACTTCGCCGAAGGCCTGGACAAGCTCGGCACCACCGAGAGCAACCCGTTTCGCGCTGTGGCGCTCGAAGGCCGTGAGGCGGCTCGCCACATCCTGCACAAGGACGGTCGCCCCGGGACGCAGCTGCACGACAGCCTGGACGTGAGCGACTGGGTCGAACGCTCCCTGCGCAAGAGCGTGGACGACCACCAGGCGCGCGCGCAGAGCGGCCTGTCGGTGCTGGCCTCGGTGGCCTCCACCGCGCCCTTCGTGGGCCTGTTCGGCACCGTCTGGGGCATCTACCACGCGCTGCTGGGCATCGGCGCGGCCGGCCAGGTCAGCATCGACCAGGTGGCCGGCCCGATCGGCGAGGCGCTGATCATGACCGCCCTGGGCCTGCTGGTCGCCATTCCCGCCGTGCTGGGCTACAACGCGCTGGTGCGCGGCAACAAGGGCATTGCCCACCAGCTCAACCGCTTCGCGCACGACCTGCACGCCTATTTCGTCACCGGCGCCCGCGTCAGCCTCGGTGGCGACGCCAAGGTGCTGCCGATGAAAAAGGCCTGAGCCCGAAAGATCACCATGGCCATCGGAACCCAGAACGACAGCGACGAGATGCTCAGCGAGATCAACATGATCCCGTTCATCGACGTCATGCTGGTCCTGCTCATCATCTTCATCATCACCGTGCCGGTGATCAAACACGCAGTGAACGTGGACCTGCCGCGCGCCAGCAACGAGAAGGTGCTCGACAAGCCCGACAACATCCGCCTGTCGGTGGACGCCGACGGTCTCTACTACTGGAACGATGCGCGCGTGGAAGACGCCGATTTCGAACAGCGCCTGAGCGCTGCCGCAGCCCAGCAGCCACAGCCCGAGCTGCACATCCGTGGCGACAAGGCGGTGCGCTACGAGCGTGTGGCCCTGGCCATGGCCGCCGCGCAGCGCGCGGGCGTGCGCAAGATCGGTTTCATCACCGAGCCGACCACGGCGTCCCCTTGAGCCAACCGGCCGAGTCAACCCATCCAATGGAAAACGCCATGCACCGTCCACCCAGCCCCCAGACCCGCCCGCAGTCTTCGGCCGGGCCCGACCTCGCCGCGATCCCGACTGAAGGAACTCAGCCCGTGCTCGCCAGCCAGGACGTGCTGCGCGGCCACAAAGCGGTCGCCATCAGCCACAACGGTGCGCTCTACCGGCTGCAGACCACCCGCCAGGGCAAGCTCATACTGACCAAATAAATGCTGCGCGGTGCATGGCCGCGCACCGCTGACCAAGACCCTCTTCTTTTTTCATCGTGGGGCGACGCGGGGATTTCACCTTCCCAGCGCGTCGTTTTTAGCCAGCCAGGGAAGCACCGCTTCCGATAGCCAGGCATTTTTTCCCCGCGTGACCCAATTGATGCTGCAGCAACTCAGCCCAGGATGCGGTGGAATCGGCTTTGCCGGGCCACTCGCATCACCCCCCTTGAGGAGGTCGCGCGCAGCGCGGCAGGGGTGCTTGTTTACAACCCGAGAGCGGCAATGCCCGCGCGGGCAATCTGCGCGTCTTCGGCCGACTTCACGCCACTCACGCCCACAGCGCCAATGCACTGGCCGTCTTTCATGACCGGGACACCGCCTTCGAGCATGCCCGCCACCACCGGCGCGCTCAGGAACGACACCCGGCCCTGGTTGATCACGTCCTCGTAGACCTTGCTCTCACGCCGCCCCAGCGCCGCCGTGTGCGCCTTGGCCGGTGCGATGTGCGAGGAGATGGCGGGCGCGCCGTCCAGGCGCTGCAGCCACAGCAGGTGGCCGCCGTCGTCGACGATGGCGAATGTGACGGCCCAGTTGTTTTTCAGCGCTTCGGCCTCGGCCGCCGCTGCGATGAGTTTGACGTCGGCGATTTCGAGCACGGCTTTGTTTTTCATGAACTATTGCCCCGGTTAAGGTCTCTGAGAAAGGGTTGCAGGCGCCAAGCTTAAACGCTCAGGCCCCAGGTGACGGGGATGGCCCTCCCCCACAGGGGTTTGGCATGGCAAGTGACCCTATCAAAGATGGGGGATCGCCCGGCCGTCAGCCCATGACCCCCTGCGGCCTACAATGCAACACACGCCGTTGACCCCCTGTCTGCAGGGGGCCGACAACCAGATCACCGAGTCAGATGATGAAGGAGCTCACCACCATGACCGACCATACGCAAACCAGCGGCCGCTTCGGCACCGCCGTTTCCTCCGATGCACTGCGCAACCGGGTGATGCGCAACACCTATTGGCTGCTCGCGCTGTCCATGCTGCCCACCGTGCTGGGAGCCTGGATCGGCGTGCAGACCGGCATCACCGCCGGCCTGACCGGCGGCCTGGGCCTGATCGTCTTTCTGGGCGGCGCCTTCGGCTTCATGTTCGCGATCGAAAAGACCAAGAACTCGGCCGCCGGCGTGCCGGTGCTGCTGGCCTTCACCTTCTTCATGGGCCTCATGCTCTCGCGCATGCTCGCCGCCGTGCTGGGCTTCAGCAACGGCTCCAGCCTGATCATGACGGCGTTCGGCGGCACGGCCGGCGTGTTCCTGGTCATGGCCAACCTCTCGACCGTGATCAAGCGCGACCTCTCCGGCATGGGAAAGTGGCTGTTTGTTGGCGCACTGGCCATCATGGTGGGCGCCATCATCAACGTCTTCGTGGGCAGCACGGCCGGCATGGCCGCCATCGCCACCCTGGCCATCGTGGTGTTCAGCATGTACCTGCTGTACGACCTCAAGCGCATCGTGGACGGCGGCGAAACCAACTACATCAGTGCCACGCTGGGCCTGTACCTGAGCCTGTTCAACATCTTCCAGAGCCTGCTGGCCCTGCTGGGCATCTTTGGCGGCGAGCGCGACTGAGCTTTCAGCGCTTCCCGGAAAAAGGACCTTCGGGTCCTTTTTCTTTGCCCGTTCGATGCCCGGCACCGTGTGGGGCCTGGGAGCGGGCATCAAGTTCGCGGAGAAAACGCCGAAAGAACCTTCAAACCCCACCCGAACCACCATGCGACACACCGCCCTCACCCTTGGCCTGCTGATCACCGCCAGCCTGCTGGCCGGCTGCGACGCGCTGGGCATCGAAACCGCGACCCAGGTGAACGCCCGCAAGGAAGCCGAAGCCCGGGCCATTGGCAGCGCCTGCCGCTACGCGGTGCGCGGCATCGAAGAGTGTTTTGCCAGCAACCCCAAGGCCGGCAAGGCCGCGGTGTTTGCCGGCTGGAAGGACATGGACCAGTACATGCGCGACAACGCGGTCGTCGGCATGCCGAACACGCCCGGCCCCTCGCGCGCCGAGCCCGAAGTGATCGACGAGATCGAGACCCCGTCCAACAAGGCATCCACCCGCTCGCGCAACTCCTGAAACGCCGCTCGGCGTTTCAACCCGCGGGCGTCGTGTCGGCAGAGTCCAGTTCGAACACCGCCATGCTCTCCACGTGCGCCGTGTGCGGGAACATGTTCACCACGCCAGCAGCCAGGCAACGGTAGCCGGCCTGGTGCACCATCAACCCGGCGTCGCGGGCCAGCGTGGCCGGGTTGCAACTCACATAGACGATGCGCCGCGGGGGCGTCCAGCCACCCCGCAGTTCGGGCTGCTGGTGCAGGTCGGCCAGCGCCTTGGCGAGCGCGAATGCGCCTTCGCGCGGCGGATCGACCAGCCACTTGTCGGCCACACCGTCGGCCACCAGCTGGGCCGGCGTCATCTCGAACAGGTTGCGCGCCACGAAGCGGGTGGGGGCCAGCGGGGTGGTTCGCCCGGCCTGGTTGCCGGCCAGGTTTTCGCGTGAACGCGCCACCAGGGTCTCGCTGCCTTCGATGCCCAGCACCTCGCCCGCCTGGGTGGCAATGGGCAGGGTGAAATTGCCCAGGCCACAGAACCAGTCGATCACGCGCTCGTGTTTCCGGGCCTCCAGCAGGCGCAGCGCACGCGTCACCAGCACGCGGTTGATGTGTGGGTTGACCTGGGTGAAATCGGTGGGCTTGAACGGCATGGTGATGCCGAAGTCGGGCAGCGCATACGACAAGGTTTCCGTTCGTCCTGAGCCCGTCGAAGGATCGTCCAGCAGCTTCACGGTGTCCGGCCCCTTGGCCTGCAACCACCACTGCACGCCGTGTTGCGCGCCAAAAACGCGCAGCCGGGCCGTATCGTCTTCGGACAGAGGCTCCAGGTGGCGCAGCACCAGCGCCGTGACCTCGTCGCCACAGGCCAGCTCGATCTGCGGGCAGGTTTCGCGCGCGTCCATGCCGAAGATCAGCTCGCGCAGCGGCATCATCATCGCGCTCACGTGGGGGGGCAGCACCGGGCAGACCTGCATGTCGGCCACGTAGCGGCTCTTGCGCTCGTGAAAGCCGATCAGCACCTCGCCCTTCTTGTGCACGAAACGCACCGACAGGCGCGCACGGTAGCGGTAGCCCCAGGCCGGGCCTTCGATGGGGCGCAGCATGGTCTGCGCCTTGACCTTGCCCAGGTGCCAGAGGTTGTCCTCCAACACGCGCTGCTTGATGGCCACCTGAGCCCCTTCGTGCAGGTGCTGCATCTTGCAGCCGCCACAGGCGCCGGCGTGCAACCCGAAATGCAGACAGCCCGGGCGCACGCGCTGCGAGGATTCGCGGTGGATGGCGGTGACGACACCCGCCTCCCAGTTGTTCTTCTTGCGGTGCACGCTGGTGCTGACCACCTCGAAGGGCAAGGCGCCTTCGATGAAGACGACTTTGCCGTCCGGGCGGCGGGCGATGCCCTGGGCATCGATGTCGAGGGATTCGACCGGCAGCCAGCCCTCGGGCAAGGAGGCGTCGGCGGCGGCGGGCGCGTCGTCGCGCGCGGTGGTGAGCAGGCTGTTTTCGTGGGCAAGAGGTGCGGTCATCCCCCAATTGTCTCAGGACGCGAGACGGGATGCCGCTTCAAGCCCAGGCTTTGAGGTACTCGTCCCAGTGGCTCTCGGTGGGCGCCAGTTGGCCCAGGGTCTCTTTGACGTGGGTGATCTCCTGCTCGTACTCGGCCTCGGTCAGGCCGCCACGCATCTTCTGGAAACGGCAATACACCAGGTAGGTGTTCATCACGTCGGTCTCGCAGTAGCGGCGGATGTCATCGGTCTGCCCGGCGAGGTATTGCGCGTACACCTGCGAGCCATCCATGCCGAGCTTGCCGGGAAAACCGCAGAGCTTGGCCATGGCATCGAGCGGCGCATTGTTCTTCGGGCTGTACATCGCCAGCAGGTCCATCAGGTCCAGGTGGCGCATGTGGTAACGACCGATGTAGTTGTTCCACTTGTACTCGCGGTCGTCCTCGCCCATGTCCCAGTACTTGCTGGCTTCCACGCCGTGGCGCAGACCGCGGTAGTGCAGCACCGGCAGGTCAAAGCCGCCACCGTTCCAGCTCACCAGCTGGGGCTGGTGCTTTTCAATGGTGTTGAAGAAGGTCTGCACGACCTTGCCTTCGCTCTGTCCATCGCGGTCCACGAAGGAATGGATGCGCAGCCCCTCGGCGTTGCGAAACACCACGCTGATGACCAGGATGCGCTGCAGGTGCAGCGGCATGAAGTCGCTCTGCCCCTTCTCCTTGCGCTCGGCCAGCCAGGCCGCGTAAACCTGCTCGTCACTGGCCTCGGCGGATTCGCCACGCAGCGCACGCAGGCCCTCGATGTCCGGGATGGATTCGATGTCGAAAACCAGAACAGGCCAAGCCATGGAGTTGTCCCCCTAAGCGTTTCGAGGCGCCACCGGAGCGCGAGATTACATCCAGCACACACCGAGGATCCGGCTCCGCCGGTCCAAAGGCGTGGTCCCCCTGGGGGAAGCCGCGCAGCAGCGCAGGGGGGGTTACCTCTTCGGCAGGAAGCTGAGCGGATCGACCGGCTTGCCCTGGCGCCGCACCTCGAAATGCAGCTTGACGCGGTCCGTGTCACTGCTGCCCATCTCGGCGATCTTCTGACCCTGGCGCACCGACTGGTCTTCACGCACCAGCAAGGCTTGGTTGTGTGCGTAGGCGGTGAGGTAGGTGTTGTTGTGCTTGAGGATGATCAGGTTGCCATAGCCCCGCAGGCCCGCACCAGCGTACACCACACGACCATCGGCGGCGGCCAGCACGGGGTCGCCAATGCGCCCGGCGATCGACACACCTTTGTTCTTGGCCTCGTCAAAGGTGGCCACGACCGTGCCCTGTGCGGGCCAGACGAAGCTCAACTCGTCGGCGCCCACGGGCGTTTCGGGCGCGGCGGGAGTGGACGGGGTGGGCGTCGGCGTGGCGGTGTTCGTCGTGCCCGCAGGCGACAGCGGGCGCGAAACGACGCCAGAGGGCGTCACGGGCGAGGTGGACGACACCCCCGGCGTGGCGACAACCGCGCCCGGAGCGGCGGTCGTTGGAGCCGCACCCACGGGAGGTGCCACACGCAACACCTGCCCGACCTCCAGCACGTTCGGATTGGCCAGGTTGTTCCAGGCCTGGACATCGCGCCAGCTCTGACCACTTTCCAGCGCGATGCGGTACAGCGTGTCGCCTGGCCGAACGGTGAAATAACCGGGCTTGCCGGCGTTTTCAGCCCCGGGCAGGGGCTTGACGTCCGTCGGACGCGTGGCGCCGGAACGGTCCTCCACCGGCGCGGGCTGCATCACGCGGCGCGAAGAGCAACCCGCCATCACCAGCAGGGCCGCCAGCACCGTCAACACCGCGGCGCCTTGCCACGCGGGACGGACCACCTGTGCACCGTGGTCCAGCACCGGTTTCAAACGCTTGTTCATGCAATTTCCCAGCTGTTGCAAGGGTTCTGCCATGAGAGGCAGACCCGGATAAAAACACGTCAACCCTGCGATTGGCAGAGTGAACTTCATGCGACTCCCGATTTTAGTGGCACGAACAGCACGGCTTCCAGCACTGTGCGCACCACGCCGGTGGCGGTCTTGTCGACCACCACAAGATTCTGGCGACCCGATCCGGTGACAGCCGGCGCCACCAGGCGCCCGCCCACCGCCAGCTGATCGATCCAGGCATCGGGGAGGTCGTTCCCGCCAGCGGCGGCGATGATGGCCGCGTAAGGAGCGCCTTTGGCGTACCCGAGCATGCCGTCGCCAAACAAAAGGTGCAGATTGGACAGGCGCATGCCCCGAAGGTTCTCACGCGCCTTGTCGTGCAGGCCCCGCAACCGCTCGATGCTGTACACCTCGCGCGCCAGATGGCTGAGCACGGCGGCCTGGTAGCCACAACCGGTGCCGATTTCCAGTACCCGACCCAGCTTTTCGCTGCGCCCCTGGCACAGCAGCTCGCTCATGCGTGCCACCACATTGGGTTTGGATATGGTTTGCCCCAGACCAATAGGCAAACTGGTGTCTTCATAGGCCTGATTGGCCAGCGCCGAGTCCACGAACCGGTGCCGCTCGACCGTGCGCATGGCGGCCAGTACCGCCGGGTGGCTCACCCCCTGGGCCTCGAGCTTGCGCACCATCGCCCACCGCACGGCCTGGGAGTCCATGCCGGTGCCGCTGGGCGCCTGTGGCGATGGGCCGGGCGAGCGGGAGGAGGCCGCGGATCGGGCACTGGCCGCAGGGGATGTCGCCACGGTACGTGGCACTTTCGCTGCCAGGGTCGCTGGCGACGACACCAGCCGCGCCGGAAAGCCGGGACGGGGCTTGGGCGGCGTCGGGCCGGCAGACGTGGCCGGGCCTGGCTGATGGCGTTTCATGCCGACGCTCCGGCCTGCGGGACCTCACCCGCCATGACGGCCTTCCCGGCCGGCTGCGACAGGTGCGCCGCCGTGGGCGCCCAGTACGGCAAACGGTCGTGGTCCGTCAGATCCACCTGCAGCGGCGTGATGGTGGCGTAGCCCTGGGCCGCGGCGTGGAAGTCGGTGCCTTCGGTGTCATCTTTGGCAGGGCCGGCCCCGCCGATCCAGTACATGGTGTCGCCACGCGGGTTGGTCTGCGAAATCACCTGTTCGGCCGCATGGCGCCGACCCAGCCGGGCCACCTTGAAACCCCGGATATCGTTCGCGGGCCGGTTCGGGATGTTCACGTTGAGCAGCCAGGGCTCGCCGCGCTGGGCCGCTTCGCCCACCGACGGCAGCAGCTGGGCCACCAGCTGGGCGGCCTTTTGAGCGGCCGTGTCCAGGTGGGCCCAGCCCTTTTCGGTCTGCGAGAACGCGATCGCCGGTATGCCGAACAGGTAGCCTTCCATGGCCGCGCCGACCGTGCCCGAGTAGATCGTGTCGTCGCCCATGTTGGCGCCGTTGTTGATGCCCGAGACCACCAGATCGGGCCGGTAGCCGAGCAGGCCGGTCAGGGCGATGTGCACGCAGTCGGCGGGCGTGCCGTTGATGTAGCGAAAACCGTTGGCCGCCGTGTGCACGTACAGCGGCGAATGCAGCGTCAGGGCGTTGGACTTGGCGCTGTTGTTGTGCTCGGGCGCCACCACCTCCACCTCGGCCAGCCCCTTGAGCGCTTCGTACAGCGCGACGATACCCGGTGCCTGGTAACCATCGTCGTTGGAGATGAGGATTTTCATTGAAGCAATTCTAGGGTGATTGCATGCCCATGACCGGCGGATACCCGGTGGTTTTCCGCGGTCCCCACAGCGACAGCAAAGCGGGCTTACCCGATGGGGCGCGGCCTGCGCGGTGCCTATCATCGTTCGATGACCATTGTCCAACGAGGAGAGACCATGCAAGCCTGGCTGTGCGAGAACCCTGTGGGCGTCGAAGCCCTCACATGGAAAGAGCTACCCACCCCCGAACCCAAGGCGGGTGAGGTGCTGATCGAGATCCAGGCCGCCAGCCTGAACTTCCCCGATCTGCTGATCGTGCAGAACAAGTACCAGATGAAGCCCGCCCTGCCCTTCGTGCCCGGCTCGGAATACGCGGGCGTGGTGCGCGCGGTGGGCGAAGGCGTGAAACACCTGCAGGTGGGCCAGAGCGTGGCCTGCCTGAGCGGCACGGGCGGCTTTGGCACCCACACCCTGGCCCCCGCTGCGCTGTGCATGCCGCTGCCGCCCGGGTTTCCGCCGGTGGACGCGGCGGCCTTCATCATGATCTACGCCACCTCGTGGCACGCGCTCATGGACCGCGCCGCGCTCAAGGCCGGCGAAACCGTGCTGGTGCTCGGCGCGGCCGGCGGCGTGGGCACGGCCGCGATCCAGATCGCCAAGGCCGCTGGCGCGCGCGTGATCGCCGCAGCGTCCAACGACGAGAAGTGCGAACTCTGCCGTCGGCTGGGTGCCGACGCCACCATCAACTACAGCATGCACACGCCACAGGCGGGCCTGCGCGACGAGATCAAGCGCCTCACCGACGGCAAGGGGCCGGATGTGATCTACGACCCGGTGGGTGGTGACTTCGCCGAACCCGCGTTCCGCTCCATCGCCTGGCGCGGACGCTACCTGGTGGTGGGCTTTGCCAGCGGCCCCATTCCCAGCCTGCCGCTGAACCTGACCCTGCTCAAGGGGGCGAGCATCGTGGGCGTGTTCTGGGGCGACTTCGCGCGCCGCGAACCGCAGGCCAACACGCAGATGATGATGACCCTGGCCGGCATGTACGCCAAAGGCCAGGTCAAACCGGTGATCGACCAGACCCTGCCCATGAGCGAACTGCCCAGGGCCTACGCCATCATGGGTTCGCGCTCGGTCAAGGGCAAGCTGGTGCTGGTGAACTGAACACACCGCGCAGGACGCCGCGAGGCGTGTACAAACGGGCCATGAACCCACAAACCTCCCCCCTGAAGACCATTCGTGTTGGCCTGATCGGCTGGGGCGGCTCCAGCCAGGTGTTTCATGGCCCGTTGATCATGAGCACGCCCGGGCTCGATCTCGTGGCCGTGGTGAGCAGCCGACCCGAAGCCGTTCGCGCGGCGCTGGGCCCGGACATGCCGGTCGAACCGGATGCCCGCGCGATGCTGGCCCGCGAAGACATCGACCTCGTGGTCATCCCCACCCCCAACGACAGCCACCACCCCCTGGCCCTGGCCGCGTTGCAGGCCGGACGCGCGGTGGTCGTGGACAAGCCTTTCACCCTGAACGCGGCCCAGGCCGAGCAGCTGATCGCGGTGGCCAGGCAGCGGGGCCTGCTGCTGAGCGTGTTCCACAACCGGCGCTGGGACGGCGACATGCTGACCGCGCAAGCGCTGGTCCACAGTGGCAGGCTGGGCCGCATGGTCCACGCCCAGATGCACTTTGACCGCTTCCGACCCCAGGTTCCGGCGCGCTGGCGTGATGCGGACGGGCCGGGCGCCGGCCTGTGGATGGACCTGGGGCCTCACCTGCTCGATCAGGCCATGCAGCTGTTCGGACGGCCGGTGGCGATCGCTGCCGACCTCTTGGCCGCGCGCGACGGCGCACAGGCCACCGACCTGTTCCATGCCCGCCTGCGCTGGGCCAGTGGCCTGCGCGCCGATCTGCATGGCAGTGCGCTGTCCGCCCTGCCCGGCCCGCGTTTCGCGCTCCACGGCACCCGAGGCAGCTGGGTGAAGTGGGGCCTGGACCGCCAGGAAGACGCGCTCAAAGCCGGGCAGAGGCCCAACGCCGCGCACCCACAGGCGTGGGGACACGATCCGGCGGTGGGACGGCTGGCCGTGCTGGCGCCAGACGCGCTAACGGATGCCGCACCGATGGAACAGGACTGGCCCACGGCGCCGGGGCGCTATCCGGATTTTTACGCCGGAATCCGCGATGCCTTGCGCGGCCTGGCCCCCAACCCCGTGCCCGCGACCCAGGCGCTGGAGGTGATGCGGTTGCTGGATCTTGGCACTCAAAGCGCGGCACAGCGGCGCGAGCTGCCCGTGCCTGATGCGGCGCTCACGTAGCGCGAAACAGAGAAGCATGAAAAAGGCGCTACAGCCATTGCAGCTGTAGCGCCTTGAATTTTTTGGGGTGGCTGATGGGGCTCGAACCCACGACAACAGGAATCACAATCCTGGACTCTACCAACTGAGCTACAGCCACCGCAAGCCTCGCATTATAGCGCGAAGAACCCGCCCCACCGGGGCGGGAGCGGGCCGATTTCAAACTCAGCGCGCAGCGGCCGGCGCGGCGGCGGGTTCCGGCACCAGCATGCGCACCTTGAAGCGCTCCTTGAGCGCCTCGTAATAGGCCTGGCTCTCGGCCGATGCCCACCACTGGCTGTACTGCTGAACCTCCTGCGCCAGAACCGGTGCGTCCCGCGTCTCGCGGGGCAACACCTTGTCGACCTTCACCACGGCGTATCCCTGATCGCCCAGGTCCACGCCGACCCAGGCCGGCAGCGCACGCGGATCGGCGCTGAGCGCGGCATTGAGCACCGGCTGCGCCAGTCCCTGCGCCTTGTCGCGCGACACTGTGAGCGCTGCGGCCAGGCCCGTGGCTTCGCCACCGGCTTTCCAGGCATCGAGCTGCTTCATGCCTTCGCTCTTGGCCAGTTCGGCCGAACGCTGGGCCATCAGCAGGGCACGCACCCGGTCACGCACCTCGGCCAACGGCTGGGTCCGTGCGGCGGTGTATTGCACGACCCGTGCCGAGACCAGTTGGCCCGACGCGGTTTCGACAGCCTCGGTGTTGCGCTTTTTCTCGATCGAGTCCGGGGCAAAAATGGCGCCAAGCAGGCGTTCGTTGGCCAACACACCCGCATCGGGCCGGGGTTGACGGGTCAGCCCCTTGGCGGTGCGCAGCGTCAGCTTGAAACGGTCGGCGGCGGGCTTCAGGCTGTCGGCCTGTTCGTACACCATGTTGCTGAAGGCTTCCGCGTTTTCCGCGAACTGCTTCTGTGCCTGCTCTTTCTTCAGGCTGGCCTCGATCTCGGCGCGCATCTCGTCAAAGCTGCGCTGCTTGGGCGCCTTGATGTCGGTGAGCTGGATGATGTGGAAACCGAATTCGGTTTCCACCAGATCGGAAATGCCGCCCTTGGCGAGCGAGAACACCACGTCTTCAAAAGGCTTGACCATGGCCCCGCGGGCGAAGAAGTCCAGATCGCCCCCGTTGGCGGCCGAACCGGGATCCTGCGAATTGGCTTTCGCCACCGCCGCAAAGGTCTGCGGTGCCTGGCGCACCTGGACCAACAAGGCCGCCGCGCGTTCACGCACCTTGTCCTTGTCGGCCGCCGATGCACCCGCCGGCACGCTCAGCAGGATGTGGCTGGCGCGGCGCTCTTCGTCACCCGAGAGGCGGCTGGCGTTCTGGTCGTAATAGGCGCGCACGTCGACCTCGGCCAACACGATCGATTGCTGCAATGCCGAGGCGTCAAGCACCAGGTACTCCACATCGGCCTGCTCGGGGGCCTGGAACAACGCCGGGTTCGCGTTGTAGAAGGTTTCGATCTCGGCGTCGCTGGGCGACACGCGGGCCGCGAAGTCGCTGGCGGCGAAACGCGCCACGCGCACTTCCCGGCGCTCGAAGAATGCGTTGAGCGACACCTCGGCCAGCGCGCCGGGCGCGAAGCCCGAGCCCTGAATGCCTTGCACGACCTGTTGCTGCGAGAGGTCGGTGCGCACCCGGGCTTCGAACATCTCGGGCGTCATGCCCTGGCGCCCCACGAGTTGGCGATAGGCTTCCACGTCGAGCGTGCCGTCGGGCTTGCGCAACGCGGCGATCATCTGATTGCCCTGCAGTTCGTTGGCCAGCCGTTGATCGCTGGTGTACAGGTTGAATTTCTGCGCCGCCGTCGCCAGCACGCGTTCGCGCACCATGCGCTCCAGCGTGGCGTAGCGCGCCTGATCGCTGTCCAGCAGCTTGGCATCGATCGTGGGCATGGCCTCGCGCAGGCGCTGCGACTCGGCCTGGTGCGCCTGGTCCCATTCGGTCTTGGTGATGTCCTGCCCATCCACCGAGGCCACCGGTTCACCGCGCGCATTGAAGTCGGTGAAGCCCTGGATGCCGAACAGCACAAAGGAAGGGATGATCAAAATCATCAAGAAACCCATCAGGTACTTCTTGTGATTGCGGATGGAATCGAACATGCCTTGAAACCCTGAAACAGGAAGTCGGCTCCGGCGGACAAGTGCCTGAGCCGACAACAAAAAAGGCGAACCCGGGTTCGCCTTTTCGATGGTGGTGGGTGCTGACGGGGTCGAACCGCCGACCTACGCCTTGTAAGGGCGCCGCTCTACCGACTGAGCTAAGCACCCCACCGGAAAACCGGAGGCGCTTCAGTTCAGCGCATCCTTCAGTGCCTTGCCCGGACGGAACTTCGGCACCTTGGCAGCTTTGATTTTAATCTCAGCGCCGGTGCGGGGGTTGCGTCCCTTGCGGGCGGGACGTTTGGTCACAGCAAAAGAACCAAAACCCACCAAGGAAACCGTGCCACCCTTTTTCAGCGTGGTGCGGATCGCGGTGATGGTGGAGTCCAGCGCACGGGTTGCGGCCGCCTTGGAAATATCGGCATGCTTTGCAATGTGCTCGACGAGTTCTGTTTTGTTCACAAATAGCCCCTCATGAAGTGATTGGAAGAATCTGTATGGACAAGTTGCTTGCCAGAAACGGTGCGGCGTCCGCGGGCAAAAAACCTTGATCGCTCTAGATCGTATTTGTCAGGCGGCGGGACCGGAAGCAATGCCAGGTGATTAGACCCACGGGGTTGGCCCGCTGTCAATACGCACTGGCACTGCGGCACGGGCCGCCTGAACGGAACGCGAGATTCTAGACGCTTTGATCACCTGCGAAACCGGTGGCGTGAAATATGGCACATCCGGGTCGCAGCACACATGATCTTCGTCAGGCACCGAGCGCCTGCGCTATGGCAAGACCCACATCGGCGGTGCCCGCCGTGCCCCCCAGATCGGGCGTGCGCGGCGCACCACTGCCGGGCTGCAGCACCGACTCGATGGCGCGCATCACCGCGTCGTGCGCGTCGCGATGGCCCAGGTGGTCGAGCATCATGGCGCCGCACCAGATCTGGCCGATGGGGTTGGCGATTGCCTTGCCGGCAATGTCGGGCGCCGAGCCGTGCACCGGCTCGAACAGCGACGGATGCGTGCGGTCCGGATTCAGGTTGGCGCTGGGCGCAATGCCGATGGTGCCGGTGCAGGCCGGCCCCAGGTCGGACAGGATGTCGCCAAACAGGTTGCTGCCCACCACCACATCGAAGAAGTCGGGGCGCTGCACGAAGTGCGCGGTGAGGATGTCGATGTGGAACTTGTCGACCCTGACATCCGGATACTGTTGGGCCATCTCGGCCACGCGCTCATCCCAGTAAGGCATGGTGATCGCGATGCCATTGGACTTGGTGGCGCTGGTCAGGTGCTTCTTGGGTCGCGAGCGCGCCACTTCAAACGCGTAGCGCAACACGCGGTCCACGCCGATGCGCGACATCACCGTTTCCTGCACCACGATCTCGCGCTCGGTGCCGGCGTACATGCGCCCGCCGATGCTGGAGTACTCGCCTTCGGTGTTCTCGCGCACGATCACCATGTCGATCTCGCCCGGCTGGCGCGGGCTGCCATCGCGGCGCACCACCGGCGCGGTCACGCCCGGCATGAGCCGGGCGGGACGCACGTTGACGTATTGATCGAACTCGCGGCGAAACAACAACAGCGAGCCCCAGAGCGAGACGTGATCAGGCACCTTGTCGGGCCAGCCCACGGCGCCAAAGTAGATCGCGTCGTGGCCGCCAATCTGCGCCTTCCAGTCGTCGGGCAGCATCTTCCCGTGCTTTTCGAAGTAGTCGCAGCTCGAAAAGTCGAAGTGGTCGAACTGCAGCGGGATGTTGAACTTGGAGGCCGCGGCCTCCAGCACACGAATGCCTTCGGGCATGACTTCCTGGCCGATGCCGTCACCGGCGATGACCGCGATGCGGTGTTTGCTCATGGGTTCTCCTGGGTATCCACTGAAAAGAATGAAAAGGCTTCGGCGGTCAGAAGCGCTGGGGCCTCTTCCGCCAGGTAGTGGCCACAGGGCAGGCCGCGGCCCGACACCTCGGTTGCGCGCTCGCGCCACAGCGCCAGCACATCGAAACAGCGCGCCACCGTGCCGTGCTCGCCCCACAACACGCGCAGAGGCTGCGTGAGCCGATGGCCGGCCGCGACGTCGGCGCGGTCGTGTTCGAGATCGATGCTGGCGCTGGCGCGGTAGTCCTCGCAGATCGAAGTTGCCGTGCCGGGCAGCGCGGCGCAGCGTTCGTACTCGGCCAGTGCCGCAGCGTCGAACGGGGCGAGTCCCGCGTGCCGGCTGCCCATCACGCTGCGCACGTAACGCGCGGGGTCGGACGCGATCAGTGCCTCCGGCAGGGGTGGCGGCTGGATCAGGAAGAACCAGTGCCAGTACGCCCGCGCGAACGCCTCGGAGGTCTGCGCATACATGGCCAAGGTGGGCGCGATGTCGAGCAGCATCAGCCGGCGCACCGCCCGCGGCTGGTCGGCCGCGAGCCGGTGGGCCACACGGGCGCCGCGGTCGTGCGCCAGCACATCGAAGCGCTGAAAGCCGTGGTGTGCCATCACCGCCAGCGCATCGCGCGCCATCTCGCGTTTGCTGTGGGCCTGGTGCGCATCGTCGGGCGCGGGGCGGGCGGAATCGCCGTAGCCACGCAGGTCCATCAGCACCACGGTGAAGCGTTCGGCCAGCGCGGGCGCCACGCGGTGCCACATGGCCATGGTCTGCGGATGGCCGTGCAACAACAACAGCGGAGGCCCGTCACCAGCCACGCGCGTGTGCAGCTGCACGCCATCGCGGTCCACGGTGTGGGGCACAAAATCGTTCAACATGGGCGCAAGCATAGCCCCCGTTGCAGCAATAATTTAGCAATCAATTCATTCTCCTCAGGAAACAATTGGACCGCTCCGATCTTGAACTCGTGCTCGCCGTGCGCCAGCACGGCAGCCTGGTGATGGCGGCCAAGGCGCTGCAGCTGGCGCCCTCGGCGGTCACCAAACGCCTGGCCGCGCTGGAGGCCCGCCTGGGCCTGCGCCTGTTCCAGCGCACCACCCGGCGCGTGAGCCCCACGGCCGAGGGCGACACCCTGTGCGAACGCGCCGTCCACCTGCTGCGGGCCTTTGACGAGGTCGAGTCCGAACTGCGGGAACGTCAGGCCGAGCCGGCCGGCCCCATCCGCCTGGCGGCCACCTTCGGTTTCGGCCGGCTCTGGGTCGGGCCCGCCCTCGCGGACTTCCAGGCCCGCCACCCAGGCACCCAGGTCCAGCTGCAGCTCACCGAACAACTGCCCGATCTGGCGGTGGACGGTTTTGACGGCGCCATCTGGCTCTGGAACGCGCCCGGCGAGCGGGCCACCGAATGGGTCTCGCGCCGGCTCGCAGGCAACCAGCGTGTGCTGGTGGCCGCGCCGCGCTACCTCCAGCAGCACGGCACACCCCGCCAGTTGCAGGACCTCGCCGACCACGCCTGCCTCGTGGTGCGGGAAAACGGGGGCGGGCCGGGCCAGCGCTTTGACCACTGGCGCCTGCAACGCGAAGGGGAATCGACGGTGCGGCACACGCCGGTGCGTGGACCGTTGTCCAGCAACTCGGGTGAGATGGTGCGCGACTGGTGCCTGGCGGGGCACGGCATCATGCTGCGCAGCCTGTGGGACATCGCGCCGCAACTGGCCAGCGGCGAACTGGTGCGCGTATTACCCGCCTACGCCATGCCCGATGCACACGTTCATTGGCTGGCACCCTACCGGCCCCAGGTGCCGCGGCGCATCCGGCTGCTGGTCGACTTTCTGGCGCAGCGCTTTGCCGACGAACCCTGGAGATTCAGACCGGCTTTGGTGGCCGCACCACCAGGCTCACCCCGAAAGCGGTGAGCGCGATGCCGGCCACGGTCACCACGGTGATCGGCTCACCGAACAGGCCCCAGGCGATCAGCGCCGTACAGGGCGGCACCAGGTACATCAGACTGGTGACCGAGGCCGCCGCGCCACGCTGGATCAGCATGTAGAGCAGCGAACTGCCGCCCAGTGTGAGCCCCAGCACCGACCAGGCCATTGCGCCGGCCAGCTCGGCGTTCCAGCGCATGGACTCGGTCTCCAGCAACGCCAGCGGCAGCGTCACCACCAGCGCCGCGATCAGCTGCACGGTGTTGGCGCTGCGCACGTCGCAGGGCTGCACGAAACGCTTCTGGTACAGCGTGCCGGTGGTGATGGCGAACAGCGCCATCACGGCAAAACAGAGGTTGAGCCAGTTGGCCTGGTCGCCCGGCCCACCCGCGCCGAACTTGCGCGAGACCACCAGCACCAGGCCGGCAAAGCCCAGCAGCAGACCGACCCACTGGCGGCGCGACACGTGGGAACCGGGGCCACTCATGGAACTGAGCCAGACCGCGGTGAGCACCGGCTGGATGCCGACGATCAACGACGACAGACCCGAGCCCATGCCGGCCTTGACCGCGGCCCAGACCCCACCGAGGTAGCCCGCGTGCATCAGCACCCCGGTGACCGACAGGTGCAGCCACTGGGCGCGGCTTTTCGGCCACCGGACCCCGGCGAACCAGATCCAGGGCAGGAAGCACAGGATGGAGAGCGCATAACGCACCGCCAGGAACTTCATGGGCGGCGCGTGTGGCATGCCGTAGCGCGCCACGATGAAGCCGGTGCTCCAGATCAGCACGAACACCCAGGGCATGGCGCGCAGCCACGCGTTGTCTTGCACGGGAGATGTCATGGGAGAGAAGCGCGCGGGCGCGCTCAGTGCGAACGGGCGCGGATTTCCGGCAGGGCTTTTTGCAGGTAATACACCATGGACCAGACGGTCAGCACCGCCGAAATCCAGATCAGCCAGGTGCCCCACAGATGCGTGTCGATCACCCCGAACAGCTGGCCGTTGAACAGCAGGAAGGGGATCGCCGTCATCTGCACCGTGGTCTTGAGCTTGCCGATCATGTGCACCGCCACGCTCTTGGTCGCGCCGATGATGGCCATCCACTCGCGCAGGGAAGAAATGGCGATTTCGCGGCCGATGATGATGAGCGCCACGAACACGTCGGCCCGCTCCAGATGCACCAGCACCAGCAGGCTGGCACAGACCAGGAACTTGTCGGCCACGGGGTCCAGGAAAGCGCCGAAGGCCGAGGTCTGGTTGAGCTTGCGCGCCAGAAAGCCGTCGGCCCAATCGGTGGCTGCGAACACCACGAACATCACCGTGGCGATCAGGTTCTGCCGCGCCGGGTTCATGCCTTCCAGATAGAACACCCCGATGATCAGCGGGATGGCGACGATGCGCGCCCAGGTCAGCAGGGTGGGAAGGTTGAAGAACATGCCGCGATTATGGCGGAGCGCCACCCGCGCGAATCGTCACGGGGGTTTTGCCGCCTGGCAGGCCATCTCCGAAACCCGGTTCAGTGCAGCGCCCGGTAGATGGCATCGGCCAGTTCGGTGGAAATGCCTTCCACCGTGCAGAGGTCGTCCACACTGGCGGAGGCCACGCCGCGCACGCCACCAAAACGCTGCAGCAGACGGGCCCGTTTTTTCGGCCCCACGCCGGGAATGTCTTCGAGCCGGCTGCCACCGGTGCGCACCTTGGCGCGCTGGGCGCGCATGCCCGTGATGGCGAAGCGGTGCGCTTCGTCGCGGATCTGGGCCACGAGCATGAGCGCGGCCGAATCGTGGCCTAGGTACACCTTTTCCCGGCCGTCGGCGAACACCAGCTCTTCCAGGCCCACCTTGCGACCCTCGCCTTTTTCCACGCCCACGATGAGCGAGAGGTCCAGGCCGAGTTGCTGGAACACCTCGCGCGCCATGCTCACCTGGCCCTTGCCGCCGTCGACCAGCACCAGGTCGGGCATGCGCGGGCCGGCGACGGATTCGACCGTGGGTTCGATGGCGACGACGTCGTCCGGCACACCGGTCGCTGCGGTGGCCCCGTCCACAGGCGCGGGGCCAACGGCCGGGACCGGGTCGGCCGCGGCGGGATCGACCGCTTCCGGCTGGGGGGCGGCTGGCACAGCGTCCTCCGCCCGCAGCGCCTCGGCGATCTTGCCGTAGCGCCGCAGCAGCACCTGGCGCATGGCGGCGTAGTCGTCGCCGGGCGTGATGCCTTCGATCTTGTAGCGGCGGTACTGGCTGTTCTGCATCTTGTGGGCCTCGAACACCACGCACGAGGCCTGGGTCGATTCGCCCGCGGTGTGCGAGATGTCGAAGCACTCGATGCGCAGCGCGTCGAGCTGATCGTCGGGCAGATTCAGTGCATCGGCCAGGGCGCGGGTGCGGGCCTGTTGCGAGCCCTCTTCGGCCAACAGCCGCGCCAGCGCAATGTCGGCGTTCTTCTGCGCCATCTCCAGCCAGATGCGGCGGTGCTCACGCGGGTGGTGCACGGCATTGACCTTGGCGCCGATCTGCTCGGTGAGCGCGTCCAGCAACGGCCGGCCCACGGGGTGGCTGGTCACCAGGGTGTGCGGCATGGCCACGCCCAGGTAGTGCTGGGCGATGAAGGCTTCCAGAACCTGGATCGCCACGCGCTCGGCGGGGTCGGCGGACGGCGCCTCGGTGGTCTCGTCGTCGCTCATCAGGCTGTCGATGGCGGTGGCGTCTTCCACGTGGGTGGGAAAGTACGGCCGGTCGCCCAGGTGGCGCCCGCCGCGGATCATGGCCAGGTTCACGCAGGCGCGACCGCCCTGCACCTTCACCGCCAGCACGTCCACGTCCTGGTCCGACACGTTGTCCACCGCCTGCTGGTGCAACACGCGCGAAAGCGCCGTGATCTGGTTGCGCAGTTCGGCGGCCTGCTCGAATTCGAGCTTCTCGGCGTGCGCCATCATGCGCTGCTCCAGCGTGTCGAGCACGGCCTGCGTTTCGCCGCGCAGGAAGCGCTCGGCATCGGCCACGTCGCGCGCGTAGGCCTCGCTGTCGATCAGGTCCACGCAGGGGCCGCTGCAGCGCTTGATCTGGTACAGCAGGCAGGGCCGGGTGCGGTTGGCGAACACCGTGTCTTCGCAGGTGCGCAGCCGGAACACCTTCTGCAGCAGCGTGATCGACTCCTTCACCGCCCAGGCGCTCGGGTACGGGCCGTAGTAGCTGTGACGCCGGTCCACCACGCCGCGGTAGTAGGCCATGCGCGGAAACGCGAGCGAGGGCGGCGGCAGGCGGCCCGCGGTGCGGAAGGTCTCGCGCGTGCCGGTGATCTTCAGATAGGGGTAGCTCTTGTCGTCGCGGAACAGGATGTTGAACTTCGGCGCCAGCGTCTTGATGAGGTTGTTTTCCAGCAGCAGCGCTTCGGCCTCGGAGCGCACCACCGTGGTCTCCATGCGCACGATCTTGCTCACCATGTGGTCGATGCGCGTGCCGTCGTGGTTCTTCTGGAAATAGCTCGCCACCCGCTTTTTCAGATTGCGCGCCTTGCCCACGTAGAGCAACTGGCCCTGCGCATCGAAATAGCGGTAGACGCCCGGCAGGCCCGGCAGGGCCGCCACTTCGCTCAGCAGTTGTTCGGAATGCGGTGCATCGGATTCGGGTCGGGACATGGGCGGTATTGTGAACGGCGCACCCGCCGCCCGCAGCGCTGGCCGGTGGCAAGATCACGCCCATGTCAACAAACGATCTGTCCACCCACCGCCCGCTCCCCTCCTTGCGCTGGGACGTTTTCTGCCAGGTCATCGACAACCTGGGCGATGCGGGTGTGTGCTGGCGCTTCTGCGCCGATCTGGCCTCGCGTGGCCACCAGGTGCGGTTGTGGATCGACCAGCCCGAACACCTGACGTGGATGGTGCCCGGCGCACTGCAGGGCCAGGTGCCGGGCATCCAGGTGCTGCACTGGACGCAGCCGCTGCCACCGGCGCTGCCCGCCAGCCTGCCCGTGGCCGACGTCTGGGTCGAGACCTTCGGCTGCCATCTGCCACCGGAAATCAAGGACCACCTCGCCGCCGCCCTGCTCCTGGGGCAGCGGCCGCCGGTCTGGCTCAACCTGGAGTACATGAGCGCCGAGTCCTATGTGGAGCGTTCGCACCGACTGCCATCGCCCGTCATGAGCGGGCCGCTCAAGGGCCTGACCACGTGGTTTTTCTACCCAGGCTTCACGCCACGCACCGGGGGGCTGCTGCGCGAGGCCGATCTGGCGGCGCGCCAGGCGGCGTTTGACGCGCCGGCCTGGCTGCGCGAGCAGGGCCTGCCGGTGGACGGGGCGCGACGCCGCGTGAGCCTGTTCTGTTACGAACCGACCCCATTGCCAGCGGTGCTGCAGCAGGCCGGACAGGACGCGCAACCCAGCGACTGGCTGGTCACGTCCGGCCGGGCCGCGCAGGCCGTGGCCGCCGCCCGCGCGCAGGGTGGCGAACCCGGCCCCAGTTGCCGCCTGCACGCCCTGCCCACCCTGACGCAACACGCTTTCGACCACCTGCTCTGGAGCTGCGACCTCAATCTCGTCCGCGGCGAAGACTCACTGGTGCGCGCGCTCTGGGCCGGCCGCCCCTTCGTCTGGCACATCTACCCGCAACACGACGACGCCCACCACGCCAAGCTCGAAGCCTTTCTCGACTGGCTGCAGGCACCGCCCTCGTTGCGGACGTTTCACCGCGTCTGGAACGGCATCGAAACCGCGACGGGCGCTGTCTGGCCCGGCTGGTCCGTGGTGGATAGTTGGCGTGCCTGCGCCGAAGCGGCCCGCCAGCGTCTGCTGGACCAGACCGACCTGACAACCCAGCTGCTCGGATTCGTCGCCGAAAAGCGATAAAATTCAAGGCTTTGCGGAAAACTGGTCCGGGTTACCGAAACGGCCTTTTCCTCCCGCCATCTGCCTCGCCGCACAGATCGCAGCCATCAGCACCGTTCCCGGGTCCTTCGGTCCCGACAGGAACAAGCGGCCCAACCGTTGGAATCCTTATGAAAATCGCTCAAGAACTCCGCGCCGGCAATGTGATCATGCACGGCAAGGACCCGATGATCGTCCTGAAAACCGAATACGCCCGCGGTGGCCGTGGTGCGGCCACGGTGCGCCTGAAGCTCAAGGCCCTGCTCAACAACATGGCCACCGAAGTGGTCTGCCGGGCCGACGACAAGATGGACCAGATCATTCTGGACAAGAAGGATTGCACCTACTCCTACTTCGCCGACCCGATGTACGTCTGCATGGACGCCGACTACAACCAGTACGAAGTCGAAGCCGAAAACATGGGCGACGCCCTGAACTACCTGGAAGACGGCATGGCCGTTGAAGTGGTGTTCTACGACGGCAAGGCCATCTCGGTCGAACTGCCCACCAGCGTCGAGCGCGAAATCACCTGGACCGAGCCCGCCGTCAAGGGCGACACGTCCGGCAAGGTGCTCAAGCCCGCCAAGATCGCCACCGGCTTCGAAGTGTCCGTGCCGCTGTTCGTGGCCCAGGGCGACCGCATCGAAATCGACACCCGCACCGGCGAATACCGCAAGCGCGTCTGAAGCGAAACACCCCCCGCGCCGCGGGTGGCGCTCCGGTGCCGCGGAAAACGGATATCGAACCGGTTCGTTGAAAAGGCTCCTGAGGGAGCCTTTTTGCTTTCATCAAGGCCCACATGGACCTCATCACCCGCATCGCCGACGTCATCATCCCGGTGTTCCTGATCGTGGCCATCGGCTACGGTTATGCGCGCCGCCAGCGGCCCGACCTCACGGCGTTCAACCGCATCGCGCTCGATGTGCTGGCCCCCATGCTGGTGTATTCGGCGCTGGCCTCGCGCGACTTCCACCTCGCCGAACACGTGCCGCTGCTGATCGGGGGCACGGTGCTGATCCTCGGCAGCGGGCTGCTGGCCTGGCCGCTGGCCCGCGCCTGTGGCGCGCAGCCACGCACCCTGGTGCCGGTGGTGATGTTCAACAACTGCGGCAACATGGGCCTGCCCCTGGCCCTGCTGGCCTTTGGGCCGGCGCACTTCGGCGCCGCCGTGGCGCTGTTCTCGGTCAGCAACCTGTTCCACTTCTCGCTCGGCGCGCGCATCACCAGCAGCCACGCCCGCACCCGCGACCTGCTCACCAGCCCGCTGATGATCGCCACCGCGCTCGGCTTCGTCAGCGCCCTGGCCGACCTGCGCCCGCCCGAGGTGGTGTTGTCCGGCCTGAAGCTGCTGGGCGACGCGATGCTGCCCATGATGCTGTTCGCGCTCGGCGTGCGGCTCACGGCCCTGACCCGCGGCGGTCTGGCGCTCGGTCTGCTGGGCGCGCTGGCACGGCCGCTGATCGGGCTGGCCATCGGCATTCCGCTGGCCTGGGTGCTGGGGCTGGAGGGCGCCGCGCGTGGCCAGTTGCTGCTGTTCGCGGCCTTGCCGCCGGCGGTGATGCAGTTCATGCTGGCGGACCGCTACCACCAGGAACCCGACAAGGTGGGGGCGATGATCATGCTCGGCAACGCACTGGCCGTGGCCTTCGTGCCACTGGCGCTGGCCATCGGCCTCTGAGCCGCCCCGGGGTGCCGGGCGGCAGGACAGACAATCAAACACATGCAACAAGGAGCCCCCATGGAAGCCACCCAAGACCTCAAAGAACGCCGCCTGGCCGATGCCTGGGCCGAACTGCAGTCGCACGCCAGCGAAGGCCATCCGCTGCAGGCCGACGCCTACCGTCTGGCCTTTGCCGACCCCGAGTTCCTGCTGCGCCGCGAGACCCGCGGCATCCGCTTCCAGCTGGAAATGCTCAAGCCCGACCTGGCCCAGCGCGATCTGGGCATTGAAAACACCATCGTGGTGTTTGGCAGTGCGCGTGTGCACGAACCCGAGATCGCCCGGGCGCGCATGATCGACGCCGAGTCCAGCGGCGACCCCCAGGCCGTGGCACGCGCCCGCGCCATGGTGCGCAACGCCCGCCACTACGAACACGCGCGCGAGTTCGGCCGCATCGTGGCGCGCTACAGCGCCCGCTGCCCGAAGGAAGACCAGTTGTTCATCTGCACCGGCGGCGGCCCCGGCATCATGGAAGCGGCCAGCCGCGGCGCCCACGACGAGGGCGCACTCAACGTGGGGCTGAACATCGCCCTGCCCCACGAACAGTCGGCCAACCCCTACATCTCACCCGAGCTCAGCTTCAAGTTCCACTACTTCGCGCTGCGCAAGATGCATTTCATGATGCGCGCCAAGGCGCTGGTGGCCTTCCCCGGCGGCTTCGGCACGCTGGATGAGCTGTTCGAGGTGATCACCCTGGTGCAGTGCAAGAAGGCCAAGCCGGTGCCCATCGTGCTGTTCGGCAGCGAGCACTGGAAGCGCCTGATCAACCTGGACGTGCTGGTCGAGGAAGGCATGATTTCGCCCGAAGACCTGAAGCTGTTCGAGTACGTGGACGACCCGCAGGCAGCCTGGGACTACATCATGCGTTTTTACGATTTGCCCAGCGTTTGACCCCCCCTGCGCCGCTGCGCGGCTTCCCCCAGGGGGCCACACCAGCGGCCCGGCAAAGCCGGTTCCGCAGTGTGTGCTGCGCCGGGCACTTCGCTTCGGAGAGGCCCGATCAATAGCCTCCGCCAAGCGCCTTGTAGAGCGCGACCTGGTTCTGCTGCTGCACCAGGCGGGTCTGTGTCAGGGCCTGCTGGGTGGCAAACAGGGAACGCTGCGCATCGAGCACGTCGAGAAAGCTGGCCACGCCGTTGCGGTAGCGCAGCTCGGCCAGGCGGAAGCGCTCGGCCTCGGCCGTGGCCTGGGCCTGCTGGGCGCGCAGCTGTTCACCCAGCGTGGCCCGCCCGGCCAGCGCATCGGCGACCTCGCGGAACGCCGTCTGGATCGCCTTCTCGTATTGCGCCACCGCGATCTCGCGGCCCGCTTTGGCCGACGCCAGGCCGGCCTGGTTGCGGCCCGCATCGAAGATGGGCAGCAGCGCCTGTGGTGCCAGCGTGAAGCCCCAGGAACCGTCCTTGAACAGACCCGAGAGTTCGCTGCTGGCCGAGCCCACACTTGCGGTGAGCGAGATGCGCGGGAAGAAGGCCGCGCGCGCCGCGCCGATGTTGGCGTTGGCGCCGATCAGCTGCTGCTCGGCCTGGCGGATGTCGGCACGGCGGGTGAGCAGGTCCGAGGGCAGACCGGCGGGCACATCGCGGAACAGCGACTGCGTGGTGACCGCTTCGCTCGCGGGATCGGCGAGCGGCGCCGGCAGCGGCTGCCCCACGAGCAGGGTGAGCGCGTTGAGGTCCAGTGCGCGCTGGCGCTGCTGCTGGGCCAGCGCGGACTCGGCCGCCGCGCTCAGCGACTCGGCCTGGCGCAGGTCGAGCGCCGAGGCCGCACCGTTGTCAAAGCGCAGCTTGGTCAGGCGCAGCGAATCCTGGCGCGTGGCCAGGGTGCGCTGCGTGAGCGCGAGCAGCTCGTCGCTGGCCTGCAGGCTCAGCCAGGTGCTGGCGACCGACGCCACCAGACTGGTCTGCGCCGCCTTGCGCGCCTCTTCGCTGGCCAGGTACTGCGCCAGCGCCACCTCTTTGAGGCTGGCCACCCGGCCAAAGAAGTCGAGCTCCCAGCTGCTCATGGCGAGCCCGGCGGTGTAGACGCTGGTGATGCTGTCGTCGGTGCTGGTCTGGCGGTTGCCGGTGGCGGCCAGGTTGAGCGTGGGGAAGCGGTCGGCGCGGCGGATCTGGTACTGCGCCCGCACCTGCTCGATGTTGAGCACCGCCACCCGCAGGTCGCGGTTGTTCTGGATCGCCAGGCCGATGAGTTCGCGCAGCCGCGCATCGGTGACGAAGTCGGACCAGGCGATCTCGGCCGCCGCGGGCGAACCCGCCGCACCGCCGGGCACGGCGCCGGGCCAGTCGGCGGCCACCGGAGCGGCCGGCCGTTCGTAGGTGGGAATGAAAGAGCAGCCGGTCAGCGCAAGAGCTGCCAGGGCCAGGGCGCCGAGGCGCAGGTTAAAACGAGATTTCATGACTGTTGCTCCACCGAGCTGCGCAAAATGCGCGATGCAACGAAAGAAGAAGCGCCGTCCAGCACATACCGCAGAAGGGAAGGCGCGAAGCGGCGCAAGGGAGTGTTCATATCGGTTGTCCACCACACCGGAGCGTGACCCGCAACGTATGAAACGGTGCAACCAAGGGCACCGCCGGGCCGGCTTTGCCGGACGGCCAGTGCACCTTGCAGGCCGCAGCCTTGCCAGAGGCGAGGCTTCTTCGGGCTGTCCAAGCCTGCGCAAGCAGGCTCGGAGCCGCGGCCCTCAGCCCCCTTGAGGGGGTCGCGCGAAGCGCGGCGGGGGTGTTCCATCTCAATGCACACCATGGTGTTCGGCCTCTTCGGCTTCCCGACGGTGCTGGCGATCGCTGCCCTTGAACAGGGAGCGCACCACCACAAAGAAGATTGGCACGAACACCACCGCCAGCACCGTGCCGGTGAGCATGCCGCCGATCACGCCGGTGCCGATGGCCCGCTGGCTGGCCGAGCCCGCGCCGCCGGACAGGGCCAGGGGCAACACGCCCAGCGTGAACGCCAGCGAGGTCATGATGATGGGACGGAACCGCAGGTGGGCCGCCGCCAGCGCCGCCTCGATCACGCCCTTGCCCTGGGCCTGCAGGTCCTTGGCGAACTCGATGATCAGGATCGCGTTCTTCGCCGACAGGCCAATGATGGTGATCAGGCCGACCTGGAAGTACACGTCGTTCGAGTAGCCCCGCAGCAGCGTGGCCAGCAGCACGCCCAGCACACCCAGCGGCACCACCAGCACCACCGACAGCGGAATGCTCCAGCTCTCGTACAGCGCGGCCAGGCAGAGGAACACCGCCAGGACCGCGAAGCCATAGAGGATCAGCGCCTGCGAGCCCGCGAGCTTTTCCTCGCGCGACTGACCGGTCCATTCGAAACCGAAGCCTTGCGGCAACTTCGCCGCCAGCGCCTCCATCTCGGCCATGGCCTGGCCGGTGCTCACGCCCGGCGCGGCGCTGCCGCTGATGCGCATGGACGGGTAACCGTTGTAGCGCACGGTCTGCATCGGGCCGGTGACCCAGCGCGTGGTGGCAAACGCCGACAGCGGCACCGCCTGCGCCTTGCTGTTGAGCACGTTGATGCGCAACAGGTCTTCGGGCTGCATGCGCGCCAGGGCATCGGCCTGCACCACCACCCGCTGCAGACGACCCGCGTTGGGGAAGTCGTTGACGTAGCTGGAGCCCAGCGCGGTGCCGATGGCGCTGTTGATCGCGTCGAACCCGACGCCCTGGGCATTGGCCTTGTCGCGGTCGATGTCGATCTGCAGCTGCGGTGCATCTTCCAGGCCGTCCGGGCGCACTTGGGTGAGCAGCTTGCTCTGCGAGGCCATGCCCAGCATCTGGTTGCGCGCGGCCAGCAGCGCGTCGTGGCCCCGACCCGCACGGTCCTGCAGCCGGAAGCTGAAGCCGGACGAGGCGCCGAGCTCGGGAATGGGCGGCGGGCTCAGCGGGAAGATGAACGCGTCACGGATGCCCGAGAGCGCACCGAAGGCGCGGCCGGCCACGGCCTGGGCCGAGCTGCCTTCGCCGGTGCGCTCGGACCAGTCCTTGAGCGTGACGAAAGCAAGTGCGGCGTTCTGGCCCTGGCCCGAGAAGCTGAAGCCCAGCACACCGACCATGCTCTGCACCTCGGGTTGCTGGAGCATGAAGCCTTCCACCTGCTTCATCACCTCCAGCGTGCGCGCCTGCGTGGCGCCCGGCGGCAGTTGCACGTTCACCAGCAGGTTGCCCTGGTCTTCGTTGGGCAGGAACGAGGTCGGCAGACGCAGGTAGACCACCGCGGCGGCGGCGACGATGGCCACATAGATCACCAGCGTGCGGCCGGCTCGCGGCAGCAGCTTGGCCACGCCACCTTCGTAGCCTTTGGCGGTGCGCGAGAAACCGCGGTTGAACCAGCCGAAGAAGCCGGTCTTGGCGTGTGCGTGGCCCGCCTCCACCGGCTTGAGCAGCGTGGCGCAGAGCGCGGGCGTGAGCGACAGCGCCATGAAGGCCGAGAAGGCGATGGACATGCCCATCACCGCCGCGAACTGGCGGTAGATGTTGCCCACCGAGCCGCTGAAGAAGGCCAGTGGCACGAACACGGAGATCAGCACCACGGTCACGCCGATGATGGCGCCCGAGATCTGGCCCATGGCCTTGCGCGTGGCCTCCAGCGGCGGCAGGCCCTCTTCGCTCATGATGCGCTCGACGTTTTCCACCACCACGATGGCGTCGTCCACCACGATACCGATCACCAGCACCATGCCGAACATGGTCAGCACGTTGATGGAGAAGCCCATCGCCAGCAGGCCGGCGAAGGTGCCCAGCAGCGCCACCGGCACCACCAGCGTCGGGATCAGCGTGTAGCGCCAGTTCTGCAGGAACAGGAACATCACCAGGAACACCAGCGCGACCGCCTCGGCCAGGGTCTTGGCCACTTCCTGGATGGAGATCTTCACGAACTTGGAGCTGTCGTAGGGAATGGCCCAGGACATGCCCTTGGGGAAAAAGCGCTCCAGCTCGGTCATCTTCGCGCGCACCGCCTCGGCCGTGGCCAGCGCATTGCCGCTGGGCGAGAGCTGCACGCCGATGCCGGTGGACGGCTTGCCGTTCAGGCGCGCCGAGGTGGCGTAGGCCTGGGCGCCGAGCTCGATGCGGGCCACGTCTTTCAGGCGCACGCTGGCGCCGTCGGCGCTGGCGCGCAACACGATGTTGCCGAACTGCTCCACGCTGGCGAGCTGGCCGTTGACCACCACGGTGGCGGCGATGCTCTGGCCCGCCACGTTGGGCAGCGCGCCGATTTCACCGGCCGAGACCTGCGCGTTCTGGGCGCGGATGGCGTTGGTCACGTCGGCCGCGCTCAGGTTGAAGCCCAGCAGCTTGGCCGGATCGATCCAGACCCGCATGGCGCGCTCGGTGCCGAACAGCTGGGCCTGGCCCACGCCGGGCAGGCGCTGCAGCTCGGGCACGATGCTGCGCGAGGCGTAGTCGCCCAGGGCCACCGGGTCCCAGGCCGGATCGTCGCTGGAGAGGATCGTGAACAGCAGGAAGTTGTTGCGCGACTTGTCCACGCGCACACCCTGCTGCGTCACCGCCGAGGGCAGGCGCGGCGTGGCCCGCGAGAGGCGGTTCTGCACGTCCACCTGCGCCAGGTCGGCGTTGGTGCCGGGCTGGAAGCTCAGCGTGATGCTGCCGGTGCCGTTGGCCTGGGCCACGGCTTCCATGTAGATCAGGCCGGGCGAGCCGTTCATTTCCTGCTCGATGACCGACAGCACGCTGTCTTCCAGCGTCTGGGCCGAAGCACCGGGGTAGGTGGCATTGATGACGATGGACGGAGGCGCCACCGGTGGGTACTGCGCGATCGGCAGCTGGGTGATGGACACCGCGCCCATCACCATGATGAAGAGCGCGATCACCCACGCAAAGATGGGCCGGTCGATGAAAAATCTTGCCATGCCGGCGCTCCTTACTTCGCAGCCGCCGGAGCTTTGGCCGGAGCTTCTGCTGGGGCAGCGGCGGGCGCGGCTGCGGCGGGTGCGGCGCCCGGCGCCTGCCAGGGCACGGCCTTGACCGGTGTGCCCGGCGGCATCATCTGCAGCTTCTGGAAGCCGTCCACCATCACCTGCTCACCAGCCTTCAGGCCGTCCAGCACCACCCACTGCCCCGCCTGCTGGCCACCGATCTTCACCGTGCGTTGCTCGATCTTGCCGTCAGCGGTCACCACCGACACCGAGTCGCCCTGGGCCGAGCGCGTCACCGCCTGCTGCGGCAGGGTGATGGCGTTGCGCGCGGTCGCCTGCTCCAGGCGCACCCGCACGTACAGGCCCGGCAGCAGCGCGCCACCGGGGTTGGGCACTTCGGCACGCAGCGTCACCTGGCCGGTGGTGGGGTCCACCGACAGATCGGAGAACAGCAGGCGTCCCGCCTTGGGGTATTCGCTGCCGTCTTCCAGCACCACACGCACGCTGGCCGCGCCGACGCCCGCGCCCTTGAGCTGGCCACTCTCCAGCGCGCGCTGCAGCTTCATGGTCTCGGCCGCCGACTGGGTGAAGTTCACATACATCGGGTCCACCTGCTGGATCACGGCCAGTTGGGTCACCTCGCCCTGCCCCACCAGAGCGCCTTCGGTCACGAGCGCGCGGCCGATGCGGCCCGAGATCGGCGCCGTCACGTTCGCATAGTTCAGGTTGATGCTGGCGGTCTGCACCGCCGCCTTGGCCACGGCCACATCCGCCTCGGCGGCCTTCTGGGCCGCCACCGCGTTGGCGTACTCCTGCTGGCTGATCGCGTTTTCCGCCACCAGCGGCTTGTAGCGTTCGGCCAGTGCCGTGGCCTGGGCCTGGTTGGCCTGGGCCCGGGCCAGACTGGCCTGCGCGCTCTGAAGGGCGGCGGCGTACGGCGCCGGGTCGATGCGGAACAGCGCCTGACCGGCCTTCACATCGCTGCCTTCGCGGAACAGCCGCTGCTGCAGGATGCCCGCCGCGCGTGCCCGCACCTGGGCCACGCGCGAGGCCTCCAGCCGGCCCGGCAACTCGGTCAACAGGCCCACGTCACCCGGTGCGACCTTGACCACGCCCACCTCGGGCGCGGGCATGCCACCGCCAGGTGCTGCGGCGGCCGGCGCCTCCCCTTTGCCGCAGGCCACCAGCAACACGGCGGCGGAGATCACCGACAGGCGGCGGGCCCACTGCACGGCGCGACCGGATGTCGCCAGCGGGGGGGTGAACGAAATGGAAGACTGGGGACTCTGAGCAGGCATGGGAATCCTTAGGGCAATGAAATCGGGGGAGCCACCTGAGAAGCGGCTGGCATGACCGTCGCGAGCGATGACCAACGAGGGCAAGGGGTCGAACTATACATACATTCGTGAATGTATGTATAGTCCCAACCCAACAAAGCCCCCACATTTCCATAAGGTCAATCGACTGGAGACAACACATGGTTCGACGCACCAAGGCCGACGCCGAGGCCACCCGCCACAGCCTGCTCGACGCGGCCGAGCACCTGTTTCAGAAGCGCGGGGTCTCGCGCACCTCGCTCAACGACATTGCCGTGGCCGCCGGCACCACCCGGGGTGCCATCTACTGGCACTTCAGGGACAAGGCCGATCTATTCAACGCGATGATGGAACGCGTGGTTTTGCCACTGGAAGAAACCCTGAATGGGACAGGGAAAAATCCCTCGGACCTGGAGGACCCATTGCAAGCCCTGCGCGATGCCATCGCGCACGCCCTGCACAAGACCGCCACCGACGAGCGCACGCGCCGCGTTTTCGAGATCGCGACCCTGCAGGTGGAATACCATGACGAAATGCACGCGGTGCGTGCGCGCCACTTGCAAGGCCGCAACGACTGCATGCAGCAGACCGCCAAGGTGTTGCAGTCGGCAGCGAACCAGCAGGGGCTGACCCTCGCCATCCCGGTGCAGAGCGCGGCGCTCGGTCTGCACGTGATGATCGACGGCCTGATCCAGAACTGGCTGCTCGACCCCAAGGCGTTTGACCTGCGGCGCTGCGGCCGGCAGGTGGTGAACACCTATCTAGCGGGGCTGGGTTTTCCGCCGGTCGCCTTGCCCCGCCCCCGAACCCGCCGCATGCGGCAGCCACTGAAGCTGGAAGAGGCGTGAAGGCCGGGGCGTGACCTCAGTGAGGCGCTGCCTGCGACCTCAGCCGCCAGGCCAGGGGTGAGCCCGCGCCCACCACCGCGCCCACCGCCCAGAACACCCAGGCCACGCCCACCAGCGCTCCGACGGAACCAAAGAGCAGCGGCATCACCACACTCGATCCGTTGATGGCCATGGCCCGCATGCCCAGCGCTTCACCGTGCCGGTGCCGGGGCGTGAGCTGGTGCAACGTGCTCATGACCATCGGCTGCACCGAGCCCAGCGCCAACCCCAGCAGGATGGACAACAGCCCCATCGCCCAGGTCGCCTGCACCAGGGGGTACAACGCAAACAGCAGCGCGGTCGACACCATGGCCGTGCCGATCACCACCGACTCGCGCAGGTGCGCGGCCAGCCAGGGCATGACCAGCCGGATGGCGGTGGCGGCCAGCGCAAAGGCCCCCAGGACGGCGCCGATCGCGGTCGCGCTCAGGCCTCGCTCGTGTCCAATCACGGGCACGATGAAGGTGTGCACGTCCCAACACGAGGCCAGCATCCAGTTGATCAGCATGAGGCGGCGGAACGCGGCGTCGCGCAACAGGTTCCAGGGCGATCCGCTGGTGTTTCGCTGCCCCGGGGCCACCGGCTCGTGCTCCACCGCGCCCCGCATCCAGAACCAGGCCAACGAGGGCAGCAGCGCGAGCAGCAGGAACGCGGCGCGAAAGCCGAAGCTGTCGATCATCACGCCCGCCGCGAGTGGGCCAAGGAAGTTGGAAATGGACGGCCCGATGGCCATCCAGCTGAACACCTGCTTGAGCGCGGTGGCATCCGTCGCCAGCCGCCCCACATGGCGCTGCAGCGCGATCACGGCCATCCCGGTGGCGCCCCCGCAGGTCAAGGCGGTGAAACACAACACGCCATACACCGGGAACACCACCGCCAGCAACGCGCCCCCGGTGGCCACACCCACGGCCAGCCGCACCGGCTTCCTGAGTCCGCGGCGGTCGGCGTAGCGGCCGGCCGGCAAGGCCAGAAACACCTGGGCCAGCGCGAACAGCGCCAGCAGCGTGCCCACCGCGACCGGGCTGCGACCCTCGCGCAGCGCCATCAGCGGCGCGGCCATGCGAAAGCCGGTCATGCAGGCGTGCAGACAGACCTGCGCGGTGATCAGCCGGGCCAGCTCGGCGCGCAGTGTCGGGGTCAAACGTCCTCGGCCGGGTTGGTGTCGAGCGGCAGCAGCGCGCTGGCCTGCTCCTGCGGCAACGCCTCCACGGTCTTGAGCGCGCGGCCCATGGCGCGGCTGCGGGTCTCGGCACTGTCCAGGGTGTTGAGCACGGTCTGGGTCTGGGCCTTCACCTTGGCCAGCACGTCGCCGAACTTGCCGAACTCGGTCTTGACCGCACCCAGCACCTGCCAGACCTCGCTGCTGCGTTTCTCGAGCGCCAGCGTTCGAAAGCCCATCTGCAGCGAGTTGAGCATGGCCATCAGCGTGGTCGGGCCGGCGAGTGTGACGCGGTACTCGCGCTGCAGCACCTCCATCAGCCCCGGGCGGCGCAGCACCTCAGCGTACAGGCCTTCGGTGGGCAGGAACAGGATCGCGAAGTCGGTGGTGTGCGGCGGTTCCAGGTACTTGTCGGCCATGCTTTTGGCTTCGAGCCGGATGCGCTGCTCCAGCCCTCGCGCGGCCAGTTCGGCACCCTCCACGTCGGCGCGCTGCTGGGCGTCGAGCAGGCGCTCGTAGTCTTCGTTCGGGAACTTGGCGTCAATGGGCAGCCAGCACGGCGCACCGTCGTCACCGCGCCCCGGCAGCTTGATGGCGAAATCGACCACGTTGCGGCTGCCCGGGCGCGTGGCCACCTGGGTGGCGTACTGGTCGGGCGCGAACACCTGCTCCAGCAAGGCGCCGAGCTGGGCTTCGCCGAACATGCCGCGGGTCTTCACATTGGTCAGCAGGTGCTTCAGATCGCCCACGCCCTGCGCCAGCGTCTGCATCTCGCCCAGGCCCTTGTGCACCTGCTCCAGCCGGTCGGCCACCTGCTTGAAGCTCTCGCCCAGGCGGGCCTGCAGCGTGCTCTGCAGTTTTTCGTCCACCGTGGCGCGCATCTCGTCGAGCTTGGCGGCGTTGTTCTGCTGCAGTTGCGTGAGCTGGCCTTCGAGGGTGGCGCGCATCTCGCCCAGTCGGCGCTCGTTGCTCTCCATCATGGCCTTGAGCTGGCTGGTCAGCGTGTCGCCCAGCGTGCCGCGCAGCTGCACCAGCTGCTGAGCAAAAGCGTCGATCTGCGCGTTCTGCGTGCGCGTGGCCTCGGCGGCCTGCTGCCCCATGCCCAGGCTAATGGCCTGCAGCTGTTGCGTCAGTGTGTCGCCCAGGGTGCCGCGCAGTTGCAGCAGTTGCTGGGCGAACGCATCGAGCTGGGTGTTCTGCGTGCGGGTGGCCTCGGCGTCCTGGCGCGTGAGGGTTTCCTGAAAGGTGGCCAGGGTCTGCTGGATTTCCTGCCGCCCGCCGCGCGCGTTTTCGCCGATCTCGCGGCGCAGCTCGCTTTCCACGCGCTCGATGCGCTGGGTGGTCTGCAACCCCTGGCTTTGCAGTGTGGCCAGCAGCGCCTGGCGATGCGCCTGTTCCTCGGTGTCCACGGGCCGGCGCCGCAACAGCAGCCACACCACCAACACCAGGTTGGTCAACAACAGGAGCAGCACGAGCCCATCCATCCAATCGCCGCTCATGCGACGCCCCGGGAAAAGGGCTGAACTCTGGATCGCGCGCGCACCTCGTTCGGGCGCGCCATGGGTGCGGAAAAGATCATTCGGTGGGTCTCGTCAAACGGGGTCTCGGTCGGTCGGCGTGTCCGTATGCTATCGGGATTTCATGGATAGCCGGTACGGCGCAGATGAACCATGATGCGAGTGTTTTGGCCTTCGAAGACGTCCGCTTTCTGTAGGGTACCGCTGGCTATAATGCCGCTCCGCTGATCACCGTTGGACTGCCGTGTTTCGCTCATTCAGCCTGTTCCTCACCCTCTACGCCTTCTGGCTCCTGCTGTCGGGTTTCTTCACGCCCTTCCTCATGGCAGCCGGCGCCGGCAGCGCGTTGGCGGTGGTGTGGTTCGCGCGGCGCATGGACGTGGTGGACCATGAAGGCCACCCGATCCAGCTGGGCGCCAAGGCCCTGGTGTACTGGGCCTGGCTGTTCAAGGAGATCGCGAAATCGGCCTGGGACGTGAGCAAGATCATCCTCAACCCGAAACTCCCCATCAGCCCCACCATGGTCCGGTTCCAGCCCAGCCAGAAGACCGATGTGGGCCTGGTGCTGCACGCCAACTCCATCACCCTCACGCCGGGCACCATCACCATCGAAGCCCGGCCCCACGAGTTTCTGGTGCACGGGCTCACACGCAACGGTGCCGAAGGCACGATCGACAGCGACATGGATCGCAGGGTCTCGGCCTGCGAGGGCTCCCGCTGATGTTCGCCGCCGCCGCGCTCGCGCTCCTCGTCACGCTCACCCTCGCTCTCATCCGTGCGGCCCTGGGCCCCACGGTGTTTGACCGCGCCCAGGCGGCCAACTCCATCGGCACCGTGGCCATGCTGCTGCTGGCCGTGCTGGGTTTCCTGACCGGGCGGCCCGAGTTTCTGGATCTGGCCATCGTGTATGGCCTGCTCAACGTGATCGGCACCATCGCCGTGTTGAAGTACTTCCGCAAGGGCGACCTGGGCGATCCGGGTGATGAAGAGGAGCCGACGGCATGAGCGCAGTGATCGACATCCTGAGCTGGGCCTGCCTGGTGGTGGGTGGCTTCTTCTGTGGCGTGGGCGCCCTGGGCCTGCTGCGCATGCCCGACTTCTACACGCGCATGCACGCCGCCAGCGTGATCGATACCCTGGGAGCCGGCCTGATCCTCATCGGGCTGGGCCTGCAGGCGGGCTGGACCCTGGTCACGGTCAAGCTGCTGATGATCGGCCTGCTGATCTTCTTCGCCAGCCCCACCGCCACGCACGCCCTGGCCCGCGCGGCCATGGCGCGCGGCCTCGAACCCCTGCTTTCCCCGCCGGAGAATTCATCATCGAAACCCTGATCATCAACGTGCTGCTGGTGCTGATGGTTGTCACCGTCTGGGTGATCGCGCGCAGCCGCAACCTCTTTGGCGTGATCGTGCTCGGTGGCATCTACAGTTTCCTGATGGCCACTGTGTTGGTCGCGATGGACGCGGTCGACGTGGCCATGACCGAGGCTGCCGTGGGCGCCGGCATTTCCACCGTGCTTTTTCTCGGCGCGCTGCACCTGTGCAGGAGCGAAGAAGCACGGCCGGTGACCAAGCCCTGGCTGCCCCTGTTCGTCTCTGGCGCCGTGGGGGCGGTGCTGGTGTACGGCACGCTGGGCCTGCCCGAGTTCTCCGACCCCAAGGCACCGATCCACACCCACGTCGTGCCACGCTACCTGAACGAGATGAAACAGGAGGTCGACGTGCCCAACGTGGTCACCGCGGTGCTGGCCAGCTACCGGGGCTACGACACCTTGGGTGAAACCACCGTGGTCTTCACCGCCGGTGCGGGGGTGATCGCCCTGCTGCGCCGCCGCCGCAGGAACAGCAAGGACGACAAGGCATGAGACACGACCTGATCCTGCGGGTCATCGCCAAGCTGCTGATCCCGTTCATCCTGCTGTTTGCGCTGTATGTGCAGTTCCACGGCGATTTCGGCCCGGGCGGTGGCTTCCAGGCCGGTGTGATCCTGGCGGCCGCGGTGATCTTCTACGCTTTGATCTACGGCCTGGCCGATGCGCGCAAGGTGGTGCCCGAGCCGCTGGTGGAATCCATGATGGCCATTGGCGTGCTGATCTACGCGGGCGTGGGCGTGGCCGGCCTGCTGCTGGGCGGCAACTACCTCGACTACTTCGTGCTCGATCACGACCCGGTGCATGGCCAGCACCGCGGCATCTTCTGGGTCGAAGTCGGCGTGGCCACCACCGTCTCGGGCGTGATGCTGAAAATCTTCTACATGTTTGCTGCCCGCGGCAACGCCGACGACGAGTGAGCGGCGTCATGAACACCACCATGACCCTGGGCGGCCACTTCACCTACTTCATCACCATCTTCCTGATGATCGCGGGGCTGTTCATCGTGATCGCCCGCGGCAACCTGATCAAGAAGCTCATCGGGCTGGGCATTTTCCAGACCTCGGTCTATCTGCTCTACATCGCCCCGGGCAAGCTGGTCGGCGGCACGGCGCCCATCCTGAGCGACGCCTTCTCGGTCTATTCCAGCCCGCTGCCCCACGTGCTGATCCTCACGGCCATCGTCGTGGGCGTGGCCACGCTGGCGCTGGGCCTGGCGCTGGTGGTGCGCATCCGCGAAGCCTACGACAGCATCGAAGAAGACGAAATCCTGAACATGGACGCGGTGCCGAGCCGCCAAGAACAAGCATGAGTCTGGCTCAGCACCTGCCTGCCTTGCAGGTGGTCATTCCCCTGCTCGCGGCCCCCATGACGGTGCTGCTGCGTCAGCGCACGCTGGCTTTTGCCGTCGCCCTGCTGGCCAGCTGGGCCGCGTTTGCCATCGCCATCGCGCTGTGGCTACAGGTCGACGCCAGCGGCACCATTTCCTACGCCATCGGCAGCTGGCCCGCGCCTTGGGGCATCGAGTACCGGGTGGATCGCCTGAGCTCGTTCATGCTGGTGCTGGTGTCCGGCATCGCCGCCCTGGTGCTGCCGTATTGTCGGCGCAGCATCGAGGACGAAGTGCCGCAGCGGCAGCACTACCTTTTCTACACCATGTTCGTGCTGTGCCTGACCGGCCTGCTGGGCATCTCCATCACTGGCGACGCGTTCAACATCTTCGTGTTCCTGGAGGTCTCGTCGCTGTCCACCTACGTGCTGATTGCCCTGGGGCGCGACCGCCGCGCGCTGGTCGCGTCCTACCAGTACCTGATCATGGGCACCATCGGCGCCACCTTCATCGTGATCGGCATCGGCCTGCTCTATCTGATGACCGGCACGCTCAACCTGGTGGACATGGGGCAGCGACTGGCCGCCGTGCAGGGCACCCGCCCCGTGCTCGCCGCCCTGGCCTTCCTGACCGTGGGCATTTCGCTCAAGCTCGCGCTGTTCCCGCTGCACCAGTGGCTGCCCAACGCCTACACCTACGCGCCCTCGGCGGTGTCGGCCTTCCTGGCCGCCACGGCCACCAAGGTGGCGGTGTATGTGCTGCTGCGCTTCTACTTCTCGGTGTTCGGCCAGTCGCAGGTGTTCGACCAGTTGCCCATGCAACAGGCCATGCTGCTGCTGGCCCTGGCCGGCATGTTCGCCGCGTCCGCCACCGCCATCTTCCAGTCCGACCTCAAACGCCTGTTTGCCTACTCCAGCGTGGGCCAGATCGGCTACATCATCCTCGGCCTCTCGTTCGACTCCACCACGGGCCTGACCGCCACCATCCTGCACCTGTTCAACCACGGCATCACCAAAGGCGCCATCTTCATGCTGCTCGGCCTGGTGGCCCTGGTCATGGGCGGCACCAGCCTTTCGCGCATCCAGGGACTGGGCAAACGCATGCCGCTGACCAGCCTTGGCATGGTGATCTGCGGCCTCTCGCTCATCGGCGTGCCGGGCACGGCCGGTTTCATCAGCAAGTGGTACCTGCTGCTGGCCGCGCTCGAACAGGGCCAGTGGTGGCTGGTGTTCCTGATCCTGCTGTCGTCCCTGCTGGCGGTGGCCTACGTCTGGCGCTTCGTTGAGGCGGCCTACTTCCGTGAACCACGCGAGGACCTGGACGCGAAGGCCACCGTGCCCTGGTCCATGGCCTTGCCCGCGGCCCTGCTGGTGGCGGCCACAGTGTATTTCGGTCTCAGCACGGCGTTCACCGTGGGCTCGGCCAGCCAGGCAGCCACCTTCCTCATGGGGGTGCGCTGATGATGTTCACCGCTGACGACGCCATCCTGCTCGCCCTGCTCGTGCCCGTTCTGGGCGCGATCGGCATCGCCCTGGCCCACCGCTGGCCCAACCTGCGCGAAGGCATCACGCTGACCACCGCGGCGGCATTGCTGGCCTGCGTGTTGACCATCCTGCCTTCGGTGCTCGCGGGTGCGCGGCCCACGGCCACCCTCCTCAGCGTGCTGCCCGGGCTGGAAATCGCCTTCGAGGTCGAGCCCCTGGGCATGCTGTTCGCGCTGGTCGCGTCGGGCCTGTGGATCGTCAATTCGATCTACTCCATCGGCTACATGCGCGGCAACAAGGAAGCCAACCAGACGCGCTTCTTCGTCTGCTTCGCGCTCGCGCTCTCGGCCACCATGGGCATCGCCTTCTCGGGCAACCTGTTCACGCTGTTCCTGTTCTACGAGGTGCTCACGCTGATCACCTACCCGCTGGTCACGCACCACGGCACGGAAAAGGCCCGTCAGGGCGGTCGCGTCTACCTGGGCCTGCTCATGGGCACCTCGGTCCTGTTCCTGCTGCCGGCGCTGGTGTTCATCTGGTACCTGACCGGCAGCACCGACTTCACCGCCGGTGGCCTTCTGTCCGACCAACTGGGCCCGCTCGGCCTCATGGGCCTGCTCGCACTATGCATGTTCGGCATCGGCAAGGCCGCGCTCATGCCCTTCCACCGATGGCTGCCCGCGGCCATGGTGGCGCCCACCCCCGTGTCGGCGCTGCTGCACGCGGTGGCGGTGGTCAAGGCCGGTGTGTTCAGCGTGGTCAAGGTCATCGTTTACATCTTCGGCCTCGACCCCCTGGGCCTGAACGGCAGCACCGACTGGCTGATCCTGCTGGCCGGTTTCACCATCGTCTCGGCCTCGGTCGTGGCGCTCGGCGCCGACAACCTGAAGCGCCGCCTCGCCTATTCCACCATCAGCCAGCTGTCTTACGTGATCATGGCCGCTGCGCTGCTCGCGCCGTTGTCCGTGGTCGGCGCCATGCTGCACATCGCCGCGCACGCGCTGGGCAAAATCACACTGTTCTTCGCGGCCGGCGCCATCTACACCGCCGCCCACAAGACCGAAGTGAGCCAGCTCGACGGCATTGGCCGGCGCATGCCCTGGACCATGGGGGCCTTCGCCATCGGCGCGCTGTCCATGATCGGCCTGCCCCCGGCGGCCGGCTTCGTCTCCAAGTGGTACATGCTCTCGGGTGCCATGGCGTCCGAGCAGTGGATCGCGGTGGGCGTGATCGCCTTGAGCACGCTGCTCAACGCCGGCTACTTCCTGCCCATCATTTACCGCGCCTTCTTCGTCGCCCCCGCGCACGACGAACACGACCACCCGCATGGCGAGGCCCCGCTGCCCATGGTGATCGCGCTCACCGCGACCGCCGCCGGCACGGTGCTGCTGTTCTTCATGCCCGATGTACCCCTGGCGCTGGCCCGGCAGATGCTCGGCCTGGGAGGATGAACGCCATGCAACAGCCCAACGACCCCCGACCGCACTGGCTCGACCACCCGGCCAACGTCAAGCGCCTGTACCGCGGTTTCATCGTGGTGCTGGCGCTCACCGTGCTGGCCGAGCTGCTGGTGCATCTGCACCCCCACTTCGAGGTGGACGCGCTGTTCGGCTTCAACGCCTGGTTCGGCTTCCTGGCCTGCCTGGCCATGATCGTCGTGGCCAAGGGCCTGGCCCTGGTGCTCAAGCGGCCCGACACTTATTACGACGACAAAAACGATGAATGACCTCGTCCTGCACCCCGGGCTGGTGCTGATCGTCGGCGCCCTGCTGCTGCCGTTCCTGCGCGGCACACCGCGCTCGGTCGCCATCGTGGCGCTGCCGCTGGTGGTGCTCGGCCTGGTCTGGCAGGTGCCCGATGGCGCGGTCTGGCAACTGCGCTTTCTCGACCACACCATCACCCCGCTGCAGGGCGACAAGCTCTCGCGCCTGTTCGCCACCATCTTCGCGATCATGGCCGTGGGTGGCGGCCTGTTCGCGCTCGGTCAGAAGAGCCGGCTGGAAGTGCCCGCGGCCTTCGTCTACGCCGGTTCGGCCATTGGCGTGGCCCTGGCCGGCGACCTGATCACCGTGTTCGCGTTCTGGGAACTGATGGCCGTGGGCTCCACGCTCGTGCTCTGGAGCCAGGGCAGCGAGGCCTCGTACCGCGCCGCGCGGCGCTACGCCATGATCCACCTGCTGGGCGGCGTGATCCTGTTCGCAGGCGTCACCGGCCACGTGGTGCAGACCGGCAGCGTCGCCTTCACACACATGGAGGCCGACTCCGTGGCCCACTGGCTGATCCTGATCGGCTTCCTGATCAACGCTGGCGCGCCCCCACTCTCGGCCTGGCTGCCCGACGCCTACCCCGAAGCCTCATGGAGCGGCACCGTCTTCCTCTCGGCCTTCACCACCAAGACGGCGGTGTACGTGCTGATCCGCGGCTTTGCGGGCACCGAGCTGCTGATCTGGGTCGGCCTGTTCATGGTGTTCTACGGCATCGTCTACGCGCTGCTGGAAAACGACATGCGCCGCATCCTGGCCTACTCCATCGTCAACCAGGTCGGCTTCATGATCGCGGGCATCGGCATCGGCACCGAGATGGCGCTCAACGGTGCGGCCGCCCACGCCTTCACCCACATCATCTACAAGGCCCTGCTGCTGATGTCGGCCGGCTCGGTGCTGCTGATGACCGGGCGGCGCAAGTGCTCCGAGCTCGGTGGCCTGTTCCACACCATGCCGCTCACCACGGTCTGCGGCACCATCGGCGCGCTGGCCATTTCGTCCTTCCCGCTCACCTCCGGCTTCGTCTCCAAGTCCATGGTGTCGCAGGCGGCCGCCGACGGCCACCTGCTGTATGTCTGGCTGGCGCTCACCGCCGCCTCGGCCGGCGTGTTCCTGCACGCGGGCATCAAATTCCCCTGGTTCGTCTTCTTCCAGAAAGACTCGGGCCTGCGCCCGGCCGAACCGCCCGCCACCATGCGCTGGGCCATGGTTTTCTTCGCCTTCCTGTGCATCGCCATCGGCGTCTGGGCCGAGCCGCTCTATGCCCTGCTGCCCTACGCCACCAGCTACGAGCCCTACACCTGGGCCCACGTGCTCGCGCAACTGCAGCTGCTGCTGTTCTCGGGCCTGGCCTTCTTCGTGATGCTGCCGTTCCTGAAACGCACGCTGACCATCACGCTCGACACCGACTGGCTCTGGCGCCGCCTGGGCCCCGCTCTGTACACGCTGGTGCAGAAACCCTACGCCGCCCTCCAGCGCCTGCTGGGCCGTGAACTCAACCGCACGGGCAAGGCCGCCGACGCCATGGTGCAGCGTCACTACGGGCAGGACGGACGCCTCGCCCGCACCTGGTCCACGCGCAGCATGGCGCTGTGGGTGCTGGTGCTGCTGGCCGGCTACCTGCTGCTGTACTACGCCTGAGCATCCCCCGGCGAACCCGCCGATAGAATGGCCCGCACCCCTGCAGCCAGCGGCTGCAGAGCCCATTCCCCCAGCCTTCAGGAGTCTTTCCATGAGCGTCTACGACAAGCTTTCCCAACTCGGCATCGAACTGCCGCCCGTGGCCATTCCCGCCGCCGCCTACGTGCCCTTCGTGCAGACCGGTAACCTCGTCTTTCTGAGCGGCCACATCGCCAGGAAAGACGGCAAACCCTGGGTCGGCCAGCTCGGCCTGACCATGACCACCGAAGAGGGCAAGCTCGCCGCCCGCGCCATCGCCATCGACCTCATGGGCACGCTCGCCGCCGCCTGCCTGGCCGCCGGCAAGACGCTGGACGACGTGAAACGCATCGTCAAGGTCATGAGCCTGGTCAACAGCACCGGCACGTTCACCGAACAGCACCTGGTCACCAACGGCTGCAGCGAACTGCTGGGCGAAGTCTTTGGCCCGAAAGCCGGCGCCCATGCGCGCAGCGCGTTTGGCGTGGCACAAATCCCGATGGGTGCTTGTGTGGAGATCGAACTGATCGCCGAACTGGGCTGAGCCCAAGCAACATCCGGGGAGGAAGTGAGGACAGGCCCATGCGGCCTGTCCCGCTCAGCAAAACCCGCCGCCTGCTCACAGCGCCTGGGCAGGGCTTCGACAGGCTCAGCCCGAACGGTTTCAGAGGAACTGAACGCAAGGTCGTATTGGCGCCCGGCAATCACCCAACGGTCCCAGCTTGTGCCGAATGGCGCGCGCAGCGCTCAAGCATGAACAACGCCAAACGTCCCACCGTCCAGCGCCTCGCGCTCCTGCTGTTCGTCGTCGTCCCGCTGGCGGCGTGGATGTTGGTAAAGCCGGTCCGCGTGCTGGCGCCAGGGCTGGTGGGGATTGCTTGTGGCGCTGAGGCTCCCGTGTGCGTGGACGACCCGCAGCGGCTGCAGGCGGCGAACGCGCTCCACGCCGAGGCCGTCGCGTTCGTGTCGAACACCATCGCGCCGTTGCAGCGCCCTCCCCGCGTCATCTTTTGCTCCACCAATGCCTGTGCCGACAGCTTTGGCCTGGGTGCGCGGTCGGCGGTCACCGTCGCCAACTGGGGCATCGTCATCGGCCCTCGCGCCTGGAAACCCTACTACGTCCGCCACGAACTGATCCACGTGCTGCAGGGCCAGCGCCTGGGCGTGATGCGCCGCCTGTTCATGCCCACCTGGTTTGTCGAAGGCATGGCCTATGGCCTGAGCCTGGACCCACGTGCGCCACTGACCGAACCGTGGGAAGCGCACCGCGCGCGTTTCAACGCGTGGGCCGCACGCGTCCCCAGGAACCTGTGGTGGCAAGAGGCTGGCAAGCTGTGACGTCCGAACCTCCGCCCATGCCCGCAACCCACACAACCGCCTCCACCCGAAACATGCAGGCGGCAAGGTCCGAATGGACCTGACCACGGCCAGGACCAACCTCAAGGCGCGGTCGCGGCTGGGGTGGGTGCGCGACGAGGTGTTCCCCGCGTACAACCGGCGCGTTGCCGGTGTTCAGAACCAGGTCGTGACCGCGTCCACCACGCGGTAGCCGTCGTCCACCACCGGCAGCCAGCGCCATTTGTCGAACGTGGTGCAGGGGTGTGAAATGCCCGAAGCTACGGTTTCGCCGAGCGCCGGCCATTCGTCCTTCGGGGCCGATGGGTCGTAGCGCAGGTAGGCGTGCTGGTCGTTCAGCGCATCGATGCGCCAGTGCGCGGGCACCGCCTTCGGTGCACCGCCCTGCCCGTCCGAGCGCCAGATGGGCAGCGGCAGGTCGAGGTCGTGCGACACGTCGCGCCGGCCCATGCTGAGCAGCGCCAGGCCGGGCTCGGGGCAGCTCTGCACGCAGGCCAGCACCTCCAGTGCGGGCTTGAGGGTCTCGCGCAGGTTCAGGCGCTCGGCCACACAGCAAAGGTATCGCGTGTAGCGCTGGTGGTCGTGCGTGAGGTAACAGCCTGAGCGCAGCACGCCGCGCACCGGGCGGCCGAGGTTCGGCGTGAGACGTTCGGCCACGAGGTCGAAGATGGCGGAGCCACCGGCGCTGAGGATGATTTCGTCTTGCACGAACCAGCCCTGGGCAATGGCTTCGCGGGCTGTTGCCTCCACGCGGTCCATCAGGCCCTGCACGGTGGCGCGGTCTTTGGCATGGTCACAGGTGGCGGTGGTGCCTTCGTAGCATTCGATGCCGGCCAGTTGCAGCACCGGGCTGGCATGGATGCGCCACGCGATCTGCCGAGCCTCGTCCGCGCTGCGGCAGCCGGTGCGCTGGCCGGCGATGCCCAGTTCCAGCAACACCTCGAACCGGCCCGTGAAACCGCGTGCCGTGGCCCAGGCTTCGATGGCGTCCACCTGCCCCACCGAATCGACAAGGAACAGGGAACGCAGCGCGGGGCGTTCGGCGTGCAACACCGCCAACGCGTCCAGCTCGGCGCGCTGGATCACCTGGTTGGCGATCAGCAGCACCGGCACGCCGTGGCGCGCGCCCACCGCCGCCTGGAACACGGTGGCGAAGCTGATACCCCAGGCCCCGGCGTCCAGCTGCATCTGCCAGAGCTCGGGCGACATGCTGGTCTTGCCGTGCGGCGCGAGGCACAGGCCGCGCTGCGCGCAGAAATCGCGCATCCAGTGCAGGTTGTGCCGCAGGGCGGACTGCCTGATCACCGCCAGTGGCAGGGCCAGATCGCCCCGCAGCAGTTGCCAGCCCTGCTCGGCGATCTGCTCGCGCATGAGCGGCGTTTGCCCGGTGGGAAAGCCTTTGAGGTGGGGGGCCGAAGAGGGTCTCGGTCGGGTTCATGGCAGTGTGTTTCTGGGGTGTGATCGGAGTCCGGGGGGCTCGTGGCTCCCTGGCGGTAGCACGGCGCTCAATCGAGCGGCCAGCTCATGCCCTTGGGCAGCGCTGCGTCGGGCTCCGGTGCAGGCCCGCTGGCCGTCGTGCCCGCGCGCGGGGGCGCCGCGGCGGGCGCGGCCTGGGTTTCCACGCTGCGCCACCAGGGCCGGGTCTTGTCCACGTGCGCGGGCTCGACAGCCTGACCCAGGATGGGCATCAGCAGGGGGGTGTTCTGCCGCTCGGCCTGTGCGAGCAAGACCTCGGCGGGTTGGTCCCAGGCGTGCATGGCCAGGGCGAAGGTGCCCCAATGCACCGGCAACAACACGCCACCGCCCAGCAGCTGGTGGGCCTTGAGCGCGTTGTCCGGCCCGAGGTGGATGTCGCCCCACGCGGGATGGAAGGCGCCCACTTCGAGCATGACCAGATCGAACGGACCGAGGCGTTCCCGGATCTCGCTGTATTCGCCGGTGAGGCCGGTGTCACCGCTGAAGAACACACTGTGGTGCGGCGAGCGGACCACCAGTGATGACCACAGCGTGGCGTTGCGGTCTTTGAGGTTGCGGCCGGAAAAATGCTGCGAGGGCGCGGCGGTGATGGTGACCTCGCTGCCGGGCAGGTGATGACTCTCCCACCAGTCCAGCTCGGTGATGCGCTCGGGTGGCACACCCCAGGCCTGCAGATGCGCACCCACGCCGAGCGATGTGACGAAGGGCACCTCGCGCCGGTTCAGCTCGCGCACGGTGGGGTAGTCCAGGTGGTCGTAGTGGTCGTGCGAGACCAGGGCCACGTCCACCGGTGGCAGTTGCTTCAACGCGACCGGCACGGGCTGAAAGCGCTTGGGACCCACCAGGCTCGATGGCGAGGCGCGCAGGCCCCAGACCGGATCGGTCAGCACGCGTTTGCCTTCGATCTCGATCATCACGGTGGAGTGGCCAAGCCAGGTGGCGCGCAAACCGCTCTGTGGCGGCCTGGCCCAGGCCTCGCGCGGATCGACCGAAGGCAGCGGCGCGCTGGGCACGCGGCGCTCGCCGCCGCACAGGAAATCGCGCACGCCCGGGAACGGCGCATGGGGGTCGCGCAGGCCGGGCGCGATGGGAAACACATTGCGGAAACCCTCGCCCAGCCATTGCACCGAGGCCTTCATGCGCTCCAGGCGAAGGCCTTCGGCCCGTTTGCCCAACGACTTCATGGCGATCCTTTGCTTTCAGCAGGGTTGCAAGACCACCGCACAGGGCAGCGATGGGCCGGAATTCAACCCGGCGCGCGCCATTGTCGCGCGCGTTGGCGCCCCCGCCTCAACCAAGGTCAAACGGCACCAAGCCGCGCCCCAACCGGGGCGGGTCAGCGCCGGTTCTTGCGTGCCTGTGCGCGCCGCACCTGGCGGCTTTGCCCGGCCAGCTCGCGCTGCGCCTGCTGCGCGGCGCGGCGGGCACGGTAACGCCTGCCGACGAAGCGCCCCACCAGGAAGGTCACGGCACCGCTGGCCAGCAACACGAGAAGGCCGGTGCCGTCCATGCCCATCACTCCACGCGCGTCACGCGGTTCGGCTTGAAACCCAAGTCCGCGGCCTTGCCCTTGCGGGCGCGCGCGGCGCGGGCGTTGTTCAGGCTGCGGATTTCCAGCGTCTCGTCACGTTCCTTGCCGCCGCGGCCGATGCCTTCGATCTTCACGCTGCGGGTGTAGGCCGCGGCGCCGGCCAAGGTGTCCTTGGCATCGAGGTCGATCAGCATCAGGCCGCGCCCACCCTTGTCCATGGCCTTGAGTTCGCCGATCTCGAAAGTGAGGATGCGCCCGCCGGTGGAGGCGCAGGCCACGTGCGTGGCGGGCGGCAAGGCTTGGCTGGCCGTGGTGTGGGCCACGTGCGAAGGTGCGCAGATGGTCTCGCCCTCGCCCACGCTGATGAAGGCCTTGCCGGCTCTCTGGCGCGACACCAGGTTGTCCACCGTGGCCAGGAAACCGTAGCCACCAGTGCCGCTGAGCAGCAGCGTGGCGTTGGCCGGGCCGGCGAAGTAGTGCAGCGGTTGCGTGCCGCTTTCGAGCTCGATCAGCGTGGTGATGGGCTGGCCGTCGCCGCGCGCGCCGGGCAGGCTGGCCACGGGCACGCTGTAGACGCGGCCATTGCTGCCGAAGACGATGAGCGTGTCCACCGTGCGGCATTCGAAGGTACCGTACAGGCCGTCGCCCGCCTTGAAGGCAAAGCTGCCGGCCTCGTGGCCATGGCCGGTGCGGGCGCGCACCCAGCCCTTGCTGGAGATGACGACCGTGACCGGCTCGTCCACCACCTTGATTTCGGCCACGGCCTTTTTCTCGGCCTGGATCAGCGTGCGGCGCGGGTCGGCAAAGGTCTTGGCGTCGGCCTCGATCTCCTTGACCATCAGGCGCT
>Ga0209343_10000282_pt1 | contig 71141 bp, 63 predicted proteins | sample RifCSPlowO2_02_FD_184026 | JGI IMG/M metagenome (GOLD analysis project Ga0209343, IMG submission 184026) | Groundwater microbial communities from Rifle, Colorado - Rifle CSP2_plank lowO2_0.2 (SPAdes) (version 2) | ecosystem: Environmental > Aquatic > Deep subsurface > Groundwater | place...
TCCCACGATCAAGAGCGGACAGGATATGCGCCCGATTGACTTCTCGTGCATGGCGTAAACCCTTTGCACGATATGATTCGATCAACTCGCGATCCTCGTCAGTAAGATGCAGTTCGGTCTGTCGCATCGCAAGCTCCTCGTCGTAGGGTGGGCATGCGACAGTATAATATGTTTCGTTATTTATGTGTTTATATACTAGTCGAATAATGGCTAGTAGTTACATCAGAGAACACAAAGTAAAGCTAAACGGTTGTAGAGAGAAAGCTATTCACCTTTTGGATAAAACTGTGAAAGGTGGGCAAAACCTGGCGCTCTCTGTGATCTCTGTGGCTTGAATTTAGTCTCTTACCGGCCAAATGATGTCAAAACATGACAAGAGTTTTGCCTTTATCTGGCATTGGCAAGGGTTTGAACGAAGGTGAGCCTTGCGGGGTTTGTAGCCCGGATGCAGCGATAGCGGAATCCGGGGGGCATCATACCCGTTCCCGGATTTCACTGCGTTTCATCCGGGCTACCCGTTTGGTTCCGGCTTGTCCGGCTTAGGTTTTCAGGATAATTCAGGAAGGCGCGCGTTAAATGAAGACAATTCTGATTGCAAACCCGAAAGGCGGCTGCGGCAAATCAACGCTGTCGGTCAATATCGCCGGTTATCTGGCCAATCGCGGGCGGCAGGTGGCGATGCTCGACCTGGACCGGCAGCAATCCTCCGCCCTGTGGCTCGCCACGCGCCCTGCCGATTTGCCGCACATCCGCATGCTCGACTCCAAAAAGGAACATGACCGGCCGCACGACTGGCTGGTGATCGATTCTCCCGCCGGCCTGCATGGCAAGAACCTCGACCATGCCGTCAGGCTGGCGCACAAAATCATCGTGCCGGTCGCGCCCTCCCTGTTCGACCTGCAAGCCAGCCTCGACTTCCTGAAAACTCTGGCGGAAGAGAAATCGGTGCGCAAGAACAAATGCCAGATCGGCGTGGTGGGCATGCGCATGGAGATGCGCACCAAGGCCGCGTGGGCGCTGGAGCATTTCCTCGCCACCCTCGATCTGCCGGTGCTGGCCTACCTGCGCGAAACGCAGGTGTACGTGAATGCCGCCTTCGAGGGGAAATCCCTGTTCGACCTGCCGCACCACCTCGCCGAGCGCGAGCTGGAACAATGGGCGTTCATGCAGGGCTGGCTGGAGAAGGATTAAGGATTGAAGTTGTTGCTTAAATTCGGAGTACGACTTCCGCTATCGGTACGCGCAGCCCATCGGCTTCCCTCAAAGCTGCCTTTCAAATACGGATCGTATCTCGTCTACCCCATCAATCCGGCGCGCACATCACCACGCCTTCGTTAACCCAGCCGCGAGACACGACTTCCTGAATCGCCGCCGTGCTGCTGGTGATGCGGTGATTGCTATCGATGCCGCTGCTGAATCCGTCGTTATAGGCGCGGTAGACCGGCACGGTGCCGCTCGGGCAGGCACCGTTGCTCGGCGGGGTTGACACAAAATCCAGGCTCTCGAAGTTCCAGCGCTTCTCCGTGGCCGGTGTGCTCGCCTGCAACTGCTTGAGATAGGCGCACTCGCCGGGATCGGCCGTATAGAAATGCGAGTTGGGGCCGGGCGACTGGCTGCCGTAGAAGCGGCACACGCTGGTGTTTCCGCCCGAATTAAAACTATTGCCGGTGCGTATCCAGCCCGGCCCCGCGTCGCCGTTGTCGATGCCCGCCGCTTCGTTGGCATCGGCGGTGATGAAGTAATGGTCGAGATGGGTGTTGTAAAACTCGATGACGGGTGGCATGTCGAAAAACAGCTCGGCGCTGGCGAGCGGGTTATACAGCGGAGGTGACCATGTCATCGTATCCTGTGCACCTCCCGCGACCAGCACTTCGCCATTGGGCAGCAGCGTGGCTGTGTGCCACAACCGCGCCGTCGAGAGCGCGACCGCAGCCGCCCAGGCATTAGTCGCCGGGTCATACAGCTCGGTGCTGGCGAGATTGCCGTCGCTGTCGCTCCATCCCCCCGCGACCAGCACCCTGCCGTTGGGCAGCAGCGTGGCCGTATGGTACCGACGCCCCGTCGCGAGCGCGCCCGCAGCCGTCCAGGTGTTGGTCGCCGGGTCATACAGTTCGGCGCTGGCGATGCCAGAACCCCCAGCGACCAGCACCTTGCCGTTGGGCAGCAGCGTGGCCGTATGGTTGCTACGCCCCATCGCGAGCGCGCCCGCAGCAGCCACCCATGTGTTGGTCGCCGGGTCATACAGTTCGGCGCTGGCGATGCCAGAACCCCCAGCGACCAGCACCTTGCCGTTGGGCAGCAGCGTGGCCGTATGCCCGGTACGCCCCGTCGCGAGCGCGCCAGCAGCCGTCCAAGTGTTGGCCACCGGATCATACAGCTCGGCGCTGGCAAGATAGTCGCCGTTATACCCTCCCGCGACCAGCACCTTGCCATTGGGCAGCAGTGTGGCCGTATGCCCGGTACGCCCCGTCGCGAGCGCGCCAGCAGCCGTCCAGGTACTGCTCATTGAGTCATACAACTCGGCGCTGGCAAGATGGCTGCCGTTATACCCACCCGCGACCAGCACCTTGCCATTGGGCAACAGCGTGGCCGTATGCCACACACGTATCGTCGCGAGCTCGCCCGCAGCCGCCCAGGTATTGGCTGCCGGGTCATACAATTCGGCGCTGGCAGCCCCCCCCGCGACCAGCACCTTGCCATTGTGCAACAACGTGGCCGTGTGCCCGTAACGTGCCTCCTGAAGGCTGGCGGCGGCGCTCCAGCCCGGCGCGGCCGATGCCGGTACGGCGTTCATCAAGAAATACAGCATGGACAGCATGAAAGGCAAATAGCGCATCAGGATGGGCATCGGTAGCTCCAATAAAAATAATCTTCAACTTTTGCAGCGCAAAAAACCGCTCGCGTTTAATTCTGCTTCAGAGCCGGGGATGCTGTCCGAGGGTATTTTCCCGAACGGCACCCCGGCGGCAAGCCCCGCGCTACAATTACGGCAATGTCGGCATATAGATCGGAAAACCCACGTGATCGTAGTGCCCAAGAAAATTGAAATGCGCCCTGACGGCAGCCTCAATTTGTAACGGCGTGGTTAGATTTTGCGTCTCCGCCAAATAAGATGCCACGCCCGCAATATGCGGCGCCGCCATTGATGTCCCGGAAAGATAATCAATAGTTGAATAAGCAACGGTCGAAAGTTGGTCTCCCGTGTACGGGAATGGAGGCGTACCAAATGCTCTGCCACCCCACATAGACCAAATTTTCTGCGCTGGTGCCCACACGTCTACACATCGGCCGTAGTTCGATCCAACTTCTGTGGATCCGTTCGGTTCAATGAAAGAACCATTGGCTGGCGTTACTGGTGCCCCAGAATTGTCGATGCCACCGACCACCATGATCCCGTCATAAGGGTTGGCGCCTCCCCCCAAATAGCCATTAAACGCGTGAAGGCATGCATCACCGTATTGGTTTCCCGCCGACTGAACAATAAACACGCCGGCATAATGGTACGAGTAACCAGAGTAGGGTATTGTAAGCGCATACATTTTATTTCCCAGTGTGCTCCCGTAGCCAAACACGTTCGCGGCCTCTGTGGTTGCAAAGCGATCATTAAATGACATATTTACGATTCCAGGCTTGTACCACCCGTTCTGTATGACAAGTTGCATAATCATATCCAATCCGACGCTTATAGCACTAGCAACAGTATATCCACCATAAATATATCTATCTTCCGTAGACAAGCTGCTGTTGGAACAGAGATATCCTGCGCTATCGCCTGTCGACACCGATACAATAGGCACGCCCGGATTCACCCCTCTCGTGCCTGAATTGTTGGCCTGCGCGCCGATGATGCCGGCCACGTGGGTGGCATGCGCATAACAGCCTACTGGGTTAAACCATTGCCAGGGGTATTGATTAGGTACAAGATTAGGGTTGTACCGCTGCACCTGCGCCGAACCGTAACCGCCCAAGTCGGTGTGATAGCCGACGCCGCTATCGAGAACATACACCTTGACATCTCCCGTATGGTTGATTGGATTCCCTCCGTTGACCGCAGCAGTACCCCATGAAATTTTTTCGCCGTCCGGCACATCGGGACTTGGTGGGCTATCGCCCCATGGTGGGGAAACATAGCTGCTGAAACCTAAATGCATATCTTGCGTAATCAGCGTCACGCGCTCGTCATTTTCCAGCGCCTGCACTTGACCATGCGTCAAATACGCCGTGATGCTGTTGCCGACCCAACTTGTGGTGCTCAGCGGGGTTAGCCCATATTTTTTGGCGATGCCTTTTGCGAAGTACCGCATTTCGGGTTTTTGCCAGTCCGGCAAGCCGTCGTTCAAGGGCTCACCCGGTTTGATATGGGTCGGCTGGCCTTGAGTTGCCTCTTTGGTGAAATCGATTATGTACCGGATCCGCCCCTGGTTGTCGGTGATTGGCGTTGCGGCGCTATTTTGCGTTTTCTGCGCAAATGCGTTGAAGCTAATCACGGCGCAGAATAAAAACAAAGTCCTCCCTATAAATCTTTTCATTTTTCCTCCTGAAGAATTAGCAAAAATCGAAAATTAATAAAGCAGCCTTGGTGGGCTGCGGGTAGGCTGCGCCTTTTTCAACAAAATGTGTATATGCCGAAATGCCTATATATTTCGGCCTAGCCTGTAAGCCTGAAAAATGTAGTTGATGGGTTTACATGTGAGAATTTGTTATCATGAACGACATGCTATGCGTGAATGAGCGCGCGCCTACGAAAGCCTACCTGCGCGAAACGCAGGTGTACGTGAATGCCGCCTTCGAGGGGAAATCCCTGTTCGACCTGCCGCACCACCTCGCCGAGCGCGAACTGGAACAATGGGCGTTTCTGCAGGGCTGGCTGGAGAAATAAGGGAACCTAATATATATCCAGGCTATCTATTCAGGCAGCCATACCTTTGCCACCATCATGCCGAGCGCCGGTTTTTGCTAATATGCACTTTCACGTAGACAGCAGTATCACCATGAACCCATCCATTCTTATTATTATCGGCAGTTTGCTGCTGGCCGCCTGCGCGCAAACGCCAAAGCACGCCGGGCCGGAATCCGAATCCGCACTCGATCCGCACGCGGAAGCCGAACTGGTGCTGCCAAATGTCGAATTGAGCGACGAATTGCTCTATAAATTTCTGTTGAGCGAGATCGCCAGTCAGCGCGGACATAAGGCGTTAGCCGTGGAAGGCAGCATGGATATCGCAAAAAAAACCCGCGACCCGCGCATGGCAAGGCGCGCTGCGCATCTCGCGTTCGAGTCCGGCGACATGGAAAAATCGATCGAAGCATTCCGCCAATGGCAGGAAATCGAACCGGCTTCGCCCCTCGCGGCGCGCATGCTGGCTTCGATATTGTTGCGCGGCGGAAGGCTGGATGAGGCCCAGATTGAACTAGCCAAGTTGCTGGAAGCGGAAAAGGCCAATCCCGCCGCCGGGTTCATGCAGGTTTTCCAACTGGTCTCCTCCTGCCCCGACAAACGCGACGCATTGAGGCTGATGCGCAATCTCGCCCAGCCCTATGCCCAGATCGCCGAAGCGCATTGGTCGGTAGCGCAACTGGCGCGGCAGGTCGGCGACAACCAGCTTGCATTAAGCGAAGTGCGTCAGGCGCGCAGCCTGCTTCCGGCATGGGACATGGCAGCCTCTCTGGAAGCGCAATTATTGCAAAAAAATGCGCCGCAACAGGCGCTCGACGTGTTGCGCGAGCACCTGTCCGATTATCCCGATGCGCGCGAAATCCGCTTGCAGTATGCCCGCGTACTGCTCGAACAAAAACAATACCGGTCCGCGCGCGCCGAATTCCAGCGCCTGGCAAAAGATAATCCGGAAAACCCCGAAATGGCGTTTGCGATTGCGCTGATCTCCTTGCAGATGAACGAATTGCGCGATGCGGAAACCCAGCTCCAGCAGGCGCTCGAAAAAAGCCAGAAGAATCGGGATACGGTGCAGTATTACCTCGGGCAATTGAACGAAGCGAAAGAAAACGAAGAGGGGGCAATCGCGCATTATCGCGAAGTCAAGGACGGCGAGTATCAGTTCGCGGCACGCTTGCGCGTGGCTTATTTGCTGAACAAGCGCGGCAAGCTGGACGAAGCCGTCGAATATCTGCGCCAGGCGCAGGCCGTCGACAATCAGCAGCGCGCGCAGCAAACGATGATCGAGGCACAGTTGCTGTATGAGGCAAAACGTCTGGATGAGGCCTACCAGGTGTTGCAGCAGGGTTTGGCGAAACTGCCCAACCACCCTGACTTGCTCTATGAAACCGCGATGCTGGCGGACAAGGCCGGCAAGCTCGACGTTTTCGAACAATTGATGCGCAAGCTGATCCAGATCAAGCCGGATCACGCGCACGCTTACAATGCGCTGGGTTACAGGCTGCTGGAACTCGAAGAGCGGATCCCGGAGGCGGTCGAGCTGGTGGAAAAAGCCTTGCAGCTTGCTCCGGACGATGCCGCCATATTGGACAGCGTCGGCTGGGGCTATTACCGCAGCGGCAAGCTGGATGAGAGCGTGAAGCTGCTGCGGCGCGCCTACGCAGGCAATCCGGACCCTGAAGTTGCCGCACATCTCGGCGAAGCATTGTGGCTGCATGGCGACAGGGAAGAAGCCCGGAAAACCTGGCAGGACAGCCTCAAGGCGAACCCCGGCAATGCCCTGTTGCAAGCCGTCATCAAGAAATTCATCCCCTGATGCGCTGGTGGAGCGTAATGCTGGCAAGCGTGCTGGGCGGCTGCGCGTTATTGCCGCCCGCCCCTGCACCCGCCGCGCGCCCCGCGCAGCCGGAAACCGCATCGTTCGCGCTGAACGGACGCATCTCGATCGACAATCTTGGAACCAGGCAATCCGCCGGTTTGCGCTGGGCGCATACGGCGCAATCCGACGAACTCCTGCTGCTCGCGCCGCTCGGACAAACCGCCGCGCGCGTTTACCGCGACGCGCAGAATGCAACGCTGGACGACGGCGACAAACAATACCGCGCCGCCAATACTGAATTGCTGATGCAACAAGTGCTGGGCTGGTACTTGCCGCTGGGCGGCCTGCACCATTGGGTGCTGGGTTTGCCGGCAACGGAAAGCCCGGCGCAAATCGAGCACGATGGCGCCGGCAGGATCGCCGTACTGCGCCAGGATGGCTGGGAAATACGCTATCTGCGCTATGCGGATAACCGCGCGGACAGCTTGCCGACCCGCTTGCAACTGGTTCGCGAAAATTTGCTGATGCAGTTGCTGATCGACGAATGGGAATTTCCATGACGCGAACGATCACCTGCCCCGCGCCGGCAAAACTTAACCTGTTCCTGCATGTCGTCGGGCGCAGGCCGGACGGGTATCATTTGCTGCAAACCCTGTTCCGCTTCATCGATCTGCACGACACACTGCATTTCACCCTGCGTAAAGACAGCGCGGTGCGGCGCATCAATCCCATCGAGGGCGTGGCCGAGGAACAGGATTTATGCGTGCGTGCGGCGCGGCTGTTGCAGGCCGAAACCGGATGCACGCTGGGCGTGGAAATAGCAGTCGAAAAACGTATTCCGCTGGGCGGCGGCCTGGGCGGCGGCAGTTCGGACGCGGCAACCGCGCTGATCGCGCTGAACCGCCTGTGGTCATTGGGCTTGCCGCGCGCGAGCCTGATGCAACTCGGGCTGCGTTTGGGCGCGGACGTGCCGGTGTTCGTGTTCGGCGAAAACGCGTTTGCCGAGGGCGTGGGCGAAGCGTTGCAGGCGTTTCCCTTGACGGAGGCCTGGTATGTGGTGCTTTTCCCTCCGGTGCATGTGCCTACCGCACAGATTTTTGCCCATCCAGAATTGACACGCGATGCGGTTTCCATCACAATGCGCGCCCTTTTGGAGCAGCAGCTTTTGAGCGGGCGGCAATTGCACAACAATTTGCAGCCCGTAGTGTGCAGTCGCTACCCGGAAGTGGCGCGTCATCTGTCATGGCTTGAAAATTTCGGCAAAGCGATGATGACCGGGTCGGGCGCCTGCGTATTCGCCGAATTTACCGACCGCAGCCAGGCCGAAGGGGTAATACGGCAGTTGCCGCACGAAATGCGCGGGGTAATCGCGCAAGGTTTGGCAAGGCATCCGCTGCACGATTGGGTGCCCGGTTGATTGCCGCACCGGCAATCGTATTTTTGTTTTTTGCAGGGTTAAATTGGGGAGTCGCCAAGTGGTAAGGCACCGGATTTTGATTCCGGCATTCGTAGGTTCGATCCCTACCTCCCCAGCCAGTTTTCCGTTGTTTTTGATTCTTTAAGGGATTGACGTGTCCTACGACCGCTTGATGGTATTCACCGGCAATGCCAATCCTAAGCTCGCCGCAGCAGTTGCGCAGCGCCTGCACATCCATCTCGGGCGCGCCAAGGTCGGGCGCTTCTCCGACGGCGAAGTGATGGTGGAGCTCCTGGAGAATGTGCGCGGCAAGGATGTGTTCGTGCTGCAATCCACTTGCGCGCCGACCAACGACAACCTGATGGAAGTGATGGTGATGGTGGACGCTCTGAAGCGCGCCTCGGCAGGGCGAATCACAGCGGCGATGCCGTATTTCGGCTACGCGCGCCAGGACCGCCGCCCGCGTTCGGCGCGCGTCGCGATTACCGCCAAGGTGGTGGCCGACATGCTCACCGGCGCCGGCGTTGACCGGCTGCTGACCATGGACCTGCACTCCGACCAGATTCAGGGCTTTTTCGATATTCCGGTGGACAACATCTACGCCAGCCCGATCCTGCTGTCCGATGTGTGGAAGAGCAACTACCCGAACCTGATCGTGGTATCGCCGGATGTCGGCGGCGTGGTGCGCGCCCGTGCGCTGGCCAAGGAACTGGACGCGGATCTGGCGATTATCGACAAACGCCGCCCGAAGCCGAACGTGGCGAAAGTGATGAACATCATCGGCGATGTGGTGGGCCGCACCTGCCTGATCATGGACGACATGGTGGACACGGCCAACACGCTTTGTGAAGCCTCAAACGCGCTGAAGGAAAAAGGCGCAACGCGTGTTCTGGCCTACTGCACCCATCCGGTGTTGTCCGGCCCCGCAATCGGGCGCATCGAAAATTCCTCGATCGATGAATTGGTCGTCACCGATACCATCCCGCTGAACGAGGCGGCGAGCGCATGCAGGAAAATACGCCAGTTGAGCACGGCGGAATTGCTGGCGGAAACGATACGCCGCATCAACAATGAAGAATCGGTGAGTTCGTTGTTCACCGAGTAAATTTAGCGGCGGTCATGGGGATCGCCGCAAATCACGAATCGTCTGGTCGCGGAAGATTCTGTTTTTGGGAGAAGTGAAATGGCTATCGAAATTATTGCAACAACCCGCAAAGCGCAAGGTACGGGTGCGAGCCGCCGTCTGCGCAAGGCCGGTCGCGTGCCGGGCATTGTGTATGGTGTGGGCGACGTAAACATGATCGAAATGGAGCATAACGATCTGTACTATAAACTGCGCAACGAAGCTTTTCATGCTTCGATTCTGACGCTGAACCTGGACGGCAAAAATGAATCCGTGATGTTGCGCGATTTCGTGATGCACCCGTTTCGCCAGCAGGTGCAACACATCGATTTTCAACGTGTCGATGCGACGAAGAAGATGCATATCAAAGTGCCGTTGCACTTCCTGAACGAGTCAAGCGCCCCCGGCGTGAAGGTCGGCGGCGGCAAGATCAGCCATGTGATGAACGAGCTGGACATCACTTGCCTGCCCAAGGATCTGCCGGCCTTTATCGAAGTCGATCTGGGCAAGCTGGAGTTGGGGCACTCGGTACACGTGTCCGATTTGAAGCTGCCTGAAGGCGTGGAAGCCGCCGCACACGGTACGCACACCGCAGAAGCGGTGGTGGCGACCGTGCAAGTGCCGCGTGGCGCGGTTGAGGTTGAGGTTGAAGCAACAGCCGAGGTTGCTCCGGCGGCTGCACCATCGCCAGCCAAGGAAACCAAGAAGTAACCTAGGGCGCCGTTACGCAACCCGCCATTGCTGATTGCGGCATGGCGGGTTTTTCGTTTCCATTTTCGTTTCCATTATGTCCTCGATACGCCTGATTGTCGGCTTGGGAAATCCCGGGCGCGAATACGAAACCACCCGGCATAACGCCGGCTATTGGTGGGTGGATGAATTTGCGCGCCTGGAGAATCTGGGCTTCAGGAGTGAAGCCAAATTCCACGGCCTGTTGGCGCGCGGCCAGTTGCATGGCCATGAGATACTGCTGCTCAAGCCGCAGACATTCATGAATGCCAGCGGAAGATCGGTCGGTGCCATGGCACAGTTTTACAAGATTGCCCCGGCGGAAATTCTGGTGGCGCATGACGAGCTGGACCTGCCTCCTGGCGCTGCGCGTCTGAAGTCGGGCGGCGGGCATGGCGGGCACAACGGATTGAAGGACATCATCGCGCATCTCGGCAGCAGAGATTTCTGGCGCTTGCGCCTCGGCATCGGCCATCCCGGCGAGCGCAGCGAGGTGGTCAACTTTGTATTGAATGACCCACGCCGCGAAGAACGCGAATTGATCGACGCGGCCATACAGCGCGCGCTGGATGTCGCGCATCTGATCGTCGAAGGAAAAACCGAAGCAGCGATGCTGAAGCTGCACAGCAACTAACCAAGGAAACAACCATGAGTTTGAAATGCGGAATCGTCGGGCTGCCCAATGTCGGCAAATCCACCCTGTTCAATGCGCTGACCAAGGCGGGCATTGCGGCGGAAAATTATCCGTTCTGCACCATTGAACCGAACGTCGGCATCGTCGAAGTGCCGGATGAGCGCATGGCGGCGCTGGCGGAAATCGTCAAGCCGCAGCGCATGCAGCCGGCGATCACCGAATTCGTGGACATCGCGGGGCTGGTAGCTGGCGCTTCCAAGGGAGAAGGGCTGGGCAACCAGTTCCTCGCCAACATCCGCGAAACCGATGCCATCGTCAATGTGGTGCGCTGCTTCGATGATGAGAACGTGGTGCATGTGGCCGGGCGCGTCGATCCCATATCCGACATTGAAGTTATCCTCACCGAGTTGGCGTTGGCCGACCTCGCAGTGGTGGAGCGCACCATCCAACGCGACGGCAAGAAGGCCAAATCGGGCGACAAGGACGCGATCAAACTGGTCACCGTACTGGAAAAGCTATTGCCCCACCTGAACCAAGGCCAGCCCGCACGCACGTTTGGTTTGAGCGAAGAGGAGAAGCATCTCATCAAGCCGTTATGCCTGCTGACCATCAAGCCCGCGATGTACGTCGGCAACGTGCTGGAAGACGGTTTCGAGAACAATCCCCACCTTGACCGTTTGCGCGAGCATGCGGCAAAAGAAGGTGCGCCGGTCGTGGCGCTGTGTGCGAAGATCGAGGCGGAACTCGCCGACCTCGATGAAGCCGACAAAAAGGCATTTCTCGCCGACCTTGGCCTCGACGAACCCGGCCTGAATCGTTTGATCCGCACCGGCTACGACCTGCTCGGTTTGCAAACTTATTTCACCGCCGGTGTAAAAGAAGTGCGTGCCTGGACCATCCACAAGGGCGATACCGCACCGCAGGCTGCGGGCGTGATCCACACCGACTTCGAGAAGGGCTTCATCCGCGCGCAGACCATTTCCTATGTGGACTTCATCGCCTGTGGCGGCGAAACGGGCGCGAAGGAGAAAGGCAAGATGCGCGTCGAGGGCAAGGACTATGTGGTGCAGGACGGGGATGTGATGAATTTCCTGTTCAACGTCTAAAGCGTTTCACCCATCCAGCGGCATCCAGCCCCATCCAGAAACACCACGCAAAGCCACGTAAATCGTGGCTTTGTTGTTTTTTACCGTCCATTACAGTTTGTTGCCATTCGATAAAAAAGCGGGTATGGCAAAAACCAAGGAGGGACGCCATGTTGAACGATATACAGCTTGGCAGGGCGCAATAACCAAAGGGCATTGCGCCGTATGCAACGATACCATCCGGCGCAATGCGCTGCGCTTATTGCGCCCTACGCCTTACGCGAGTTGAGGTCACGTCCGCCCAACCCCGGATTGCGCTCCGCTTCATCCGGGCTACGCTCGCTTCATACATATTGGATATCTACGATAACTTCATTCGGAAGTGAACCATAATCTTTAGCCACCAATATTACTTCGCAATCTTCTGGAACACTCGGTGAAGGGACAATTTCAGAAACCACATAAAGCATTACATCTAGAGACTTACATATAGATGGATCAATTATGTAAATAACACCCGAATCATATTGCCCACCATGCGTAGCATAAAATTTCGCCCTTTCTTTAATAGGGGTAGTAGATACCCCAGAGGTTGAGTAACCCGCTTGATGTAGCTGATGTTCTATAACGGCATTTTTATCATTATTATCCCAATAAAAATTATCCCATTGAAACTCATCCCACTTAAACTTTTTTGTAAATGGTTCTGAGTTTTTTGGCATAAGGACGCCATTAAATTTCTTGTGAAATTCAATGTTGACACCACGAAATAGAACATCACTCATACCAATTTTTGCCTCAAATCTTCCTGACAAAAACCTTCGACTTGCGCTGCCAGTTATACAGCGACTTCTTCTGCGCGGGCAACGCCGAGACATCGGCTTCGCTGAAGCCGCGCTCGACGAACCAGTGCGCGGTGCGCGTGGTGAGCACGAACAGTTTTTTCAGCCCCTGCGACTTGGCAATGCCGGTCATGTGAACGAGGATGACCTGGCCGTAGCCACGGTCGCGGCATTGCGGGTCTATCGCGAGACATGCCAGTTCGGCGGCGGCCTCGTCGGGGAACGGGTACAGCGCGGCGCAGCCGACGATGCGGTGGTCGTGTTCCAGCACCACGAAACGGCTGATTTCGCGTTCCAGCAGTTCGCGGTTGCGCCGCACCAGGATGCCTTCGGCTTCCAGCGGGCGCAGCAGATGCAGGATGCCGCCGACGTCTTCGATGGTGGCGGCGCGCAGGGTGTTGAGCGTGCTTTCCACCACCATGGTGCCGATGCCTTCGTCGCTGAACAGTTCCTGCAACACCGCGCCGTCGGTGTGGCGGCTGATCAGGTGGGTGCGCGCGACACCCGCCTCGCAGGCGCGCACCGCGCAGGGCAGGTACATGCTGACGTCGTCGGGCAGCTTGCGTTTGCCCCCTTTTGATTCCTGGGAAAGCACTTCCTGCGCCTGGACAATGGTGAGCTCCTTGAGCAGCTTGCCCTTCTTGTCGTGCACGCCGTCGGTGTCCATCAGGAACACCAGCTTGTCTGCATCCAGCGCGATGGCGGTAGCGGTGGCGATGTCTTCCAGCGTGACGTTGAACACCTCGCCGGTGGGCGAATAACCGAGCGGCGAAAGCAGCACCACTTCGCCGAAATCCATGCGGTCGTTCAGCGCGGCGACATCAACCTTGCGCACGCTGCCGGTGTGCATCAGGTCGACGCCGTTGATGATGCCGATGGGTTGCGCGGTGATGAAATTACCGCCCGCGACGCGGATGTCTGCATTGGCCATCGGCGAATTCGCCAGCCCCATCGACAGCAGTGCTTCGATCTCGACGCGCACCCGTCCGGCCGCTTCCTTCACGCATTGCATGGTCTCGGCATCGGTCATGCGGATGCCCTGATGATACGTGTCGCCGAGGTTGTTTTTCGCCAGATGCTGCTCGATCTGCGGGCGCGCGCCGTGCACCAGCACCAGCCGGATGCCGAGCGCGGCCAACAGGTTGAAGTCGTGCGTCAGTTCGACGAACTTGCCGTCGGCGACCACCTCGCCGCCGAACGCGATGACGAAGGTCTTGCCGCGGAACGCGTTGATGTAGGGCGCGACGGAACGGAACCAGACAACGAAATCGGCGGGTGCGGCGGTGGCGGGCATCGAATACTCCTGAGGAAATGCAAATTCTATTTCGGCTTTAAGATTATCGCAGGTCGGACTTCGCCCGACATCTATTGTCGGCGGGCAGAGCCCGCCCTACGAAAATACGCGCTTATCCTGAAAATCGGAATAATGCGCAGTGCGCATCATGCCGCGCTATTCCTCATCTAGCAACTGATGGAACTACTTGCCATCTGACTAACCCAGCAAACAACGCTGGGCAAGTCATTGGTTATGCCCGGCGATGGCCCAGTTCTCGTCCGGCAACTCGTCGAAGGCAATGTAAGTGTATGACTTCGGCTTCTGCGCGATGCGCTCCAGCGTGTCGGTGATCTCGGCGGCGATCCGAGTTTTCTGTTCGCGGCTCAGCGTTCCCGCGATGCGGATGTTGACGTAAGGCATAAGGTCTCCAGTTAATAAATACTGAGAGAAGGGTGAAGAGGGAAGAGAGAAGGGTCAACCTCGTCTTGCTGTTACCCTTCCCCCTTCCCCCTTATCTCTTCTCCCTTCCCGCATCAAAAATCCCCCCACAGCGTCTGCAACGCGGCCAGGCCGGCCACCGCCGCAGTTTCGGTGCGCAACACGCGCGCGCCGAGGCGGATCGGTGCGAAACCGCAGCGCAATGCGCTGTCGCTCTCTGCCCCGGTGAAGCCGCCCTCCGCGCCGATCAGCAGCACGACCCTGCCTTGCGGTTTAGGCTGGCTATGCAGCGAGGCCGCGCCCTGCGGCAGCAGGACGAGTTTTGTGTCAGACAGCTCTTTGACCTGTTGCAGCCAGGCCATGATGTCCAGCGGCGCGTGTATCTGCGGCAGCAGGTTGCGCCCGCACTGCTCGCACGCGGAGATGGCAACCTGCCGCCAGTGCTCGAGCCGCTTTGCGGCGCGCTCGGCAGAAAGTTTGGCAACGCTGCGTTCGGTGTCGAGCGGCTGGATTTCCGCAACACCCAGCTCGGTGGCCTTCTGCACCACCCAGTCCATTTTTTCGCTGCTCGACAGCGCCTGCGCCAGCACTACCCGCAACGGCGATTCGCGGTCGGCGTCGGCTGCGGCGATGCGGCCGACCACCACGCGCTTGCCGCCGACCTCGCTTATCACGCCGTGGCATTCGTTGCCCATACCGTCGAACATCTCCACGCGGTCGCCCTCGCGCAGGCGCAGCACGCGCGCGGCATGATGCGCCGCTTCAGGCGGCAGATCGAACAAGCCGCTGAGCGGCAGCGGTGGCGGACAGTAGAAGCGCGGCACGGTCGACGAATGGATTGAGGGCGAGGGCGTGATGATATAATGCCGCCCCGAATCTTGTCAGGGACATGAAATGGTCAGCCTGCAACCTCCGTTGTGCGATTCCGGCTGGAAAGCCCGCGATTTCGACCTGCCCGGCGTGGACGGTAAACGCCACACGCTGCAAAGTGCGCGCGGCAACACCGGCTTGCTGGTGATGTTCCTCTGCAACCACTGCCCGTATGTCAAATCGATCCGCGAGCGCATCGTGCGCGACACGCGCGAGCTGCAACAGCACGGCATCCGCAGCATCGCCATCATGTCCAACGACCCCGCCGAATACGGGGAAGATTCCTTCGACAACATGAAACTGGCGGCGCTCCAATACGATTATCCCTTCCCTTATGTGTGGGACGAGACCCAGCAGGTCGCGCAGGCTTACGGCGCGGTATGCACGCCGGATTTCTTTGGTTTCAACGCCGACCTCGAACTGCAATACCGCGGTCGGCTGGACGCGTCGCGCAAGGAAGCGGTGCCGGATGCGCCGCGCGATCTGTTCAATGCGATGCTGCAAATTGCCAAGACCGGACGAGGGCCGCGCGAGCAGTTCCCCAGTCTGGGCTGCTCGATAAAATGGAAGAACGCGGCGTGACGCGAACCGCCACGCGCGGCATGAGCGCGATGCTAAAGGCGGTCGTCGCGGCAGTCAAGCTGGTCGCGGCGGAGGAAATCATGCCGCGCTATCTCAAGGTGGCGCACCAGCGCAAGAGCGACGGCAGCCTGTGCACCGAGGCGGACATCGCCGCGCAAACCGCCCTGAGCAAAAAACTGCAAGCCATCCTTAATGTGCCGGTGCTGGGCGAGGAAATGCCCGCAGCGGAACAGCATGTGCTGTGGCAATCCGGCCATGACGGCCTGTGGTGCATCGACCCGATCGACGGAACTTCCAATTTTGTGCGCGGCCTGCCCTATTTTGCGGTATCCGTCGCGCTGTTGCGCGAAGACCGGAGCGTGTTGGGCGTGGTATACGACCCTGTGGCGGACGAGGTGTTCGCCGCCGAGCAGGGGAAAGGCGCATTCCTGAACGGCGCAAAGCTGATCGGGCGCGAAACTGTTGGATCCCTGGATTTGGCGCTGGCCAATATCGATTTGAAGCGCCTGAGCGCCAAACTGGTCACGCAACTATCTTCCCATCCGCCCTATTCCTCGCAGCGCAACTTCGGCGCAAGCGCGCTGGACTGGTGCTATACCGCTGCCGGGCGCTATGACGTGTATTTGCATGGCGGGCAGAAACTCTGGGACTATGCCGCCGGCACGGTGATTTTGCAGGAAGCGGGTGGCCATGCATGCTGCATCGAGAACGATGACTTTTATCGGGGCGATATCTGGCAGCGCTCGGTGATCGCGGCCAGTGACAAAAAGCTGTTCGACGAGTGGAAGCATTGGGTGCGGGCGCAGCAATAAACCGGGAGGCGCGGTGAAAATACTGATATTGGGAGCGGGACAGGTCGGTTCCACGGTGGCGGAAAGCCTGGTCGGCGAAGCCAACGACATTACCGTGGTGGACCTGGACAACGACAAGCTGCACCAGTTGCAGGACCGGCTCGACCTGCGCACCCTGCGCGGCAACGCGGCTCATCCCACGATCCTCGAACAGGCCGGCATCGCCGACACCGACATGCTGCTGGCGGTGACGTTGAGCGACGAAGTCAACATGGTGGCCTGCAAGCTGGCGGCGACGCTCTACAACACGCCGACGCGCATCGCGCGCATCCGCTCCCTCGATTACCTCAACCGCCCGGAAGTGTTCAGCGCGGAGAACTTCAACGTGGACTTCTCGATCTGCCCGGAGCAGATCCTCACCGATTACATCAGCAAGCTGATCGAGTTCCCCGAGGCGCTGCAGGTGCTGGAATTCGCCGACGGCAAGGCTTCGCTGGTCGCGGTGCGCGCCTTCGAGGGCGGGCCGCTGGTGGGCAAGCCGCTGAATTTCCTGCGCACCCACATGCCGCAGGTGGAGACGCGCGTCGCGGCGATTTTCCGCAAGGACGGGCCGCTGATTCCGGAAGGCAATACGGTGGTGCAGGACGGCGACGAAATATTTTTCATCGCCGCCACCGCCAACATCCGCAGCGTGCTCCAAGAAATTCGCCGCATGGACGAGCCGAGCAAGCGCGTGATGATCGTCGGCGGCGGCAACATCGGCCGCCGTCTGGCCAAGACGCTGGAGAACGATTACCAGGTCAAGCTGATCGACCACAACAAGAAATCCTGCGAAAAATTGGCCGGCGAACTATCCAGAACGCTGGTGCTGCACGGCGACGGCACCGACGAGAAGCTGATGCAGCAGGAATATATCGGCGACGTGGACGTGTTCTGCGCGCTAACCAACGACGACGAGAACAACATCATGTCCGCGCTGCTGGCCAAGCAGGGCGGGGCGCGCAAGGTGATCGCGCTGATCAACCGCAGCGCCTATGTGGATCTGGTGCAGGGCGGCAAGATCGACATCGCGCTGTCCCCGGCGCATGTCACGATCGGCTCGCTGCTCGCCTACGTGCGCCAGGGCGACGTGGCGGCGGTGCATTCGCTGCGGCGCGGCGCGGCCGAGGCGCTGGAACTGGTGGCGCACGGCGACCGCCAGTCGTCCAAAGTGGTCGGGCGGCGCATCGACGAGATCGACCTGCCGCGCGGCGCGACCATCGGCGCGCTGGTGCGCGGCGATGCGGTAGTCATCGCCCATCATGACACGCTGGTCGAGGCGGGCGACCACGTCATCGTGTTCGTCATCGACAAGAAGATGGTGAAGAAGGTCGAGAAGCTGTTTCAGGTGGGCATCGGGTTCTTCTGATGGGTCGCTTATTCACCGTTTTTCACGCGCTGGGGTTGCTTCTGGTAGTATTCAGCGCCGCCTATGTGATGCCGGTGGCGACAGCATTGATATATGGCGACTTCACCATGCTGCTGGATTTCCTGCTGGCGATGGTCTGGACACTGGCTTCCGGCGTGCTGATGTGGCTGCTGACGCGCCGCCGCAAGGGCGAACTGTCAATCCGCCACGGCTACCTGCTGGTGGTGGCGATGTGGACGGCGATGCCGGCTTTCGCCAGCATCCCGCTGCTGCTGATGATCTCCGACCTGTCGTTCACCGACGCCTATTTCGAGACCATGTCCGCGATGACCACCACCGGTGCGACTGTATTGGTCGGTCTGGATGACCTGCCACCCGCGATCAACATCTGGCGCCATGAGCTGCAATGGCTGGGCGGCTTGGGTGTAATCGTGCTGGCAGTCGCCATCCTGCCGTTGCTGGGCATCGGCGGACGGCAATTGTTCAAAGCCGAGACGCCAGGACCGATGAAGGACAGCGCGCTGACGCCGCGCATCGCCGAGACCGCGCGCAACCTGTGGATCATTTACGTCGTCGTCACGCTGCTATGCATCGGCGCATTGAAGTGGGCCGGCATGAACTGGCTCGACGCGGTGTGCCACGCGTTCTCGGCGATGGGGCTGGGCGGCTTCTCCACGCACGACGCCAACGTCGGCTATTTCGGTTCGCCGCTGATCGAATTCGTGCTGATGGTTTTCATGCTGTTCGCCGTGGTCAGCTTCGTCACGCATTTCCTGGTCTGGCGCGGCAGATCGTTGCGAACCTACCTGCGCGATGCAGAAGCGGTCGCGGCGGTCGGATTGATCCTCTCCAGCTGTCTCGGCATCGCGCTGTTCCTGTGGTGGAACGGCGTTTACCCCGAATTCCTCACCGCGCTGCGCCATGCCAGCTTCAACCTGATTTCAATCGCCACCGACAGCGGCTACGCCAGCGTGGACTTCGCGCAATGGCCGGTATTCGCACCGATGTGGATGCTGTTCCTCGCCTGCATCACCGCGAGTTCCGGTTCGACCGGCGGCGGCATCAAGATGATCCGCACGCTGGTGCTGTTCAAGCAGGCCGGACGCGAATTCCGCAAGCTGCTGCACCCGGCGGCGGTCAACCCGATGAAGATCGGCGGCCATGTGGTGCCGAACAACATCGCGTTCGCGGTGCTGGGCTTCATCTCGCTGTACCTGATGACCATCGCCGCGCTGACCTTCGCGCTGCTGCTCAGCGGCATGGATTTCATCACCGCGTTCACGGCGGTAATCGCCACTGTCAACAATATCGGCCCCGGACTCGGCTCGGTCGGCCCGTCCGGCAACTACCAAGGACTGACCGACTTCCAGACTTGGGTATGCACCTTCGGCATGCTGGTCGGGCGGCTGGAAATATTCACCGTGCTGATCCTGTTCACGCCGCAGTTCTGGCGCAAGTAACCTGGCGCGCGCCTGCCAGGGAGGTGAAGATTTGAGCGATGACCTGCCATTATCGGGAAAGAAGGTGGTGCTGATCGACGACAGCAATACCATCCGGCGCAGCGGCGAGATATTTTTGTCGCAGGCGGGATGCCAGGTTGCGCTGGCCGAAGACGGTTTCGACGGTTTGTCCAGGATAGTCGAATACCAGCCTGATCTGATTTTCGTGGACGTGATCATGCCGCGCCTGGATGGCTACCAGACTTGCGTGCTGATAAAAAGCCACCCCCATCTCGGGAGCATCCCCATCGTCATGCTGACCAGCAAAGATGCGCTGTTCGACCGCGCGCGCGCCAAGCTGGTCGGCGCGGAGCAATACCTGCTCAAGCCGTTCACCAAAAACAGCCTAGTGCAAGCCGTTATTGCCCACGCGCGCGGGGCGAAGGAGCGATCCGATGGTGATATCGAATAAAGCGGCCCATGTCCAAACGGATTAACCTGCGCGAATTCCAGCAGGATCTGATCGACCGCATGCAGGCTGAGGGCCGCGGCGGCGAGCAGATATCGACGCTGGGCGTGCGGATAGCGGAGCAGAACTGGCTGGTCGACATGCGCGATATCGGCGGGGTGTTGCCGCTGCCGCCGCTGGCGCCGGTGCCGCTCGCCAAGCCGTGGTTCCTCGGCATGATCAATGTGCGCGGCGCCTTGTACGGCGTGACCGACCTGGCCGCTTACCTGCACGCAGGAAAAGCCGCTTCGGCCGGACTTGGGCAGGCCGTTGCGACCGGCTCGGGACAGGCATCGGGAGCGGCCGCCAACCGCATCCTGCTGGTTGCTGACCGCTACGCGTTCAATGCTGCATTGCTGGTGGAGCGCGTATCGGGTTTGCGCAATGCGCGTAACTGGACGCAAAACGAGGTTGACGGGCAAATTCAATACCGCGACGAACAGGGCAACTCCTGGCATAAACTGGACATCGCCGGTTTGCTCATGCAGCCGGACTTTTTGCACATAAGTGCTTAATCTGATCGGGGAATAACAGGATGGCATTCAAGCTGGCGCTGCCGAAATTCAAACTGCCCGGAACAAAGGCCGCCGGAGCGGAACGTAAAATAGCGGGCAAGGCAAGTTTGACCCCGCTGTCGGCACGTTTCCCGGTCACGCTGAAAATAAGGCTGTTGAGCGGTTCGCTGGTGGCGTTTTTCGCGGTTGCGGCCGCTGCGGCTTACGTCAACAGCCGCGTGGCAGACTACACCGCGCGGTATTTGACGCAATCCGGCAAGTTGCTGGTGCTGTCCCAGCGCCTGGCCAAGGATGCGCAGCTGTGCTCGCTGGGCAACGATGCCGCGTTTCAGGCGCTGGCGCAGAGCAGGGAAAATTTCGCCGGCATCCTGCGCTTGCTGGACAAGGGAGACGGCAGCCTGCCGGCGACCGGCGACGCGGCGCGCGAGGTGCTGAACGAAGTGCTGGCAAGCGCGAACAAGACCCTGTCGGACGTGCGCATCCTGGAAGAAGGTCGCCTCGGCCTGGTCACGTTGGGCGCTACCGTAGCCGGAATTGAAGCCACGAGCGCGGAGTTTCGCCAACAGACCCTGGTGTTGATCAGATCAGCCAGCGGCGCACAAAAAGAATATGCGATCCGCTTTGCGTTGGCCGCCGAGCGGATGGCCAGGGATGCCACAAGTGCATTGACGACCGATGCTTACCAGGAACAACTGGGTGCGCTGGGTATTGAAGCCGCTGCTGCCGAAAGAAGCCTGGCGGCGCTGCCTCCGGAAGATTCGGTGACCCGGCGCCTGGCCGTCCTGTTCGAACCATACCGCATAAACATCAAGACACTGAACGCGCAATCGTCCAGATTGGCAAAGGCAAAAAGCGCTGCCAAATCGATTTCGGGCAATATTGACCTGATATTGGCGAAAAGCCAGCAATTGATTGATGCATACCAATCGGATATGGCGGTACGCATTTCCGGCCCGATTGCAGTGCTGGCCGGAATGCTGGTGGTATTGCAACTGCTGGTGTTGGCCAAGGTATATCTGAGCGATTCGCGCCAGCGCGCCGACGAAGCGGAAAATTCCAACCGGCGCAACCAGGAGGCGATCCGGCGCCTGATGAGCGAACTGAGCGCACTGGCGGAAGGAGATTTGACGGTGCGCGCCACGGTGTCGGAAGACATCACCGGCACGATTGCCGAATCTGTGAACTACACCACCGAAGAGTTGCGCAAGCTGGTGGCGCGCATCATGGCGGCGGCCGACCAGATGGGGCACGCCACGCGGCAGGCCGAGCAGATTTCCAAGGGGTTGCTGGAGGCGGCGCAAAAACAGGCGCTGGAAATCAGGAAGGCCGGCGAGTCGGTGCAGGCGATGGCCAGATCGATTCAGGAAGTGGATCGCAGCGCCGCCAAGGCGACCGAGGTCGGGCAGCGCACTTTGAAGGCCACCGGGATGGGCGGGCAGGCGGTGCGCAACACCATTGCCGGGATGGACAGCATCCGCGAACAGATACAGAACACTGCCAAGCGCATCAAACGTCTCGGCGAAAGCTCTCAGGAGATCGGCGAGATCGTCGACCTGATCTCCGACATCACCGAACTGACCAACGTGCTGGCGCTCAATGCGGCGATCCAGGCAGTCTCCGCCGACGAAGCGGGGCGCGGGTTTCCGGTGGTCGCCGAGGAGGTACAGCGCCTCGCCGAGCGCTCCGCCGAGGCGGCCAAACAAATCGGTGCGCTGGTGAGAACTATCCAGGGCGACACCCAGGACGCCGTGGCGGCGATGGAAAAGAGCACGCTGGGCGTGGTGGAAGGCGCAAAATTATCCGATGTGGCCGGGCAAGCCCTGAAGGAAATCGAGCAGGTTTCCAGGGAGCTGGCGGCGCTGATCGACGGCATTTCGGCGTCCACCCGGACGCAGACCGACATGGCGGGCAAGGTGGCGCACGCGATGCGCAACATCCTGCAAATCACCCAGCAGGCCACCGACGGCACCCGTTTGACGGCCAATTCGGTCGCACAGCTGGCCAATCTGTCTGCCGACCTGAAGGGTTCGGTAGCGGGTTTCAAACTGTAGCCGGGCATGGAACGGCAGATGAGCGGCGCCGCCCGGCCTGATTACGATGCCCTGGGCGGCACACTGTCCGTAATCGGCGCGCACCTCGAACAATATCTCGACGCGCCCGGCAGCAACGCGGCGGCTCTGGAGACGGCACGCGGCGAACTGCGCTGCTTGCTTGACGCGCTGCACGCGGCGCGCCTGCACGGCACCGCCGCGTTCTGCGTCGAGCTGGAAACCGTGCTGGGTGACCTGGCATCCCATCCCGACCTGTTTTCCGTATTGCACCGCAATGTCCTGCAGCATGCACTGTCCAGCCTTGCGCGCCATCTCGGCGCGCTGGCAAACGGTGCGGATGACGCCGCCTTAAACATATTTGCGGAATACCGTGCATTGCAGCAGTTGCGCGGCCTGGAAACCTCTTTCGAGCTGGATCTGTTCCATCCCGATTTCGCCGTGCAGTTGCCGCAGCAGGTTTTGCGCGCCGCGCCGGAAAGCTGCGCCCCGGCCCGCCTGAAGGCCTTGCGCAGCCAGTACCAGCAGGGGCTGCTGCACTGGCTGCGGCGCAACGATGCGCCCGGCGCATTGCAGGCGATGCGCCATGCCGTGGACGGCGCACTGCATTGCCTGCCGCAAGACGGCAACCGCGCGTTCTGGTGGGTCGCCGGCGGGCTGCTCGATTGCCTGCGGCAGGAGGAATTGCCCGCCGAAATGAATGTCGGCCGGCTGCTCGGGCGCATCGACCGGCAGATGTGCGCGGCGGTCGAGGGCAATGCCGGAGAGGCGCGCCCGGTCATGAACGAGATGCTCTACCTGATCGGGATCAGCCATGCCGCAGGCGACCTGGCGGAGGAAATCCGGCAAGCCTATACGCTGGATTATTACCTGCCCGGACTGGTCGCGCCGCCGCCCGCCGCAGCGCCGCAGATTCTCGATGCGATGCGCGTGGAACAACATGCCGCCGAAGAAAGCTGGGAACGCTGCATGCAGGGCAACCGGGCGACCTGCGAAAAATTCATCTGGCACGCCGGGCAGCTTGCAACGCAGAGCAAAGGTCTCGGCCGCCACCCCCTGGGCTACCTGGCCGGGCAAATCCACGCGCATGCGCTGCTTGCGAACGGGCCGGAACACGCGCGGCTCATCGCCCTCGACATGGCGATGGCGCAGCTGTTGCTGGACCGGGGCCTCCGGCAGTACGCAGGCCTGGGCAGCAGTTTCCGCAAGGAGGCGGAAATCCTCTCGGGGCGTATGCAAGCGGCCTTGCAACGGCAACCCGAAGACGCGCGGCAACTGGCCGAACTGGTGCGCCTGCATTGCAGGCTGGAGCGGCGCGACGCGATGCACCACCTGTTCGACGAGTTGCTGGCGAATCTCCAGTATCTCGAAGAGGGATTGAGCGCTTTTTTCAACGATCCGGCAAAGCGCGGCGAGCTGGCCGGATTGCTGCGCCTGTCCGGCCAGCTTCGGGGCGGCCTGCATGTCGCTTCCCTGGAACAGGCCGAACGTTTGCTGGCTGCCGTCCAGGGCAGCCTGCGCCGTTTCGCGCAGGACGGCGATGTCCCGGAAACAGCCGAAAGCCGGGCGCTGGCCGAAGCGGTGAATGCGCTGAAAACTTACCTGCAACGCCTGGCGCAGGACGGGACGGGCAGCATTGCATTATTGCAGGCGGCCTGGAGCGGAGTATCCGGGTTGCGCCAGATTCCCGACGCGGCTGCCGCCGGGGCCGAACTGTCCCGCACCCCTGCCGGAGCGGCGCTTCCGGCAAGGGAAGATCAGGAATTGCTCGAGGTCTTCCTGGAAGAGGCGCAGGAGGTGCTGCATACCCTGCGCAACGACCTGGAAGCCTGCCAGCTGCGCCCGGACAACCGCGAACCGCTGGTGAACATCCGGCGCGGCTTCCATACCCTCAAGGGCAGCGGGCGCATGGTCGGCCTGACCGGCCTGGGCGAGGTCGCGTGGAACGTCGAACGTGCGCTGAACAAGCGGTTGGAGGATAACAGGCCGGCCACCCCTGAACTGCTGCGTTTCATCGCCGGCGCAGAGCAACAGTTTACCGGCTGGGTGGATGCCCTCGGCAGCCAAGGCGGGGCGAACATCGAAGCTGCTGCCCTGAACGCCGCCGCGCGGCAAATAGAGAACGGCATCGAACCGGAGCCGCAGGCAGAAAAACCTGCCACCGTTACGCCGCAGGCCATCGATGAGCAGGAAGCCGCGCCCCCGCGCGCGCCGGGGGGAAAGCCGCAGGCCCGCGATGACATCGATGTGCAACTGCTGCCGCTGTTCTTGGAAGAAGCGGGCGAACTGTGCCCGAAGATAAGCGCCGGGCTGCGCGCATGGTGCGGCCAGCCGGACGACGAGCGGCAGCGGCAACTGCTGCAACAGTTGCTGCACACCCTCAAGGGCAGCGCTCGCATGGCCGGCGCGATGCGCATCGGCAGCATGCTGCACGAAATGGAGGAGCGCGTATTGCCCGCCGCGCGGGCAGAACTCCGCGAAGCGATCGAGAGCGATTTCGACCGCATCGCCGCGTCGATTGAAGAATTGCGCGGCGCTGCCGCCGGGAGAACGGAAGTTGGCCAGGCCGAGTATGCGGGCGCAGAGCGCCGCAAGGCGCCGCGCACACCCGATGCCGGCGCGGAACGCGCCATGCTGCGCGTGCGCGCCGATCTCGTCGAGCGCTTGGCTGGCGAGGCCGCCGAGATCGGCATGGCGCGCTCGCGCATGGAAACCGAAATGCGCGCCTTCAAGGAAGGGCTGCTGGAACTGACCGGCAGCGTAACGCGCCTGCGCGGGCAGTTGCGCGAAGTGGAGATGCAGGCGGAAAGCCGGATGCAGGCGCACGCCCCCTTGGGTGGCGACAGCGCGGAGCAATTCGATCCGCTCGAATTCGACCGCTTCACCCGTTTGCAGGAATTGACGCGCTTCATGAACGAGAGCGTGCATGACGTGCAGACCGTGCAGCAGACGTTGCTGAAGAATTTCGATGCGACTGCCGCCGCGCTGGCGGTGCAGGCGCGCCTCAACCGCGACTTGCAGCAGAACCTGATGAAGGTGCGCATGGTGCCGTTCGCCAGCATCGGCGACCGGCTGTATCGCGTCGTGCGGCAGACGGCGAAAGAGCTGGACAAGCGCGCCAATCTCGAGTTGTCCGGCACGGGGCTGGAACTGGATCGCAGCATGTTGGAAAGAATGACAGCGCCGTTCGAGCACCTGTTGCGCAATGCGCTGGTGCATGGCATCGAAGACGAGCAAACGCGCGCGCGGCAGGGCAAGAACCCGGCAGGCGAAATCCGCCTGACCTTGCGCCACGAAGGCAACGAGGTGGTGTTCGAGCTCGGCGATGATGGCGCGGGGCTGGATTTTGAAAAGCTGCGCGAAAAGGCGCTCGCCAAAGGCCTGCTCGATGCGCATGAAGCAGCCGGCGAGGAACGGCTCGCGCAACTGGTTTTCGTCTCTGGCATTTCCACCGCGACCGAAGTGACGGAAGTGGCGGGGCGCGGCATCGGCATGGACGTGGTGTGCGGCGAGGTCGCCGCGCTGGGCGGGCGCATCGAGGTCGGTTCGCGCCAGGGCCAGGGCGCCCGCTTCACCATCCGCCTGCCGCTCACTCTGGCGGCAACGCATGTGCTGATGGTGCGTTCCGGCGCGGCCATCTATGGGATTCCTTCCACCATGGTGGAGCAGGTGCGACAGGTCAAAGCGGCACAACTGGGCCAGTTGCGCCGCGAGCGCCGGATCGAATGGCAGGAGCATGTCTACCCGCTGAATTACCTGCCGCACCTGCTCGGCGATACCGGGCGCGAGCCGGAAGAACGGAAGCACAACCCGATATTGCTATTGCGCAGCGGCGATCGGCGCATCGCCCTGCATGTCGACGGGCTGCTCGGCAACCAGGAAGCGGTGATCAATAATACCGGCCCGCAACTGGCGCAGTTGCCGGTCATCGCCGGCGCAACCGTGCAGGGCAACGGAACCGTGGTGCTGATCCTGAACCCGGCGCAACTGGCGTTGCGCGCCGCTGCTGCGGCACCGGCTCCCGGCGCGGTAGCGGCGGAAAAAACGCCAGCACGGCCGCTGGTAATGGTAGTGGACGACTCGCTGACCGTGCGCAAAGTCACCACCCGGTTATTGGCGCGCGCCGGATACCGTGTCGCTACCGCCAAGGATGGCATGGATGCGCTGGAGCAGCTCGGAGGAAAACTCCCCGATGTGATGCTGCTCGACATTGAAATGCCGCGCATGGACGGCTTCGAATTGACCAAGCGCCTGCGCCGCGATGCCCGGACGCTGCATCTGCCGATCATTATGATTACCTCGCGTGCGGCGGATAAACACCGTGACCACGCGCTGCAATTGGGTGTAAACGCTTACCTCGGCAAACCTTACCAGGAAGAAGAGTTACTGCAACAGATCGCCGGGTTTGCCCACATAGCCGAGGCAACCGGAACGGCCCAGTCTTGACCCGGCGGATAGTTTCCTGCCCGGGACATCGTCTGCCGCGAAATGAGCGTGATTAAACGATGCGGCTTCTGCGCGGTTGGCATCGACACAAAAACAGCCTCCCTGCTCTCGACGCAGGGAAGGGAATTCAACCGCCTTCCGCCTTTTTATTTTGGGCTTCCTGTTCGCCGCGCCGGATAACCATGCATCTGTTCCGGTTGAACAAGCCGGTGGGACATGCTAGTCTTTCTGCCATTAATCATGGCACTCTCCGACTATATCCTCACCTTCGGCCAACACCTGCTTGAACAGCACGGCGAACGGATCCACAAAATTGCCCTCAATGCCGGTTTCACCTGCCCCAACCGGGACGGCGCAAAGGGTATCGGCGGCTGTACGTTCTGCAATAACAGTTCGTTCAATCCCGGCGGGCGCGAACCTGACACGCTGGAAGCGCAGCTGGGTAGCGGGCGGCGCGCCATCGCGAAACGGACGCGGGCGAAGAAGTATCTCGCCTACTTCCAAGCCTACACCAACACCTATGCGGACGTGGCCGAGCTGAACGCGCTGTATCGCCAGGCCATGACCCGGCACGACATTGTCGGCCTCTCCGTCGGGACACGCCCGGATTGCGTGTCCGGCGCGGTGCTCGACCTGCTTGCCGGATACCGCGAGGAAGGGCGCATCGTGTGGCTGGAACTCGGCCTGCAATCGGCCTTCGACGAGACCCTGAGCCGGGTCAATCGCGGCCACGGCCTGAAGGAATACCGGGAAGTGGCTGTCGAGGCGCGGCGGCGCGGCATCCCGCTGTGCGCCCACCTGATTCTCGGCCTGCCCGGAGAGGACGAATCGCATTATCACGCCAGCCTCGATACCGTGCTGGACATCGGCGTGGACGGGCTCAAACTGCACCCGCTGCATGTGGTGAAACACACCGTGCTGGCCAACCAATGGCGGCGCGGCGAATACCGACCGTTGCAGCGCGATGAATATATCCGCCATGCCTGTGACCTGATCGAACGCACGCCGGAACATATCGTGTTCCACCGCGTGACCGGCACCGCCTCGAAGGACATCCTGCTGGCGCCGGAATGGTGCTCGCAGAAATGGAACGTGCTCAACGGTATCGAGCAGGAACTGAAGCGGCGCAGCCACCGCCAGGGATGCATGGCCGGAACACCCCGGATTACTGTGAAACAACACAAATTGGAACCTCCAACCCCCTCCAGCTCCCCCTTGTCAGGGGGAGAGCCTGGCACCTCCCCTGATAGCGGGAGGCCGGGAGGGGTAGGCGTAACGGGAAGCAATCTTGTGAGACGTTCATCATCGGTGGTGACTTCTGCCATACCCGTTAACGAGGAAATACTGGATGCAGCATAAAATCGAACTGGTATGCCCAGCGGGCAGCCTGCCGGCGCTGAAAACGGCGATAGACAACGGCGCGGATTGCGTCTACATGGGGTTTCGCGACAACACCAATGCGCGTAATTTCGCCGGCCTCAACTTCGGCCTCGACAACGCGAAAGAAGGCGTGCGCTACGCCCACGCAAAGGGCAAGAAGGTGCTGCTGGCGCTGAACACCTTCCCTCAGGCCGATACCTGGCAGCGCTGGACGACGGCCATCGACAACGCCGCCGAACTGGGCATGGATGCGGTGATCCTGGCCGACCCCGGCCTGATGCGATACGCCGCCAAGACCCACCCTGAGCTGCGCCTGCATCTTTCGGTGCAAGGCTCGGCAACCAACTACGAGGCAATCAATTTTTATCACGAGATGTTCGGCATCCGGCGCGCCGTGGTGCCGCGCGTGCTGGCGCTGCCCCAAGTCGAGCAGCTGATGGACGGCACCCGGGTGGAAATCGAGCTGTTCGGCTTCGGCGGCCTGTGCGTCATGGTGGAAGGGCGCTGCGCGCTGTCTTCCTACGCCACCGGCGACTCTCCCAATACGCGCGGCGTATGCTCGCCGCCCAAGGCGGTGCGCTGGGAGGATACGCCCAAGGGGCTGGAATCGCGCCTGAACGGCATCCTCATCGACCGCTATGCGGCCGGAGAGAACGCCGGTTACCCGACCCTGTGCAAGGGGCGTTTCGACGTGCAGGGCGAAACCTATTACGCCATCGAGGAGCCCACCAGCCTCAACACGCTGGAACTGCTGCCGGAGCTGTTGCGCATGGGCATCGCCGCGATCAAGATCGAGGGGCGCCAGCGCAGCCCCGCCTACGTCGAGCAAGTCACCAAGGTGTGGCGCCAGGCCATCGACAACTGCTGCCGCGACGCCGGGGCGTTTGCCGTCAAGCCTGCATGGATGGCCGAGCTGGGCAAGGTATCGGAAGGGCAGCAACAGACGCTTGGCGCCTACTACCGCCCCTGGAAATAAAATATGAAATTAGCTCTTGGCCCCATCCTCTACTACTGGGATCGCGACACCACGCTCGGTTTTTACGAAGAGATGGGCGATGCACCGGTAGATATCGTCTATCTCGGCGAGACCGTCTGTTCGCGCCGTCATCTGCTGCGCCTGCAGGACTATCTGGATATCGCGCAGCGGCTTGCCGCCGCAGGCAAGGAGGTGGTGATTTCGACGCAGACCCTGATCGAATCCGAGAACGACCTCAAGACCCTGCGCAAGATCGCCGACAACGGAAATTTCCGCGTGGAAGCCAACGACATGGGTGCGGTGCGGCGGCTGGCGAACAAAATACCGTTCGTGGCCGGTTCGACCCTGAATGTCTTCAACCCGCAAACGCTCGATTTGCTCGCCGGGCTGGGGGTGTCCCGCTGGGTGATGCCGGTAGAAATGTCGCGCGAGGCGCTGATGTCGATCTTGCGCGAGCGCCAGGCGCAGCCGGAAACCGAGGTGTTTTCATATGGGCGCCTGCCGCTGGCCTTTTCGGCGCGCTGCTTCACCGCACGCCACCATAATTTGCAGAAAGATGACTGCCAGTTTAAATGTCTCGATTACGCGGATGGCCTGGCCCTGAAAACCCGCGAGGGGCAGCCCTTCCTGACGCTGAACGGCATCCAGACCCAGTCGGCGCTGGTATATAATTTGATCGCTGAGCTGGATACCCTGCAGGATGCGGGCGTCGATGTGGTACGGGTCAGCCCGCAAGCACACCATACCGGCGAAATATTGCGCCTGTTCCGGGAGTGCATGGAGCAACGCATCGCGCCTGCGCAGGCGTTGTCGCGGATCGAAGGCCTGATGCCGGCAGCGTCCTGCAACGGCTACTGGCACGGCAAACCGGGCCTTGATTTCATCCGTGAAGACACGTTGGGCTTAACTACAAAGGGGAAAAGTAAATGATGAGGGTTATTGTTATGGTAGTGCTGATGATGGCCCTTTCGGCGTGCGATTCGTCGAAGTGGGTTGACGTTCCTGTTCCGTTATCGTGTGATGAATTAAATAAGGGAGCAAAAAAGGGTGGTATGAGCCTATCAGATGAACGTAGTATCACAGTGATGTGGGGAAAAGCTGCGTGCCTTCAGATGCAAAAAACTTATGCGGGTGAGGTTAGGTGCGAGAGTGCCAGCAATTTACAGGTGAAGTGTAAATAGCGAGCTACTGTTATTTTCTGTGCCATGTATTTACTAATCATTGGGAGCATGTGATGTTTAAGACAAATGCAAATATTACGGATAAAAAAAGGTTCTTTGTTTCTTCTTTATTTCTCATTGTTTATGGCTCGGCATTATTTATATATAGCGCGTTTTTGTATCCGCAGTTTGTTGATTTGGTCGAAACGCTAACGTCAGCGAGTAGTGCATCAATTTGGTTTTTTGGGCTAGGCTGGATCGTAACTTTATTGGTCGGAATTCTTTGGCTGGGCTGCTTCTTGATGTTTGAGGCAGCGAAAGGGGAACTGCTTGTTTTAATGCGAGCACGCTAATGTGATGGCCCACCCGTCAGCCGAGATGGACTGCGCAATAGCACGCAGCATCTCACTTTACTTTAGTCGCTGCCGAATAAGATAACCGCCATGAAACTCTTTTTAATTCCACAGCCCATCGGCAACCTTGTTTCGCTGTTGCCGCGCTATCCCCACTCGCTGATCTTTACGCGCGCAATCAATCTGGCGCTGGGCGGCAAGCTGCGCGAGGAAGTCTGGCAACCCTTGCATGGCAAGCATATCTGCATCCGTGTCAAAGACGCCGGCATTGCCTTTCACTTCACCCTCGGCGCGCATGGACTGATCGCGCGCCACGCGGTTTCGCGGCCCGACCTGACCATCAGCGCCAGCGCGCAGGATTTCATCCTGCTGGCGCTACGCAAGGAAGACCCGGACACGCTATTTTTCAGCCGCAGGTTGTTGATGGAAGGCGATACCGAGCTGGGGCTGCTGGTGAAAAATACGCTGGATGCGCTGGAATTGCCGCCGCTGGATTTGCGCGCCCTGCTGCCGGGGCGCCTGCTCGACAGGCTGCGCACGCGCCTGCTGGCTTAATTCAATTATTCATCAAGAGTAGGGGCGCGATTTATCGCGCCCTAATCTATTCATGCACCAGAAGAAGGGCGCGATAGCGTTGCATAGCCATTCCACTAACCCATCAAAGAACGATGGGCAAGTGGCTGGTTAATCGCTCCCCTACCCAGAATCAATTCTCCAGGTAATCCACCAGGATGCCGCTGGTCTGGCGCAGGCGCTGGCTGATGAGTTGCGCGATCTTGAACAGCAGTTTGGCCGAAAGTGCGGGTTTGTCGCGCATGATCAGCATGAAATTTTCCTGCGTCAGCACGGCCAGAATCGACGTAACGACCGCCACTGCCGTGGCGGAGCGCGGTTCGCCGTCCACGATGGTCATCTCGCCCAGGCTGCGGCCGGGAAAAATTGTGGTGACTGTCTTGTCGACGTGCCGGTTGTCTTCCTTGTGGACGTCGAGCTTGCCCTCGAGCAGGACGCACATGAAATCCCCCTGATCGCCCTCGCGGAACAGCACGGCTTTGGGCGGGGCGCGATAAATCTGGATATATTCGGACAAGGCCTTGACTTGCGCCCATTCAAGATCCTTGAACATTTGCACGTTTTCGAGCATGGCCGCAATCCGGTCCGACGATGCCGAACCCGACTGGGGACGCTGGCGCCGATCCGGCGTCGCGCCCGCAGCCTGCTGGCGCCGATCCGGAAAATACTTGCCGGGCTCCAAAAGCTCCAGCAAATCCAGAGGTGATTTTTCAGTGTTCTGCGCCATGTTCTTAAACCCCGGACCGCAAACGACATCTGTTTGCAACCCGGAACCCGTCAGGTATTTTGCACCACCACTTTCGGGAACACGGCGCTGCGGTTCTGCGCCATCTCACCGATCTTGACCGCGATACGGCGCGCAATCTGCTTATACGCCTTCGCAATCTGGCCATCGGGGTCGGCCACCACCGTCGGCTTGCCGGAATCGGTCTGTTCGCGGATGCGGATGTCCAGCGGCAGGCTGCCGAGCAGTTCGGTATTGTAATCGGCGCACATCTTCTCGCCGCCGCCCGACCCGAAGATATGTTCTTCATGACCGCATTGGGAGCAGATGTGCGTGCTCATGTTCTCCACGATGCCGACGATCTTGATGCCGACTTTCTCGAACATCTTGAGCCCCTTGCGCGCATCCATCAGCGCGATGTCCTGCGGGGTGGTCACGATCACCGCGCCGGTGACCGGCACCTGCTGGGCCAGAGAGAGCTGGATGTCTCCGGTGCCGGGCGGCAGATCGACAATCAGGTAATCCAGGTTGTCCCATTTCGTCTGGCGCAGCAATTGCTCCAGCGCCTGCACGACCATCGGGCCGCGCCAGATCATCGGCGTGTCATCGTTGGCGATCAGGAAGCCGATGGACATGGCCTGCAAGCCGTGATTGGTCATCGGCGCCATGAAATTGCTGCCGTCCGAAGTGGGCTGGCCGGTAATGCCCAGCATGGTCGGCTGCGAAGGCCCATAGATATCTGCGTCCAGCATGCCGACGCGCGCGCCTTCGGCGGCCAGCGCCAGGGCGATGTTGACCGCAGTGGTGGATTTGCCCACGCCGCCCTTGCCGCTCGCTATGGTAATTATGTTTTTCACGCCGTCCACCAGTTTCGCGCCATGCTGCACCGCATGCGGCACCACTTTGCTGGTCACGCTGGCGCTGGTGCTGCTGCCCGGCAGCGCCGCCTTGAGATGCTCCTCGATCATCGCGCGAATCTCGCCCAACACGCTCTGCGCGGGATAACCGAGCACGATGTCCAGCGATATGTTGCTGCCGTCGATCTTGACGTTCTTCACGGATTTTCCGCTGACAAAATCTTTTTTGGTGTTCGGGTCGATCAGATTCTTCAATGCGCCTTGCACATCGGCTTCGCTAATACTCATCATTCACTCCTGCAATCGTATAAAAATAAGGTTGACTTCTAAAGTCGGCCAGCGCTGGCAACATCGGGCATTTTAACCCAATGGCCGGTGTCCTGCCGGATTTGAAGAATTGAAGTGCAGCGGCTGCTTTGCGGGACAAAAATCCTGTCGCCGCAAAATTCGGAAGCCGCTCAATGGTGCCCGCAGCCGCCGCCTCCGCAGCCGCCCTTCGGTTCGGGTTCGTTGCCGGGTTCGCGGCTTTTTCCGGCAGCTTCCAGTTTCTCCAGGTAGTCCTGCCACAATTCGGCTTGATGCTCGCCCAGATCGTAGAGATATTCCCACGTGTAAAGGCCGGAATCGTGCCCATCGTCGAACGCGATTTTCATCGCATAGCTGCCGACCGGAAGGACTTCGAGCACGCCCACTTCCTTTTTGCCTACCTGCAAAGTTTCCTGGCCGGGGCCATGCCCCCTCACTTCGGCGGAAGGCGAATAAACCCGCAAAAATTCATAGGGAAGTTGATAGCGCGCATCGTCGTCAAACGCGATTTCGAGCAGGCGGGATTGTTGGTGCAACTTGATTTCCGTAGGGTGTGCTGACATGATTCCAGAATTGCTCCTCTTGCTATGCGGCGCAAAGCCGCTGGTGATAAAAATACCGCGCCCCGGCAACCGGCGCCTGTCAAACCGAGATGCAATTTCTTGCGGAAATGAAATAAGGGTCGCGACGGCGTTGCGGCCACCCCCAAGCAAAAAGCACGGGCAACCGGGCAAAAAACACAAGATGTGCACTATACGCAACTCGAGCTGGCGCATCAAGACCGGGCCGGATGCCGGGCAGGCCTGTAGTATACTTTATGCCGCACCGTGTTCAGTGGAGAAGAGATCATGAAAGCCGCCGCAGCCACCCGAGTGTTCACCCTGATATTGACGTGGGTATGCTGCGCCTTGCCGGCCCAGGCCGCGCTCCAGCTCATCGATACCGTCAATCTGCGCGAGCGGCAGGCGCAGCCGCTCGATGCAAACGTGTTGAAGCTCCATGGTGCTGCGGTAGACACTACGCGCAATCTGGTCTATGTCGCGGGCATCGTATCATCCAATCTCGGCGTGCTCGATGGCGCAAGCGAAACCTGGACGCGTAACTACGATACCGGCATCAGCGGTTTTGCGCTGAAAAATCTGGAAGTCGATAGCGTTGCCCAGCGCCTCTATGTCTACGATACCGCAGGCAACACGCTGCGGGGCATCGATCTGGCTTCCGGCGCAGTGATCGGGCCGGTTGCCGCACCGATGACGCTGGCCAAGCCGGCAGCAGATACGCGCCGCGGCCTGGTGTACATGGTGCAGTCAAGCTCGCCCGCTTTCAACGCTTACAATGGCGGCGACCTCTCGCTCAGCTATTCTACCGATGCCATGGGCACCGGCGTTGCGCAAGTGATCTGGGACGAGCGCAGCGACAGCATCTATGCGCTTGATGCCGGAACTCAGGGGCAGCTGCGCATTTACAAATTCGACCCGAACGCACGCGCTATTGCCGGAACCATAACACTCACCCTGGGGCCAAACCAGCGGCCCCGCAAGATGGCCTACGACGCCAACGGGCAGCGTTTTTTCGTGGTTATCGGCACGCAGGTGCTGGCGGTGAGCGCTGCCGGCAGCCTGCTCGGACAAATGCCGTTGCCGCAGGAGCAAGACACGCAGGACATCAGCTATGACCCTGACCGCAACGAGGTGGCGGTGCTGGTGATCGACATGCCCGGCAACGGCACGCAGGCCGAGAGCGGCAACCATCTTCTTGTGTTCAACGCCGCCACGAATGCGCAGGTGCGCGACCTGGCGCTGGCCAGAAAAGCGCACACCCTGAACTACAACAGCGCCAACCATCGCTACTACTTGCCCGAGAGCGATGCCTCTACCGTATGGAGCGTGTCCGGCGGCGGCACCGATTCGCGCGGCCTGCGCCTGGGCGATTCGGCGGAAATGGTGGCGCTCGCGCACGGCGGCGAGAACGTCTATATCACCAGCCGCCTCGGAGGCAGCTATCTCATGGAATGGCGCGCCTCGACGAGCAGCCTGCAAACCTTCAGCGCGGGTTTCTGGCCGATACCGATGCGCGTCAGCGACAGCGGCAACGAGCTCTACGTGTTGAACGCATGGGATAGCACGCTCTCGATATACGACCTGAGCGCCGGAAGATCGCTCAGCGCTACCATACCCATCGGCCTTGTCGATGGAACCACCGATCGCCTGCCGGATCTGGCCATCGACAGCACGCGCCAGCGCGCCTACGCGGCCTACCCGGAGTTCGGTCAGATTGCCGTGGTTGACCTGGCGCAGCAGACCGCGCTGACCCCGCTCACCGTGCCCGGTTTCGAGGGCGGCGATACCGGCGGCGGGCCGGGGCAGTTGCAAGTGCGGGTGGTACCGGCGAGCGGACGCCTGTTTGCCTACTGGCAACCCGCCAGGCATCTTACGGTGTGGGATGTCAGCGGCACAACACCAGCGCTTCTGCTCGACCGGCAGCTCAACGGCATGCCGACAATCGGCGCTTCATTCGATCAGTTGTTCGTCGATGAGGGCAAGAATCGCGTTTACGCCGGCCCCATGGAACTCGATGGCAGCACCGGCCTGCCCACAGGCAGAATGCTCGGCAGCGGTGAGCGGGTGATCGGCCTCGACGAAAACGCCAACGTGCTTTGGACATCTGGCACCGAAATCGTGAACGGCGTGAGCACCGACGTGGTGGCGCGGCTCAATCGCGATACCCTGGCCGAGCTCGAAGCGATGACGCGCGGCGCGTCGCCCTCAGTGATGTCCACGCAATACGCCTTCGATGCCTCTCGCGCCAGCGGCTTTATGCCGCCGACGGGCAAGAGGCGCTGTTACGGGTCTACAACACTGCCGCCACCTTACCGGCACGCGTGACCGCCGTAGAGTTCTACCACACCACCCTACAGCATTACTTCCTCACTTCCGAGACGGACGAAGCAAAGAGCATAGATCGTGGCGTGGTAGGCGCGGGCTGGATACGCACCGGCTACGCCTTCTATGCCTACCCGGTCAGCGGCGCACCTGCGGGCACCAGCCAGGTCTGCCGTTTCTATGGCACGCCCGGTGTCGGCCCCAATTCGCACTTCTACACAGCGGATTCCGCGGAATGCGCGATTGTGAAAACCGATCCCGGCTGGTACTACGAAGGCATCGCCTTCAGCATCGGCCTGCCTGCGGACGGTGCCTGCTCCTCCACCACAGTGCCCATTTATCGCGCCTATAACGGGCGTTGGCAGCAGAACGACTCCAACCACCGCTATAGCTCAGACAGCAGCGTTTATGCCCAAATGACTGACGGCGGCTGGATGGGTGAGGGAACCGTATTCTGCGCGCCGAAGTGACGAATTTTTTCTAATGTCGAAAAAAACTCCCCCGCCAGATACCAACGTCCAACCATCGCTGCGCGCCGCAGTGTTTCGCTTCCCCCTTTGCAAAAGGGGGGTATCACCCCTCCCAACCTTCCTCATGCAAGGGAAAAAGGAGAAAACCGCCACACCTGAGCAGTTACTATTTGGGTTTAACAGCAGCATCATGCCCGGCGATTTTCCGCCGCCGCATGCACATGATGCGCGGCGTGCCCATAGCTAATCAAGGTTCATTTTTTTGCAACGAGCCGTCCGGCAATACCCGGTATTTCTCGCTGCCCGCCTTGCTGCCGCTGACATAGTGGTTGACCGTTAACCCATTGCCGTCCCGATCGAGCACGATCTCGTAATACTCGTAATTCTTGAATACCTCCTCGATATTCAGGCCTTGCCCCGGCTCCCAGGGACGCTGTCCGGCATCGAAACTATCAAAATAATAAGGAGTGCCCGGCGCAAGCCGCCCTGCGGGTGGAGCCGCAACTATGGAAAACGGCAGCATCAGCAGGCTGAACAACGCAATATAGCGACCCATATCAATATCCTCTAAACAGCACGACGCATTTTAGCCGATAGCCGGAGCAGTTGAACAACCGCATCCGCGTTTAAGTTCGGCGTATGGGGCGCACGGTGTTAAAATCGCGCTCCAAAATTTTCCCGAATTGAGTGTTACATGCTTTCCACCGCCAACATCACCATGCAATTCGGCGCCAAGCCGCTGTTTGAAAACGTTTCCGTGAAATTCGGCGACGGCAACCGCTACGGCCTGATCGGCGCGAACGGCTGCGGCAAATCCACCTTCATGAAGATCCTCGGCGGTGACCTGGAGCCGTCTTCCGGAAACGTGATGCTGGACAAGAATGAGCGCCTCGGCAAGCTGCGCCAGGACCAGTTCGCCTTCGAGGACATGCGCGTGCTGGACGTGGTGATGATGGGGCACACCGAGATGTGGGGGGCGATGAGCGAGCGCGATGCGATCTACGCCAATCCGGATGCCAGCGAGGAAGAGTACATGCGCGCCGCCGACCTGGAGGCGACCTTTGCCGAATACGACGGCTACACCGCCGAGCCGCGCGCCGGAGAGTTATTGCTCGGCGTGGGCATTCCGATCGAGTTGCACAACGGGGCTATGAGCGCTGTGGCACCGGGATTCAAGCTGCGCGTGCTGCTGGCGCAGGCGCTGTTTTCCAACCCGGACATCCTGCTGCTCGACGAGCCGACCAACAACCTCGACATCAACACCATCCGCTGGCTCGAAGACATCCTGAATGCGCGCAACTCGACCATGGTCATCATCTCGCACGACCGCCACTTCCTGAACAGCGTGTGCACCCATATGGCCGATCTCGACTACGGCAAGATCACCACCTACCCCGGCAACTACGACGACTACATGTTCGCATCGACGCAGGCACGCGAACAGCAGTCCTCGGACAACGCCAAGGCCAAGGAGAAGATCGCCGAACTGCGCGCGTTCGTCGCGCGCTTCTCGGCGAACGCTTCCAAGGCACGCCAGGCCACCTCGCGCGCGCGGCAGATCGACAAGATCAAGGTCGAGGACATCAAGCCGTCCAGCCGCCAGTACCCGTTCATCCGCTTCGAATACGACGAGCGCGAAAAGCTGCACCGCGTCGCGGTGGAGTTGCAGCAAGTGGCGAAGGGCTTCGACCGTGTGCTGTTTTCGAATGTGAATCTGCGCGTCGACGCAGGCGAGAAAATCGCCATCATCGGCCCGAACGGCATCGGCAAAACCACGTTGTTACGCTGCCTGGCGGGCGACCTCGAAGCGGACACCGGCACCATCAAGTGGACGGACAAGGCCAAGCTCGGCTACTACGCGCAGGATCACGCGCACGAATTCGCCGAGGACAAGACCCTGACCGACTGGATGACCTACTGGCGCGGCCCGCACGACGACGACCAGGTGGTGCGCGGCACGCTCGGCCGCCTGCTGTTCTCCGGCGACGAAGTAAAGAAAAGCGTCAAGGTGCTGTCCGGCGGCGAGAAGGGGCGCATGATGTTCGGCAAGCTGATGCTGCAAAAGCCGAACGTGCTGCTGATGGACGAGCCGACCAACCACATGGACATGGAGTCCATCGAGTCGCTCAACACCGCGCTGCTGGAATACAAGGGTACGCTGCTCTTCGTCAGCCACGACCGCGAGTTCGTCTCGTCGCTGGCGACGCGCATCATCGAGATTTCCGCGAAGGGCGTGACCGATTACCACGGCAACTACGAAGAATATCTGCGCGATCAAGGGATGGCGACTTAACACCGTCCGCTGCCTGGGCAGAAAACAAACGAGTTAACGTGAAACAGCACGAAATCGAACCCCCAACCCACTCCATCTCCCCCTTATCAGGGGGAGAGCCCACCTCCTCTCCTGATAAGGGGAGGCCGGGAGGGGGTTGGGGTAAAAGGTGGAGCAATCTTGCGAGACGTTTCATCATCGGGGGTGGCACATTTGCCATACCTTAGGTTATGGCTGCTTGCTCGGGAGTGATCGGCGTTTTTGACTCGGGGGTCGGCGGCCTGTCGGTGCTGCGCCATATCCGCCAGACGCTGCCGGACGAACGCCTGATCTATGTCGCCGATTCCGGCCATGTGCCCTACGGCGACAAGCCAGCAAATTACATCGAGCAACGCTCGCTCACCCTCGCGCGCTTTCTCGTCGAACAAGGCGCGGACGCCCTCGTCGTCGCTTGCAACACCGCCACGGCAGCCGCAGCAGCCAGCTTGCGCAGCCGGTTCGGCATCCCCGTCATCGGCATGGAGCCCGCCGTCAAACCTGCCGTTGCCGCGACCAGCAGCGGCGTGGTCGGTGTGCTGGCGACAGTCGGCACGCTGGAAAGCGCGCGCTTCGCGGCACTGCTGGAGAAATATGCCGGCGAAGTCGAGATCGTCACGCAGGGCTGCCCCGGCCTGGTCGAGCAAGTGGAGCTGGGCGAACTGCACGGCGCAAGAACGCGCGAATTGATTGAACGCTACACCGCGCCGTTGCTGGCGCGCGGTGCCGACACCCTGATCCTCGGCTGCACCCACTACCCCTTCCTCATCCCGCTGATCCGCGACACGGCAGGCGAGGACATCGTGCTGATAGACACCGGCGCGGCCGTCGCACGCCAGCTTCAGCGCCGCATCCATGAAGAACTGCCGGAACGCAAAGCAGGTGGCGCATCGGTACAGTTCTTCACCAGCGGCGATGCCGCACAGGCATCCCGCATCATGTCCGTGTTGTGGGGCTCCGTCGAAGCAAAGCGCCTGCCTCCGGCGTTCTTGTAGGATATTCGCCGGCCCGCTCCCGCAAAATGGCTATCCCGCCGGGTGGTTTGCATAAAAAAGCGCAAGCATCAATCGACGCTTGATCCTAGAAAAAGCAGTTGTCCGCAGATTTTCGCAGATTAAACAACAAGCAACTTGAGCTTGCTGATCTACCTATTGGGTGATGCGATATTTGCCAACAACCCTCTGAAAATCTGCGTTAATCTGCGAAATCTGCGGATTTAACTAAGGTTTTTAGATTGATTTTTCATGAAAATGCAAATGGCCGTCGGGGTTTTTAGTCTCTTACCGGTCAAATGATGTCAAAACATGACAAGAGCTTTGCATTTATCTGGCATTGGCAAGGGTTTGAACGGAGGTGAGCCTTGCGGGGTTTGTAGATCCCGGATGCAGCGATAGCGGAATCCGGGGGCACCATACCCGTTCCCGGATTTCACTGCGTTTCATCCAGGCTACCCGTTTGGTTCCGGCTTGTCCGGCTTAGGGTAAAAGGAACAGTCTAAAGGCCGCTGACCAGGTTGTACGCCGACAGTGCCTTGGCCACTTGCCCGGTAGGTCTGGCAGCATCGCCGGTGCCGAACTCTTTCTGCAAAGAGACCTTGTTGTCGGAGATATAGTCGATGACGCGATCGAGATTGTTGAGCTGGTTGGGGATAAAATTGTTGTCCGCGTTAAGCAGATCGGCCGCCTTGGCAAAATTTGCACTGAATTCCCGTACCGTATTCACCACCCCACGCTTGTTGGCCGCCAGCACGGCGTCCAGTTTGGCACCATCCAGCGACATCAACTTGGTGCTGGAGCCGATGGAGATGCCCAGATCGCCTAGGCCGCGCAAACCATCATGGATGCCGTTGAAAACATTTTTGACGCTCTGCTCCAGTTCGTATATCGAAATCTGCGCCGCTTGAGTCCCGGCAAGCAAGCCGCCGTGCTGAGTGGTAGGAGCAAAGCGCTGAATCCATGCATTATATTGACCCGCAAAGTCCTGCAAACGCGACTTGATGCTGTCATTTCCGGTGTCGGCAGTAATGCCGCCCAGACTCCGGCCCGCATCTTCCATCTGCTCGACAGAATTTTTCATCTGGCTCAGTTCCGAAAATTGAGCCTTGTAGAGAGCATCCTGGTTGTTGATGGTGGTCATCATCTTGTAAGCCGACTCCGGATCGGGCAGCGACATATTGCGTCCTGCGGCCATCGGATTAGTTATGGCGCTGCCCGGTTCGAGTGAAGACAGCGAGACCGCAGATGCGAAGGTGCTTTTGAAATCCGAAGTGGATTCCACCAACGAGTTGAGCGATTGCGATTTGAATCTCGCAATGTCGATAGCGATGGTGGCGGGCGAGATATTCATGGCGGTTCCTTTATAGTGGCGGGCAATTCAGGCTGCACCTTGTTGCATGAATTGATGCTTCCGCAAAGCAAACGAGGCAATGCCGGCGACAAGAAAAACTTCATGCCTCACCTGAAAAGTCCGGCGGGAAGAATACATGCAAGCGTGTGAGTCAAGCAGAAGGGAATAGTTCCATGAACCGCAATCTGTTTATTTGCGCTTGCGCCAGCCTTGCGGAGGGATTGCGCTGCGGGAAACCCCGCCTATTCCTTCGGCCAGTAGGCCGTGGCGATGCCATCGCCGAGATCGGCCTCGATCAGGCGGCGGCGCACCTCGAGCAAGCGGCCGATCAGTGCGGGTTCATGCCGGGCATAGGCTTCGGCATCCGGGGCGCGATTTACCACCACGCCGAGCAGCTCGGTGATCGCATTGCCGATGGAATTCTGGCTGATGGTCACGATCAATTTGCCTGCGTCGTTGCGGTAAATGAGCTGTTTGAACGCTGGCTGCCAGCGGATCGCGTTGGCATATTTCGCGTCCACGATGCAGTGGTCGCGCACCTTTTTCGCCGTTTTCATGAAATCGTTATCGAACAGCAGCACGCTCTCCACCTGCTCCGGGAAATAAACATCCGGCAGCATCGGCGCGTTGCGCGAGGAAACCTGCGAGAAGAAAGTGCGGTAAAAATCGATGAAGCCTTTCAGCACCTCGTCGTACTCCCTCCAGAAATGCACATCCCCGAGCGCTTCTGCGCCGCCCTGTATCTCCCAGCTCGGCAACCCTTGCGGGTATCCGGTCAGCCCGATGCGCGCTTCCGCCTCGCTGGCCGGCTTGAGTATGCTCAGGTCCAGCGCCTTGTCGAAGAACTCGCGGTATACCTCGCGCATGTAGGCCTGAAACAGGCTGTGCTGGCCGCCATCGGTCAGGTTGGCATTGCTGGCATCGGCCAGCTTGGCGTCGCGCAACGCCTCCATCGGGAACACGACAAAGTGGTTATGCAACATGCGGATGCTGGGCACCCCCGGAGAAGTCAGCGGCCAAGTCGCATCCAGGCTGGCCTCGCCCGCCAGGATCAGCGCCTGTTCCGGATCGGGATACTGTTCCAGCATGTAATCGATGATAATCCGGTTCATCCGGTTCCACACATGCTTCACGTTCTCCTCGACCTGTGTGCGTCGCACCGGTCTTCCCAGCGGATTGAGAATCGTCTTGGACGTGTTGTAGATGATCGAGCAATCGAATTCGGTGCTGTGTCCGAGCGCCTTGCGGTACAACAACAGATTTTCCGGGTTCGACAGCAGGCCGTTGTTGTTCGCCAGATCGTCGAGGTTTTCCGTGCTGTTGAAAAACTCGTTGTGCTTCATTCCTTCCGGAACTTCCAGAGGAATGGCGCGGAAAGGCGTGGTGATTTCGCGCGGGCCGGTTTGCGGCATGTCGTTCATGTCAGGCAATCCCATACTTTGCCCTTCAGGCAGGGCGGATGGCGGGCATTCAACCCCGTCAAGGCGCTGTGGTCAATGACTCCAAAGGGGGGTGCGGCGGGCACGGATGGGCCGACAAGCGGATCAGTCTGCTGCTCCCGTCGCCAGGGTCACTGCGGTCGCCGCGCTTGTCTTGCCGATATCCAGTTGCACTTCGCAGTACTCGGGGTTTTCGCTGGCCGTGGCCGGATCGCCCGCGCAACTGCATCCGCCGGTCACGCTCCGGTAAAAAATCCCTGCCATGACGCGAATCGCGTTATCCAGCTCGGCAACGCTGTTGATCGTTACCGTGATCGTGCCATCGGCAACATAGTTGCCGGCGGACAATCCTTGCAGCAGCGGCAGCTGTTCGGCGTGCCACGCAAGTTCCTGTTTGAGCGCCGCCTCGAATCCGGGCGTGCCCCAGGCGCGCAATGCGTCGCGGAGTTCAAGCATCGGCGACGCCCTTGCCAAGCTCCTGCAATACCGCCTTGAGCAATTGCCAGCAACGCGCGACAGATTCAATCTCCACGCGCTCGCCGGGCGCGTGCGCGCCGCGAATGTCCGGGCCGAAGGAGATCATGTCGAGATGCGGGTGGCTGGCGGCGAGCAGGCCGCATTCCAGCCCGGCGTGGATTACCTGCAACGACGCGGGCTGGCCGAATTGCGCGGCGTACACCCGCTGGCACAGCACGAGCAGGCCGGAGGCCGGGTTCGGCATCCAGCCCGGATACGCGCCGTCCTTCCATGCCTGGAACCTATAGGATGAGGCACGCGCAACCAGCTTGTCGGCCAGCGCAGCGGCTCCCGCGTCATGCAGCGAGCGCACCTTGAACGTCGCCTTGAATGCGCCTTGCGTAAGACCGAGTACGCCGAGATTGCTGGAGGTCTCGGTCACGCCGGGAAAATCATCGCTGACGCGCGCGACACCGTTCGCGGCGATGTCGAGAAAAGCGAGCAGGTGCTCCAGATCGGCGCGTGTAACGGATTGATCGGGCAACGTATCGTAATGCTGGCACGCGAACGAAATGCCGGCATCCGCCTCCGCGAACCGCTGCCGCCATGCCTCGTGCCGATGCCGCACCCACTCGTCGATATTCGACGCCATTGCAACGGGCAGCGCGCAGGCGGCAAACGCCTCGCGCGGGATCGCGTTGCGCGCCGTACCGCCACGCATCTCGATCAACCGCACATCGGTGTGTGCGGACAGATCGCGCAGCGCCTCCGCCAGCAGCTTGAGCGCATTGCCGCGCCCCAGATGAATGTCGATGCCGGAATGCCCGCCGCGCAGCCCGCTCACTTCGAAGCGCAGCAGCGCATAGTCCGGCGGCACATCTTGCAGTTCGCAAGCGTGGCGCACCTCCACATCCACCCCGCCCGCGCAGCCGAGATAAAAATGCCCCCACTCCTCGGTGTCCAGGTTGATCAGCGCCTTGCCTTGCAACGTGCCGGGCAAAATCCCGCGCGCGCCGTCCATGCCGGATTCCTCGTTGACCGTGAGCAACACCTCCAGCGGCGGATGCATCAGGCCCGGCTCTTCCAGCGCGGCCAGCGCGAGCGCGACGCCGATACCGTTGTCCGCGCCCAGCGTGGTGTCTTCCGCCACCACCCAGCCGTCGCGCACCACCGCGTTTATCGGATCGCGCTCGAAGTCGTGCCGCGTTGCGGCATTGGCCTGGCACACCATATCGAGGTGGCCTTGCAGGATTACGCCGTGCGCCGTCTCGCAGCCGGGGCTGGCCGGCTTCTTCAGGATCAGGTTGCCCGCGCCATCGACGACGGACTCGATACCGCGCGCCTGCCCCCAGGCGACGAGATGCTCGCGCAGCGCCGCCTCGTGCAAAGAAGAGTGCGGTATCGCGCACAGCGTGGCGAAATGCGACCAGACAGAGCGAGGCTGAAGATTATTCAAGGGAGCGGGATAGATGTTCCGGTTCGAAACAAAAGCGCCGCTGCCCGTCAACGCCGAGGGCGGTTTATGAAGCGCCACGGTTATCTCTGTCCGGCGGCATCGAAAATGATGGCGAACTTCCACTGCGTCAGAGGGGATGTCCGGTATATCGCCTTTTTCCTGGCGTTGTCGAACTCGTAGGCCGTTTCTCCCGCAGGATTTGCCAGCATTTCGTTCGCGGCCTTTTTGAGCGTCTCGCTTCCCAATTCGCGCGGATCGAGGAAGTGGCGGTCAGCCTTTTTATGAAGGGTAGTCAGGCCGTTCGGTGCCAGCGAAAAAAAGGCCGCATCCGCCCGGAGCGCCAGCGCGGAGCCGACCTGTTCGGAGAGCCTGTCGAGGAAAAGCGATGCGCCGATCGCGCCGATCACCTTGCCGCCCTCCTTCACGGGAACCGCGATCACGGCCGAACGTTGCCCGGTGCTTTTGCTGACGACAAGAGCGGCGCTAATGGTCTGGCCCGACATGAGCGCCGAAAAATAGTCCCGGTCGCTCAGTTTGACCTCCATGAGCCCTTTGTCGGCGGTGTAATAAGTTCCGTCGGGGCGGACAAACCAGACAACGAGGCCACCGTCCGATTTCTGATATCCGCTCAACAGCGCCTTCATTTTCTCCCAGTTGCCCGATTTTGCTTCGCCGGTGGCCGCCAGTGTTCCGAGATTCTGACCCACGGCGCCGATGCGCAGGTCTGTGTAGGAGGCAAAGGCGGACAGCAGGCTTTGCGCATCTGCTTCGCTTTGTGTCTGTGCGAAGCCCGGCCCGGAAACGACGATCATCAGCAAAGCGGCGGCATTCAGAAGGCATTTTTTAAACATTATTTTCTCCTTGCTCGACAGCGGGTAGCAAAATTGTTCTATACATAGCGGCAGAAATCGTAGCGAGCGGTTTGGGGGTGGGGGAGGCCAGCGCGCAGCGACCGGAGCATACACAGCAGTATGTGATGATCGCGAGCACTGCCCGACCCCGCCCCCCCCGGGTCGCGCATAACCAATGACTAAGTTGGCGTTGTTTGCCATCTAAGTCAGATGGCTAGTTGTTTCATCAGTAGATTTATGTCGCTATGTATAATAGTGACACACTAATCGTCACCTGTACCAGGCTAACAAGTAGCTTATTAACCGGCAGAGAATCATGGTTTCCGCTTTCGTCATGCGGTGCCGTTTTTTCACTTGCCCGCGCCAACCCCGGAATTCACAATGACCAAACCATGGAAACCATCATACTGATTCACGGGCTGTGGATGCATGGTGTCGCGCTTCTGCCGCAACAGCGACGGCTTGCAAGACGCGGGTTTACGGTTCGCCGGTTTTCATACCCTTCCATGGGCCAGGGGCTGCAACAAAATGCCGGGGCGCTGTCGCGCTTTGTGGCCGCGACGGGCGGCGACAACATTCACCTGGTCGGCCACAGCCTCGGAGGCCTGGTGGCGTTGAGCATGCTTGCGCAGTATCCCGCCCCCCGCGTGCGCCGGGTGGTGCTGATGGGATCGCCTTGCATGGGCAGCCATTGCGCAGCGGTTCTGCTGCGCACACCATGCCTTGCGGCGCTAGCCGGGCGTTCGCTGAAGGAGTGGCTCGCTTTGCCGCGCCCGCCATTGCCCGGCCAGGCCGAAATCGGCGTTCTCTCCGGCAGCCGCAGCCTGGGCCTCGGGCGCATCATTCCCGGATTGCCGCACCCCAACGACGGAGTAGTCTCGGTCATGGAAACGCGCTTGCCGGAAGCCGGCGATTCCATTACCCTTCCTGTCAGCCATGCAGAGATGCTCTTATCGCGTACCTGTGCCGATCAGGTGGCGGCTTTTCTCGAAAGCGGCAGCTTCAAACATGAGTAAAACCCTGCTTATCATCGCCCTGACTCTGCTGGCCGGCTGTGCCCGGCTCGACTATTACGTCCAGGCGGTGGGCGGGCACTTGAAGGTAATGGGCGCCGCTCACCCCATCGAGGAAATACTGCAAAACCCGGCAACCGATCCCGCGCTGAAGAAAAAACTCGAGAACGCCCATGCCATCCGCGAGTTTGCGAGCCGGGAACTCGCTTTGCCCGACAACGACAGCTACCGCACCTATGCCGACCTTGGCCGCCCCTTCGCGGTATGGAACGTCTTTGCCGCGCCGGAATTTTCTGTCGAACCGGAAAAGTGGTGCATGGTTTTTGTCGGTTGCGTCGGCTACCGCGGCTATTACGACCGCGCCGAGGCGGAGCGCTACGCCGCCGAACTGCGCAGGTCGGGCCTCGATGCATATGTCGGCGGAGTATCGGCTTATTCCACACTGGGGTACTTCAGCGATCCGGTGCTCAATACCTTCCTGCGCTTCGGGGATACGGAATCCGCCCGCACCATTTTCCACGAACTCGCCCATCAGCTGCTGTTCGTCGATGGCGATACCGTGTTCAACGAGTCCTTCGCCGCGACGGTGGAAAGCGAAGGCTTGCGGCGCTGGTTTGCCCATAACGGCAACCCGGATCAGCAGCAGGCTTTCGCGGCGCAGCAGCAGCGCAAGGCGCAGTTTGTGCAGTTGGTGGACAGCTATCGCACAAGATTACGCGCGCTCTACGCCGTGCAGCAACCTGCCGAAGAAATGCGGCGCGCCAAGGGCGAAGTCGTGGCGGACATGAAGCGGGCTTATGCGCTGATGAAGGAGAACTGGGGCGGCGATGCCCGCTACGACAGATGGTTCGAGCAGGACTTGAACAATGCCAAGATCGCCTCTCTGGGCATGTACACTCAACTGGTTCCGGCCTTCGAGGCGCTGCTCGAAAAGGAGGGGCGCGACCTGCCGCGCTTCTACAGCCGCGCGACCGAACTTGCGCGGCTGCCCAAAGCGGGGCGGCTGGCCGCGTTGAGCGACGCGGGAGAATCGGTATCCGTAATTAAAAGCGCCCAGGCCGAATAATGCACTACCCGGCAAGCCGGCGGCTTGCCCTGCGTCGCAGGGCTGCTAGAATCCGCGTCGTCCTTGTTTTGAGCGAGTGAGCATCATGCTGATCGGCTTCGTCTTCCTGTATCTGATCCTTTCCATCGGCATCGGCATGTACGCGGCCACCAGGGTGCACAACGCGCGCGACTACATCACCGCCGGGCGCTCGCTGCCGATGTACATCGTGCTGGCGATGGTGTTCGCCACCTGGTTCGGCGCCGAGACCGTGCTCGGCATCCCCGCCACTTTCATGGAGGAAGACCTGGGCGGGCTGATCTCCGATCCGTTCGGTGCCTCGCTGTGCCTGGTGCTGTTCGGCCTGTTCTTCGCGCGCAAGCTGTACCGCATGAACCTGCTCACCATCGGCGACTTCTACCGCCAGCGCTACGGGCACAAGGTCGAGGTCATTGCCGGTATCGCCATCGCGCTATCCTATCTCGGCTGGGTGTCGGCGCAGGTCACCGCGCTGGGTCTGGTGTTCGACGTGCTGTCCGACGGCACGATCACGCAGGCGCAGGGCATCCTGATCGGCGCGGCGGTGGTGCTGCTCTACACGCTGTACGGCGGCATGTGGTCGGTGGCGCTGACCACCTTCGTGCAGATGATCGTCATCGTCATCGGCCTGCTCTACATCGCCTGGCTGGTGAGCGGCATGACCGGCGGCGTGGCCCCAGTGATCGAACATGCCGCGCAGAACGACAAGTTCCATTTCTGGCCCGAACTGAACGCGGTGGCGATGATCGCCTTCATCTCCGGTCTGCTGACCATGGGCTTCGGTTCCATCCCGCAGCAGGACGTGTTCCAGCGCGCCAACTCCTCGAAAAACGAAAACGTGGCAGTGTGGGGCACGGTGCTGGGCGGCGTGGCTTATTTCGCCTTCGCCGCCGTGCCGCTGTTTCTGGCCTACTCGGCCAACCTGATCGACCCCGAGCTGGCGGCGAAGTGGCTGTCCGAGGACAGCCAGAAGCTGCTGCCGGAACTGGTCAAGGGGCACCTGCCGCTGTTCGCCCAGGTGGTCTTCTATGGCGCGCTGCTGTCGGTCATCATGAGCACGGCCTCCGGCACCCTGCTCGCGCCCTCGGTCACGCTCTCGGAGAACGTGCTCAAGGGCTGGATCACGCGCAAGAACCTGTCCGACCGCAAGATGCTGGCGATGACACGCTGGGTGGTGGGCATCTTCGCGCTGTGCGTCACGCTCTACGCGCTGTGGGCGCTGGACCGGGAGACCGGCATTCACCAGATGGTGGAGAACGCCTACAAGGTGACGCTGGTGCTGGCATTCACGCCGCTGGTGGCCGGGCTGTACTGGAAGCGCGCATCGACCTACGGCGCCTACTGGGCGATGGGTCTGGGGCTGGCGACCTGGCTGCCGCTGGAGTTCATCGCGCCCGAGGCCGCGCTGCCGCCGCAGTTCGCCGGCTTCCTGATGAGCATCGCCGGCATGGTGGGCGGTTCGCTGTTGCACCGGCAGCCGGAGCATGCTTCCCCGCACCCGCACGCTGTCAGCCGGAGCGAGTGAAGCTGTCACATGTTTGTCACAAAACCTTCATACCCTTGCCGGGTATCCGAAAAGATGAAGGAGCGGCAATGAGCGCAAAAATCCTGATTGTGGAAGACGAGCCGGCCATCCAGGAGCTGCTGGCGTTCAATGTGGAGAAGGCGGGGTTCCAGGCATCGTGCGCCGGAAGCGCGGAGCGCGCCTGGCAACAAGTCCGGGAAAACAAGCCAGATTTGATCCTGCTGGACTGGATGCTGCCGGATACCAGCGGCGTGGTTCTGGCCAAGCAACTGCGCGCCGATGCGGGCACCAAGGCTATTCCGATCATCATGCTGACCGCGCGCGGCGAGGAGCGCGACAAGGTGGCGGGACTGGAATCGGGTGCGGACGATTACATCACCAAACCGTTTTCGCCGCGCGAGTTGATGGCGCGTATCCGTGCCGTGTTGCGCCGCCATGCCCCGCAAGCGCCGGACGAAACGGTGGCGGCGGGCGGCCTGGAACTGTTGCCGGGCGCGCATCGCGTGAGCGCAATGGGTAGAGAAATAGAACTCGGCCCCACCGAATTCCGCCTGCTGCATTTTTTCATGACCCATGCGGAACGGGTGTATAGCCGCACGCAGTTGCTCGATCAGGTGTGGGGTACGCAGACATTCGTCGAAGAACGCACCGTGGATGTGCATATCCGCCGCCTGCGCGCCGTGCTGGAACCGGCGGGAATGGACAATCTGATCCAGACGGTGCGCGGCAGCGGCTACCGTTTCTCGGTCAATTGAACCCAAAAAAGCAGTTAGCCACAGATAACACAGAGATCACAGAGTAAAATCCGGCAATTATGGAGAAAGTGGTATGCCCTTTGGGGATGAGTCCGGGAAAGGCGGGAAAACCCTCGCATTCTCTGTGCCCTCTGTGGCTTGAAGTGTCTATCTATTGAAGGAGGTTCCTTGCAGGGTTTCTGGCTCCGTTTAAGCATACCCATCGTGCTCGTCTCGCTGTTGGCCCTGCTGCTGTGGGGCGTGTTTTCGGCCACGCTTGCGCTTCTGTTCATGTCGCTGGTATTGCTGGCCGTGATGGCGCTGCATGCGCGGCAGCTATACAGGCTGGGGAAGTGGTTGCAGGATGCGCGCACCGAAACCATCCCGGAAGCGGGCGGTATCTGGGATGAGGTGTTTTCTCAACTGTACCGGATGGTCAAGCGGCATAACCAGATCCGGGAGGAACTGGCGACCGAGTTGCAGCATATCGAGCAGGCTACCGCCGCATTGCCGGAAGGGGTGGCAATCCTGAATGACGCGAATCGCATCGAATGGTGCAACCCGCTGGCGCAAAAACATTTCGACCTCGACCCGGAACACGATTTCATGCAGGACATCACCTATCTGGTGCGCCAGCCCGAATTCGTCGAATATATCCGCGCATCCGCTTTCAGCGAGCCGCTGGTGATGCGCCCGGCGCGCCACGACGGCCTGGTGCTGTCGATCAAGCTCATTGCCTACGGCGCAAACAAACGTCTGCTGATCAGCCGCGACATCACGCAACTGGAACGCATCGAGGCGATGCGCCGCGATTTCGTCGCCAACGTTTCGCACGAGCTGCGCACGCCGCTGACCGTGGTGAACGGCTTTGTCGAAAACCTGCACGACATGCCCGACCTCAACCGGGACGATGCGCGGCGCGCCTTGCAGCTGATGGCCGAGCAGACGCACCGCATGGAAAACCTGGTCGCCGACCTGCTTACCCTGTCGCATCTGGAAAACGACCAGAGCCCGTTGCTCGAAGAGCAGGTGGATATGGCGGCCCTGCTCGACGAGATTTACCGGGAAGGCAAGCTGCTGAATGGCGAATCGCACCTGTTGCGTCTCGAGGTGGCGAGCGAGGCAAAATTGCTCGGCAACCGGGAGGAGCTGCGCAGCGCGTTCGTCAACCTGCTCAGCAATGCGATCCGCTACACGCCAAAAAGCGGCACGATCCTGCTGAGTTGGGCGGAGCGCGGCGGCCAGCCGGTGTTTTCGGTGCAGGACAGCGGCATCGGCATCGCCGCACAGCATATTCCCCGCCTGACCGAGCGTTTCTACCGGGTGGATCGCAGCCGTTCGCGCGAAACGGGAGGAACCGGCCTGGGCCTGGCGATCGTCAAACATATCGCGATGCGCCACCAGGCCAAGCTGGAAGTTCTGAGCGAGGAAGAGAGGGGCAGCACTTTTTCGCTGGTGTTCCCGGCCAGACGGGTGGCGCACTGAGGCGCTAAAGGTTTTGGCGCGGTTGCCGCCGCTTTAAGGACGGGGCGGAGCGTGGTGCGGCGGCGGACTCATCAGCCGGTCGATATAGGCGATTGAAATCGCGGAAACGATAAATGCGGAATGGATGATGGTCTGCCACAGCAGGGTTTTTTCCTCCATGTTAGGCGCATTGATGAACGATTTCAGCAGGTGGATGGAGGAAATCCCGATGATGGCCGTGGCGAGCTTCACCTTCAGCACGTTGGCGTTGACGTGCGACAGCCACTCCGGCTCGTCCGGGTGGCCTTCCAGATTGAGGCGAGACACGAAGGTTTCATAGCCGCCGACGATGACCATGATAAGCAGGTTGGAAATCATAACCACGTCGATCAACCCAAGCACGATGAGCATGATGGATTCTTCGGTCATCGTCATCGTGCCCATGACCAGATGCTCCAGCTCGACCATGAAATGCACCACATACACGCACTGGGCGACGATCAGGCCGAGGTACAGCGGCACTTGCAGCCAGCGGCTGCCAAACAGAACCGTGGAGAGCACTTTGCCGCGGCGCTCGGTAACTTGGACAGGTGTGGGTGTAGTCATGGTTGTCATATTCAGGTTGTTGCGGATAAGAGCGCAATTTTAACGGATTGCCGCAAAATACGGTGGCCTAATGCATTGCGCGGGCACAATCGTTCACTGCCGATGCCCACGCTCTGCTGACGCCCAAGTGCCAGGGATTTTGATAGCGGTGTTGGGAATAGCCGGATCACGTGAAATTAACCGGCTCCGCGCTTTCGCGGAGTCCGTGGTGAGCGCAGGGCGTGAGGGCGGGATGGCGAGCGACTTCATCGCGTAACCCAACGAAAATCTTATTTTACTTCACCCGGCAACACAAACCCGTAACGAGCCATCACTGCGCGTGCCTCCCCCTCCGCCATGAAGCGCGCAAAAGCCCGCGCCAGCGGATTGCCGGCAGCGCGCTTGGTGACGATAAAGCCCTGCTCCAGCGGCTGGTGCAGCGAATCGGGAATCAGCGCATAGCCGCCGTGCTTCGCAAGTTCCGGGCTGAGCGCCAACGACAGCGCAACGATGCCGGCCTGCGCGTTGCCGGTCTGCACGAACTGCGCCGCCTGCGCAACGTTTTCGCCATACACCAGTTTGGCTTCGACTTTCTCCCACACGCCCGACGCCTTCAGCGCCTCCTCGGCGCGCTTGCCGTAAGGCGCATGCTTCGGGTTGGCGATGGCGATTTTCCTGATAGAGGAATCGGCGAGATCGGCGAGCGTCATCCTGGCGGCATCGCGCGACGTGCTCCACAGCACGATGCGCCCCACCGCGTAGGGCTGCACCTCTGAGCCTGCGAAGCCTTCTTCCTTGAGCGCACGCGGATAGGCGATGTCGGCGGAAAAATACAGATCAAAAGGTGCGCCCTGCCGGATCTGCGTCTGGAATTTTCCGGACGAACCATAGATGGTTTCCACCCGGCCGACAGGATGCGCCTTGCCGAACAGCACGACGATCTCGTCCAGCGCGAACTTGAGATCGGCGGCGGCGGCGATGGTGATTTTCTCGCCCGCATGTGCTGTTTGTCCTGCGGCAAACAGGCAAACGAAAATCAGCATCCTCGCTGCAAACCGCCTAACTATGCGCATATTGATGTGGTGTTTGTGAGTTGACTTGACATTATCTTTCGGTTGAGCGTCGCCTCCAGTGCAATCTGTGCCATCGCATCAGATTGCACTGAATCAAACCGCAAATGTCAGCGGTTGACTTACTCATTTAACAGCCAAGGCGCGAACTATCATTTGCTGTACTTCCATTGTCGCGTGAATTGGGATTAATTCAACACTTAAGTGCGATGAAGCGAATACCCGGAAAATTTCATCAGCAAAAGCCTGGCCGATTTCTTCCACCCCAGAGAAGTCCAGTACTACTGTTTTAAATTTCTCAAAGCGAGAAACCAAACGCTTTGCCTGTGAGCGTGAAACAAGCTTCTCACCTTCATGACGAGCCAGTCGAACCGGAACAATGGTCTTACTGAAAGTAAATTCGTCTGGCTCAGCAAACTGTGAGTAAACAGAGTTAAGCGTGCGCTGACTGTCGTTATCCAACTTTAAAAACACGCGCGTTCCTGTAACATCCCTGTCGTCATCAATCAGCCAATCATCCTGCTCTGCCCTGTGCGAAAAATAGAGCGTACGCGACATAATTACGAATGAATCAAAAGCACGCGAGGTAAAAAATATACCTTCCCCAGAATGGTTAGCCGGGTCTGTCGTAAACTTTCCCTTTGCCAACTCCAAGATCGCCTCTCTAGGATCATAAAGATTCCCTAACCGTTGAATACGGTGAAAAATACCTTCCCCATCATCATTAATCCAAACTTCTACATCGAGTGCGGTGCGGGCAAAATGAATCGTAAGCGTAGTGCCTTCGGAGTGATCTATGGCGTTATTGACCATCTCCGTAACGCCGTAATGCCACATATCGCGCACATTTTCGGGCAAATCGACCAAAAGTGGCGCCAAGTTTTCAAGCCATACCACATCCTCCCTCAAACCAGCCAAAGGGAATCTCCAAGATTTTTCAATCAACGGGACAAGCCATGAAGCCTTTACATTTCCCCTGCCGGTAGAGCTGATCATTCTGCCTTCCTCAAGGGCTTGCAGATGACGGCTTGCAGCTTGTTTTGAAATACCGAAATGCCGAGCTGTTTCAGCAGCAACATTGCGTGTCTTATTACGGCACATGCGCAGCATGAAATTTCTGATTTCGGATGTTTTCTTTCGCATTAGATAGTCAACCAAAATAAAAAATATCGACAACCATTATAAGTAATATCGACAACATTGCAAGATATTTTCGACAACTTTGGCTTCAAATACAGGCGCCATGCAAAATTTTCAACCTTGATCACTGGAGCTGGAATTCGCGCGGGATTCGCGGGGTCGATTTTAGGTTATCGCAAAATATAGGCAACTGCCAGGCAGCCACGAAGCCCGGCGAACCGGGCACCTTTGCATCGAAAGCCGCCATTGCCCGGAATTCCATAGGCTATGCAGAAAGGCAAACCTGGGTTTGGTGTGCCCTGACAGGTTGATGATCAGATTTCCACTACCTGCAAATATCGCCCAACAGACAAATCAGTCTATCCCGTGCTGCTTCAGTTTTTTCCACAGCGTGGTGCGCGACATGCCGAGCTTTTCGGCTGCCGCCGCCTTGTTCCCGCCGGTTTCCTGCAATGCGAGCAGGAGCATTTCCTTCTCTTGCCCCGGCTGCTGCGCGGAAGCGCGGTAATAGCGCTGGGTGAACTGGACGGCCTGTGCCGGAGCGGCGGCGGGCTGCAAATTGACGGCCTGGCGATGCGCCGTTTCCTGAATTTCCGGCGGCAGATGGCGCGTCAGGATTGCCGTGCCGTCCGCATGAACCGCAGCGTATTCCAAAGCGTTCCCCAGCTCGCGGACATTGCCCGGCCAGCCGTAGGCGCTCAATGCGGCAAACGCCTCGCCGGAGAGTTGCAGGTCGCGCCCCTGGTTCCGCGCAAGTATGTTGGCAAGCATGGAGTTGGCCAGCAACGGAATATCCTCGCGCCGTTCGCGCAGGGCGGGAAGATGCAGCGGCAGCACGCGCAACCGGTAATAAAGGTCGGCGCGGAAGTCGCCGCTGGCAACCATGGCCGGCAGGTCGCGATGGGTTGCCGCAATGATCCTCACATCCACCTTGCGCGGCTGATTTTCGCCGAGCCGTTCGATTTCTCGCTCCTGCAAGACGCGCAGCAATTTCACCTGGATGTTCAGCGGCACCTCGCCGATTTCGTCCAGCAGCAAGGTTCCGCCGTGTGCCGCCTCGAAGCGGCCTTCGCGCGCCGTAGTCGCGCCGGTAAACGCGCCGCGCGCATGGCCGAACAGCTCGCCCTCCAGCAGATGCTCGGGAAAGGCGGCGCAATGTACGCGGACGTAAGGCCCCTTGGCGCGGCTCGAGTTATCGTGCAGCGCGCGCGCAACCAGCTCCTTGCCGGTGCCGCTTTCGCCGGTGATCAGGATGCTGGCCTCGCTGGCCGCCGCCCGCAGAATATGGGCGAACAATTCCTGCATCACCGCGCTGTTCCCCACCAGGCCGCCCAGATGCATCCGGTTGCTGGCCTCTTCCTGCAATTGCATCTCGCGGGAGCGATCTCGCAGCACGACAGCGCAATATGCGAGTTGCTCCTCGGAAGGCAGCACCATGGCCCACATGCGTAACGGGATCAACTCGCCGTCCGGTCGCTGCACGACAAGATCCTGGATTTTTTTGCCTCCTTTAGCATCGGCCATCAGCGTGCAGAACCCCCTCTTCTCGCAGCTTCGCGCGCAGGATGTTCCCTGGAAAAGACTGGGGCAGAGCTTGTTGAAAATGGCATCATGATCCTGCCCCAGCATGCGGCTGGCAGCCTCGTTGACCGCCACGACGTGACGCTCCTGATCAAGAAACACAATTCCCTCTTCCAAGTTGTCGAGAAACTGCTTCAGTCCGGACAAGGTAAGCATGATTGAACACTCTTTCGTTAAAATGTTAACTGTGGACGTAAAGTTAACGTTAAATGTTTACATTGTCAACTCTAATAAAATAGGGGAAATATATAACATATTGATTTATTGAAGATATAATTTCTGGCACGGTTACTGCTCTATGTTTGGCGTGGGTGATCATTTCGTATTGCCCCTTATTAATCTAGAGGAGTAATTACCATGAAACTGAATAAATTTGCCTTGACCCTGACTGCCGCAGCCTTGCTGCCAACCTTTGCCTTTGCCGGCACAGACGAAGTTGCTGCCAGCTTCGAACGCGATATGGTGCGTGGCGCCGTCTTCGTGAAAATCGACGAAATTGCCGCCAGCTTCGATCGCGACATAGTGCTGCGCGGCGCTCCCGCCGAAGCCGATCCGATTGTTGCCAGTTTCGAGCGCGACATGCACCGTGAGCCCACCGTCAATACTGTGATGATTGCCGGTGAACCCGACCCGCTGGCCGCAATCCACGCAGCGCTGTGGAGGGGAATTGGCGATACCCTCGTAGTGCGTGCCGCAGTTGCGGACAGCCATCGCCATGACAGCTAAGCACGGCGGGACTCGAATAACCGGAGCGCCATGCTCCGGTTATTTTTCGTCTTCGCGTTTGCGTAGAGCGCGCCACATCCATCCGGCCAGCAACAGCAACCCGGCAGCACCCAATCCGAGCGGCCAGTACGCCGGCTGATTCCAGGCGCGGCGCAGCCGGTCGCGCTGCCCGATGTCCACGCGCCAGTATTTGAGCTTGTTGTTCGCCATCACGTTGGGCTTCACGTTATGCAGCCAGCCGTGCTGCAGCACGTAATTTTTCGGGTGATAACCCCATAGCCACGGCGAGTCGCGGCGCAGGATTTCCAGCATCCGGTCGATGATGGCCTGCCGTTGCGCGCTGTTTTCCATGTTCTTCATCTGCTCGAACAGCCGGTCGTATTCCGGGTTGCTGTAATTGGCCGCATTTTCGCCGCTCTTGCCCACCTTGGCTTGCGCGCCGTGCAGCAGAAACAGGAAGTTTTCCGGGTCGGGATAGTCGGCGTTCCAGCCGAAGTAAAACATCTGCGTGTCGCCCTTGCGCACCTTATCCTGAAAACGGTTGTAGTCGGTGCTGCGCACCACCAGCTGCACGTTGATCTTGTCGAACTGCTTGCGCAACCAGTCGAGGCGCGCCTTGCTGCCCACGCCGGCCGAGGTGGTATCCAGGTTGATTACCAGCGGCTGCCTGGTCTGCGCATCCACGCCGTCAGGGTAGCCCGCTTCGGCGAGCAGTTTTTTTGCTTCTTCAATGGATTTGCGCTTCGGTGCATCGCCCACCCAGTCATACACTTCGCGGTTCACGCCCGCCTCGCCGTCGCGGTAACCGAAGATGCCCGGCGGAATCGGCGACTGTGCGGCGATGCCGCGCCCGTTGGCGAAAATGGAAATGAACTCCTCGAAATCCACAGCGATGGCAATCGCCCGGCGCAGTTTGGTCGCACGTTCAGAGTTACAAAATGATTCACTTCGTTTGCCCCCTCCCCCTCCGGGGGAGGGTTGGGGTGAGGGAGCACTCATTGGGTTTGCGCAGCCCCCGCCCACCACCGGGTCCAGCCAGTTGAAGCCGGTATACATGGTGGAAGTCGAAACTGCGGTGGACAGGCTGATACCCTGCGCATGCATCTCGTCGGTCACGGTAGTTTCGCCGCCGACATTCACCTGCACCGCCTGATCGAAGCTGTCCGAACTGATGCCGGAAGCGTCGTAATAACCCTGCAAGAATTTGTTCCAATAGGGGATGGTCTCTTTTTCCAGGCTGAACACCACCCGCTCGACCAGCGGCAGCGACTTGCCCGCATCCGCCAGCAACCCGGCCTGCGCGTCGCTTGCCTCGCCTTCTGCCGGATAGGTTTCGCTGTCGTAATACGGATTGCGCGACAGCACCATGCGCTGGTTGGGGTTGTTCTCGGACAGGTAATACGGCCCGCTGCCCACCGGCCACCAGTCCAGCGTCAGGTTGCGCTCGCGCATCCCAGCCTGCGCATAGAAGCGCTCGGCCTCATGCGGCATCGGCGCAAAGAACGGCATCGCCAGCCAGTAGGCGAACTGCGGGTATTTGCCGTGCACCTCGATGCGGTAAGTGTGCGCGTCGACCACCTGCACGCCCGGTAAGGCATATTCGCCCAAATCGAGGAACGCGCCAGGATTCTTCTCTGCCGCCCGGCGCAGTGTCTCGGCATAATCCTTCAGGCCGACGATATATTCGCTCATCACGCCGAAAATCGGCAAATGCAGGTGCGGGTGTGCGAGGCGCTTGATTTGCCAGGCGTAATCCGCCGCCGTGACGGCGCGCGTGCCGCTGTGCGGAAAATCGCTCAATGCATGAATGTCGCGCAGATCGCCCGGCGTCAGGTGCGCATATTCCGGTGCAAACGCCGGGTGCGGCTGGTAGCGCATGCCCGGTTTGATGCGGATTTCGTACACGCTGAAGGCGACTTTTTCCGCAGGCGCATCGTCCGGCAACGCGCGGCGCTCCTTGTCCAGGTAACGCACCGTGGGCATCGCGCTGGCTGCCAGCGGAACCAGCTGGTAAGGGCGTTTCAGGTAATGATATTGCAGCGGCGGCGCATAAATCTGCGCGAGGAATTCGTACTCGTTTTCGCTGTAGGCCTGCGCCGGATCGAGATGTTTGGGGCGCTCGGTAAATGCGCTGTAAAGGATCGGCTTGCCGCCATCTGCCGCCGGATAGGGATTGTTCCACAGCCCGCCGTCGCACGCGGCAAGCAACACAAGCAGCAGGGAAGCAAACACGGTTTTCATGGCGCAAGAGTGTAGCGGAATCAAACCGGCGCGTCATGGTTGGCGAACGGGCAAACCCGAGAGCAGCACCAAGCTCTGATGCTATACTTGCACTTGCCTAGTTAATCACCCCGAAGAGGAATACATGAAACGATTTTTGATGATGTTGACGATCGCGTTGACCAGTGCGAGTTTGTTTGCCGCAACGGCGGAAGCCAAGCGTTTCGGCGGGGGCGGCAGCATTGGCAAACAGCGCTCCATGGCTCCGCAGCAGGCGCAAAAAACGCCGGATGCCGCACCTGCACCCACTGCGGGCGCGACACCCGCAAAACCGGCCGGCAACAAATGGCTCGGCCCATTGGCCGGCCTGGCGATTGGCGCGGGTTTATTCGCGCTGCTGTCCAGCGCAGGGCTGGATGGCGCGCTGGGCGGCATTCTGCTGGCCTTGCTGGCGGGCGGCGCGGTGATGTTTTTGCTCGCGAAATTCCGCAAGCAGCCGCAGGGGGCGCGCCCGGCCATCCCGCAACCGATGCAATATGCCGCAGCGGGTGCGCCTTATGGCGAAACGCAACAGGTAACACAGCCGCTGCCCGGTAGCACGGCCAGTATGGCCAATGCAACAGCGGCGAAAAACATCCCGGCAGATTTCCCGGCAGATAGCTTCCTGCGCAGCGCAAAGACCACTTTCATCCGCCTGCAAGCCGCAAATGACCGCAAGGATCTGGACGACATCCGCGAATACACCACACCGGAAATGTTTGCCGAAATCTCGATGCAGATGCAGGAGCGCGGCGCCGCGCCGCAAAAGACCGACGTGCTTGCGGTCGGCGGCGAACTGCTGGAAGTGGCGAACGATGGCGATTTTGCACTAGCCAGCGTGCGCTTCACCGGCCAATTGCGCGAGAACAACGGCGCGCCGGAGAATGTCGACGAAATCTGGCATGTGCAGAAAAACCTGCGCGACGACAAGTCGGTATGGCTGCTTGCCGGCATTCAGCAAACCGCCTTGCACTGAGTTTTCATGTTTGCCCGGCCTTCAGCAGCGGCGCTGAATCACCTTCTCACGCAGAATGGTTGGGCATCGGCCCGGCTTGCGCATTTCGCGGGGAAGACGGCGCGCTTCGACATCGCACCGTTCTTTTTTGCTTACACCATCCTGGCGGATGGCACGTTGCGCGGCGCCGACGCCGGCACCTCCGCAGATGCGGTGTGCGTGATTGCGCCGTCGCTGTTGCCGCGCCTCGCGCTGCGCGACAAGATGGCGCAGGCCGAAATTCGCACCGAAGGCGACGCCGCGCTGCTGGCGGAAATTTTTTCCCTGGCGCACAGCTTGCGCTGGGATGCAACGAAGGATTTAAGCCGCATCACCGGCACGGCCATTGCGGAACATATCGCACAGACCTTGCAAGGTGCGCGGCAACAGCTGCACGACTCGGCAGCAAACCTGCCGAAAGCGGCAGCGACTTACTGCACCGAGAATCATCCGCTGCTGGCCAAACCCCAAGACATCGCGGCATTCACCCGGCAAGTTGGCAAGTTGCACGACGACCTGGCGCAATTGGAGCAGCGCATCAGCCAGCTGGCTGCTGCACGGGATCGTTGACATGTTGCGTTTGCTGCGACTGGTAAAAATCGTTTTTGTGGTGCTGCGTTTCGGGCTGGATGAATTTCTGCTCGCGCCCGAGCAGGTACGCTGGCTGCGCACGCCGCTGAATCTTCTGCTGTTCATGCGCAATGTCTCCGAACCGCGCGCAGTCAGGCTGCGCCGCGCGCTGGAAAATCTCGGCCCGATTTTCGTCAAATTTGGCCAGATGCTCTCCACCCGGCGCGATCTGATGCCGGCCGATATCGCCGACGAACTCGCCAAGCTGCAGGATCAGGTGCCGCCATTCCCCTCCGCGCAGGCGGTGGCGTTGCTGGAGGCGACTTACGGCAAACCGCTGCGCGAGGTGTTCAGCAGCTTCGACGAAGCGCCGGTTGCCAGCGCGTCGGTCGCGCAAGTGCATTTTGGCGTGCTGCCGGACGGCCGCGATGTCGCGGTAAAAATCCTGCGCCCCAACATCTCCGGCGTCATCTCGCACGATGTGACGCTGCTGAAAACGGCGGCCGACATGATCGAGTGGTGGGCGGAAGGGCGCCGCCTCAGGCCGCGCGAAGTTGTCGAGGAATTCGAAAAACATCTGGGAGACGAGCTCGATTTGATGCGCGAGGCAGCCAATTGCAGCCAGCTCAAACGCAACTTTGCCAGCTCCCAATTGCTGCTGGTGCCTGAAGTCTATTGGGATTTCTGCACCGCCGATGTGATGGTCATGCAGCGCATGTACGGTATGCCGGTCAGCCAGGTAGGCGCGCTGCGCGAGGCGGGCGTCGACATTCCGCGGCTTGCCGCCAACGGCGTGGAAATTTTCTATACCCAGGTGTTCCGCGACGGCTTTTTCCACGCCGACATGCACCCCGGCAATGTGCAGGTGACGGCGGATGGGCGCTACATCGCGCTGGATTTCGGCATCATGGGCACGCTGACCGACAGCGACAAGCATTACCTCGCGCAGAACTTCATCGCGTTCTTCCGCCGCGATTACAAGCGCGTCGCCGAAGCGCACATCGAATCCGGCTGGGCGCCCGCCGGCACCCGCGTGGACGAACTTGAATCCGCCATCCGCGCGGTGTGCGAACCGATTTTCGACAGGCCGTTGCGCGAGGTTTCGTTCGGCCGCGTGCTGCTGCGCCTGTTCCAGACCTCGCGCCGCTTCGGCATCGAAGTCCAGCCGCAACTGGTGCTGCTACAGAAGACGCTGCTCAACATCGAAGGGCTGGGCCTGCAGCTCGACCCCGAACTGGATTTATGGAAAACCGCCAAACCGTGGCTGGAACGCTGGATGAACGAGCAGGTCGGCTGGCGCGGTTTTCTCAAGGCAATGCATACCGAAGCCCCGAACTTTGCCACCCTGTTGCCGCAACTGCCGCGGCTACTGAACCGCTATCTGGCAAACGATGGCGCCACCTATAGCGGCGAGATGCTGCACAAGATACTGAAACAGCAGAAACGCTATAACACCTTGCTGACGATAATCAGCATGTTGCTGCTGGGCCTTTTCGCCTGGGGTATTGTCAATTTCTACACGGCCTGAAGGCAGGGCTGCGTCTGATCTGAAATGTAATCAGACGAAAAATCCGCTATCCCACAGCTCCTGGGTCAATGCCCGGTAGTCCGCAGCCCCCGGGCTGTGCGGCGCAAAATCGAACACATCCTTGCTGTGCATCGGGCTGGTCGCCAGCGCGACGTTTTCATTGATGCGCGTCTCGCAAACCAGCGCGCCATAGCGTTCCCTGAGCCTGTCGTAAATTTCGTAAGCAAGCTTGCGCCGGGGAACGAAGCGCGTCATGACGACGCGCCTTTCGAACTTTCGATTAAGCCTGGTTTCCAGCACATTCAGCGCGCTATCCAGGCGATGTACGCCTTGCAGCGACAGAAAATCTGCCGAAACCGGAATCAGCACCCGGTCGGTCGCGAGCAGCGCGTTGAGCGTCAACACGCCCAGCATCGGGCAGCAGTCGATCAGAATGGGCGCGCCGGTCAGCGCCAGGTCTTCGCGCAAGCCCTGGCGCAACAGCGTTGCGGCCTTTGGGTCGCTGCCCAACATAGCATCGATCTTGGCGAGCTCCAGCGAAGCCGGGATAATTTGCCAACCGCCTTGGGTTTCCCGCAACAGTTTAAAAAGCGGGGTCTTGTTCTTGAAAAAGGCCGCCATGCCACCATCCGGCGTGGCCCTTGCCGCGCCGCTGGCCAAGGTCAGATGCCCCTGCGGATCCATATCCAGCGCAATTGGCTTCTGCTGCGCGATATGCAGCGCAGCCGTCACATTCAGACAGGTCGTGGTCTTACCTACGCCGCCTTTTTGATTAAATACGGCGATTACCGCCATGCGGAAATGTCTCCTGAAATTGAAAGGAAGGGTGGCCAGACATGTGAAGCAGTCACCCCACTGCGGCTATTGAGGGCTACATAATCGAAAACATGATCTCCGTATTTCGTCGGGCTACGCCCTACGGTAAATCACATAACCGCCATGAATTATGTAAAGCCCGTCGGTCTCCTCCGCAAGCCAGGAAACCTCGCCGCTACGGGTCGTTATTATTCCACCGTAACGGATTTTGCGAGGTTTCTTGGCTTATCCACATCCGTTCCCTTCTGCAATGCCACGTAATATGCCAGCAGTTGCAGCGGGATGGTGTGCAGAATAGGGCTCAAATACCCGGCGTGTTCGGGCATTTGCATGATATGGATGCCGTCTGCCGCATGGATATGCGTATCCGCGTCGGCGAACACATACAGCTCGCCGCCACGCGCGCGCACTTCTTGCAGGTTGGACTTCAGTTTTTCCAGCAGCGCGTCGTTCGGCGCGACCGAGATCACTGGCATGTTCTTGTCCACCAAGGCCAGCGGGCCGTGCTTCAGTTCTCCGGCAGGATAGGCTTCGGCGTGGATATAGGAAATTTCCTTGAGCTTGAGCGCACCCTCCAGCGCGATCGGGTAATGCAGGCCGCGTCCGAGGAACAGCGCGTGCTGTTTGTCGGCGAAGCATTTTGACAGCTCGGCGATCTGCGGCTCCAGCTCCAGCACCTTCTGCACGGCGGCGGGCAGGTGGCGCAGCTCGTGCAGGTACTGGCTCTCGCGTTGCGCATCCAGGCGCCCGCGCTGCTTGGCCAGCACCAGCGTCAGCAGGAACAGCGCGGCGAGCTGGGTGGTGAAGGCCTTGGTCGAGGCCACGCCGATTTCCGGCCCGGCGCGCGTCAGCAGGCGCAGCTTGCACAACCGCACCAGCGCGCTTTCCGGCACATTGCAGATGGCCAGCGTATGGCCGTGTCCTTGCGCCTTGGCATGGTTCAGCGCGGCCTGGGTGTCGGCGGTCTCGCCGGATTGCGAGATCACCACCACCAGCGTCTTCGGGTTTGGCACGCTGGCGCGGTAGCGGTATTCGCTGGCGATTTCCACGCTGCAGCGGATGCCGGCGATCTCCTCCAGCCAGTATTTCGCCACCAGTCCGGCATGGTGGCTGGTGCCGCAGGCTAGGATCAGGATGCTGTCGATGTCGGCGAAAGTCGCCGCCGCTTCCGCGCCAAAAATGCCGGGCACCAGCGACTGGCTGTTGCACACCGATTCCAGCGTGTCCGCCAGCGCCTGCGGCTGCTCGTGGATCTCCTTCTGCATGTAGTGGCGGTACTCGCCCAGTTGCACGCTCTCGTTGGAAAGTTCGCTGGTTTGCACCGCGCGCTCGGCCAACTTCCCATACGCGTCGAAAATGCGGTAGCCGAGCCGCCCCAATTCGACGACATCACCCTCTTCCAGATACACCACCCGGCGCGTCACCGGCAGCAGCGCGGAGACATCCGAGGCGACGAAGTGCTCGCCGTCGCCCACGCCCAGCAGCAAGGGGCTGCCGCGCCGCGCGCAGATCAGTTGCTCGGGATTGTCCGCCGCGATCACGCCGATGGCGTAAGCGCCCACCAGCTCGGCCAGCGCCGCCTGCGTTGCCACCAGCAGCGAATTGCCGCGCGCGTAATGGCTGTGGACGAGGTGCGCGATGACCTCGGTGTCGGTGTCTGAGGTGAATTCGTAGCCTGCCGCAGTCAGACGCGTGCGCAATTCTTCATAATTTTCGATGATGCCGTTATGCACCACGGCAATGTGATTTTTGCTGATATGCGGATGGGCGTTGCGCTCGCTCGGTACGCCGTGCGTCGCCCAGCGGGTATGCGCGATGCCGGTCAGGCCATGGGTCGCCGCGCTTTTTTCGGTGAGTTCGGCCACCCGCCCGGTGCTGCGCACCCGTTCGAGTTGCCCGTCACGCACCACCACCAGACCCGCAGAATCATAGCCGCGATATTCCAGGCGTTGCAGCCCTTCCAGCAAGATCGGCACAATATTCCGTTGCGCCACAGCACCCACGATTCCGCACATTTTTAAACCTCGGAGAAGGGGGAAGGGAGAAGGGGGAAGGGGAAGAAACGCACATCCCCGCTCATTCCTCCGGCGGAGCGGGTAGCGTGTAGGTGCGAATTCATTCGCACTCGATTCATCATGCGTGCGAATGAATTCGCACCTACAAAACCCAAGTTCATTTTTTCCCACCTATTTGTTTCGTTGGGCGCTTCCAGCCATTGATGGTCATCTGCTTGCTGCGCGACAGGGTAAGCTCTCCCGCCGGCGCATCCTTGGTGATGGTCGAACCGGCGCCGATGGTCGCGCCCCGGCCCACCGTCACCGGCGCGACCAGCTGCGTGTCCGAGCCGATGAATACGTCATCCTCGATGACGGTGCGGTGCTTGTTCGCGCCGTCGTAATTGCAGGTGATCGTGCCCGCGCCGATGTTCACGCCGCTGCCCACCGTGCTGTCGCCGATGTAGCTCAGGTGGTTGGCCTTGCTGTTTGCCGCAATCTCGCTGTTTTTGACCTCGACGAAATTGCCGATATGCACTCCGTCGTGCAGTCTGGTGCCGGGGCGCAGGCGCGCGTAGGGGCCGATATGGCAGTCGGTGCCCACCTCGCTGCTGTCTATCAAACTGTAGGGCGCTATGGCGGTGCGGGAGGCGATAGTTGCATTGCGCACAATACTGTAAGCGCCCACTTTCACGTTATCGCCCAGCGTCACGTCGCCCTCGAAGACGCAGCCGACATCGATCTCGACATCGCGCCCGCAGTTCAGCCTGCCGCGCACGTCGAGGCGCGCCGGGTCGGCGAGCGTCACGCCGTGCGCCAGCAAACGGGACGCCTCGACCTGCTGCCAGGTGCGCTCCAATGCCGCCAGTTGCGCCTTGCTGTTGATACCGTGGATTTCCCACTCGTGGGCGGGCTGCACGGTATGCACCGGAACGCCCTGCCGCACCGCCATGGCGACGATGTCGGTCAGGTAATACTCGCCCTGCGAATTATTGTTCTGCAAGTTTGCCAGCCATTCGCGCAACATTTGCGTCGGCGCAAGCAGGATGCCGGTATTCACTTCCCTGATCCCGCGCTGCCCGGGCATCGCATCTTTCTCCTCGACGATGCTGAGCACATTCCCCTGCGCGTCGCGCACGATGCGCCCGTAGCCTGCCGGATTCTCCAGATCGACCGTCAGCAACACCAGCCCATCGCCCGCCTGCTGCATCCGGAGCAAGGTGCCATGCTGGATCAGCGGCACGTCCCCATACAACACCAGCGTCCTGCCATCGCCGGCGAGAAGCGGCATCGCCTGCTGCACGGCATGGCCGGTGCCGAGCTGCGGCTCCTGCATCACGAACTGCAGGGGGATCACGAACTTCGCCGCATATTGGCGCAGCGCCTGCGGCACGGCTTCGCCGCCATGGCCGTACACCACGCAAACCTGCTGCGGCTGGAGCGCGGTCGCGCAATCCAGCACATGCTGCACCAGCGGCCTGCCTGCCAGTGCGTGCAACACCTTGGGTTTTTCGGAATACATGCGCGTGCCTTTTCCGGCAGCGAGGATGACGATGTTCAATGCGCTCATGTCGGGTTCTCTGAAGATGGCGGATTATATCCGAACACGCCTCCCCGCTCACCGGTCCAGCGGGCTGACCACGCCCCTGCCGCCCTTGTTCAACACATGGGTGTAAATCATCGTGGTGGAAACATCGGAATGGCCGAGCAGTTCCTGGACTGTCCTGATGTCATAACCGGATTGCAACAGATGTGTCGCAAAGGAATGGCGCAGCGTATGCGGTGTGGCTGGCTTGGTCAACTCCGCATCGCGCACCGCCTGCTTCACCGCGCGCTGCACCCCCTTCTCGTCCAAGTGGTGGCGGCGCGTCTTGCCGGAACGCGGATCAACCGACAAATTTCTGGAAGGGAAAATATACTGCCAGCCCCATTCGCGCCCGGCAGTCGGATATTTCTTGTCCAGCGCAAAAGGCAGATACACTTCGCCGAAACCCTGCGCCAAATCTTCTTCGTGTAGAGTTTTTACCTTGGCTAGATGCGCCTTGAGCGGCGCAACCACGGCCTCTGGCAGCATCGTCACCCTATCCTTGAAGCCCTTGCCTTCGCGCACCAGAATCTCGTGCTGCGCAAAATCCACATCTTTCACCCGCAACCGCACCGCCTCCATTAATCGCATTCCACCGCCATACAACAACGATGCTATCAGCGAATGTGTGCCGGTCAAATGTGACATCACCGACTGCACCTCACTCACCGTCAACACCACAGGCAAACGTTTAGGTGCCTTGGCTTGGGTAATGTTATCCAGCCACGGCAAGTCTATTTCCAACACTTCTCGGTAAAGGAACAACAAAGACGACTTTGCTAAATTTTGGGTAGAGGCAGCGACTTTACCAACCACAGCAAGATGCGTGAGAAAAGCCTCTATGTCACGAGCGCCCAAGTCTTTCGGGTGGCGCTTGTCGTGGAAGTAAATATAGCGTTTAATCCAGTCAGTGTAGGTTTGTTCAGTGCGAATGCTATAGTGCTTCACCCGCAACTTATCACGGACTTGATCAAGTAATCTGGGAGGATTTGGAGTGGTGCTTTTATCGGAAATTTTGGGGGGTGCCATAATTTCACCTCATATAAAAACAATGGGTTGCAGCGCGCTTTCCAGATTGTACACCTCGAAGGTGCCTTTGCCGGCATTTTTTAGGGTGCCCACTTAACGTTAGGCATTTGTTCACCAAGGGGAAGTAAATAAAATGAGTTCAATTATTCTGCTGCTGGTTTTTGTTGTCGTTGTGGTAGTCGTTTTGGCTCTTCTTAAAGCCAAGGCGCAAGGCGGCGGTGCTGGTGATGATGTGTGGCCTTTCTACGCAAAAAAACCTCTTTCGCAACCCGAACAAATCCTTTATTTCCGGCTTGTTCAAGCATTGCCAGACCATATCATTCTTGCCCAAGTTCAGCTTTCACGCTTGCTTGGGGTCAAGAAGGGCAACAATTATCAGGCATGGTCAAACCGCATCAACCGTATGAGTGCTGATTTCGTGGTTTGTAACAAGGACTCAAGCATTGTCGCGGTAATCGAGCTTGATGATGCCACCCACGAAAGGGAAGACCGCCAAGCCGCAGATGCTAAAAAAGACAGAGCGTTGGGTGCTGCGGGTGTTCAAATTGTGCGGTGGCAAGCCAAGGCAATCCCAGATTTGGCAACCATTCAGAGGGCTTTCATGCCCAAAGCAAATGCCTAACCCTGCGCTCAAGCGGGACTGCGCAAAAGCGCGCAGCCCCTTAGCTCCACGTTAGGGCTTTCACCGCTGCTGTCCACACATCACTTTTGCCAACCAACGCACGGGAGATTCAAATGGGATTCGAAGATCAAATCAAAGCATTCGCCGACAAAGCCAAAGAGGCGATGGAGGCCAAGAAGCTTGAAGTTGAGAACAACGCCAAGAAGGCTCTGCACGACCTTCTCGGAGAGGATGTTTCTAAAATACAGAGTATTTCGCTGGACGCTGATATTGGTAAGTTCCATAGTGTAGTCGCGCCAGAGAGTATTCTTGCCAAGCTGCGCGAGGCCAATCTCCTAAAGCTCTAACCCGGCAGTCAAACGGGGCTGCGCGTTTTGCGCAGCCCCGTACTTTTACGTTAGCCAAGCCGTTCGCGGCAATACAGGAGACAGTGCATGAGCATAATTAGTGTTGCCATGAAGGTCATTGCGGGGGTTGTGGGTTTTTTTGTCGTTTTGATTCTAATAATTTACTTTGGCGCGCAAATATATACCCCTGCCACGGAACCAAAAAAGGAAGCACCTGCTCCTGTTTATAACCCAGTTGCAAAATGGGGGGCGGAGAAAGTAGCATCAGCCAATAAAGTAATGGCTCTCGTCAATCAAGATTGTAAGGTTTTTGAGGATAACGGTGATTTGGTCGTTGAAATGCATAACTATATGGACGACCGTAACACCCTACTAAAGTATGTCAGGGCAATCGCTGACACTGATGTCATCTTGCATGGAAAGGCACGGAGTATCTTTTTTTATGACCCTTCGGGTAAAAAAATAGCCAAAGCTGATACAACATATGGCGTGCGACTGGAGAATTAATTCGGCGGTTATTTTTGTTGTGTGTTTTTGTGCAGAGGCTTGGAACGTACAGTGCATATAATCAAAGCCCTAACCCGGCAGTCAAGAGGGACTGCGCAAAAGCGCGCAGCCCCTTACTTTTACGTTAGCGGTCATGCACACTTTGCATTTTTTCCATTCCGGCAATCGCAGCCCGGTGAATCGTGCGTACCAGCGGCCACCAGTTCCGAGGCAAGCCAAGCAAAACGCATTTGGCTTCATTACCTCTAACCCGACGTTCGAGCGGGAGCGCGCAAAAGCGTGGTTCTGTGTTTTCTGGTCGGTCATAGTGCGCGCCCCCTCAACTCCACGTTAGGTGCTTATGGCCATGAAAGAAGCGATCACTTTTGCTGAGTCATCTACCTTCCGTAAGGTTAGGGTTGCTTGGCTGTTCTTGCTTGGCCTTGTGGCCGTAGGCATCATTGCTGAAAAACCGTGGCTGCTTTTCCCGTCATTGAGTCTTTACGCTATCGTTACGGTTTACCTTTTGGCTTGGCGTTGTCCGAGCTGTCACTCGCTGTTTGGCGTTAAGTTTGGGTTTGTCTCGATCGCCTGGCCTTTTTTTAACAGTTGTATTCACTGCGGCAGCAGGCTAGAGAAACCACAGTCGGGAGCTTTCCACAATGTTCGCCCCTAACCCTACGCTCAAGTTCGCTCCCTCCGGTCGCTGGGACGCGCCTTCGGCGCGCCCCTTAGCTATACGTTGGGCGGCAAAAATTTATTACACTCACAATGCCAACAAAAAGCATATCCAGAGTCGTGCGCTGCTTGAGAGTGCCCGCACGCGCACTTGTTCGGTAACAACTTATCAGCCTCCAGTCGCCGCATTTCAAGCCACGCATCAAGCACATCGCACCCGCGATGGTGATGCTCTCCGATGGTTGTTCCGCATCCTCGGCAGTATCCAGTTCCGTCAGCGTCTTCATGTGTTGATTGCATCTTGCTCTCCGTCGAAAGTTGCCGCCCAACCCTACGCTCAACACGGAGCGCGGCCAGCGTGTTATGTTTCTGTTTTGGGCGTTTTAGCGCGCCCGGTTAGCTACACGTTAGAGCGCTTCCGTATTTTGACGCCGCAACTTTCAGCTCCTGCGCTTTGCCCTTGCACATAATCCTCGGCGCGCCCTTCTTCCATTCCGCCATGCGGGGCGTGTCCTTTGTACAGCGCCCATTTGTCCGCGCTGTACGCATCACAAATATCTGAGCACGCCTCGCGCTCTTGCAGAATTGCGAAGTCCCATGCTGCTTTTAGGTCGCCCCAATAAATCTCGTTCATTGGTCGGGCTTTCATCCACTCTTCAAAAGTCATGTTTTATCTCCGTTGTAAAATGCGCTCTAACTTTCCGCTCAAGCGGGACTGCGCAAAAGCGCGCAGCCCCTTAGCTACACGTTAGGGGTTATCATTTTTGCCCGTTTGCGCCTCACCGCTTGCGTAGTTCTACCAAGCATTAAAGCAATCTCTTCATCTGTCACATCGGCATTCAAAACAACTAACGAATCTTCTTCATTCCATTTTGAGCCTCTATTTTTCCCGTGCGATGTTCTTTGTTGTGCCGCCTGAAAGTTTTTCGCTACTTGCTCTGGGGTGCTTTTGTTTGGGCGTTTTTCTCCCCACCTTTTCAGCAACCCCATTTTCATCCATTCAAGTCCATGCTTGATTTCTGGGTTTTTTGTCATGCTTTGCAATTTTGCAATTTCATCAAGCGTTGCAGCGTGTTTTTGTTCTACCGCTTTTCTCTGTTTACTTACTATCATGGCGCACCCCCTAACCCTGCATTCGAGAGCGACGCCCAAGAAGCGGGGCGCGCCTCAATTTGAACGTTAGAGCGCATGTTCCACGCTTCAATTGCGCTCTCCAAATCTTTCCCTATCCGCTCGATTTTGCGGCTAGGCTGTCCTTCTATTTTTTCGCACCAGTGGTTGATTGATACAGTTATCGGATCACCCCATTTTTTTCCAGTCCAAACTCTGAAAACATCTATCTGCGAATGCCCCGCTCCACAAAACGGGCAGGTCAAAAGGCGCTCTAACCCGGCGTTCAACCCAGACCCGCCGATAAGCGCTTCGTTTTTCGTTTCTTGGTTTTTCATGCTTTCTGCTCCGTTGCGCCTGCCGTGGTCGGCGGGCTGGTTAACTTTGCGTTAGAGCGCATGTTCCATGCTGCGATTGCGCTCTCCAAGTCTTTCCCTATTCGTTCGATCTTGCGGCTTGGCTGGCCTTCGATTTTCGCGCACCAATGGTTTACTGAGACGGTTATCGGCTCTCCCCAGCCATTTCCCATCCACACTCGAAACTGGTCAATTTGTGTATTGCCCGATCCACAAAATGGGCATGGCAAAAGGCGCTCTAACCCTTCGCTCAAAAGGGACGCGCGCAACGGCATGGTTGTTTTCTCGTCGGTCATTTATGCGCGCCCCTTAGCTCCACGTTAGCGGTCATGCACACTTTGCATTTTTTCCATTCCGGCAATCGCAGCCCGGTGAATCGTGCGTACCAGCGGCCACCAGTTCCGAGGCAAGCCAAGCAAAACGCATTTGGCTTCATTACCTCTA